>Ga0182737_1001900_pt1 | contig 18854 bp, 19 predicted proteins | sample eDN5th30CBELigOP_FD_128878 | JGI IMG/M metagenome (GOLD analysis project Ga0182737, IMG submission 128878) | Enriched Organic Plus compost microbial communities from Emeryville, California, USA - eDNA 5th pass 30_C BE-Lig OP (version 2) (version 2) ...
GCGCCGCGTGGGGGTGGCCGCCGGCCGGGATGACGACCGAGCAGGACCGGGAGGACCTTCGGTACCACGAGGGTGAGCAGACACTCCCCGGCTGCGTCTACATCGACCCCGCCGAAGACGACGAGGCGGATGCGGTGGTGTCCTGGCGGACGGTCGACTCCCTCGTCGGCACGCCGGTCGCCGCCGCGCTCGACGCCTTCGTCCCCGCCTGGCTCGACCGGGTGTGGCCGTTCGCCCGCGTCCGCTACGGGGTGGAATGACCCGGCGCCCTCCCGCGCATCGCGGGGAGGGCGCCGGCGGGATCGGTCACCGGGAGCCGGGCGGCTGCTTCGCGACCCCGTGCCGGTCGGCCTTGTCCGGTTCGGCGGCGGTCTGCGGCGAGGCGTGCGAACCGCCGCCGGGGGAACCCGCATCCGGATAGTGGGGCTCGTCGACCTCGATCAGCGGGTCCCTGTCCTCCTTCTTCGGCAGATGGTCGAGGGGCTGTCTGATGTCGTCTCTGTCGCTCATACCGCCACCGTCCCCCGCAGTCCTGCCGGCGACAAGAGGGTTGCGCGACGCGGCCGTCAGCCTCGGCGTCCCGCAACCAGGACGCCCCCGGGTCGAAGCTCCGCATCCGGCGGTGTGGGCCACCCCCTCGACCATGGCGGCGCGCTCCGTCAGGCTGGGCGCGGAGAGGAGACCCCCATGACCGAGAACGAGACCGCCTACATGGACGTCGCCCCGGCACTCACGGATGCGCAGTGGGAACGGCTGCGCGAGCACACCGTCCCCGAGCGCGTCGCCGCGGGCGAGGCGGTCGTCACCGCCGGCGACCGCGACTACCCGATGATCCTCGTCGACGAGGGGGAACTGGAACTCGTCCGCGACCCGCTGCGCTGGCTCGACGAGGAGGTCGTCGCCGTCGCGGGACCCCGCTCGTTCCTCGGCGAGCTCGGGCTGCTGAACGGGCAGAGCGCCTTCCTCTCGGTGCGCGCCACCGCGCCCAGCACGATCCGGCGCCTCGCGCGCACCGACCTGCGGCGGGTGCTCGCCGCCGACGACGAGCTCGGCGACCTCATCCTGCGCAGCCTCTGGGCCCGCCGCGAGTCGCTGCGCGCCGGCAGCGCCGCGCTCACGCTGAAGTTCATCGGCTCCGGCACCTCCGCCGAGTTCCTCGCGCTGCGCCGCTTCGCGGAGCGGTTCGACCTGGTGCACACCGCCGTCGCACTGCGGCCCGGCGAGAGCGTCGACCACCCGGGCGCGAGCTTCGCCGCGGCGGACCTCCCCGTCGCCTACATCCGCGGCGAGCCCATCCTGCGGGCGACCCCCGGCGAGGTGGCGCACCGGCTCGGCCTCGCCTACGACCCCGCCCACGACGGGTCCGCCGACGTCGTCATCGTCGGAGGCGGGCCCGCCGGCCTCGCCGCCGCCATCTACGCCGCGTCCGAGGGGCTCGACGCCGTGCTGCTCGAAGCGGTCGCCCCCGGCGGGCAGGCCGCCGCGACCTCGCGCATCGAGAACTTCCTCGGCTTCCCGTTCGGGGTCTCCGGTGACGACCTCATCGGTCAGGCGACCCTCCAGGCCATCAAGTTCGGCGTGCGGGTGTGCGCACCCTGCGCGGCCGCCGGGCTGCGCGCCACCACCGACGGCGTCGAGGTCGACCTCGTCGACGGCGGCGTCATCGCCGCCCGGTCCGCCGTCGTCACCTCCGGCGTGCACTACCGGCGGCTCCCGCTCGACCGGTGGGAGGAGTTCGAACGCGGCGGCATCCACTACGCCGCCACGGCGCTCGAGGTCCGCCAGCTCGCCGGTGCGCCGGTCGTGGTGGTGGGCGGCGCGAACTCGGCCGGCCAGGCTGCGCTCTTCCTCGCCGCGAACGACTGCACGGTGTACCTCGTGGTCCGCCGGCCCGACCTCAGCGAGACCATGTCGTCCTACCTCGTCGAGCGACTCGCGGCGGACCCCCGCATCCACATCCACCGGTCCTCGAACGTCGTCGGCCTGGACGGCGACGGCACCCTCGGTGCGGTGGAGCTCGACACCGCCGGGCGGTTGCCCGCGAGGGGGCTGTTCTGCTTCATCGGCGCCGACCCCGCATCCGACTGGGTGCCGGGGCTGGTCCGGGACGACGCCGGGTTCATCCTCACCGGCACGGATGTCGCCGCCTCCGGCCCGTGGGAGCGGCTCGGCCGGCTGCCGCTGCCCTTCGAGACGTCCCTCCCGCGGGTCTTCGCCGCGGGCGACGTGCGGCGCGGGTCGATGAAGCGGGTCGCCGCCGCGGTCGGCGAGGGATCGAGCGCGATCGCCTCCGTGCACCGCGTGCTCGCCGGCTGACGGGGCGGGACCGGTGTCCGCCCGGGCCCGCCCCGCACGCTCGGTCAGTGCAGGGTGACGCCGTAGACGAGCGAGCCGTCGGACTCGGCGCTCCAGATGATCGACACGGTCATCGACCCGTTCTCGAACCCCCGCTGGATCGCGTCCGGCTGGTCGAAGGCCAGCGCCGTCGTGAACCCCCGCGACTCCAGCTCGGCGATGAGCTGCTCGACGCCGGCCCGGTCGACCTTCTCGTAGGCGAGCGCCCAGCCTTCGCCGGTCGACATCGCCGAGACCGGTTTCCCGCCGGGCAGCGGGACGTCCGCCGGGAAGTCCGCCGGGACCTCCACTTCGCCACCCGCGTGCAGCGTGCCGTCCTCACTCTCGATGCGGACCGTCCCGTTGTCCTCGTCGACCTGGATCCCGGCCTCCTCCGCGGCCTTCTCGACCGCCGCCTGCAGCGGGTTCACGCATCCCGTCAGCAGGATGGCCAGCCCGGCGGCGATCGCCGCCGCCGTCACCGTCGTGCGTCTCATCGTCTTCCCTCCCACGTGTTCGTCGCGTCGGCTGGGGTTTCCCGATCGTCCCCCGGCGGATCTCCTGGCCCGATCCTGGCCCAGCCCGCGCTGCGGCGGAACGGATCGTTGCCGGATCGTGGCCGATCAGAGGGGCGATCCGAGACGTCCGCCCTGATGCCGGCGCGGGCGGGGCGTAGGCTCGTGCGAATGGCGATCGGCTCGGTGATGCACACCTTCACGGTGCAGTTGGCGGACATGGACCGCGGCGTGTACGAGGAGCTTGCGCTGCGGGTGGCGCGGCATCCGTCCGAGACCGACGCGTTCATGCTCACCCGCGTGCTCGCGTACTGCCTCGAGTACGAGGAGGGCATGGCGTTCAGCGAGGGCATCGCGGCACAGGACGAGCCCGCCGTCCTCGCTCGGGACGCGACCGGTGCGATCACCGCATGGATCGAGGTGGGCGCCCCCGACGCGGAGCGCCTGCACCATGGCAGCCGGCTCGCCGGCCGAACCGTCGTCTACACGCACCGCGACCCCGCCAAGGTGCTGCCGAACTGGGTGGGCAAGCGCATCCATCGCGCCGAGGACATCGTCCTGCGCAGCTTCGACCCGGGCTTCTTCGACCTCGCGACGCCGCTGATCGAGCGCCGCAACACGATGAGCCTCACGATCACCGAGGGGTGGCTCTACGTCGACCTCAACGGCACGACGTTCTCCACCGCGATCCACGCCGACCCGATCGTCTGAACGCCGCGTCCGCGCAAGGGGGTGCGGGATGCGGTGCCGGCGCGGCACACTGACGGCACGCCGTCCGAAGGAGCCCGCATGCCGCAGCGCCGATCCCGACCCGAGACCGCCCGCGACCGGGAGATCCGATGAGGTCGCCGGCCGCATGGCTGCGCGGCGTCCGGCACCCCGAGGCGTTCCACGGGCACGGGGTGCGGCGCAGGTTCTTCGAGGGCTGGTACGTCAAGCTCGTCACCGCCGACCGGTCCCAGCGCTGGGCGGTCATCCCCGGCGTGTTCCGGGGCCTCGACGGCGGCGCGACGGACGAGGCGTTCGTGCAGGTGCTGGACGGACTGACCGGCCGCTCCTGGTACCACCGCTACGAACCGGGTGCGTTCACCGCATCCGCCCGGGGCTTCCACGTGCGCGTGGGCGGCAACCGGTTCGGGACGGACGGGATCGAACTCGACCTGCCGGGCCTGCGCGGACGCATCGACTTCACCGGCCCGCTCGAGCCGTGGCCGGTCACCGCGAAGCAGCCAGGGATCATGGGCTGGTACGGCCTGGTGCCGTTCATGGAGTGCTTCCACGGCATCGTCTCGTTCGGGCACGGCCTGCGCGGCACGCTCGAGATCGACGGGGAACGGCACGACTTCACCGGTGGTCGCGGGTACATCGAGAAGGACTGGGGCAGGGCCTTCCCGGACGGGTACGTCTGGATGGCGAGCAACCACATCGACGAGGATGCGGGGGAGCGCGCCGACGCGTCCCTCATCGCGTCGGTCGCGATCATCCCGTGGCTGCGCGGCGCGTTCCGCGGATCGATCCTGGGGCTCCGCCACGGGGGCCGGCTCCACCGGTGGACCACGTACAACCGCTCCGTCGAGCGCGTGCTGGAGATCACCGACGACCGGGTGCGGTGGCGGGTCGAGGGACCGGACGGCACCCTCGATCTGGATGCGGCGCGGGTCCGCGGCGGCCTGCTGCACGCGCCGCTGCGGACGGCGATGCACCAGCGGGTCGAGGAGACGCTGGATGCCCGCATCACGGTGCGGCACACGGGCCCCGACGGCGCCGTGCTGCTCGACGGGGTCGCCGAGTGCGCCGGCCTCGAGGTCTACGGCGACACCCGGCGCCTCCTCGCCCTCTGATCGTCGCCTCAGGCGGAGCCGTCCTCGGCCGCGATGCGGTCGGCCTCCGCGCTGTCGATCCGTTCGTCTGCGGCGTCCTCGTCGAGCAGCTCCTCGCCGTCGTCCTCGACCACAGGTTCGTCGGCCGCGTCGTCGTCGAGCGGGGCGGGTGGGGGGAATCCTCCGGTGGACATGGGGTCTCCTCTCGTCGTGCGGCAACGGTAGGGATCCCGCATCCGCCGCGGCCAGGGCTTGACGCTGCGGCGGGCGATCCGTCAGGGGGTGCGGATGCTGCAGCCCCGCGCGATCCGGAGCGTGACGGCGTCGCCGTCGCGCAGCACCGTCCAGAGCGTCCGCGTGCAGGTGCGGCAGCGGACGATGTCCGCCGTCGGGTCGGACTCGACGACCCAGGTCGCCAGCGGTGCCGCGGTGCCGCAGCCGCCGCACTCGACCACGAGCGTGTCCGGGTCGTGCGCGCGCAGCGCATCCAGCACGCCCGACAGCGCGTTGCCGTCGACCACCTGCGCCGCCCGCGGTCGGCGCGCCTGCTCGGTCATCACGTCCCTCCGAATCGTTCGGTGCGCACCCGGGCCGGGTCGTGCCCGGCCGCGACGAGTGCGCTCGCGACGGCCTCCACGAACGAGGTCGGCCCGCACGCGAAGGTCAGCGGCCGTCGCTCCGGCGGCCAGGTCGCCTCGGCGACCCGCGCGGGGGTGAGTCGGCCGACGGTGCCGCCCCACCCGTCCGGGGCGCGGCGCGTGTACACCCAGGTGAGCTCCAGCGAGCGCCGGCCGAGCGCCTCGATCTCGGCCCGGTACATGGCGTCCTCGGGCGAGCGCACCGAATACAGCATCCGGAACGGGGCCACGGAGCCGAGGACGTCGTGTGCGCGCGCCATCGCCAGCAGCGGCACGATCCCAGAGCCGCCGGCGACCAGCTGCACCGGGGCGGTGTCGGCCGCATCCCACACGAAGTACGCGCCGAGCGGGCCCTTCACCTCCACCATGTCGCCCGGCTGCGCATCCCGCACGAGGTAGGGCGAGACCTCGCCGTCGGGCACCTCGTCGACCGCGAGCTCGACCGCGGTCCCCGGGCCCCACGAGGCGATCGAGTACGACCGCTCCGCCTGGTAGCCGTCCTCCGCGGTCAACCGCACGTCCAGATGCTGGCCCGGCGCGTTGCCCGGCCACGCCGGTACGTCGAGCGTCAGCACCCTTGCGTGCGGCGTCGTCGCCACGACCGCGGTGATCGTGGCCGGCAGCCAGCCGGAGGTCCTCACCAGTACCGTTCCTCCGTCCACGGGTCGCCGTGGATGTGGTACCCGTTCTGCTCCCAGAAGCCGGGGTCCTCCTGCTCGTGCATGACGAGCCCGCGGACCCACTTCGCGCTCTTCCAGAAGTACAGGTGCGGCACGAGCAGCCGCGCCGGACCCCCGTGCTCGGGTGCCAGCGGCTCACCCTCGAACTCGAACGCCACCCATGCCCTGCCGTCGAGCAGGTCGTCGAGCGGGATGTTGGTGGTGTACCCGCCGTAGGAGTGCGCCATGACGTGCTCCGCCGAGGTCTCCACCTGCGCGAACAGCGTGTCGAGGGAGACGCCGCGCCAGGTGGTGCCGAGTTTGGACCACCGGGTGACGCAGTGGATGTCGGTCTCGACCGTCTCGATCGGCAGCGCCATGAACTCGTCCCAGGTCCAGGAACGGACGGCGCCGTCCTCGGTGCGGATGCCGAAGGTCCAGTCCTCCGTCGGGATCCGGGGTGTGGGGCCGGCCGAGAGGACCGGGAAGTCCTCGGTGACGTACTGGCCGGGCGGGACCCTCGGGTCCGACTCCCGGCGACGTGATCCGAATCCGCGGGTGAACACAGCCATGGGCGCCTGCCTCGATGAAAACGTGGTGCGATCGGCCTGAATGCGGTGAGGGTACCGCGTGCGAGGGGTCGGCGGAACCGGTACCGCGAACCTGTGAGCCGTCCAGGCGCGTGGCGTAGCGTGCCCGGAAAGGAGACACGCACCCGGCACGGCGTCGCGTGCGCACCCGGCCATGAGCGCAATCCGCTCCACCCTTCCCCGCCCCACGCGGCCCGCCGGTCGCGGCGGCAGCGAGTTCACCGAGCTCGCCCACCGCATCCGGTCACTCGGACTGCTGCGCCGCCGATACGGCTACTACTGGTCGAAGCTCATCGGCCTGCCGCTCGTGCTCGTCGCCGCGATCGGGCTGTTCGTCTGGCTCGGCGACACCTGGTGGCAGCTGTTCACCGCCGCCGCGCTCGGGGTCGTGCTCACGCAGATCGCCTTCCTCGGCCACGACGCCGCGCACCGGCAGATCTTCGTCTCCGGCAAGTGGAACGACTGGATCAGTCTGCTTCTCGGTGACCTGCTCATCGGCATGAGCTACGGCTGGTGGCAGCACAAGCACACCCGGCACCACGCGAACCCGAACAAGCTCGGCGCCGACCCCGACATCGAGCTGCCGGTCATCGCCGTCACCGCCGACGCCTCCGCCCGCCCCCGGCCGCGCGCGCTCGCCTGGCTGCAGGCGCACCAGGGCATCTTCTTCTTCCCGCTCCTGCTGCTCGAGGGCGTCTCCCTCCACGCATCCGGCGTCCGCCGCGTGCTGGGTCGCGACCGGCTCGAGCGGCGCTGGGTCGAGATCCTCTTCCTCGGCCTCCGCCTCGGCGGGTTCCTCGCGCTCGTGTTCCTCGTGCTCTCGCCGGGCATCGCCGTCGTGTTCCTCGCCGTACAGCTCGGCGTGTTCGGCGTGTACATGGGCATGTCCTTCGCGCCGAACCACAAGGGCATGCCGGTCGTCCCACGCGGGACGGTCCTCGATTTCCTCCGCCGGCAGGTGATGATGAGCCGCAACATCCGCGGCTCCCGGATGCTGGACATGGCCATGGGCGGGCTGAACTACCAGATCGAGCACCACCTGTTCCCGTCCATGCCCCGCCCGCACCTGCGCCGGGCGGCGCCGGTGATCGCCGAGTACTGCCGCTCGCACGGCGTGCCCTACACCCAGGTCGGGCTGTTCGCCTCGTACGGGATCGTGGTCGGGTACATCAACCGGGTCGGTCTGGGGGAGCGCGACGCGTTCGCCTGCCCGCTGGTCGAGCAGCGGTCGCATCTGCTCCCCGGGTGACGGCGGCCGACCGCCCCGGATACCTGGCATGCATGCGCCGAACCGGTTCGACGGGGTACCTTGGCAGCTGCGCTGTTTCCGGTGACATCCTCCCGGCCGCGCCCGAGCTTCCGCCGCGACCCGGCGGATCACGCCGTCCCCCCCCACCTCGAGAGAGAAGACCTGCCCCGATGACCCTGCCCTCGAACGCCCGTCCCGTGCCCGCCGACGGCATCCCCGCAGAGATCTCCCGCTCCTGGCTCCTGGTCTCCGGGCGCCGGCCGGAGGAGTTCGACGCCGCCGCGGCCTCGCGGGCCGACCAGGTCGTGCTCGACATCGAGGACGCGGTCGACCCCAAGCACAAGGGCACCGCGCGCGACGACGTGTCGGCGTGGCTCGAGGGCAGCGGCAGCGCATGGGTGCGCATCAACGACCGCACCAGCGACTTCTGGAGCGACGACGTCGACCAGCTCAAGGGCCTCCCGGGCCTGCGCGGCGTGATGCTCGCCAAGACCGAGTCCGCCGCCGACGTGACCGAGACCTTCGACCGCCTCGGCGGCTCCACCCCGGTGCTCGCGCTCATCGAGTCGGCGCTCGGCATCGAGGAGGCGGTCTCGATCGCCCGCGCTCGCGGCGCCTTCCGCCTCGCGTTCGGCTCCGGCGACTACCGCCGCGACACCGGCACGAGCGCCGACGACATGGCCATGGCCTACCCGCGCTCCCGCCTCGTGGTCGCCTCCCGCATCGGCGATCTGCCGGGCCCGATCGACGGCCCGACGGTCAGCGGTTCGCACCCGATCCTGCGCGAGCAGGCCGAGGTGGCCGTCGCACTGGGGTTGACCGGCAAGCTGTGCCTGGAGCGCGAGCAGCTCCCCGTCATCAACGAGGCGATCTCGCCCACCCAGTCCGATGTGACGTGGGCGCGCGACTTCCTCGCCGACTTCGAGGCGCGCGGCCGTGTCATCCGCGACGGCAGCGACCTGCCGCGCCTGGGCCGCGCGCAGAAGATCGAGAAGCTGGCGAAGGCCTTCGGCATCCAGCCGATCTGACCCGCGTCACTCCTCCTCGGAAGTGGCGCGCACCGCGTGGCGGTCGGCGACGAGCGTGTCGCGCACCCGGCGGCGGAGGATCTTGCCGATGAGGGACTTCGGCAGCTCCTCCCACACCAGGTAGGTGGTGGGGCGCTTGTACTCGGCGAGGTGCTCGCGGGCGGTGGCGCGCGCGGCCTCCTCGTCGAAGGTCGCGCCCTCCTCGAGCACGACGACCGCGGTCACGACCTCGGCGCCGCCGCCGCGCGGCACGCCGACGACGGCGGACTCCGCGACGCCGGGCACGGTGTTCACGACCTTCTCCACCTCGCTCGGCGAGACGTTGAAGCCGCCCGTGATGATGAGCTCCTTCTTGCGGTCGACGACCGTGACGAAGCCGTCCTCGTCCTGGGCGACGAGGTCGCCGGTGCGCAGCCAGCCGCCCTCGATGAGGGTCGCGGCCGTCTCCTCGGGACGGTTCCAGTACCCCTGGAACACCTGCGGGCCCTTGATGATGAGCTCGCCGGCCTCGCCCTGCGCGACCTGGCGGGTCGGGTCCTCGGGGTCGACGACACGGATGTCGGTCGAGGGGAACGGGATGCCGATCGTGCCGATCTTGCGGGCGTCGTTGAAGGGGTTCGCGAGCGCGACCGGGCTCGTCTCGGTCATGCCGTAGCCCTCGTTGAGCATGCTGCCGGCGAGCTTCTCCCAGCGGTTCACGACCGCGGGGGTGAGTGTCATGGCGCCGGAGATGGCGTAGACGACCTGGCTGAGGTCGAGCTTGCCGTCGCGGGCGACGCGGGCGAGGCGATCGAACATCGGCGGCACGGCCGGGATGAACGTCGGCGGGAACTTCTCCGCCGCCTTGGCCACGAGCTCGGGGTCGAAGGTCGGGAACAGCACCGCACGGGAACCGGTGTGCACCGAGTACACGACCGACAGCAGCAGGCCGAAGGAGTGGAACATCGGCAGCAGGCCGTAGATGCTCCCGGAGCCGAACGCGAAGTCCGGCATCCATGCCGCGCCCTGACGCGCGTTCGACCACAGGTTGGCGTGGGTGATGATGGCGCCCTTGGGGGTGCCGGTGGTGCCGGAGGTGTACTGCAGGCACGCGATGTCGCCTGCCCCGGGGCGGGGGTGCGCGGCGTCGAGCGGACGGGCCTTCTCCAGCTTCGCGAACGGCACCGTGCCGTGCGCGACGGCGGTGAGCTTCTCGCGCGACTCGCGGGCCTTCGCGATCGGCAGGCGGAGCGCGAGACGGGTCGCGAACGGCATCGCCCGGGTCACGTCGACCGAGATGATGAGCCGGATGCCGAGGCTCCCCGACAGCGACTGGATGACCGGGGCGATCTTGTCCCAGGCGATGACGACCTGCGCGCCGTGGTCGCGGAACTGCACCTCGAGCTCGTCCCGGGTGTAGAGCGGGTTGTGCTCGACGACGACCGCGCCCAGCCGCAGCACGGCGTAGAAGGCGATGACGTGCTGCGGAGCGTTCGGCATGACCAGGGCGACCCGGTCGCCCGCCTTCACGCCGTACGCCCGCAGCGCCTCCGCGACGCGGGCGACCCGGTCGCCGAGTTCGCGGTAGGTGATCGTGGCGCCGAAGAAGCTGACGGCGTCACGGTCCGCGTACTCCGCCACGCGCTCGTCGAGCATGTCGCTGAGGGAGCCGGTGACCGGCTCGATGTCGACCGGGGTGCCGGGGGCGTAGAAGCGGTTCCAGGCGCGGGTGTCGTTCAGATCCACTCCACAAGGGTACGCGGCGCCCTGCATCCGCGCCCGCAGGGAGTGACCCGACCTGGCAGAGGCCTGGGCATGTGCTGGGTATGCCTCGACGCGCATGCGCTCCCGGGTAGTGTCGGCCACAGGCGATCGGCGACCTGCCCATGGCTGTACAACAGGAGGGCGACGCTCTCCGCCGATCGACGGGAGCCCGCATGGCCCTACCCGCATCCACCCTCGGTCCGGTCCGCCAGACCTACGCCACCAGCGAGACCTTCCCGCCCGTCGCCCGGGCCTACACGCAGGTGTCGCAGACCGCGAAGGAGCTCGGCCTCCTCCGCCGCGCGCCCTGGTTCTACATCGGTGTCGCCGCCCTGATCATCGCCGGTTTCGGCGGTGCGATCACCGGGTTCATCCTGCTCGGCGACTCCTGGTTCCAGCTGCTCATCGCCGCCGCCCTCGGCATCCTGTTCACGCAGTCCGCGTTCATCGCGCACGAGGCCGCGCACCGCACGATCCTCAAGTCCGGCAAGGCGAACGACATGCTCTCGCGCATCGTCGGCCCCGGCGTCGTCGGCATGAGCTACGACTGGTGGGACTCCAAGCACTCCCGCCACCACGCCAACCCCAACAAGGTCGGCAAGGATCCGGACATCGAGATCGACACGATCTCGTTCCTGGAGGAGGATGCGGCCACCGCCACCGGCCTGCGCAAACTCATCACCAAGAAGCAGGGCTACCTGTTCTTCCCGCTCCTGGCGTTCGAGGGGATCAACCTCCACTTCCTGAGCATCAAGCACCTGCTCTCGCGCGGCCCGGTCAAGCACCGCTGGCTCGAGCTGTCGCTCATCCTGGTGCGCTTGGCCGTCGTCATCGTGCCGGTGTTCCTCTTCCTGCCGCTCGGCATGGCGTTCGCGTTCATGGGCGTGCAGCTCGCCGTCTTCGGCATCTACATGGGTGCGGCGTTCGCGCCCAACCACAAGGGCATGGCGATCATCGATCCCAACGCCCGCCTCGACTTCTTCAGCAAGCAGGTGCGCACCTCGCGCAACATCTCCGGCGGCTGGTGGGCGACCATCCTCATGGGCGGCCTAAACTACCAGATCGAGCACCACCTGTTCCCGAGCATGGCCCGTCCGCACCTCGCGAAGGCGCGGGAAGTGGTGAAGGACTACTGCGACAGCTTCGGCGTCCCCTACACGGAGACCACGCTGTTCAAGTCCTACGGGATCGTCATCCAGTACCTGAACCGGGTCGGTCTCGCCGCCGGCGGTGACCCGTTCGACTGCCCGATGGTGTCGCAGTACCGCCGCGTCTGACCCCGTCGCACCGCACGACGCCCGCCCGGATCATCGGGCGGGCGTCGTCGTGTGCGGGCCGTCAGGCCGGGACCTTCACGCTCCCGACCGCGGCGATGAGCAGGTCCACCGCGGTGGAGGCCGAACGGTGCACGACCTCCTCCGGGCTCGCGTCGAAGGTGAACAGGCGCGAGCCGGTCTCGGTGGGGGTCGCCCAGCCGATGTAGACGGTGCCGGCCGGGTGCCCGTCCTGCGGGTCCGGGCCGCCGACGCCGGTCGTCGCGACCGCGACGTCGGCGCCGAGGAGTTCGCGCACCCCCTGTGCCATCGTCTCGGCGCACTCCGCCGAGCACGGGTCCACGCCCTCACGCAGGCCCAGCAGCTTCTGCTTCACCTCGACCGCGTAGGCGGTGAGGGCGCCCGCGAACCACGCCTGCGCGTTCGGTGCGGCCCCGATCGCCGCGCTGACGTTCCCCGCGGTGAGCGACTCCGCCACCGCCACGGTGAGCCCGCGCTCCTCGACCAGTGCCGCCAGCACCTCGTGCTGTCCCATGACCGCCCCTCTCCGGGCGCGATCGGTCGCCGCGCCCCAGGCGATGCTAGGGACCGCCTGTCCTGCCGCGCCGAGGCTTGACAGCCGCATCCGATCCGTGGCCCCGCACCCCACTGGACTCCGCAGTCCCGGCCGCCACGGCACCGCCCGTGTGGCCCTCTCCGCCACGCGCGTCAAGCCCCCTCGGGCGGATGCCGCCGCATCCCTAGCCTCTGAACCGGGCGGCGCCGCCGGCGCCCGAGGTGAGGAGCGGTCATGAGCGAGGGCAGGACCATCAGCACGACGATCCCCGCGAGGATGGATCGGCTCCCGTGGTCGAAGTGGCACTGGCTGGTCGTCGCCGGCCTCGGCACCGTCTGGATCCTCGACGGGCTCGAGGTCACGATCGTGGGCGCGGTGGCGAGCCGCCTCACCGACGAGAGCAGCGGCCTCGACCTCTCCCCGGCGCAGATCGGGCAGGCCGCCGCGATCTACGTGCTCGGTGCGTGTCTCGGCTCGCTCTTCTTCGGCTACCTCACCGACCGGTTCGGCCGGAAGAAGCTGTTCATCCTGACCCTCGGCGTGTACCTGGTGGCGACCGTCGCCACCGCGTTCTCGTTCAACCCGATCTTCTTCTTCATCTGCCGGTTCTTCACCGGCGCGGGCATCGGCGGCGAGTACGCCGCGATCAACTCCGCGATCGACGAGCTCATCCCGGCGAAGCGCCGTGGGGTGGTGGACCTCGCGATCAACGGCTCCTACTGGCTGGGCTGCGCGTTCGGCGCCGTCGTCACCGTCGTCCTCCTCAACGAGGACCTCCTGCCCGCCGACATCGGCTGGCGCGTCGCGTTCGGGCTGGGCGCGGTGTTCGGTCTCATCATCCTGTTCGTCCGCAAGGCGGTGCCCGAGTCCCCGCGGTGGGCGTTCATCCACGGCCGGAACGAGCTCGCCGAGAAGACCGTCGGCGACATCGAGCAGCGCATCGAGGAGGAGCGCGGGGAGCCGCTGGAGCAGGTGCCGGACGACGACGCGATGGAGATCCGGCAGCGGAAGTCCACCGGCTTCGGTGAGATCGTGAAGGTCGCGGTCACGCAGTACCCGAAGCGGTTCGTGCTGGGGCTGTCGCTGTTCATCGGGCAGGCGTTCCTCTACAACGCGGTGTTCTTCACCTACTCGCTCGTGCTGACGCAGCTGCTCGACGTGCCGGATGACGTGGCGCCGTGGGCGCTCGTGCCGATCGCGATCGGCAACTTCCTCGGCCCGGTGCTGCTCGGCCCGCTCTTCGACAGCGTCGGTCGCAAGGTCATGATCTCGTTCTCGTACATCGGCAGCGGCGTGCTGCTCCTCGGCACGGCATGGCTGTTCAACGCCGGGCTGCTGGATGCGTTCTGGCTCACCGCGTGCTGGATGCTGGTGTTCTTCTTCGCCTCCGCCGGCGCGAGTTCCGCGTACCTCACGGTGAGCGAGATCTTCCCGATGGAGACCCGCGCGATGGCGATCGCGTTCTTCTACGCGGTCGGGACGGGCCTCGGCGGCATCATCGGCCCCATCCTGTTCGGGCAGTTCATCGAGGACGGTGTCCACATGGTCGCCCTCGGCTACGTGATCGGCGCGAGCCTCATGATCGCGGCGGGCCTGGTCGAGGTGTTCCTCGGGGTGAAGGCCGAGCGCCGCTCGCTCGAGGACATCGCGACGCCGCTGTCCGCGACCCAGAAGACGTCGCCCGGGAGCTGACCGCCCCCGGCCCCCGATGACACGACTCCCCTGTCGCGAAGTGCCCGCCGTGGGCGCACTTCGCGACAGGGGAGCGTCGGATGCCGGGGGTCGGCGGGTGCGGAGGCGACTGCGCGGGTCAGGCGATGCCAGCGATCAGCGCGTCGACCATGCGGTCGAAGCTGCGTTGCACGTCCTGCGGCATCCCGAACCCGCCGGCCGACTCCAGGCTCACGAACCCGTGCAGGGCGGCCCGGATGCGGCGGATGACGTCCACCTCGTCCTGTTCGGCGAGGCCGAGACTCCGCAGCGCCGCGGCGACCACCGCGTACAGGCGCTCGGATGCGGCGGTGTCGCCCGCATCCGTGAGGTCGGCCGCGACGATCGTCAGCGGGTACTGTCCCCGATGCCGGTGTGCCCAGGTGCGGTAGGCCGTCGCGAGCGCGCGGACCGCATCCGCGCCGGACAGGCCCGCGGTGGCCCTCTCGAGGGCGGTGGCGAGGTCGCCCTTCGCGACGACCGCGACCCCGGCGCGCAGGGCCGCGAGCCCGTCGACGTGCTTGTACAGCGACGGCGCCTTGACACCGAGGCGGGCGGCGAGCGTCGCGAGGGAGAGGGCGTCCAGCCCCACCTCGTCGACGAGCGCCGCCGCCTCGCCCACCACGGTCGCGTGGTCCAGTCCCGCCCTAGGCACTCGCGGTCACGCCACTCAGGAAGGGGAGGAGGGCCGCGAGCGTCGCCTCGGGCTGCTGCGACTGCGGGTAGTGTGCGGCATCCGGGATCATCGCGACCTCCCCGCCGAGCTGCCCCGCGATCCACTCGGCCTCGGCGCGCGGGTCGGCGAAGTCGGGGTCGAGCTCGCCCATCACGACGAGCGTCGGCGCGGTCACCGATCCGATGACGGCCTCGGCCGGGTCGTGCGACGTGTGCGTCGTGCGGCTGAACGCGCGGGCGTACCCCGGACGCTGCAGCGCACCGACGACCCGTGCGAGGTAGTCGTCGAAGTCTGCGGGACGGGCGCCCTTGTACAGGTTCGGCAGGTACGAGCCCCACACCTTCGCCGCCCATGCCGGCGCGAGGGCCACGCGCATGAACGCCTGCATCACCGGGTTCACCTTGCCGTTGCGGACGAACGGTCCGACCAGCGCGAGGCCGGCGACGAGCTCGGGGCGGCGGGCCGCGGCGATGACGGCGGAACCGGCGGCCATCGAGTTGCCGACGAGGATCGCTGGGGAGCCGAGTTCCTCGATCAGTGCGACGAGGTCGTCGGCGGTCGGCTCGTCGCCGTACGCGGTGAAGGCGGTGTCGCTGTCGCCGTGGCCGCGCAGGTCGGTCGAGACGACGGTGTAGCCGGCCTCGACGAGCGCGGGGACGACGTGCCGGTAGGTCTGGCGCAGGTCGCCCATGCCCGGGACGAGCACGACGAGCGGACCGTCGCCGACGCGCTCGTAGGCGACGCGGCCCTCAGGGCGCTGCAGGAAGTGTGTCGTGGTCATAAGGCTATTCTGCATAGCTTTTTGGCTAATTGCGATAGCCAACGCGTGGATGCCCGATCCGCGGCGACAGGTCGCCCGCCACGCGGTCTCAGCGGCGGTGGTCGATGTGGCGAGCTGACGTCGAACGTCGGATGCGGTGGGTCAGAGCGCGCGGAGGCGCTCCAGCAGCGGCTCGGCCACCTCGGTGACGAACCGCTCCTGCTGCTCGTCGCCGATCTGGATGACCGCGACGTCGGTGAAGCCGGCGTCGATGTACGGGCGGACGCTCTCCGCGATCGCGTCCAGGTCGGGGCCGCACGCGATCGACCCGGCGACGTCCTCGGGACGGACGAACCGGGATGCCGCCTCGAACCCGGCCGGTGTCGGCAGGTCGGCGTTGACCGGCCAGCCGCCGCCGAACCAGCGGAACTGGTCGTGTGCGCGGGCGACCGCGGTCTCCTCGTCCGGGTCCCAGCTGATCGGGATCTGCCCGATGCGCCGCGAGTCGCCGGTGTGCGCGGCCTGCCAGTCCCGCACCAGGTCGGCGTCGGGCTGTACCGCGATGAGGTGGTCGGCGAGCGGCGCGAACTGCGCGATCGACGCCTCGCCGGAGACGGCGACCCCGATCGGCACCCCGCCCTCCGGCAGGTCCCAGATCCGTGCCGAGTCCACCCGGAAGTGCCGGCCCTCGTAGGTGGTGAGCTCGCCCGTGTGCAGCTCGCGGATGAGTTCGATCGCCTCGACGAGCATCTCCTGCCGCACCCCGACCGCCGGCCACCCGCGACCGACGACGTGCTCGTTGAGGTTCTCGCCGGAGCCGAGCCCGAGCGTGAACCGTCCCTCCGAGAGGAGCTGGACGGTCGCGGCCTGCTGCGCCACGACCGCCGGGTGGTACCGCATGGTGGGACAGGTGACGTAGGTCATGAGCTCGACCCGGTCGGTGGCCTGGGCGACCGCGCCGAGCACCGACCAGGTGTACGGCGCGTGCCCCTGCGACATGAGCCACGGGGTGTAGTGGTCGCTCGCGGCGATGAAGTCGAACCCGGCGTCCTCCGCGGCCTGCGCGTACCGCACGAGGTCGCGTGGCCCGCTCTGCTCGCCCATGATCGTGTACCCGAAACGCGTCATCGATCGTCCCTTCGCTGGTGGTCGGTGCGGTGGGCGACGGATCCGGGTCGACCTAGAGTGGCTCTTCGGCGACGAGCATGATGCCGCCGGAGGAGTTCGCGCTCGCCGCGAGCTTCTCGAGGTACTGCGGGCTGAGCGTCGCGGGCTCGGGGTCGTCGAACACGAACCGCAGCGGGATCGACGGCGACAGCCAGATCGTGCTGCGCCCGGGCTCCTCGCCGTCACGGTGCGTCCAGGTGATCGTGAAGCTCTCGCCGCGGCGCAGCTTGGTCGCGATAACGACCTTCAGATGCGCGAGCGCGCGATCCTCGAACTCCAGCGCCGTGTTGTCGTCCCCGTAATACATGGTGCCCACGACGTCCGAACCTACGCGCGCGGGGCCGCTGCGGACCCGGGGTTGACACGGGGCCCGTAGCGGGCACGGATGCGGCGGGCAAGCCCGTTCCCGCCGGCCGTCGCGCCCGCGAGCATGACCGGATGGCCGACACCTCCGCCCCCGCGCGCACGCCCGCCGACACCGACATCGAGCGCCTCGACCGCTGGTGGCGGGCGGCGAACTACCTCAGCGTCGGGCAGATCTACCTGCTCGCGAACCCGCTGCTGCGCGAGCCGCTGCACCGCGACCACGTGAAGCCGCGCCTGCTCGGGCACTTCGGCACCGTCCCGGGCCTGAACCTCGTGTGGGCGCACGCGAACCGCGCGATCCGGGACCGTGAGCTGGACGCCCTGTTCATCGCCGGGCCGGGGCACGGCGGGCCCGGGGTCGTGGCGAGCGCGTGGCTCGACGGCACATACACGGAGCGGTACCCCGAGGTGGGGCTCGACGAGGACGGGATGCGGCGACTGTTCCGCCAGTTCTCGTTCCCCGGCGGCATCCCCTCCCACGCCGCGCCGGAGACGCCCGGGTCGATCCACGAGGGCGGCGAGCTCGGCTACTCGCTCAGCCACGCGTACGGGGCGGCGTTCGACAACCCCGATCTGACGGTGTTCTGTGTGATCGGCGACGGGGAGGCCGAGACCGGGCCGCTGGCGACGGCCTGGCACGGCAACAAGTTCCTGAACCCGGTCACCGACGGTACGGTGCTGCCGATCCTGCACCTGAACGGGTGGAAGATCGCCAACCCGACCGTGCTCGCCCGCATCCCGGAGGAGGAGCTGCGCGACCTGCTGCGCGGCTACGGCCACGAGCCGGTGTTCTGCACGTTCGACGCCGACGACGACCATCGTGAGGTCCACCGCCGCTTCGCCGAGGCGCTGGACGGGGTGCTCGACCGCATCCGGGAGCTGCGCGCGGCCGCGGCTGCCGGCGAGACGGAGCGCCCGCGATGGCCGATGCTCGTGCTGCGCTCGCCGAAGGGCTGGACGTGCCCCGCCCAGATCGACGGCCTGCCGGTGGAGGGCACGTGGCGCTCGCACCAGGTGCCGCTGGCGAACGCCCGCGACACCGACGAACATCTGCGCCTGCTGGAGGAGTGGATGCGGTCGTACCGCCCCGACGAGCTCTTCGACGATGCCGGCGCCCCGCACGCCGACATCCGGGCGCCGGCGCCGACGGGCGACCGGCGGCTGTCGGCGACCCCGCATGCGAACGGCGGGCTGCTGCGCGCCGACCTGCGGCTGCCGGACTTCCGCGAGCACGCGGTGGCGGTCACCGAGCCCGGGGCGGAGCTCGGGCAGGCGATGAGCGTCCTCGGCGGGTACCTGGCCGAGGTGATCCGGCGGAACCCCGAGACCTTCCGCATCTTCGGCCCGGACGAGACCGCATCCAACAAGCTCGCACCCGCCGTGTACGAGGTGACCGCAAAGCAGTGGAACGCCGGAACGAGCCCCCTCGACGCCGACCTCGCCCCGGCCGGCCGGGTGATGGAGGTGCTGAGCGAACACCAGTGCGAGGGGTGGCTGGAGGGGTATCTGCTCACCGGACGGCACGGCGTGTTCACCTCCTACGAGGCCTTCATCCACATCGTCGACTCGATGTTCAACCAGCACGCGAAGTGGCTCGAGGCTTCGCGGGGAATCCCGTGGCGGCGGCCCATCTCGAGCCTGAACTACCTGCTGTCCAGCCATGTGTGGCGGCAGGACCACAACGGCTTCAGCCACCAGGACCCGGGCTTCATCGACGTGGTCGCGAACAAGAGCGCCGACGTGGTCCGCGTCTACCTCCCGTTCGACGC
>Ga0182737_1001903_pt1 | contig 18820 bp, 18 predicted proteins | sample eDN5th30CBELigOP_FD_128878 | JGI IMG/M metagenome (GOLD analysis project Ga0182737, IMG submission 128878) | Enriched Organic Plus compost microbial communities from Emeryville, California, USA - eDNA 5th pass 30_C BE-Lig OP (version 2) (version 2) ...
CGCCGACGATGTCGAAGTCCACCTTGGAGCGGACGTTCGTGATCGCGTACTGCATGAACACGAGGTTCCAGATCTCGGTGAACCGGCTGTCGTCCACGGCGGGGCCGCCGTCGCGGCCGTACTTGGGGCCGCGGTCGAAGTAGATCTCCGAGCAGGGGCCGGCGGGGCCGGGTTGACCGGTGGACCAGTAGTTGTCCTCGCGACCCATGCGCTGGATGCGGTGCTCCGGGAGCCCGGCGATCCGCCGCCACAGGTCTGCGGCCTCGTCGTCGGTCTCATAGACGGTGACCCAGAGGTCCTTCTCGTCGAAGCCCAGGCCGCCGTCCGACTCGGAGGTCGTCAGCAGCTCCCAGGCGTAGGAGATCGCACCCTCCTTGAAGTAGTCGCCGAACGACCAGTTGCCGAGCATCTGGAAGAAGGTGCCGTGGCGGGCGGTGTGCCCGACCTCCTCGATGTCGTTGGTGCGGATGCACTTCTGCACGTCCGCGGCGCGCGGGAACGGCGGCGGCACCGTGCCGTTCAGGTACGGCACGAACGGGACCATGCCCGCGACCGTGAACAGCAGGGTCGGGTCGTCACTGACGAGGGACGCCGACGGGACGATGACGTGGTCGTTCTTCTCGAAGTAGTCGAGGTAGCGCTGCGCGATCTCAGCGGTCTTCATGGATGGTGTTTCCTCGGGTAGGAGCTGGAGCGCACAGCACGCCGTCCGGCGTGGGTGCGTCGCGGATCAGTCGGCGAGCTTTGCGTCGTCGGACGCCGCGTCCTTGACCTCGCTGACGAGGTCGTTCAGCCGGTGCTGCTGGTCCCGGTAGGCGTCGCCGATGCGGTCGGTGAACTCGCCGATGCGGGCGTCGATCTCCGCGAGGAGTTCATGCCCGCGGGGGTCCTTGTTCACGATGTGGGCGAGGACGAATCCAGCACCCGTGCCCAGCACGAACCAGACGAGATTCTTCACGACACCACTTCCTCGATCCGCCGCGGCCTGCGGCACCACCCCATCGTAGGGGACGACGAAGGGCGCCGGGGTGAACCCCGACGCCCTCCATGCAGCCTGTGATCAGCGGGCGGCGTAGTACTCGACGACCAGCTGGACCTCGCAGATCACCGGGATCTCGGCACGCTTCGGACGACGCACGAGCTTCGCCTGGAGCTTGTCGAGCTCGACCTCGAGGTAGGCCGGGACCGGGGGCAGCACCTCGGCGTTGCCACCGGCAGCGGCGACCTGGAAGGGCTCGGTGCCCTCGGAGCGCTGCTTGACGTGGATGGTCTGGCCGGGCTTCACGCGGAACGACGGGCGGTCCACGATCTGGCCGTCCACCATGATGTGGCGGTGGACGACGAACTGGCGGGCCTGGGCGGTGGTGCGGGCGAAGCCGGCACGCAGCACGAGCGCGTCGAGACGCATCTCGAGCAGCTCGACCAGGTTCTCACCGGTCAGACCCTCGGTGCGACGGGCCTCGTTGAACGCGATGCGCAGCTGCTTCTCGCGGATGCCGTACTGCTCGCGAAGACGCTGCTTCTCGCGCAGACGGACGGCGTAGTCGCTGTCGGCCTTGCGCTTGGTGCGGCCGTGCTCACCCGGGGCGTAGGGACGCTTCTCAAGGTAGCGGGCGGCCTTCGGGGTCAGCGGGATGCCGAGCGCACGGGACAGACGGACCTTACGGCGGTCCTGGGACTTCGTGGTCACGAAGTGGTTCCTTTCGATGACGCTGCCGTGACGTTCACGGCTCGCGGGCGTATCACCTGCCTCCCCGTTCCGCGCGCACGCCGGGGCGCATCGGAGCAGTCGTTCGGAGACAGGAGATGCCCGAAAACACGGTTTCGAGCCGATCCATCCTAACAGATCGCGGCAATTCCGCCCGGGATCGGGGATGGGACGCCAGCCCCTCTCCGCATCGCAGGTCAGGCGTCGCCGTCGAGGATGCGGCGGAGCTTCTCCAGCCGCGCCTGCACCTCGCGCTCCTGCCCGTGCGAGGTGGGCTGGTAGTACCGGGTGCCGCGGAGCGGATCGGGCAGGTACTGCTGCGCGACGACGCCGATCTCGCTGTCGTGCGGGTACTTGTAGCCCTTGCCGTGACCGAGCCGCTTCGCGCCCGCGTAGTGCGCGTCACGGAGGTGCGTGGGCACCCTGCCGCTCTTGCCGGCGCGGACGTCGGCGATGGCCCGATCGATCGCGAGGTAGGCCGCGTTCGACTTCGCGGTCGTCGCGAGGTACGCGGTCGCCTCGGCGAGCGGGATGCGCCCCTCCGGCATGCCGACGAACTGCACGGCGTCCGCGGCGGCGACCGCGATCTGCAGCGCCTGCGGATCGGCGAGGCCGATGTCCTCCGCCGCCGAGATGACGAGGCGGCGGGCGATGAAGCGGGGGTCCTCCCCCGCTTCGATCATCCGCGCCAGGTAGTGGATGGCCGCATCGGGGTCCGACCCGCGGATCGACTTGATGAACGCGCTGATGACGTCGTAATGCTCGTCCCCCTGCCGGTCGTACCGGAGCAGCGCGCGGTCCACCGCCTGCGCCACGGTCTCGGCGGTGACGGCCGCCGGTGCCGCCGCGTCTTCCCCCGCCGCGTCGGCGGCGATGGATGCGGCCGCCTCCAGCGCGGTGAGCGCGCGGCGGGCGTCGCCCGACGCGAGCTGGACGAGCGCGGTCCGCGCCTCCGGTTCCAGGGTCACGGCACCGGCCAGGCCCCGTGGATCCTCGACGGCGCGGTCGACGAGCGCGCCGAGGTCCTCGTCCGACAGCGCCTCGAGCGTGAGCAGCAACGACCGCGACAGCAGTGGTGAGATGACCGAGAACGACGGGTTCTCGGTGGTCGCGGCGATGAGCACCACCCAGCCGTTCTCGACGCCGGGCAGCAGCGCGTCCTGCTGCGCCTTCGTGAAACGGTGGATCTCGTCGAGGAACAGGATCGTCGACATCCCGTACAGATCGCGCTGAGTCAGCGCCTCCTGCATGACCTCGCGCACGTCCTTCACGCCGGCGGTGATCGCGGACAGTTCGACGAACCGCCGCTGCGAGGAACGCGCGATCGCCTGGGCGAGCGTCGTCTTGCCGGTCCCGGGAGGGCCCCAGAGGATGACCGACACCGCACCGGTCGACTGCTTCTCGGGATCGGCGAGTTTGACCAGCGGCGATCCGGGACGCAGCAGATGGCGCTGCCCTGCGACCTCGTCGAGCGACGTCGGCCGCATCCGCACGGCCAGCGGCGTGTTGCCCTGGAACAGCGCGGTCGTCGATTGCACGCATCCAGGCTATCCGCCGCGTGCGACACCGCGGGCCGTGCGCTTTTGCCGCCGCCGGGCGCGCCGCCTAGAGTTCCGGTGGATCCCGAACCTGACAGGAGGCGGCGTATGGCACCCGGTGCGAAGGCACGCGCACAGGCCGAACGCGAGCGCGCCCGGCGCTACCGGGCGCGGCTGGAGTACCAGGACGGGCTCATCCGCCGCCGTCGCCGGGACGACCTCATCGCCGGGATCGGCGGCGGCCTGCTGGTCCTCGCCGTCATCGCGGGCCAGGTCGCCTACTACACCGCCGGTCCGGGCGCGCCGGTACCGGTCCCTTCGGTGAGCGGCACGCCCTCACCGGACGTGACCGGATCCACCGACCCGGAGGACCTCACCGACGTCCCGCTCGAGGGCGAGGACGGCCTCGAGGGCATCGAGGACGCTCCGGCCGAGCCGTCCGACTCGCCCGAGGTTCCCGCGGAGTAGTCGGCCATCGGCGGTGGTGGGGGCTAGGCTGAGTCCGATCGCCCGCCCACCGACGTGAGCCGCCCGAGGTACCCAGTGACTGCGAACGAGTCCACCCCCGAAATTTCCGATGCCGCCCAGTGGGGCCGTGTGGACGACGACGGCACCGTCTCCGTCCGCGAAGGCGACCAGTGGCGCGTCGTCGGCCAGTATCCCGACGGCACGCCCGAGGAGGCCCTCGCCTACTACGAGCGGAAGTTCAGCGACCTCGCATCCGAGGTGACCCTACTCGAGGTGCGCCACCGCCGCGGCGGCGCATCCGCATCCGACCTCCGCCAGGCCGCCGTGGCCGTCACCGAGAAGGTGACCGGCGCCGCCGCCGTGGGTGATCTGGCGAGCCTGCAGGCCCGTCTTCAGGCGCTCCTCGGTCAGCTCGAGGAGGCCTCCGCGTCCGAGGCCGCCGCGGCCCGCGCCGCGGTCGAGACCGCCATCGCCGAGCGCACCGCCCTCGTGGAGCGCGCCGAGGCGCTCGCCGCCCGCGACCCGCGCACGGTCCAGTGGAAGCAGGCCTCGGTCGAACTCAGTGAGCTGTTCGAGCAGTGGCAGCGCCACCAGCAGAGCGGGCCGCGTCTGCCGAAGTCGACCGCGCAGCAGCTGTGGACCCGCTTCCGCGACGCCCGCTCCACCGTCGAGCGTCACCGCCGCGCGTTCTACGCCGAGCTGGACGAGGCGCACAAGAAGGCCCGCGACACCAAGACCCGACTCATCGAGCGCGCCGAGGCCCTGGCTCCGCAGGGTGAGGACGGCATCCCGGCCTACCGCGCACTGCTGGACGAGTGGAAGGCCGCGGGTCGCGCCGGCAAGAAGGCCGACGACGCCCTCTGGGCCCGCTTCAAGGCCGCCGGCGACGCGCTGTACGGCGCGCGCGTCGAGCGTGAGGCCGCACAGGCCGAGGAGTCGAAGGAGCGCATCGAGCTCAAGCGCGCCCTGCTGGAGCAGGTCCGCGACATCCCGGATGAGAAGGACCTCGCCGTCGCCCGCCGCCGCCTCACGGAGGCCCAGCGTCAGTGGGACGAGATCGGCCGCGTCTTCCCGCGCGATGTGGAGCGCGCGCTCGACGACGACCTGCGCAAGATCGAGCAGGCCGTGCGTACCCGCGAAGAGGCCGACTGGAAGCGGAACAACCCCGAGACCAAGGCTCGCGCGAACGACATGACCCGCCAGCTCACCGAGGCGATCGAGAAGCTGCAAGCCGAACTCGACGCTGCGAAGGCCTCCGGGGACAAGCGCGCGATCGAGAAGGCGACCGAGGCGCTCGAGGCACGTCAGGCCTGGCTCCGCGCCATCGGCGGCTGATCCGCTCCTCCCCCGCGCTCCTGGGCGACCGCGCTGTCCACAGCGCCGCGCGGCCCCTCCGGCTGGGACGGATGCGGTGTCACACTGACCGGTGTGCGTTCCCCGTTCCTCTACTTCGCCGGCGACCTCCTCTCGGAGACGGAGCTGATCGCGGCGAGCCTGGACGGTCATCTCGTCCGGCTCGGTGAGGGGTTCGTGCCCGCGGACACGGTGGAGACGGCTGCGCTGCGTGCCGCGTCCATCGGGCCGTTCCTCGGCGACGATGCGGCGGCCACGCACGCCAGTGCGGCGTGGATCCTCGGCGCCTGCGACGAGCCGCCGGTCCGCCACAGCATCCAGCGCTGCGTCGCGCATCGCACCCGTCAGCGACTCGATCACCGTTACCGGTACCGCGACCCCCGCGTCGAGGATGCGGACCTGCTGCGACTCGGCGGGCTCGCGGTGACCACGCCGACGCGAACGGCCGCGGATCTCGCCCGGGAGGAAGACGAGGACGCCGGCGTCCTCCTGTGCGGCCTGGCCCGCGCGCATCCGGGCGTCCTCGCACTCGCCGCCGACTGGTTCCTCGCACGCGGCAAGATGCCGGGCAAGCGGCCCGCCCTCCGGCTGCTCGCCCGGTGTCAGGAGGAGGTGACGCGGTACACGTCGTAGACCGCGTCGATCCGCCGCACCGCGTTCAGCACACGGTCCAGGTGCACCGTGTCACCCATCTCGAACACGTACCGGCTGATCGCCAGGCGGTCGTTCGACGTGGACACGGTCGCCGAGAGGATGTTCACGTGGTGCTCACTGAGCACGCGCGTGATGTCGCTGAGCAGACCGGAGCGGTCGAGCGCCTCGACCTGGATCTGCACCAGGAACACGCTCTTCGACGTCGGCGCCCACTCGACCTCGATGAGCCGGTCGGGCTCGGCCATGAGCGATTTCACGTTCGTGCAGTCGCTCCGGTGCACCGAGACGCCGCTGCCGCGGGTCACGAACCCGACGATCTCGTCGCCCGGCACCGGGGTGCAACACTTGGCGAGCTTGACCAGGATGTCGGGCGCGCCGCGCACCAGGATGCCGGAGTCGCCGCCGCGTGGGGCGCGACCGCGGCCGATGTGCGGTAGGTCGATCGGCCCGGTGGAGGTGTCGTCCGCGGCGACGAGCGCGGTGAGCTTCTCCAGCACGGACTGCGTCGACACGTGTCCCTCGCCGACGGCGGCGTAGAGGGCGGAGACGTCCTCGTACTTCAGCTGCTGCGCCACCGTGGTGAGCGAGTCCTGCGTCATGAGGCGCTGCAGCGGCAGATTCTGGCGCCGCATCGCACGGGCGATGGACTCCTTGCCCTGCTCGATGGCCTCCTCGCGCCGCTCCTTCGTGAACCAGCCGCGGATCTTGTTCCGCGCGCGGGTGCTCTTGACGAAGCTCAGCCAGTCCTGGCTGGGACCCGCATCCGGGTTCTTCGAGGTGAACACCTCGACGACGTCGCCGGAGTGCAGTTGGGACTCCAGCGGCACGAGCCGGCCGTTGACCTTCGCCCCCATCGTGCGATGGCCGATCTCGGTGTGCACCGCGTACGCGAAATCGACCGGGGTCGCGCCGGCCGGCAGACCGATGACCCTGCCCTTCGGGGTGAAGACGTAGACCTCTTTGGCGCCGATCTCGAATCGCAGCGCGTCGAGGAACTCGCCGGGGTCTGCGGTCTCCGCCTGCCAGTCCGAGATGTGCGCGAGCCACGCCATGTCGGTGTCGACGTTCTTGCCGTCGGACTTGCCGCCGGTGACCCGCTCCTTGTACTTCCAGTGCGCCGCGACGCCGTACTCGGCCTGCTGGTGCATCTCGTTGGTGCGGATCTGGATCTCCACCGTGCGACCGTTCGGGCCGATGACGGTCGTGTGCAGCGACTGGTAGAGGTTGAACTTCGGGGTGGCGATGTAGTCCTTGAACCGGCCGGGCAGCGGCGTCCAGCGCGCGTGGATCGAGCCCAGCACCGCGTAGCAGTCGCGGACCGTGCCGACGATGACGCGGATGCCGATGAGGTCGTAGATGTCGTCGAACTCGCGACCACGCACGACCATCTTCTGATAGACGGAGTAGAGCTGCTTGGGGCGGCCCACCACGCGACCGCGGATGCGCAGGTCGCGCAGGTCGGCCTCGACCGCGTCGATGACCTTCTGCACGTACTCCTCGCGCTGCGGGGTGCGCTGCTTCACGAGGCTCTCGATCTCGGCGTAGAGCTTCGGCTGGAGCACGGCGAAGGAGAGGTCCTCGAGCTCGGACTTGATCGCCTGGATGCCGAGGCGGTGCGCGAGCGGCGCGTAGATCTCGAGTGTCTCGCTGGCCTTCTTCGCGGCCTTCTCCGGCGGCACGAAGCCCCAGGTGCGGGCGTTGTGGAGCCGGTCGGCCAGCTTGATGACGAGCACGCGGATGTCGCGGGACATCGCGACGATCATCTTGCGGACGGTCTCGGCCTGCGCCGCGTCGCCGTACTTGACCTTGTCGAGCTTGGTGACGCCGTCGACGAGCATGGCGACTTCGTCCCCGAAGGCCTCGCGGAGCTCGTCGAGCTGATACCCGGTGTCCTCGACGGTGTCGTGGAGCAGGGCAGCGGCGATCGCCTTCGGCCCGAGCCCGAGATCGGCGAGGATCTGGGCGACCGCGAGCGGATGGGTGATGTACGGCTCCCCCGAGCGACGCTTCTGCCCGCGGTGGGCCTTCTCGGCGACGGCGTACGCACGCTCGATGATCGAGAGGTCGCCGCGCGGGTGGTGGGTGCGGACGGTGCGGATGAGCTGGTCGAGGTCGTCGCGCCGGACCGCACGCGTGAAGATGCGCGGGACGAGTCGGCGCAGGCTCGACGACTGCGCGCCTGCGGGAGCGGTCTCCGTCATGCCATCACCACCCTCCGCCGGATCGGCTTCATCCTATTCCCCGTCGGGAGTCCCGGGTGCCGTGTTCGCTCAGGCCGGAACGCCGGCCTGATCACGCGCGGCGAGCACCCGGGCGTCGCGTGCCTTGATCGGCTTCTCGTTCTCGCGGAAGAGCGAGTACAGCGGCGCCGCGACGAACAGCGTCGAGTAGGCTGCCACGATCGTGCCGACGAAGATCGACAACGAGATGTCGGTGAGGGTCTGCGCACCGAGCGCGAACGCGCCGATGAACAGGATCGCACCGGTCGGCAGCGCCGCGACGATCGTGGTGTTGATCGAGCGGATGAGGGTCTGGTTCACCGCGAGGTTGACCGACTCGCCGAAGGTGCGACGGGAGATCTCGCCGTCTTCGCGCGTGTTCTCGCGGATCTTGTCGAACACGACGGTGGTGTCGTACAGCGAGTACGCGAGGATCGTGAGGAAGCCGATGACCGCGGCGGGCGAGATCGGGAACCCGCACAGCGCGTAGATGCCGACCGTCACCATGAGCACGTCGACCACGCCGATGATGGCCGCGGCGGACATCTTCCAGGTGCGGAAGTAGATCGCGAGGATGAGGAAGGTCAGCGCGAGGAAGATCGCCAGGCCCCACAGCGACTGGCGGGTGACGTCGGCGCCCCACACCGGGCCGATGAAGGACGCCGTGACCTCCTCCGTGGCCACGCCGTACGCCTCGGCGAGCTCGGCGCGGACCGCCTGGGTCTCGTCGTTGGTCATCTGGTCGGTCTCGACCCGGATGCCGTCGGCGCCGACCGTCGCGACCTTCACCGTGGCACCCGGGACGACCGACTGCACCGCATCCGTCGCGAGGGCCTGGTCGGTCGTGCCCACGCCGGTGACGGTGAACTGGGACCCGCCGGTGAACTCGATCGAGAACTGCACCGGCTTGAAGAAGGGAACGAGCACGGCGCCGAGCACGAGCAGCGCGGCGATGATGAACCACAACCGCCGGCGGCCGACGAAGGGGAACGAGGTCTTCCCGGTGTACAGGTCGTTTCCGAGCTGATTCATCGAGCGCATCAGTCGCCGACCTCCTTCGTGTCGCGGGCACCCGATTCGGCGGCGGCCGCCGCCTCTGCGAGCTTGCGCTCGGCGATCGTCTGCCGCTTCTCCGCCTCCTTGCGCGAGCGTGCGTTCCGGCCGGTGCGTGCGACCGGCTCACGGAACTGCGCGCGGCCGCGGTAGACGGCGCCGAGGGCGTTCGGGTCGAGCCCGGAGAGCGTGTGCCCGGACCCGAAGAAGCGGGTGCGTGCCAGCAGCTGCATGACCGGGTGGGTGAAGAGGATGAAGATGAGGATGTCGAGCGCGGTGGTCAGCCCCAGCGTGAACGCGAAGCCCTTCACCGTCGAGTCCGCGAGGATGTACAGCACGACAGCCGCCAGGACGTTGATCGTCTTGGAGATGTAGATCGTGCGCTTCGCGCGGCCCCAGCCGTCCTCGACCGCGACCGTGATGCCCTTGCCGTCGCGCAGCTCGTCACGGATGCGTTCGAAGTAGACGATGAACGAGTCTGCGGTGAACCCGATCGTGACGATCAGGCCGGCGACACCGGCCAGCGACAGGCGGAAGCCCATGCGCCAGGCGAGGATGCACAGCATCAGGTAGGTGAGCACGCCCATCACCGCGAGCGAGGCGATGATGACGAAGCCGAGCGCCCGGTAGACGGTGAGCGAGTAGACGGCGACGAGCGCGAGACCGATGAGGCCGGCGAACAGGCCGATCTGCAACTGCTGCGAACCGAGGGTCGCCGAGATGGTGTCGGAGCTCTGCACGGAGAAGCTCAGCGGCAGTGCGCCGTACTTGAGCTGGTCGGCGAGCGTCTTCGAGGACTCCTGCGTGAACGAACCGGTGATCTGCGGCTTGCCGTCGGTGATGATCGCGTTCATCGACGGTGCCGAGAGGACCTGTCCGTCGAGGACGAACGCGAACTGGTTCTGCGGCGAGGTCAGGCCGTACAGGCGCTGGCTGATCGCGGCGAAGGTCTCCGTGCCGGCACCGTCGAAGACGATGTTGACCGCCCACTGGTTGTTCTGGGTGTTGAGGCCGTTCGTGGCGTCGGAGATCGCCGATCCGTCGAGCTCGACCGGGCCGAGGATGTACTTGGCCGTGCCGTCGGCCTCACAGGTGATGAGCGGCTGGTCGGCCGGCTCGGATGCGGGCTCGTTCGCCGGGTCGGCGCAGTTGTACGCCTGGAACTCGGCGTACAGCGCCTCGGTGATCCAGTTGAGGTCACTGCCGTTCGTCGGTTCCGCGCTGGGGACGGCGTTCAGCGTCGGGTCGGGGGCCGGGTACGGCGTGGCGGTGCCGTCCTCACCGATGTAGGAGCCGGTCACCTCACCGGATGCGAACAGCACGGCACGCAGCTGCAGCTGGGCTGAGGCCTCGATGCGCTGGCGCGTCTGCTCGTCGGCCTCGCCCGGGATCTGGACGACGATGTTGCGTCCGCCCTCGGTGCTGACGGAGGCCTCCCCGACACCCGTGGCGTCGATGCGCTGGCGGATGATCGTGACGGCCTGGTTCATCTGCTCCTGCGTCGGAGCAGCGCCGTCGGGCGTCTCCGCGGCCAGGATGATCTGCGTGCCGCCCTGCAGGTCGAGCGCGAGCTCGGGGACCCACGAGCTCTTCTGGAAGACGTATACGCCGAGGGCGTTCACGCCGAACAGGACGGCCGCGATGGCCAGCAGTCCGATCAGTGCCCGCCAGGCATGACGGACGGGGGTCGATGTCGCCACGGACACTCCGCTTTCTGGTGGGAGACGAGGACTGGACTCAGGCGCCGGGCTTCGCGGGGTCCTCGGGCTCGTCCTTCGTGTGGGACGCGCGGTGGTCGTCGCTGAGCGAGGAGACGTCCCCGTCGGCGACACCGGCGATGTACTCGGCCTCGGCGGCCTCCGCCTCGATGAACTCGTCCTCGGTGACGACGCCCTCGGCGGGGTTCACGACGCGCAGAATGGCCTGGCTGTGCACTTCGATCTCGACGCCCGGCGCGATCTCCACGACCGCGGGGCGGTCCAGGTCGTCCGCGTCGAAGGCGACGATCGTGCCGTAGAGCCCGCCCTGCAGCAGCACCTTCGCGCCGGGGACGGTCTCACGCGCCTTCTGCTCCTGCTCGGCCTTGGCACGCTGGGTGCGGCGGCGCGAGCTCCAGAACATGAAGACCAGCAGCAGCACCAGCAGGATGATCAGGCCGTAATTGGCGAAGAAGTCGGCGAATTCCATGAGGTGCAGGTGACCTTTCGGGTTCGGCGCGCGTACGCAGCCGGGCAGATGAGGGTCGGCGAAAGCCTCCGCCGATTATAGGTCATCGAATCGCAGCGCCCCGTCAGGATGTGGGACGCCGAGGTGTGCGTACGCCTCCGGCGTGGCGATGCGGCCGCGGGGCGTCCGGCCGAGGAACCCGATGCGGACGAGGTAGGGCTCGACGACCGATTCGATCGTATCCGCTTCCTCGCCGACGGCGACGGCGAGCGTGCCGAGGCCGACCGGGCCGCCGCGGAACCGACGGATGACGGCGTCGAGCACCGCGCGGTCCAGCCGGTCCAGACCGATCCGGTCGACGTCGTACAGGTCGAGTGCGGCATCCACGGCTTCGAGTCCGCCCTCGCGGCCATGCACGATGAGGTAGTCGCGCACCCGCCGCAGCAGCCGGTTCGCGATCCGGGGCGTGCCGCGCGAGCGACGCGCGATCTCCGCCTGTGCCTCCACCGGGAGCTCGACGCCGAGCATGTCGGCCGAGCGCGCGATGACCCGCTGCAGTTCGTCGGCCTCGTAGTACTCCAGGTGCGCGGTGAATCCGAATCGGTCGCGCAACGGGTTCGGCAGCAGACCGGAGCGGGTCGTGGCGCCGACGAGGGTGAACGGCGCGAGGTCGAGCGGGATGCTGGTGGCCCCGGCGCCCTTGCCGACCATGATGTCGATGCGGAAGTCCTCCATCGCGAGGTAGAGCATCTCCTCCGCCGAGCGGGCCATCCGGTGCACCTCGTCGATGAAGAGCACCTCCCCGGGGGTGAGGCTCGACAGCAGCGCCGCGAGGTCGCCGGCGTGCTGGATCGCGGGTCCGCTCGACATGCGCAACGGGCGGCCGCTCTCGTGCGCGACGATCATGGCGAGCGTGGTCTTGCCGAGCCCGGGAGGGCCGGAGAGCAGGATGTGGTCGGGCGAGCGCTGCTGCATGCGCGCCGCGTCCAGCAGGAGCTGGAGCTGGCCGCGCACCTTCTGCTGGCCGACGAATTCCGCGAGCGAGCCCGGTCGCAGGGCGCCCTCGATCGCGAGCTCGGACTCGTCCAGCGGATGCTGGTCGCGCAGCTCATCCACGGGCGGCCCCCGCCCGTGCCGGACCGAGGTGCGCGAGCGCCCGGCGAAGCAGGCCGGAGACGGTGCGCTCCGCATCCGACGCCTCCGCAGCGATCGCGGTCACCGCCTCGGTCGCCGTGCGCTCGGGCCAGCCGAGACCCACGAGCGCCTGTACGACCTGCGCCTCCAGCGCGACCGGCGCCGAGGGGGCAGCGGCGGAGGTGCCGCCGCCGGCGACGGCGCCGAGCTTGCCGGCGAGCTGCACCACGATGAGCTTCGCCGTCTTCGGGCCGATGCCAGAGACCCGCCGGAACGGGGCGTCGTCCTCGGCGGCGACCGCATCCGCGATCTGGTCGACGCTGAGCGCCGCGAGCACCCCGAGTGCGGACTTCGGGCCGACACCGGACACCGCGACCAGGGCCGAGAAGACGGTCAGCTCCTCCCGGGTCGGGAATCCGACGAGGGAGAGCGCGTCCTCGCGGACGATGAGGCTCGTGTGCAGGTGCAGCTCGTCGCCGAGGTGCGCCGCCCTGGCGACGTCGGGGGTCACGGCGACGAGGTAGCCGACGCCGGCGACCTCCAACACGACGGAGTCGGGGCCGGTGTGCGCGACGGTGCCGCGCAGGGAAGCGATCATGCGGACGAGCCTAACCTGGTTCGCAGTTATGTTCGATCGACACGCTCAGCGACGCACGGATCGTTCCGCGTCGCGCCAGGCGCGCTGGGCGGGGGTGAGCGCGTCGGGGTCTGTGCCGGGACGTGCCGGAGCACTCCGCCAGGCGTGACAGAGCGCGAGGGCGAGCGCATCGGCGGCATCCGCGGGCTTCGGCAGTTCGGTCAGCCGCAGCACGCGGGCCACCATGGTCTGCACCTGCAGTTTCTCCGCCGAGCCGTATCCGGTGATCGCGGCCTTCACCTCGCTCGGGGTGTGGGTGGCGGCGGTCAGTCCGTGTTCCGCGGCGATCATCAGCGCGACGCCGCTCGCCTGCGCCGTGCCCATCACCGTGCTGCGGTTGTGCTGCGCGAAGACGCGCTCGACCGCCATGACGTGGGGGGAGAACTCCTGGATGGCGGCGCGGATGCCGGCCCCGATGATCCGGAGCCGTTCGGCGATCGGCGCGTCGGGTGCGGATCGGACGACGCCGACGTGCACGAGGCTCGCCGATCGGTTGGGGGCGACGTCGACGATGCCGACACCGCACCGGGTCAGGCCCGGGTCGATGCCGATCACGCGAAGCGGGGAGGTCACTCCCCCACGCTACGGGCGAGCGGGGCGCGCGCCGTGCAGGCGCGCGCAGCCCGGCTCACTCGTCGTTCTCGAGCTCCGCCTGCACCTCGGGGGTGAGGTCGAGGTTGCTGTAGACGTTCTGCACGTCGTCGCTGTCCTCGAGCGCGTCGATGAGTCGGAAGACCTTGCGCGCGGTCTCGGCGTCGACCTCGATCTTCAGGTTCGGGACGAACTCGACATCGGCCGAGTCGTACTCGATGCCCGCGTCGGTCAGCGCGGTGCGCACTGCGACGAGGTCGCTCGCCTCGGTGATGACCGCGAATCCGTCGCCGTGGGGCTCGATCTCCTCGGCACCGGCCTCGAGGGCGGCCATCATGAGGTCGTCCTCGGTGGTGCCCTCGCCGGAGACGACGATGACGCCCTTGCGGCCGAAGTTGTACGCGACCGAACCGGGGTCGGCGAGCGTGCCGCCGTTCCGGCTGAGCGCCGTGCGCACCTCGGCGGCGGCACGGTTCTTGTTGTCGGTCAGACACTCGATCATGAGGGCGACACCGTTGGGGCCGTAGCCCTCGTACATGATCGAGAGGTACTCGACGCTCTCGCCCCCGATGCCGGCGCCGCGCTTGATGGCGCGGTCGATGTTGTCCTTCGGGACCGATGTCTTCTTCGCCTTCAAGACGGCGTCGAACAGGGTCGGGTTGCCCTGCAGGTCGGGGCCGCCGAGCTTCGCGGCGACCTCGATGTTCTTGATCAGCTTGGCCCACGACTTGGCACGACGCGCGTCGATGACGGCCTTCTTGTGCTTGGTGGTGGCCCACTTGGAATGACCGGACATCGGCACTGCCTCCTCGATAGATCGCCGACCAGTTTATGGCGAGACGGCCGCGCCCGCTGACGGACCATCGCCGGCCGGGCGCGTCCACCCCCGGACTCGGTCGAGGAACAGTGCGTGGAAGCGCGGATCACCGCTCACCTCGGGGTGGAACGACGTGCCGAGCAGGGCGCCCTGCCGGACGGCGACGACCGTGCCGTCCTCGAGGGTCGCGAGCACCTCGGCGGCGGGACCGACCGCGGTGACCGCCGGCGCGCGGATGAACACCGCGTGCACCGGTTCCTCGCCGAGCGCGGGCACCGCGAGATCGGTCTCGAACGACTCCACCTGTCCGCCGAAGGCGTTGCGGCGCACCGTGATGTCGAGTCCACCGAACGCCTCCTGCCCCTCGATCGCGTCCAGGACCCGGTCGGCGAGCAGGATGAGCCCGGCGCAGGTGCCGTAGATCGGCATGCCTGCGGCGATCGCATCTCGGATCGGCCGCTGCATCCCGAACGCCCGCGCGAGCTTGTCGATGACGCTCGACTCGCCGCCGGGGATGACGAGGCCGTCCACGGCGGCGAGGTCGGAAGGCCTGCGCACGAGGTGCACCTCGGCGCCGAGCCCGGTCAGGACCGCGGCGTGCTCGCGGACGTCGCCCTGCAGCGCGAGCACGCCGACACGGGGCTCACCAGCCACGTTCCGCCAGCCGGTGCGGGGCCGGCAAATCCGCGACGTTGATGCCGACCATCGCCTCGCCGAGGCCACGGGACACCTCGGCGATGACCTTCGGGTCGTCGAAGAAGGTCGTCGCCTTCACGATCGCAGCGGCGCGCTGGGCGGGGTTGCCGGACTTGAAGATGCCGGAGCCGACGAACACGCCGTCCGCCCCCATCTGCATCATCATGGCCGCATCCGCCGGGGTGGCGACCCCGCCCGCGACGAAGAGGACGACCGGGAGCTTCCCGGTCTCCGCGACCTCCGCGACGAGGTCGTACGGCGCCTGCAGCTCCTTGGCTGCGACGTACAGCTCGTCCTTGGTCATCGATCGGAGCCGGTTGATCTCAGCGGTGATCGTGCGGATGTGCTTGGTCGCCTCGGAGACGTCACCGGTGCCGGCTTCGCCCTTGGAGCGGATCATCGCCGCACCTTCGGTGATGCGCCGGAGCGCTTCGCCGAGGTTCGTGGCGCCGCAGACGAAGGGCACGGTGAAGCCCCACTTGTCGATGTGGTGCACATAGTCGGCGGGCGAGAGCACCTCGGACTCGTCGATGTAGTCGACGCCGAGCTCCTGCAGCACCTGCGCCTCGACGAAGTGCCCGATGCGGGCCTTGGCCATGACGGGGATCGAGACTGCCTCGATGATGCCCTCGATCATGTCCGGGTCGCTCATGCGGGAGACCCCGCCCTGCGCGCGGATGTCGGCGGGCACGCGTTCGAGCGCCATGACGGCGACCGCGCCGGCGTCCTCGGCGATCTTCGCCTGTTCCGGTGTGACGACGTCCATGATGACGCCGCCCTTGAGCATCTCCGCGAGGCCGCGCTTGACGCGGCTCGTCCCCGTGGCGGACATGGGTTCTCCTCCCCGGCGCGATCCACGCCGATCTTTGACCTATGCCAGAACGTAGCATGGCCTGAGCTGTAAAGTGTCTTCCGTGACGGTGACAGACGTGGGCGAGGCGATCGCCGGATCCTCGGCCGCCGAGATCGCCGACAGCGTCCGCTCGCTCGTCGACGAGGGGCGACTCTCCCCCGGTGACCCGCTCCCGCCGGTTCGGGCGCTCGCGGACCGGCTCGGCGTCAACCGCAACACCGTCGTCGCCGCCTACCGGCTGCTCGGCCAGGCGGGGACCGTCGTCACCCTGGGACGCGGCGGCACCCGGATCGCGACGCCAGCACCACTGCCGGCCGAAGGGTTCGCGCAGGACTCCGTGCTTCGCGACGTCGGCGACGGCAACCCCGATCCCGCCCGCATCCCGGATCTGTCCGCGGCACTGTCCTCGCTCGCGGGCCGGCCGGTGCTCTACGGCGAGCCGGTCATCGACCCCGAGCTGGAGCGCTGGGCGCGCGAGTGGCTCACCCCCGACGTGCCGGATGCGGCGGCGACCCGTCTCACGATCACCGGCGGCGCGGTGGACGCCATGGAACGGCTCCTGGCACAGGCGCTCGTGCGCGACGACGCGGTGGCGCTCGAGGACCCGGTGTTCCTCTCCGCGATGCGCACGGTCCGCCTCGGCGGCTACCGGCCCGTGCCGGTGGCGGTCGACGCGGAGGGCATGACCGTCGAGGGGCTCCGTGCGGCGCTCGGACAGGGTGTGCGTGCCGTGATCTGCACCCCGCGCGCGCACAACCCGACCGGGGCGAGTCTGAGCGAACGGCGCGCGGCGGAGCTCCGCGCCGTCCTGGCCGACCACCCGAACGTGCTGGTCATCGTCGACGACCACTACTCGTTCCTCACCCGGCGCCCCTACCACTCGATCGTCGGCCCGCAGCACCGCCGGTGGGCGCTCATCCGTTCGGTGTCGAAGTTCCTCGGCCCCGACATGTGCCTCGCCGTCACCGCGACCGATGCCGAGACCGCCGACCGGCTCGCGCTGCACTTCAGCCCGGGGAGCACCTGGGTCAGCCACATCCTGCAGCGCCTGACGGTTGCGCTCGTGCGCGATCCGGAGGTCATGGCCGCCGTCGACCGCGCCGGCGACCACTACCTCGCCCGGAACACCGCCTTCGCGGAACTGCTGTCCGCGCACGGCGTCGCCTGCACCGCCGGCGACGGCCTCAGCGTCTGGGTCGACGTGGGCGCCCCCGCCCGCGCGGTCGCCGAGCAGCTCATGCGCCGCGGCTGGCTCGCCCGTACCGGCGACGAGTTCGTCCTCGCCGACCCTGCCGCATCCCGCTGCCTCCGCCTCACCGTCCACACCCTGTCCGACGCGGACGCCGAGCGGCTCGCCGCCGACGTCGCCGCATCCGCCCGCGCCGCCGCATCCTGAGCCACCCGAAAGAAGGTCACCGCCCGTGAAGATCCTGTCGATCCAGTCCGCCGTCGCCTACGGCCACGTGGGCAACTCCGCCGCCGTGTTCCCGCTGCAGCGCATCGGGGTGGAGGTGCTGCCGGTCTACACCGTGAACTTCTCCAACCACACCGGGTACGGGGCCTGGCGCGGTCCGCTCATCTCCCCCGACGACGTGCGCGACGTCATCCTCGGCATCGAGGAGCGCGGCGTGTTCGGCGAGATCGACGTCGTGCTCAGCGGCTACCAGGGCAGCGAGGGCATCGGTGATGTGATCCTCGAAGCGGTCGAGCGGGTGAAGGCCGCGAACCCCACCGCGGTCTACTCCTGCGACCCGGTCATGGGCAACGCCAAGTCGGGCTGCTTCGTCGCACCCGCGATCCCGGTGCTCCTGCGCGAGCGGGTCGTGCCGAACGCCGACATCATCACCCCGAACCAGTTCGAGCTGGGCTTCCTCACCGACACCGAGCCGTCGGACCTGGAATCCACGCTCGCCTCGGCGGACCGCGCCCGCGAGCTGGGCCCGAGCACGGTGCTCGTCACCTCGGTCGAGCGACCGGACCGACCCGAGGGCACGATCGAGATGATGGCCGTCACCGACGAGGGCGCGTGGATCGTGCAGACCCCGCACATCCCGATGAAGGCGAACGGCTCCGGCGACGTGACCGCGGCCCTGTTCACCGCGCACTACCGTGCGACCGGGGATGCGGCCGCCGCGCTGTCGAAGACGACGTCGAGCGTGTGGGACCTCCTCGACCTCACCCACCGCTCCGGCCAGCGCGAACTGCAGCTCATCGAGGCGCAGGAGGCCTACGCCCACCCGCGCGAGCAGTTCACCGTCACCCGCGTGCGCTGACCGCATCCGCCGCCCCCCCTGGGCATGTCCCAGTTTCTGCCGTTCTGGCGGTGCCATACCGGCAGAAACTGGGACATGTTCCGTCGAAAGTGGGACATGCCGGCGGTCGGATGCTGCGCAGGGTCGGATGCTGCGCAGCTGTGGCTTCGGCGGCAGACCGCCAGCGGGCGTCAGGCCTGCGGCCAGCCCTCGGCGACGGCGGCGCGCACCTCGCCGAGCAGCTGCGGCAGGGCCTTGGTGCGGGCGATGATCGGGAAGAAGTTCGCGTCGGTCGCCCACCGCGGCACGATGTGCTGGTGCAGGTGCGCAGCGACGCCCGCACCGGCGACCTCGCCCTGGTTCATGCCGATGTTGAACCCGTCGCAGCGAGAGACCGCGCGCAGCACCCGCATCGCGGTCTGCGTGAGCTCGGCGATCTCGACCGTCTCCTCCGGCGTCGCCTCGTCGTAGAGGCCGACATGGCGGTACGGGCACACCAGCAGGTGCCCGGAGTTGTACGGGAACAGGTTCAGCAGCACGAATGCGGTGCGCCCGCGGTGCACGATGAGGCTGTCCTCGTCGGGCTTGTGGGGCGCGGCGCAGAATGGGCAGTCGTGCTTCAGCGGCTCCGGTCCGGCGTTGATGTAGGCCATCCGATGGGGCGTCCACAGCCGCTGGAGC
>Ga0182737_1001907_pt1 | contig 18790 bp, 19 predicted proteins | sample eDN5th30CBELigOP_FD_128878 | JGI IMG/M metagenome (GOLD analysis project Ga0182737, IMG submission 128878) | Enriched Organic Plus compost microbial communities from Emeryville, California, USA - eDNA 5th pass 30_C BE-Lig OP (version 2) (version 2) ...
CCGCCTTCCTGGAACGGGTGGCGGATATCTTCGGCTTCGCGCCGGGCGAGTTCCGCCGTATCCGCGCCTCCCACTTCGCGCCGGAACTGACCGACCCCTATGTCATCCTGGGCCTGTCCTATTCGGCCAGCGACGACGAGCTGAAACAGACCTATCGCCGCCTGATGCGCGAGAACCATCCCGACAGCCTGATCGCGCGCGGCGTGCCGCCGGAATTCCTCAAGCTGGCCACCGACAAGGTGGCGGCGATCAACACGGCCTATGAAAAAATCCAGCAGGAACGAGGGCTTACGTAAATTGGATGATTTTTTGATGAATCATCTTGATATTTGATGATTTTATGATGATCTTTGGGATGCAGCCAATCCGGCTGTCCAACAAAGGATCAAGCATGAACAAATTCGAGATCGGCGTCGGCCAGGAGTTTCCGATGGAGGAAGGCCGCAGCGGCCGCCGCCGCCATCGCCGCGGACACCATCACCATCATCGTGGCCGCCACGGCGGGCATCGCAAGCTTCTCGCCCTGCTGTTGATGGCGATGGGGCACTCTCAAGACAACCGGCCTGCGGGCAGGCCCGAAAGGAGTGCACGATGAGGGAGCGCGGAGTGCATGGCCATCGTCACCGCCGCCGGATGCGCGGCGAAACCGAAGGCGATACCGGTGAGCGCGCCACCACGCGCGTGCAACTGGAAATGCCGCCCCAGGCGATGGAACGGCTGCAGACGCTGAAGGACCGGACCGAGGCGGCGTCCTATGCCGAGGTCATCCGCAACGCGCTGCGGCTTTATGAGGTGCTGGTGGAAGAACATGCCAAGGGCACGGAATTCTCGCTGAAACGTCCCGACGGCGAAACGCTGCAATACCGGATCTTCGTCTGATGCGGCGGGTCGAGATGCCGTCGCCCAACCAGGACTCCAGAAATCCGGAGGGGCGCGGCGGCGCGCGCGTGGACATGCTGGTGTTGCATTATACCGGCATGCCCACGGCGCAGGCGGCGCTGGAACGCTTGTGCGATCCGGCGGCCAAGGTCTCGGCCCATTACACGCTGGACGAGGACGGCACGGTATATGCCCATGTGCCGGAAACGCGGCGCGCCTGGCATGCGGGCGTGTCGCACTGGGCGGGCGCCACCGACATCAATGCCCGCTCCATCGGCATCGAGATCGTCAATCCCGGTCATGCCTTCGGCTATCGCGCCTTTCCGCCGGAGCAGATCGCGGCACTGATCACGCTGTGTCACGGCGTCCTGCTGCGCCATCCCATTCCCTCGGCGCGGGTGCTGGGCCACAGCGATGTCGCGCCCGCGCGCAAGGAGGATCCGGGCGAGCTGTTCCCCTGGGCGCGGCTGGCGAAAGCCGGAATCGGCCTGTGGCCCGATGCCGGCGATGTAGAAAGCGATCTGGGGCCGGAGGCGCTGGCGCGTTATGGCTATGATCCGCAGGCGCCGCGGGACAAGACGATCACCGCCTTCCAGCGACATTTCCGTCCCGAAGGGCTGACCGGCCGGTGGGATGGCGAATGCGCGGGCCTGCTGGCGTCCCTGCTGGCTTCCCTGCCGTTACAGCCAGGCGTATAATCCGCCGGTCAGATGGCCGGGTGACCGCGGGCGCGTCTCAACTTCGGTTGAGGGGCGTTCGAGGAAAGTCCGGGCTCCACGGAAAAACGGTGCCGGATAACGTCCGGCGGGGGCGACCCCAGGGATAGCGCCACAGAAATCAAACCGCCTAAGTCTTTCGGGACCGGCAAGGTTGAAATGGTGCGGTAAGAGCGCACCGCGCGACTGGCAACAGGAGCGGCACGGCAAGCCCCACCGGGAGCAAGACCAAATAGGGACGGTATGTTGGCTTTTCCGGTCAACCGTCCGGGTCGGTCGCGCGAGGCGTTCAGCGATGAACGTCCCAGAGGAATGGTCACCCCTTCAGCAATGAAGGACAGAACCCGGCTTACAGGCCATCTGATGCTTTTTTTACCCCCATCCGCGGCAGCGCGGGTTTGCTCCGCAAACACCTTGCTGCCGCACCTTCCCCCGCTCGTCACTCCGCTCGCGGGGGAAGGAAGCCGTCGGATGCTGGGGGGCGCGGCGCGGAATGCGCCGCTCGAGTCCGGCTTCTTTGAACCTCTCTGGCTTCAACCGTGTTCTGTTCTCTCGAGTATGGGCGGCTATTGTTCAGGATATGCGAATCAGTCACGCTGCATAACGTCTTCAAATCGCGATTTGAGCTCTAAACTGCCGCGATTTTGACAGCCTGAATTGGGCCATATGCGCCCACCGGATTATGCTCGTTATACGAGCTCACCGGAAAGGTAACTGACCATGGAGCCAATTAGGTTCCGCCGGATTAGCCGGGGTCTGCTGCTTTTCTGGTAGGGCGTACCTCCGGAAAAGCAAGCAAGACCTTCAAAATGTAGGGTTTGTGCATGCGCCATCTCAGGAGTCGCCAGTTCGATAAACTCTTCGATGCGCTGCCTCTGGACGCGCAGAGAGCGGCTCATCACGCATATGTGCTGCTGAAGGCCGATCCGCGACACCCATCGCTGCATTTCAAGCGGTTGCAATCTAGCGGGGCTTACTGGTCAGTGCGCGTGGGGATGCACTATCGGGCGATCGCAAAGGACGTTGATGGCGCTTTTCTTTGGGGCTGGATCGGCACCCATGCGGACTATGACCGGATAATTAAAGCTCTTTGATGTGTCCGGATTTATAGTCTTTGATGGTGTCTTCAAAAAGCTTGTCCAGCTTGCCGTTTTCAGCGTCGCGGGCCATCTGGCGATCCCATTCATCCGCCACAAAGTCTTCAAACCAGGCGCGCAGGCGCGCAAGTTGGTCTGCTGGCAGCTTGGCTATGGCCTTTTCGAGTTCTTCCACGCTCATGCGGTAAATATACCCCACCATCGGCGGTTTTACACCCCCGCCTTCTTCGCGGGGACTTCGCCGATGGCGGCCCAGTCCTTGTCCTGCCAGCCCCATTGCACCGCCTGGTCGTAATTGGTCTTGAGCAGTTCGGCGGTGGGCAGGGTCATGTCCAGTCCTTGCGCGGCGCTACGGGCCAGGTTCACATCCTTCAGGCCCAGGGTCAGCGCGAAACCGGCCGGTTCATAGGCGCGGTTCAGGATCATGGTGCCGTAATTCTTGAACACCGCGCCGGTGAACAGCCGCCCGCCCAGAACGTCATGGAACAGCGCGGGATCGACACCGCCCTTGCGCAGCAGGGCGAAGGCTTCGCCCGTCGCCTGCAATTCGCTGGCGATCATGAAATTGCCCGCGATCTTGAACAGGTTGGCCTTTTCGGCCTCTGCGCCCACCGGCACGGTGCGGCTGCCGATGACATCGAAGACCGGCTGCATTTTCGCGAGGCTGGCGTCATCGCCGCCCGCCACCAGCACAAGCTGCGCGGCTTCCGCCATTTCGGGGCGGCCGAACACCGGCGCGGAGATATAGCCCAGCCCCGCCGCCTTGTGCGCGGCCTGAAGCGCGCGGGCGAACTCCACCGAAATGGTCGCCAGGTTCACATGGATTAGACCCTTGGCAGTCTTGGACAGCAAGGGGCCCGCCAGGCCGACCTCGCGCATCACCGCATCGTTGGAGAGCATCGAAAAGGCCGCATCGCCCTGCAGCGCATCTTCCAGCGCTTTCGCCGCCACCGCGCCCTTGGCCACCAGCGCCGCTACCGGCGCGGCCGAGCGATTCCACACCGTCACCTGGTGCCCCGCCTTGAGCAGGTTCGACGCCACGTGATGGCCCATGCGGCCCAGGCCGATAAATCCGATCTTCATGCTGCAATCCTTTTTGTGCCGGAGCGGAGGGTGACCATCGGCGCGGCGATGTCCAGAGGATGTCGCGTGGTCGAATCAGCCTGCGGTTGCAAATCTGGTTGGCCGCCAAACAGCGTTCACCGCCACAGCCATAAGTTGTGCGGCTGCCCAAATCGTTAACGCTCTGTTTACGCCTGTCACCATAGGGTTACCGTGTTCCACAATCGTTCTTCCGGACTCCACCGCTAGGGCTTCAAGGGACGAGCGATACAAGCCAAGCCCCTCATATTTCAGGGTTTTTGGTTTGACGGGACATTCTGTCCCATGTTATCCCATGTTGTCCCAAGGGTTTGCGCGACCCGCCTGGCACACGGCCGAGTTTCCGGCCCGCCCAGGCACCGAGGACAAGGGGGTTCTGGCAGATGACCGGGTTGGTCCAGCCGTTCATTTCGACGGTTCCGGGGTCGCTCGACAGCAAGGGGCGGGTCTGCATTCCCGCCACCTATCGCCACATCCTGTCCGCCCAGAACACCGCCGGTCTCTACATCTGCCCCAGCTTCATCGATCCGGCGCTGGATGCCTTCGGCCAGACGTTGCTCGATGCCATCCATGCGCGCCTCACGGCGCAGGATCCGTTCTTCTCGGTCAGCCATGACGATGAAGCCACCGCGCTGATCGCGCGCACCCAGGCGCTGCCGGTGGATGAGAATGGCCGCGTGCGTCTTCCCGATGCGCTGATCGAACATGCCGGGCTGAAGGACCGCATTGTCTTCGTGGGCAAGGCGCAGAAATTCCAGGTCTGGGATGCCGAGCGTTATGCGCCCGTCGAGGCCGAGGCGCTGGCGCGCGTGAAGGCCCGCATGGAAAAGCTGCGCGGCGGAGACGGCGCATGAGCGGCCATCTTCCCGTGATGCTGAACGAAGTGCTGGAGATGCTGCAGCCGCGCGACGGCGCGCAGTATGTGGACGGCACTTTCGGCGGCGGCGGCTATTCCACCGCCATTCTCGAAGCCGCCGACTGCCGCGTGCTGGGCATCGACCGCGATCCCGCCGCCATCGCGCGCGGCCAGGCGCTGGTGGAACGTTTCGGCGGCCGCCTGACCCTGGTGCAGGGCGAATTCTCGCAAATGGACCAGTTCACGGATTCCAGCGACGGCGTTGTGCTCGATCTGGGCGTGTCGTCCTTTCAGTTCGATCAGCCGGAGCGCGGTTTTTCCTTCCGCGAGGACGGGCCGCTGGACATGCGGATGAGTCTTGCGGGGGACAGCGCCGCCGATTTCGTCAACAGCGCCAGCCATAGCGAACTGGCTTCGGTGATCGCCCGCTTCGGCGAGGAAAAGAACGCCCGCCGCATCGCCACCGCCATCATCGCCGCCCGTCCGGTGACGGGCACGGCCCAGCTGGCCCGCATCGTGTCCGAGGCGCAGGGCCCTGCCGCGCTGCGCCACGCCATCCATCCGGCGACGCGCACCTTCCAGGCGTTGCGGATTCATGTGAACGACGAGCTGGGCGAACTGGAACGCGGCCTGGACGCGGCGCAGGCCATCCTGCGGCCCCAGGGCCGTCTGGTGGTGGTGTCGTTCCACAGCCTGGAAGACCGTATCGTCAAGCAGTTCCTCAGCCGCCGCAGCACCGCCGCCCCGCGCGGCTCGCGCCATGCGCCCGCCGCGGCGCCCGATACGGGCGCCGCCTTCCGGCTTCTCACCACCCGCCCGCGCGTTCCGTCGGCGGAAGAAATCGCCGCCAATCCCCGGTCCCGGTCCGCCAAGTTGCGCGCCGGGCTGCGGCTGGCGGCATAGGAGGCCGCATGGTTCGTGTCCTGAACTTCTTCTGCGTGGCGCTGATGGGCCTCTCGATCCTGGGCCTCTATCATGTCTCCGAAAAGACCCGCGTGACGCAGGTCGAACTGGCCCGGGTCGAACGCCAGATCGCGCAGGAACGCACCCATCTCAGCGTTCTGGAAACCGAATGGCAGCATGTCGCAGCGCCCGAGCGCATCCAGCGGCTGGCGGTCGCGCGGCTGGGCATGGCCGACAATGCCTCGGTCCAGCTGTCCTCCTTCGAGATGCTGCCGCGCCGCGGAGCCGGCGAGGACCCCACGCCGCTGAACAACGCGCCGATCCGCCAGGCCAGCGTACAGATACCGGCCCAGGCTGGCGCCCAGCCCGTGCCGCAATCGGCGCCGCATGCCGCGGCCATGCCGGTTGCCGTCTCGCATGCGGCGGCTCCCAGGGCCGCCGCCCCGACCAGCATTTCCGACCTGATTACCGATTCCGGCATGTGAGGACATGACCCAGGGCCCCACCGTTTTTCAGCGCCGCATCGTCATCGGGGCCGGACTCTGCGTGCTGGCCTTCGCGCTGGTGGGAATGCGCCTTGTCCATGTCACGCTGTTGCAGTCGCTGGACGGCAGCCGCCCCGCCTTGGCCATCGCCGCCCGCGCCGATCTCACCGACCGCAATGGCGAACTGCTGGCGCGCGACCTGCCGGTCAAGGATCTCTATGCCCGCCCGCAGGTCTTCTGGGACAAGGACCAGGCGGCGCGCGATCTGGCGCGGGCCACCGGCGCGGGTGAAGGCCGGTTGCTGAAGGGCTTTCACAACGCCAAGTCGCCCTATGTGCTGGTGGCGCGCCAGATCACGCCCGATGTCGAGGCCAAGGTGATGGCGCTGGGCCTGCCGGGCCTGGAATTCGAACAGGGCGCCAAGCGTTTCTATCCCGACGGCCGCAACACCGCGCAGGTCCTGGGCGTTACCGATCCCGATGGCGGCGGCGTGTCGGGGCTGGAACTGGGCCTGCAGGATGCCTTGCGCCGCGCCCCGGGCGGCCAGGTCGCCACCTCGCTGGACATGCGGGTGCAGTTCATCGTCGCCGACGAACTGGCCAAGGCGCGTACCAAGTTCCGCGCCAATGCGGCGGGCGCCATCGTGATGGATGTCACCAGCGGCGAAGTGCTGGCGATGGTGTCGCTGCCGGATTTCGATCCCAACCTGCGGAAAATCCTGGAGGGCGACTCCACCCGCAACATCATGGCCCAGGACGTGTACGAGCTGGGTTCGATCTTCAAGATCTTCACCTTCGCCATGGCGCTGGAAGACAAGACCGTCCGCCCCGACGAGGTGCTGCCGACGCCGCCGGGCTACAAGATCGGCCGCTTCACCATCCGCGAGGCGCACCACATGCCCTCCGCGATGGCGGCCAAGGACATCCTGGCCCAATCCTCCAATGTGGGCACGTTGCAGATCGCGCTGCGCTCCGGCGGGACGCGCCAGCGCGAATTCCTCTCCAGCCTGGGCCTTCTCTCGCCGCTCAAGACCAACCTGCCGGAAACCTCGCGTCCGCTTTTCCCCACCCGCCAATGGGCCACGGCGGAAACCGCCACGGTCAGCTATGGCCACGGCATCTCGGTCAGCCCGCTGACCTTCACCGCCGCCCTGGCCACCGTGGTCAATGGCGGGCGGCGCATCGTGCCCACCTTTGCCCGCCAGCCCGACGGCGCCGACCGGCGCGGCGAACAGGTGGTGAGCGAGGCGACCAGCCTGAAGATGCGCGAACTGCTGCGCTATGTGGTCACCAACGGCACCGGCCGCAACGCCGATGCGGTGGGCTATGACGTGGGCGGCAAGACCGGCACCGCCGAGGTTCCCGGCCCCAATGGCCGCTATATCCGCAACGCCCTGCGCTCGTCCTTCGCCGCCGTGTTTCCGGTGCACAATCCGCGCTATGTGGTGATGGTGCTGATGGACCAGCCCAAGGCGACCAAGGACACGTTCGGCTTCGCCACGGCCGGCTATACCGCCGCGCCGCAGACCAGCCGCATCATCCAGCGCATCGCGCCGCTGTTGGGTGTCCCCAACACGGCGCCGCCGACCCGGCTGGCGGGCGGGAACACATGATGGCGCCGCTGCGCGTAACGGATTTGACGAGCCTGGATTTCACAGGCCTGACCAGCGACAGCCGCAAGGTGAAGCCGGGCTACCTGTTCGCCGCGCTGCCGGGCACGAAAGCCGACGGCGCGCATTTCGTGCGGGATGCAGTGGCGCGCGGTGCCGTCGCGGTGCTGGGTGCGCCTGTCATCGCCGCCGATGTCGCCGCGCTGGGCGTGCGCTTCATTCCCGAAGATAATCCCCGCGCCGGGCTGGCCCGCTATGCGGCGGCCTTTTTCGCGGCGCAGCCGGACCTGGTGGCGGCTGTCACCGGCACCAAGGGCAAGTCCTCCATCGTGGCGTTCCTGCGCGAGATCTGGACGGCGCTTGGCAAACCCGCCGCCAGCCTGGGCACGGTGGGTGTGATCGGCCCCAACGGGACCATGCCGCTGGGCCACACCACGCCCGATCCGGTGGAGATTCATGAACTGCTGGCCCGGTTGAAGGCCGAGGGCGTGGAGCATCTGGCGATCGAGGCGTCCAGCCACGGGCTGGACCAGCACCGGCTGGATGGGGTGCGCATTGCGGCCTGCGGCTTCACCAACATCACGCGCGATCACATGGATTATCACGCGACCTTTGACGATTACCTGGCCGCCAAGCTGCGCCTGTTCACTGAAGTGGTGCGGGACGGCGGCGTGGCGGTGGTCAATGCCGATGCCGGCCATGCGGCGCGTTTCTCCCATGCGGCGCGGGCGCGTGGTCTGACGCTGATCACGGTGGGCGAAAAGGGTGAGACCATCACCCTGACCGCGCGGCAGGGCCGTGGCGATGCCCAGGCCCTGACCATCCGCCATGCGGGCCATACCTATAATGTGCTGCTGCCGCTGGCGGGCGCCTTCCAGGCCTCCAATGCGCTGGTGGCGGCCGGGCTGGCCATCGGATTGGGCGAGGATGCGGTAGCGGTCTTCGCCGCGCTGGAAACGCTGAAAGGCGCGCCGGGCCGGATGGAAAAGGTCGCTTTCTCGAAAGACGGCGCGCCAGTCTATGTCGATTATGCCCATACGCCGGACAGCCTGGAAAAGGTGCTGGCGGCGCTGCGGCCCCATACCCAGGGCCGCCTGCATGTCGTGTTCGGCTGTGGCGGCGACCGCGACCGGGGCAAGCGCCCGCTGATGGGCGCGGTGGCGGTGCGTCTGGCCGACGATGTGATCGTCACCGACGACAATCCCCGCAGCGAAGACCCCGCCGCCATCCGGGCGGAAATCCTGGCCGAAGCCAAGGGCGCGCGCGAGATCGGTGACCGCGCCCAGGCCATCCGCGCCGCTATGGCCGACCTGGCGGCGGGCGATGTGCTGGTGATCGCGGGCAAGGGCCATGAAACGGGCCAGTATATAAAGGACTCGGTGCTGCCTTTTTCCGACCGCGAGCAGGCGGTCGCGGCGGCGCTGGCGGCGGGAGGGCGCGCGGCATGACGCTGTGGACGCACCTCGAAGCCGAAGCAGCCACCCTGGGCGCGGCCAGCGCGCCGTTCCAGGTGGATGGCCTTTCGATCGATACCCGCAGCCTCAGGCCCGGCGACCTGTTCGTGGCCCTGCAAGGGGACAATCGCGACGGCCATGATTTCGTGCGCGCCGCCTTTGAAGCCAGGGCGGGCGCGGCGCTGGTGAGCCATGTGCCGCCGGGCGTCGCCGGTCCCTGTCTGACCGTCGGCCATACCCAGCGCGGCTTGGAAGACTTGGCGCGCGCCGCCCGCGCCCGCAGCAACGCGAAAATCCTGGCCGTCACCGGCAGCGCCGGAAAGACCACCACCAAGGAAATCCTGCGGCTGGCCTGCAACGCGCTGGGCCGCACCCATGCCAGCGCCGCCAGCTACAACAACCACTGGGGCGTGCCGCTGTCGCTGGCCGCGTTGCCGCGCGATGCCGAGTATGGCGTCTTTGAAGTGGGCATGAGCCATTTCGGCGAGTTGCGGAACCTGGTGTCCTTCGTGCGGCCGCATGTGGCGCTGGTCACCACCATCGCCCCCGCCCATCTGGAATTCTTCGGCAATTGCGAGTCCATCGCCGATGCCAAGTCGGAAATCTTCGAAGGGCTGGAGCCGGGCGGCGCGGCGCTGATCCCCGCCGACAGCGCCTATGCCGAACGCCTGATCGCGCGCGCCCGCCAGGCCAGGGTTTCGCGCATTGTCACCTTCGGCGAAAGCGGCGAGGCGAAACTGCTGTCTTTCGAAGCCGATGGCGACGGCATGCGGGTCAGGGCCGATATCCTGGGCGCCGCCGTGGACTGCGTCGTGGGCGCCCCCGGCGCCCATATCGCCCAGAATGTGGTGGGCGCGCTGGCGGCCATCGCGCTTCTGGACGGCGATGTGCTGAACGCCGCCGCCGCGCTGAGGGATTTCACCGCCCTGAAAGGCCGGGGCGCGCGCTTCCGCAGCGGCGGCATCGAGGTGATTGACGAAAGCTATAACGCCAATCCTGCCTCGATGGCAGCGGCGCTGGCGCTGCTGGGAACCGCAAAAGGTCGCCGGATCGCGGTGCTGGGCGACATGCTGGAAATGGGTGAGGGCGGTATCGCCCATCATGCCGGTCTGGCCGCGCCTATCGAAGCCCACCGCACCGATCTGGTCTTTGCCAGCGGCGCGCAGATGAAGCATCTGTGGGAGGCGCTGCCCGCTTCGCGTCGGGGCGGTTATGCCGCGACATCGGCGGAATTGCTGTCGCAGGTATTGGCGGCGCTGAAACCGGGCGACACAGTACTGGTCAAGGGATCCAACGGCTCGAAAATGGCGCTGATCGTCGAGGCCCTGAAAGCGCGGGACAAGGGCTGATGCTGTATTATCTCTCGCTGCTCACCCATACCGAGGAACTGGCCTTCTTCCGCCTGTTCCGCTACCTGACCTTCCGTTCGGGCGCGGCGGTGGTGACGGCACTGCTGATCGCTTTCCTGATCAATCCCATGCTGATCGCCTGGTTGAAGGTGAAGCAGGGCAAGGGCCAGCCGATCCGTGCCGACGGCCCCCAGCGCCACATCATCGAAAAGGCGGGCACGCCGACGATGGGTGGCCTCTTGATCCTGATCCCCTGGATCGGGGCGACACTGCTCTGGGCCAACCTGGCCAATCCCTATGTCTGGATCGCCCTGCTGGTGACCGGCAGTTTCGGCCTGCTGGGCTTCCTGGATGACTATTATAAAGTGACCAAGCGCACCTCGGACGGCCTGTCCAGCCGGGCGCGCCTGCTGATCGAATTCGCGGTGGCGGGGCTGGCGACCTGGCTGATCATGAAGGTGCAGGCGCCCGGCCTGTCGGGCATGCTGGCGCTGCCCTTCCTCAAGACCGTGCTGCTGCCGCTGGGTCTTTTCTTCCTGATCGTGGGCGGCTTCGTGATCGCGGGCGCGGCCAATGCGGTCAACTTCACCGACGGGCTGGACGGACTGGCCATCGTGCCGGTGATGATCGCGGCGGCGACCTTCACCCTGATCGTCTATCTGGTCGGCAATGAGCGGTTCGCCGCCTATCTGCAAATTCCCTATGTCGAATATTCCGGCGAACTGGCGGTGTTCTTGGCGGCGCTGGTCGGAGCGGGGCTGGGCTTTCTCTGGTACAATGCCCCGCCCGCCGCCATCTTCATGGGCGATACGGGCTCGCTGCCGCTGGGCGGCGCGCTGGGCGTGGTCGCCGTGGCGGTGAAGCATGAGCTGGTGCTGGCGCTGGTCGGCGGCCTGTTCGTGCTGGAAACCGTGTCGGTGGTGGTGCAGGTCGTCTCTTACAAATTGACGGGCAAGCGCGTCTTCCGCATGGCCCCCATCCATCATCATTACGAACAACTGGGCTGGACCGAGCCCACCATCGTGATCCGCTTCTGGATCGTGGCGGTGGTGCTGGCGCTGCTCGGCCTCGCAACCCTGAAACTGCGGTGAGACGATGATCCCCAGCCGCGCCTTCGCCGGAAAGACCGTCGCCGTATTCGGCCTGGCCCGCACGGGTCTGGGCGCCGTGCGCGCGCTGGTGGCGGGCGGCACCAAAGTGATCGCCTGGGACGACAATTCCACCGCCCGCGACCTGGGCGGGCAGGAGGGCGCCCAGATCATGCCCTGGCGCGAATGGCCGTGGGAGGAGATCGCCGCGCTGGTGCTGTCGCCCGGCGTACCGCTGACCCATCCCCGGCCGCACGGCGTGGTGGAACATGCGGCCCGCGCGGGTGTGCCCGTGATCGGCGATGTCGAACTGTTCGCGCGCGAGATCCGTCCGGACTCCGGCAAGCCGGGCAAGGCTCCGGTCATCGCCATCACCGGCACCAACGGCAAGTCCACCACCACCGCGCTGGTGGGCCACATCCTGGCGGCCTGCGGCTTTGACGCGCAGGTGGGCGGCAATATCGGCACCTCGGTGCTGGAACTGTCGCCGCCTTCGGCCAAGACCGTCTATGTGCTGGAAATGTCCAGCTTCCAGATCGACCTGACGCCGGGCCTGGCGGCGGATGTGGGCATCCTGTCCAACCTGTCGCCGGACCATATCGACCGCCACGGTTCGATGGAGAATTACGCCGCCATCAAGGCACGGCTGATGCGCCAGACGGCGATGGACGGCCAGGTGCTGATCGGCGTGGACGATGCGCCGTCCAGCGCCATCTTCACACAGCTTTCCGCCTCCGGCGGCGCGCAGGCCCATCCCGTCTCGGTCGGCAAGGTGCTGGGCCGCGGCATCTTCGTGGTGGATGGGGCGCTGTATGACGCCACCGGCGCGCGCGCCGTCAAGGTGATGGACATGGCCGAGGCGCCGCGCCTGCCCGGTGCGCACAACTGGCAGAATGCGGCTTTGGCCTTCGGGGCGGTTCGCCCCTTCATCGCCGACACCAAGGCCATCGCCGCCGCGATCCGGAGTTTTCCCGGCCTGGCGCATCGCATGGAGGCGGTGGGCCGCATCGGCAAGACCGCCTTCGTCAACGATTCCAAGGCCACCAATGCCGACGCCACGGCGCGGGCGCTGGCGGTCTATCCCGACATCTTCTGGGTCGCGGGCGGCAAGCCCAAGGAAGGCGGCATCGAAAGCCTGTCCGAATATTTCCCGCGTATCCGCAAGGCCTATCTGATCGGCGAGGCCGCGCCCGCTTTCGCCCGCACCCTGGACGGCAAGGCCCCCTATGCGATGTCCGGCACGCTGGATGACGCCGTGGCCAGTGCTGCCGCCGATGCCGCTGCCAGCAACGCCGCCGCGCCGGTCGTGCTGCTGTCGCCCGCCTGCGCCTCCTATGACCAGTTCCGGGATTTCGAACAGCGCGGCGATGCCTTCCGCGCCGCCGTGGCCCGGCTGCCGGGGCTGGAGAAAGTGGCATGATGAACCGGGCCAGCAAGGGCAGCTTCGCGAACTGGTGGTTCACGGTGGACCGCGTGGCGCTGTTCTGCATGCTGTCGCTGGCCGGCATCGGCCTGATGCTGGCCTTCGCCGCCAGCCCCGCCATCACCGGCGGGCCGATGAGCGGCGGCGATTTCCGCTACACCGCGCGGCAGGTGTCGTTCGCGATGCTGGCCATGACCATCCTGTGCGGCGTGTCGCTGCTGAACCTGCGCCAGATCCGAATCCTGGGCGCCATCCTCTTCGCGGGCGCGCTGATCGGCTCCTTCCTGGTGCTGTTCGTGGGCGCCGACCTGCTGGGCGCCAAGCGTGAGCTGGATTTCGGGCCGATCCACCTGCAGCCCTCCGAATTCCTCAAGCCTGGTTTCGCCATCCTGGCCGCCGCCGTGCTGGCCGACCGCCAGCCCCTGCCGATCCCCAAGCCGGTGGTGACGTTCCTGATGCTGGCTCCGGCGCTGGCGATCCTGCTGCTGCAGCCCGATGTGGGTCAGACCGGCCTGCTGCTCTGCCTGTGGGGCGCGATGCTGTTCTTCTGGGGCCTCAGTTTCACCTGGGTCGGCATCATGGCGGGCGTCACCGCCAGCCTGGGTTTCCTGGCTTATGAAATCTTCCCGCATGTGCATCGCCGTGTGGACCAGTATCTGGGCCATTCCGAGGTCGGCTATCAGGCAGGACTGGCCCTCAAGGCCTTCGCGCATGGCGGGCTGGCTGGTGTCGGCCCCGGCGCGGGCACGGTCAAGTATCGCATCCCCGACGTGCATTCCGACTTCATCTTCGCGGTGGCGGGCGAGGAGTTCGGCTTCGTGCTCTGCGCCGTGATTGCCGGGCTGTTCTGCCTGCTGACGGTGCGGCTGTTGCTGCGCAGCGCCAATGCGCGCGAGCCTTTCGCCCAGCTGGCGGGCGCGGGCCTGGCGGTGGTGACGGCGGTGCAGGCCTTCATCAATATGGGCGTGGCGGTGTCGCTGCTGCCCGCCAAGGGCATGACGCTGCCCTTCATCTCCTATGGCGGCTCCTCGCTGCTGGCGGTCTCGGTCACGATGGGCCTGGCCCTGGCGGTGACGCGCCAGCGGCCCAAGGTGCCGGTGACGCGCGACGATCCCACCTTCTTCATGGTGCGGGCATGACCGGAAACCTTGTCGTGCTTTCGGCGGGCGGCACCGGGGGGCATCTTTTCCCGGCCCAGGCGCTGGCGGGCGAGCTGATGCGGCGCGGCCACCGGATCGTGGTGATGACCGACAGCCGCTTCGCCAATTACGCTACCCATTTTCCCGGCGCGGCGATTCAGACCGTGCCGTCCTCGCCCTTCAACGCCCTGACTGCGCCCTTCAAGATCGCGGCGGGCATCGTTGTGGCGCTGGCCCGGCTGTTGACGCTGAAGCCCGATGCGGTGATCGGCTTTGGCGGCTATCCCAGCGTGCCGGTGATGCTGGCCGCGACCCTGGCGCGGCTGCCCACGGCGGTGATCGAACAGAATACGGTGGTGGGCCGCGCCAACCGGCTGGTCATCAACAAGGTGAAGGCGGTGGCCGCTGCTTTTCCCATCGCGCGGTTCGCGCCCGCCGATCCGTCCAAGGTGGTGCTGACGGGCAATCCCCTGCGACCGGAGGTCGAAGCGCTGTGGGGCGCGCCCTATAACCTGCCCGACGCGCACGGCCCGCTGCGGCTGCTGGTGTTCGGCGGCAGCCAGGGCGCGCGGGCCCTCAGCCAGATCGTGCCCGCCGCGCTGACCCGCCTGCCGCACGACATCAAGATGCGCCTGTCGGTGGTGCAGCAATGCCGCGCCGAGGACATGGACCAGGTGCGCGCCATCTATGCCAATGCCGAGATTCGCGCCCATCTGGAGAGTTTCTTCCCCGACCTGCCGCGCCGCATGGCCGAAACGCATCTGGTGATCGCCCGCTCCGGCGCGGGCACGGTGGCCGAGCTGATGGCGATCGGGCGTCCGGCCATTCTGGTGCCGCTGCCCACGGCGCAGGACGACCACCAGACGCCCAACGCCGATCTGCTGGCGCGCGCCGAGGCGGGCTGGCGGGTGGCGCAACGCGACCTGACGCCGGATATGCTGGCCCGGATGCTGATGCAGATATTCGCCGATCCGCTGGCGCTGGCGCGCCGTGCCGCCGCCGCCCATGCGCTGGCCACGCCGCGCGCCGCCGGAAAGCTGGCTGACCTGGTCGAGAGCCTGCGGGGAGAGGTGGCATGATGGCGACCCCGGCCCACAAGAAAGTCACCACCCGCGTCCCGCTGGATATCGGCGCGATTCATTTCATCGGCATCGGCGGCATCGGCATGTCGGGCATCGCTGAGATCATGCACAATCTGGGCTATACGGTGCAGGGCAGCGACGCGGCCGACAACGCCAATGTCAAGCGGCTGCGCGACATGGGCATCACGGTGCATATCGGCCACAATGCCGATAACCTGAAAGACGCCCATGCCGTGGTCTATTCCAGCGCGGTCAAGCCGGGCAATGTCGAGTTCGATGCCGCCCGCGCCCTGAGCCTGCCTCTGGTGCGCCGCGCCGAAATGCTGGCCGAGATCATGCGGCTGCGCTCCTGCATCGCCATCGCCGGCACCAATGGTAAGACCACCACCACCACTCTGGTGGCTTCGCTGCTGGATGCGGGCGGTCTCGATCCCACGGTGGTCAATGGCGGCATCATCAACGCCTATGGCACCAATGCCCGGCTGGGCGCGGGCGAATGGGTGGTGGTGGAGGCCGACGAAAGTGACGGCACCTTCCTGCGCCTGCCCGCCACCGTGGCGGTGGTGACCAACGAAGACCCGGATCATCTGGATTACTACGGCACCTTCGACAATATGCGCGACGCCTTCCAGCGCTTTGTCGAGAATGTGCCGTTCTACGGCTTCGCGGTGCTGTGCATCGACCATCCCGAAGTGCAGGCGATGGTGGGGCGCATCACCGACCGGCGCATGATTACGTATGGTTTTTCGCCCCAGGCCGATGCCCGCGCCGTGAATGTGCGCTTCGGCCAGGGCGCCTCGCATTTCGACGTCATCTTCACCGATCGCCGCAAGGGTGGCGAGACGCGGCTGGAGGGCCTGTCGCTGCCCATGCCGGGCGAGCACAATGTCCAGAATGCGATGGCCGCCATCGTCGTGGCGCGCGAACTGGGCGTGCCGGATGCGACCATCGCCAGGGGGCTGGCCGGGTTCCGCGGCGTGGGCCGCCGTTTCACCAAGGTCGGCGAATTCAATGGCGCGGCCATCATCGACGATTACGCCCACAATCCGTTCAAGATCGCCGCCGCCGTGCGCGCCGCGCGCCAGGCCTATGCCGGGCCGATCGTGGCCATCGTGCAGCCCCACCGCTACACCCGCCTGCGCGACACCTTCGAACAGTTCTCCACCTGCCTCAACGACGCCGATGTGGCGATCATCGCGCCGGTCTATGCCGCGGGCGAGCAGCCCATCGAGGGCATCAACCGCGACACCTATGCCGAGGCGCTGCGCGCCCACGGTCACCGCAATGTCCTGGTCATCGAGGGCGAGAGCGACTTGGCCGCCGCCGTGAAGCCCTATGCCAGGCCCGGCGCGGCCATCATCGGCACCGGCGCGGGCTCCATCACCGGCTGGATGCACAACCTGCAGAAGAAGCTGGAGGGCTTGTCGTGATGATGGCTCCTCTTGGCGGAAACAGGCCTTGTGACATGCTGCCCCCGGCGCGCGGTTCCATCACCCGCAACGCGCCGCTGAAAGACCTGGTCTGGTTCCGGGCGGGCGGCGCGGCCGAAGTGCTGTTCCGGCCCGCCGATGCCGAGGACCTGGCCGCCTTTCTGGCCGCGAAACCGGCGGACCTGCGCGTCTCGGTGATCGGGGTCGGCTCCAATCTTCTGGTGCGCGACGGCGGCATTCCCGGCCTAGTGGTGCGGCTGTCCTCGGCTTTCGGGAAGATCGCCACCGATGGCCTGACCGTGCGCGCGGGCGCGGCGGCGCTGGACGGCGCGGTGGCGCGCGCCGCCGCCGATGCGGGGATCGCGGGACTGGAATTCCTGCGCGGTGTGCCCGGCACCATCGGCGGGGCGCTGAAGATGAATGCGGGCTGCTATGGCCGCGAGGTGAAGGATGTCTTCGTCGAGGCCACCGTAATTGACGAAACGGGCAACATCGTCACGCTGTCCGCCGACGAGATGGATTTTTCCTATCGCAAGGCGCGTGGCGCGCGCGACGGGCTGATCTTCGTGGAAGCGGTGTTCCGGGGCACGCCCGACGAACCCGCCGCCATCCGGGCGCGCATGGAGGAGCTTTCCGCCAGCCGCGAGGCCGCCCAGCCGATCAAGTCCAAGACTGGCGGCAGCACCTTCAAGAATCCGCCCGGCCACAAGGCCTGGCAGTTGATCGACGCGGCCGGATGCCGGGGTCTGACGCTGGGCGGCGCCCAGGTCAGCGAAAAGCACACCAACTTCCTGATCAATACCGGCGAGGCCAGCGCCGCCGATCTGGAGGCGCTGGGCGAAGAGGTCCGGCGGCGGGTTCTGGAACATTCCGGCGTGTCGCTGGAATGGGAAATCAAGCGGGTGGGAGTCGTATGACGGCCTATCACCGCATCGCTGTATTGATGGGCGGCCGCAGCGCCGAGCGCGAGGTGTCGCTGTCCTCGGGCCGTGGCGTGGTGCGGGCGCTGCGCGAGGAAGGCTTCGACGCTTTCGAACTGGACCCCGGCGAGAATCCCGGCCAGCAATTGTTCGAGGCCCGGCCCGATGCGGTGTTCAACGCCCTGCATGGCCGCTTCGGCGAAGACGGCACGGTGCAGGGCCTGCTGGAACTGATGCGGATTCCCTATACCCATTCCGGCGTCCTGTCCTCGGCGCTGGCGATGCATAAGGAACGCACCAAGGACGTTTATCGCGCCGCCGGATTGCCGGTGGTCAAATCCATTATCGCCGACCGCCGCGAGGCCGCCCGCGAGCATCTGATGGCGCCGCCCTATGTGGTCAAGCCGGTGAATGAAGGTTCCAGCGTGGGCATCTTCATCGTCCGCAAGGGTGACAACCGGCCGCCCGCCGCCCTGGCCGCCGAGGAATGGTCCATCTCCAGCGCGATGATGGTGGAGGAATATGTGCCGGGCCGCGAACTGACCGTCGCCGTCATGGGCGGCTCCTCTATCGGGGAAGATGGGGCTCTTGGGGTGACCGAAATCGTCACCGACCTGGAATTCTATGATTATGAGGCCAAATACGCGCCGGGCGGCTCGCGTCATATACTGCCCGCTCCGGTGCCGGAGGCGGTGGCGCGCGATGCGATGGCGATGGCGGTGCGGGCGCACCGGGCGCTGGGCTGCCGCGGCGTGTCGCGCACCGACTTCCGCTATGACGATACGGCAAGCGCACCGCGCCTGATCCTGTTGGAAACCAATACCCAGCCGGGCATGACGCCGACCTCGCTGGTGCCGGAACAGGCCGCCCATATCGGCCTGTCCTATGCCAAGCTGTGCCGCTGGATCGTGGAGGACGCGTCATGCGATCGGTGAATGTGGAACGCAAGGCGCGCGGCAATCCCCGCGCCAAGTCGGTGCGGCCCTCCACGCGCGGCAAGCGCGAGCTGGCCGATGTCCAGCCCGGCGTGTCCCGGCGCGAACAATCGTCCGGCCTGATGGCCCGCCTGGGCGCCGGGCTTGCGGAGCGCCTGTCGCTACGCCGCCCCATCATCCTGCTCTGCGGCGCGCTGATGGTTTTGGTGCTGATCGGGGCGTTGCTGGCCAGCGGCGTGATCGGCCGCAGTGTCCGCGCCGTGAACGACGCGGTGGCGGCCACCCTGTCCCATGCCGGTTTCGGCATTTCCGAGATTCACATCA
>Ga0182737_1001908_pt1 | contig 18786 bp, 19 predicted proteins | sample eDN5th30CBELigOP_FD_128878 | JGI IMG/M metagenome (GOLD analysis project Ga0182737, IMG submission 128878) | Enriched Organic Plus compost microbial communities from Emeryville, California, USA - eDNA 5th pass 30_C BE-Lig OP (version 2) (version 2) ...
CAGAAAACGTTTGGGGAACGGGTTTCTGTCTCATCTTTGCGTCCTTTGATAAAGCTATGATGAGCCGAAAATCCTCTCTTCTTAATTAAACCAGTTTTGTCTCAAAGGCGCTGATGTCGGACACTATCAGATTAAGTCCGATGATTGGGGCCTCAAGTCGCTTAATCTTAATGTCATCGAAATAGACATGATCGCACTTGTTCACCAGAACCTGGTCACCCAGATTGCGATCCTTCCATGAGATGTTACCGCCAGCATCTATTTGGTAGGAGTTGCCTTCAAAATTCAATCGTTCACCAACTTCATCGGAAACGACTACATTAACGCCTGCAGATCTACGAATACCATGTTCGACTTTCTCAATATCATTATTTCTCCAGTATTTATAATGAAATCTCTTGTCTTTGTTTTCCTGAACCCATTCTTTAAGATGATTATTGATAGAATTAATTGTGTACTCATCTTCGTAATAATCAATCCATGTTTCCTCCGGTGAAATCGTCATTTCTTCACCGAGCCATTCATCTCTTAAATATTCACTATTACCTTGCTTATCGATACAAAAATCGACAACATCGTGACCATTCTCGTATCCAGGTTTGATACTTACTATTTCCGACTTCAACATTACATTCTCCTAATTCGATTTCTTATTGCTTGTTTTTGTTTCTAGTTATTAGGGTAACTTGAAACAATATTATTGTGTCCCCTTTTTTCACTACATTCAATACCTACTTTGGATATGTTTCTTCTATAAAACAAAGTATCTTGACGAAATCCCGAGGTATCAAGGAAAATCAAGCAGATTATTTTTTGACAAACTGCAATTTTATGCTTGCAATCGTCTTTCTTCGGCCGACAGAATCCAAATTTGGGCATTTTTATCGGCCGATGAGATTTCTGTCGGCGGATTTGATTACCCATTAGTCAACAAAAATGGGCGTTCAGGAATTCGAGCGCCCATTATGGGGGGCGGTATTTGAGTATTTAGGGAATCTCAATGGGGACTAAACGCGTCGTTGCATAGTCCGACATGAGCCTCAAGTTTTCTATCATTAAAGCCCTCACTTCAGGATTGTCGCCTTCCTGTTCCAGCTTCTCAGCGATAGCGATCAGCATGTCCTGTCCGGACAGCATATCGTCGGCGCTTACGGTGCCCTTCTTGACCGCCTCATCGATTGCATCCATCAAATAGATGCCGTCTTCTGGCAGCGATGTGATTTCCGATTGCTTGCGCAGCTCTTCGGCTTCCTCGGCTGAGATGGTGACCTTGAGGGCGGTAATATTGCTCATTTAGCTTTCTCCTTTGTTTGCAGCTGGTGGCTGGATATCGTGGGTTCGTGAAGGATTCATTGCAGTCGTCGAATTTCATCGGCGAATTCCTTCAGGCAAGCGTCGATGTCAGTATCGGCCATTCCTGGCTTCCAAGACCCTGTTAATGCGACTACCAGTAATTTCCTGATGCGGTCGGCAGATCTAGGGCGCAATGTCGAAATGCGTTTGTCGTCGATTATGATGACCTCATCGCCGCGTATGAGACCGCGCTTGAAGGCAGGTTGGTAACTAAGACGGTTTCCATTTATCACCAGTTCGAAGGCCTCAGGTTTGATGCCAAGGATCTCGAAAATTGGCGTTGACGGGATTTTGCTATCACGAACAGACTTCCGATCTTTGATCTCGCCTTCGATGGCTGCCAGCAGGGTCTCTGGTGGCAACTTTCTGATGTTGGCGGTTGTCATATCCAGGATCACCGCAAGCTCAGTTTTCCAGAGCTTATGCTTCTTCAAGAGGCTTTTGATCTCGTGTTCGACGAATTCGGTTTCTGTTGTTGGATACCACATGTCGCCCCCTTACCAGCAATTTTCGCAAACGAGTTTTGGCATATAGACTGGCTCATCTCCGCAATGAGGGCAGTTGTCCCATACCTGAGCCTTTGCCTCCGCGAGAAAGCGGCTTTTGCGTGCGGAAATCGCTGGCGCTGGCTTCGTCTTTTCAGCTTCGTATACAGCACGGATGAACTGGGTTTTCTCGTTGAATGCAAAGATCGCTATCCGCTTCTTCAACGTTGGGACATCAAACAGGGTGACTTCGTTTCCTTCGATTTCGGCTGTTTCCTGGAGCGTCGCTGGATGGCGCGGGTCATTGAGAAGGCGGTTTGTGGCTTCCTCAACTGAGAAGTTTGGCAACGACAGGGTTGATGTCTTCCTGTCCATTTTCAGCTTCCGCATCACGCGGTATGCGATTTCTGAGGCGGCCTCTTTTTCGGCTGCCTGTTCATCAACACTCAGGATTTCCATGTTGCCAGTAACGGCATATTTCACTGGAGAAGCACCGAAATCAGACAGGTAGCTCATCTGCGCCGAGATTGTCGTGCCGACTGCCAAGGTCTGTGTGCTGGCATCGAGCTTGAGCTTGGCTTTGGCATTCCCTTTGTCGAGAATTACGATGACATCGATCCATTCGCGACCGATTTTCGTGATCTTAATTGTGCGTGGGTATGTTTTCTTTTGCTTTGCATAAAAGGTCATTTGGAAACTCCTTCAAGCAATGTTTGTAGTCTTATTATGTGCGCTTTTTAGCTAACATTCAATCTTATATTTTCTATTATTACGTTATATTGCAAATGTTGTTTACCGATATAGGTATAACCAAGGTTTTTAATGTCGGTTATTATTGTTTTTCTTTCTTTATTTGGTTTCATCGGCGGATTTTATTGGCCGATAACCGCCGACAGAGTTTGCCTCTGTAATTCTAACGTTTGGATTGAAGTCAGTGCCCAAACTCCTCTCAATTGTAAAAAATCGTTACGGTTCATTCGACCACTACGGAGTCTTCTGCTGACATCTGTTTTCTCCTTTTTTGGCTTTATGCGTAATTGCGTATTCTGCTGTTATGCTATTTTTAATATGAGTGCAATAGGTATTCTAGCTGACACCTGAGAAAAGCCTGCCTGAATGCAGAATTGTTTTTTTGTGATATTATCGCAAGTTGGCAACCGTGACCTTAGACATGCCAGAAAACAGGCAATAATTGGCCATTCACGCGTTTGATGACGTGTTGGGAATGCCGATAATTGGCAATCAGGTATTTATGCAGGCAATTTCGTACGCTTATTCATTCGCCGTCTTCCGAAGAATGCGAGCGTATAAAGGCCGATGAACAGGCCAAAAGCAAACAGCACATAATCGCCGTTGTGCAGGGGTTTACATGGATAGTCGACCTTTTCTTTCTCGATCTTTACAAGCACCTTAGCGCTTCTGCATCTGCGCGACCGCATTCCGCATAGTCGCGAGAACTTCTTCTGGTGGAAGACGACAATCAGACTCGGCCGCGTACTTGCGGGTTGCCGACCAGGATTTGCAGATTAGGACGGCGATCTCTGGAAGAGTAATATCCAACTGATCGCGCAGTTCGTTGAATTCTTGTTTTCGAGGATGCATCTGTTCTACTCCTTGTTATTTGGTCACCCTCCCCGGTTCAGTTTCCGAGGAGGGGTAGTTGTTTTCAGGAGTTCAGGAACTCGATTTTGGAAATCGCTGATGCCGGGAACCAGCTGGCTAGACCCTCGCATTCGCGAGAGATGCAAATGAAGCTTCCTTCAGGTTTTACCCCTGCGTTCTCGTAAGTAATGACCTTGCCGTCTACAAAGGTGACCTTTACGGCGTCGCCAGAACAGTCGGAACGGCCTAAAATAACCATGATTTCGTCAAATGCGTGCGTTGGAAGCCAGGTTCTTGTTCCCTTCTTATTGTCTACAACAGATAAGAATCCACCGTGGCTTGACACAACCGTTCCTCTAATTCTCTCTATTTTGCCACCAAAATCGATAGAGATGGCATCTCCACCCGATTGGCGAGTAGCAGGTTCTCCATGCTCGATGATCGATGCGATTGTCGCGCCAGAGATTATTTCCTGAGTATTGGCTTCCTGGTTCGTAATGCGCATGAATTCGCCGCATGGAAGCAGATCGATGGCACTTGAAGAGATTGTGGTTCCGCTTGTATAGTTGATGGTAATCGTCTTATTCATATTAGTTTTCCTTTTAAATTTGTTTCGGTTATTAGATAAGTTGTTTTCCTATCTGTAGTAATTATGTGGTCATTCATTGAATAAAACAATTGTATCCTTTATTTGTTATTGTGATCACATGCAATATTGTTTATATACGTAGGCAAATAAAAGAGAATTTAGGTAAAATATTTTTCGCCGTCGGCCAATTATTTTCTATTTTTGCTTTTAAATCCGCCGACAGTATTACACCGATAACCGCCGACGGAATTTATCTATCTTGTTGAAGCCATGCCCCAACCTCCTCTCAATAAAAAAGCAGCGCCTATTCGAGAGTTGAATGACCGCCTTCGAAGACATGGAATCGGCGGCCAGGTCGTTGTCGATGGCCAGAAGTTCATCTGGAAGATCGATTATTACGACCGGGAATACAAACACGCTTCTGAAGAACCAGAAAACGCGAAAATCACGCGGCGGGTGCTATCAATCATGTTTGCGAGCGACTATTAGTATCGGCGGGGAATAAGATATTAGGGGGAGTTGGGGAATGGCATCAAAGCGCGTGATTTTGGCGACGTCGATTATTCTGATGGTGGGAGAAGCCTGTTTATCCCTCCTTTCAATTGCAAGAGCCGATACTTTCCCAATCGATAGCAAACTACCGGATATTCAGATCATCAAGTCGTCCGGCATCGGCACCGAGAATGCCTATGTCGAGGCGCAATCAACTGTCGCCGACGTCAAAAACTGGTGCGAGAACTGGTATCCAGGCAAAAAGGACTGCGTGTCCGACAATTCGAATGATCTGGACACCGTTTATAAGGCCTCGGCTGACTGCGCTGCAGGTACAATGACCGACCCCAATGGCATGAAAGTTAAATGGACAGGTCTGAACCGGGGCAAGGACTTCAACCGCTTCTACGAATTCACCAATGTCACCACTGGCAAGAAAATCGGTTTCTCAAACGCTGACGGTGGTGTCGGTTTGATGGCGCAATGGATGACGCTGTGTCCGTTTGGACTCCCGTATTCTGAATTACCGAAATCGAAAACTATAGACGTGAACCGCGATTATCCGAGACTTCGAGATCGAGACGTCCAGATGACAGAGCACGTCGGACACAACGGCAGCCTGATGGTGCTTGATAAGGACCTCGGTGTAGTCGTGTATAGAGAACCAAAATACAAAAGCATCGCCGAAAACACAGTGCTCTTTCGGGGTTCGATTAGTTTGGAACACGGCGTTCCGACCAGAGGCATGGCTTACGCCTTCAAGAAGGGCTGCGAGCCGCAACCATATTATGTGAATGGGTTCTTCGAGAATGAAAAGCCTGGAAAGCTCATTCTATCGGGCGAGGCTCCGATTTGGGATGGCTGCAATGTAAAAGGCTACAGTTCGAAATCGAAGAATGCCAAACTGGTTTTCGACATGGATTTAATGTGAAATCCGTTCGAATTTCGAAACGATAATGTCCGGCTGGACAGCAAAGTCTTATAGAATCCCGTGAAACACGGACGTGGGCTTTAGACACTTAAGCCTTTATAAAACCACGTAAACAGCGGATGTGGGATTTAAACATTTCCGTAAGTAGAAAACCAAAACGCCCTCCTGAACACGAAAACAGGAGAGCGTTTATTGTGTCGCGTAACGCTATGCGACGAGCGTTCGGGTCTGGTAATAAAGGAGCTACCAACCCGACTGTCGGTGTTGTTTTAAGCGGCACGACCGCCGACTGCGCTGCCGATACACATTGGTGTATTCTTAAAACCCTGTGTACTGCAATTATGGTAGCTGTCGATTTCCCAAGTTGCAAATTCGACTGTTTTCCGCCGACAGAATTATCGGTACGAATGGTGGGATGACGTTTTAAACCCACGTTGCTCGATCCCCCGATTTAGCGGTAGCCAGCTTTAAGATTTGCTGGAATATCCGTTATATCCCGTGGTTTTAATCCATAGGATATAGACAATTCATCCCGTCAATTCCCTGTCATTGCGTGCCACGCGTTTCAGAAGTCATCGTGAAAACCTTAAAATCATCACACGCCGAAAGCTGATCTCCCCCTAGTTGCAACATTCCTGTTGCCACACAGAAATCCCTTTGGCATGAAGTTAAAAGTGGGGAGCGGCTATGCTTAAGGGAATTCTGTTTTCGTTCATTCTGCCAGTTATGTGTTTTTTTGGCGGTGATCAAACTTTGGCTGCGGAAATATCCGTTGATGAGTGCGTCGGTGATTGCCTCGTGCATTCTGGATTCGTGATCATCAAAGGCGACATCGTTGAAGGTGATCTTGCTGTCATCAAGGCATTGTACGCGACGAAGCCAAAGTCACTGCCTGGAAGATATGCGACACTCTTGGATTCCTACGGTGGCAATCTCGTTGAAGCGATTAAGATTGCGAAATGGGCACGCCAGCATGCTCCGTATATCGCTGTTGGGAAAGACAACGCTTGTATGAGCTCGTGCGTAATGATTTTGGCCGCAGGACAATACAAATATCCAGACGGCAAGATTGGCATTCATCGACCTTATCTCACTGAGAGACCTGATGTTCCCCTTCAGCAGGTCATGGACACGGTTTTGAACACGACACGAGAATACCTCACTTCGATCAATATTCCACAGTCGCTGGCGGAAGACATGTTCACCATCCCTCCGGAAGATATGAAAATCCTGAGCAAGGCCGACCTGACCAAATACCGCCTAGATCAGACCGACATTGTTGCCAATGAAGAGGAAAGCTTAAAGCAGGCCAAGAGGCTCGGCATTTCCCGCATGGAATACATGAAGCGCACGAAAAATCTGAAGAGTTCAAAGGCTATGGACGTCTGCATGGCTTTGAAGGATACAACTAAGCAACGTGAATGTAGCCTTCATATGCTATTTAAATTCGGCCTTCTCGTCTCTTTGGATAGCGCGGAGCAAGAACCAGTCGATATTTCTGATATGAAATACGAAGACCATTGCACTGGGAAACTGATCGGTATTGATGACGATCCTTCTTCCTGTTCTGACGAAGACATCTGGATGATGAGTGTAAGAGATTTCCTTGCTGATCACCCCGAAATCAACCAAGGCAGTGAGCGCTTCGACGCCCTGAATGCAGAGGTAAAAAGACGCCAAGCATCGGAAGAAGATAGGTTCAACCCTCGTATTCTGTATGAGGCCTATCGGGATGTAATGGCTAAGCAATAAGGGTTGGCAAAGTTTTGGAGGCCTGAATCTTGATAAGATTAATACCATTTGCTGCAGCGTTCACTGTAGTCACCTCAGCCAGCTATGCATCCGGCATGGTTTGCAAAAATCCGGGTCGGGAATATTTGCTCGTTTACGAACAAGGGGATAAAGCCGCCGTCATGAATCCTGACAGTGACAATGCTAAATGGATGGTGTTGGCAACCCTTTTTGACGACAGAAAACACGTAGTCGTTGTTGATTTGGGCCAGCCTGGAATGGCCGGACTTGTTCACTTGCGCCCTTATCGGAAAGTCGAGATTTTCAGCAATGGAAAATTGGTGCAAACGGACGGTTGCCAATTATGAGGCGTCGAGAACCGCATACCATTCATTAGGTTGTGGGTTCTTGGGCTTTCTTTCGCCTCAGTTTCCGTCATTGACCCTTGTCTTTTAACAATTCCTCTTCAGTCGGGGCCGTCATATCACGTAATTTCACGCTAAAGTCCGCTATTTCTTGAGCATCGCCGATCCGGATTGAGATGCCCTTAAACAGTGTGTTGTCTTGAAAAATGCCTGCGACGACGCAAAGGCCATTCTCCTTGCTCGATTGCGAGAATAATATTCGAGCACGCGGCGTAATCTCATCATGTGGATCACGATCTGGTGGAACATACTCGATTTCGTGAGTGAATGTCTCGTAATCCATGTTCGTGTGGTTTATGCGCCAACCGATACCCTTTAACGCTTCGTGTATTTGCGCATACCTTGAATCAAGACCTAGACCATCAATCATTTGCCGAATTTTCGACCAACGGCCTGCGTCGCCTTCCGGCCAGATCTTTGCGCAATAATCTTCCTCTACTTCGAGAGCTTCTTTGAGGCTCAGTGAACAGTCTGGTAGAATGATTGTCTTATCATCAAGGGAGTCGACCCACATCATCCGGCCACGGATACTCCTCAGTGGATTCCCATAAGACCAATGATCATAGAAGCCATATAAGCCGTCAGAACGAAATCCAAGATAGTCGGTTACCACTCCGTAGAGGTGACCAATCGCATCATCAAACACGAACAGGATTGGATCAAAGCAAGGATCTTCATGTCTTGTCTTCGCCATTGGCTGTAGATGGTTTAGTGCTGCTTGTGCTACCCGTGACATATAATCAATGGTATGCTCCATCTCATCTAAATCCGGTTCCTTATGATCAACAGTAACTGGCACGAGAATAACATTGCCGACCTCGGAATTCACGATACCGAAAGTGCCATAACGGGATTCGTAAAGTTCCACCTCCCCGATCACGCCATTGATACGCCGCGCAACAGCATTCAGTTTCTTTGTAGATCGACGTGAAAGTTCCCGCCTTGTGCGGTCATCCATCGAGGATGCCGGACGCCTTTGTCGTGCTCGGACTTCGACCGGTTCAAAGTCGACTGTCAGGAACGAAAATCCGGTTATGTTCCCAGTGTCGTCTTTGGTGGGCCAGATGCGATCCAGATATTTGTGGTTGAGCTGCAGAGTGGTTGCATATGTGAAGACATCTTCCTCATCGTCGCCATATATCTCGACAACTGTGTGCTTCATCCGGGGCAGGATGCTAAAGGAATAGGACTCTGGGTTTTTCGTAGCGTCGTAGGCAAAATTGTTGGGCGCGGCATCAACGATTACCTCGTTAGCTCTTTCCGGTTCACGTGTCGTGCAGGGATGCTTGTCCCACGGAGGACCGAGAGGCGGATCGAAGAACACGCGACCGCCATTGTAGGCCTGAAAGTAGAATACAGAATCTCCGCAAACGGGGCATCTGGCGTTCGGATATGTAATGCCATATGAGATTCCAAGATTGGAATACATTGTCTGCTGACGAACGGCTGACTGCTGCAACTCATCACGGGAAACATCGTGGTCTCTGACCCAGAATGTCGTGCCATGTGAGTTTGTGCGGGTATGCCCTGATCTATGAAACCGTGACACGCCGATGCCCTTTCCAATTATTTCCCAAGTTTTGAGATCACAGACATCGCCTGCTCAATCGTTTCCGGATAAATCCTTAACAGTTGGCCTGTCTTGAAATTCGGCAGCTTATAAAGATTGCTGTTACGCCCCATGTCTGACGAATAGATGTCGTAACCAACCTTCTCGGCATCCAGGTGCGCCCGGAGGTCTGCTCTGTCGACCACCCAGATCGGCTGTTTTGATACACTCATCTTATCAATCGCAAAAAACACCCCTCCGAGATTGAAAGCCGAGATATATTTCGTATCGCCGTGAGGTTGGATACTGTTGTCCTGTTGAATTCTGAACAGTATGCCGTCACGTATCGGATTGCCGGAATTAGATTTACCAGCAGTTTTCAATCTCGGGATGACCTGTTCACTTGTGATGGAAACCGTTGTGGTCTCGATAGTGGATACAGGCTCGCGCGCTACCGACTGAACAGGAACACTGGTTTCGATCTGCCGACCTGTTACGCGCTCGGCGAGCAGAACTACCTCGGCGGATGCTCGGGCATCTTCTCCGGCATCGTGATGCTGAAATTCCAAGCCCAGATGCCTCTTCAGGGATGCAAGGCCGTGGCCACCGTTTGACTTCAGTTCAGGCCACGCCTGTCGAGCAACCAATACGCTGTCTCGCCACTCCCAGCTTGCACCTTCCAATCCGTGTGTTCTACAGGCGGCAGAAATTGCAGACTGGTCAAACTTGGAATGCTGGTAGACAACCTTTCCACCCAGAAAATCTTGAAGCATTGGGAATATCTGATCAAAAGTCGGAGAGCGGACCACCTTGCGTGCCGATATCCCGTGAATGTAAGTGAATGCCCATGTTGAAGTCTGCGGATTGACGTATGTCACCCAGGTCTCGATTGAATTGTCGGGTCGCACGCAGGCAATACCGATCTGACAGATACTGCCTCTGTCACCATTTGCCGTCTCGACATCCAACGCAAAGAAGCGGAAGTCTCCCTCTGGTAAGGGATTAGCTGAAACTGCTTTCTTGGGAATACTCGTCACAGACAAATTGGGATGCACATTGGCAAAGCGTCGATGCTGGCGTTCGAGGGCATCGAGCTTGAATGTTGGCCACTTTAAACGATCTAGCGTAAGGTCGACCAAATCAACGGGTTCTGCATAGATGTCTGCTCCACGCCAATTCCACGCAGTCGCTTCTGACGGCGCAATAGCAAGGATTTCCTTTTCAATGCGCGAAATATCCATTTGATCAGGAAGGGCAATCCATACAGCCCTACAGTGGTCGGAAATGAATTCGTTTCGCAGTTCTTTTGAAATCTTGGCATCAAGGACGGCCGATTTGTCGTCGCGATCCCTCCACATTCGACCAGTGTTATACATACGGGCGAAGTAATGGCTGGAATTTTCAGAACCCGTACGGTGACGCTGATGAATCCGCTTGCGTAAGGTCTCTTCGGCGGACTTGGTGGAACCGATATAACGGAGATCTCCGTTATGATCGATCAGCCCATAAATACCACGAGAATTATCCGGCGCATCAGCTGTTTTTCTGGGTCTGGAACTCAAGAGAGCTTCTAGAATGTTTTTAGCTGAACCAGTCATATGCCGCATTCTCGTAATGTTACAGGTCGTCGCATTTGCGTGATAACGTTATCGAGATTCTATGATTCATCGTCAAGGATCATTATGATTGTATTGCGAAAATCCATTTAGATTGGATATTTCCCTCCCTTTAAACTGGAAGGTTTTCCTTTCAACATGAACTATCCGTCCAGCTCCACCGTCTCGACATCCATGTCCATCTCAAACGTCACAACTTCGCTTTCACCTCGTTCCGTGAAGGCCATCGCGATGTCTCGCTTATTGACGAATGCCTTCAGGATATAGGGCGTGCCTAAAGTAGTTCCGCGAATGCCATTGCGCGCGAACTTTTCGGCAACATTGATGTCAGTAGTCCAGGCCAACCCGGTGACGTAATTGCGACCGCAACGGTGGTCGTTTTGCCCGCGATAGATCTCCAACACGTCCTCACCGGGAAACAATGCATCCAGATCTCGCTGGCAGGCCTTGGTCAGATATGCATGACAGTAAAGCGTATTTAGCATCAGATTTTGAATGGCATCGTGATTAATGTTGTCGAAGGTCGGCCAGAAGGTCGACATATCCCGCCAGAATGCCCGATGGTTTTTCGGTTTGTCCTCGATGTCTTCATAATGGCTGATAAGTGCTGCGCACCGTTGCTCGGAATCGTATTGGTTCAGGTCAATCTGGCTTTTCATGTCGACTCCTTGGATTTCGGTTATTCATCATTGTCGGCCAACGGCTTGCATTAAACCAACGGAATTTTTTTACGCTTTTGCATTTTAGATCTAGACAAGCCGAAATCTACATCGTATACGGGCTTTACAAACAAGGAGAAAGATCGTGAACACCACCCCAAACTTCAACAGCATAGCATGCATATCGGGCGTCAAGCACGTCACGATAATAGCTATATCTGTTTGAAGTATATAGGGTTTCACGGTAACATATAGCTCTCCGGAACTGAGCTTGGCGGCCACTCCAAGGCCGTGATTTCCAACACTTCAACGCCGGATCGACGCAGACGAATTCATATCGTTTGCGTCTTTGACGTCAGGGATTTTCCGCCTACTTACGGTGAACAACCCGATATAAGACGTTTTCCATATATAAATCCGGATTGGTAGCTACGGCTGCTAGTTTGGGCAAAGTCCGAAACCTCAGGTGGCCAGTTAATGGCCGCCTGAACCCAACCACAAGGAAATACGATCAGGCAGCGGTGAGCCCCCGCCACAGGGGAGCTGTGCCTTACAAAAGATGGAGAAATAAAATGAGCAGGTATTGGTTGGACTGGTTTGCTAAAAACGCGATGGAAATCGAGAACCGTCATCTGATTGGCGATGGCAAGAATCCTTACGCGTCACCTGCGGAATGTATCCGTGTTCTTGTTGAACAGGCTTTTATCATCGTGAACGATCCGAATTTATCAGTCCGGCAGGCTATGAATGAAGACTACTTATACCTGGTTGATAAATTAGCGCCATTCAGTGGGGCCGATCTCGAACTTGCCACACCGCCTCTCGCCGTAGCTGTCGCTGATACGCCCGACTACAATGTCTATGCATATGATCACGAGATCGAAGCACGGGCAAAAGAGGTCATCAATACACATTCCAGAATATATCTGGACCTTGGAGATCATGTGTTCAGGATGCCTGGAAATGTTTTTCAGGTGCGTGCGCTATTCATCACGGGATGCGATAAATTCGTTAAATTCAACGCCATTCTGACACGTCCTGGATCAAACAAGGGTTGGTTGTTCGCATGGCTAGAAGGCCACCATGCTCGACATCCGACTAATGAGCTTTACGATGACGTCTGGGCACCGGAACTTTGGATGATTGCCGACGCAAGCAGGCCAATTAACCGCAAAAAGATCGACTACAGAGCGTTTGCAGACCTCGAACGGCTTGCATTTATGACAATTGCCAACTGGGCGACACTCAAGAGAAATGAAGTACCTGCTGTTATGGTGGATTTTGAGAGATATCCAGCCGTTGCAAATCAAGGGTCGGTGCCAGCGGAGGCAATGGCTGAAGATGTTGCACAGGGGGATCGCATCGGTGAAATGCCAATGTCGGAGTCGATCTTTGATGTTGTGGTATTGCCAGCTCTAGGTGAAGAACGCATTAGGCAGATCCGTAGTCGTGTGTCCGGATTAAAATACCAGCCTCGCCATCGCAGGAATTGCGCCCATACGGTTGATGGATTTTGGAGAATGCAGGCTTATGGTCCAGGCCGGAAATTACGTAAGCAGATTTGGATCAACGGATTCAAAAGAGGCCACGGTTCACCTAAGCCGATCATGAACAGTTTGCCAAGGGAATACCGTGCTGCATAAAAATGAAAACGGCCGGATGACTTCAATCATATGACGTTGTCCGGTCTACCCTACGGGAATGGGTGATCTCCAAGCTGGTTCACCGGACACGAAAACTGAGGGAGTGTATCCCAACGTTCAAAACCCATTTCCAAGGCATAAAACACGGATTCCGTTATTGTTTTTGGTTGGTCCTTATCTCAGCTCGGGATTCCGGTTTTCTGATGTTTAAACCCCGTTATTTCCAGACGGTTCAATTACCCAGTCCGGCAACCCGTCATCTCGATACGAGTTTGGCAGATAGTGTTTCCGCCACATCACGGTTCACCTCGAAAAACCGCTTCCGTGGTCTGGTAACAGGCATTCTATCGTTGTCCGACCTGTCGATGTCATCGAGGTCATGAATTCGGATTTCGGTTACCGTTTGACTGTTTCCATGGGTTTTCCCGATCTCGATCTGGTTGGCCGACTCCGGTTTTCCTTTGATGTCGACTGTCGGACTGGCATGGTTGACCACCGTTGGTGTCTGAATGTTGGAACGCTGTGCCTGTTTCTGGTTCTGAACCATGGCCGTGATAGGTGATAAGCTTTTTATCATACCCTGTTTTAGGCAGGCGTTGGCACGTTGAACCAGGGCTATGGCATGATCCCAATGTTTTTGAACAGAACTGCGGGAAACAGCGGCCATACGGGCAACCATTGTCTTCGTTAGTTCGACACCCTCTGCAGTCAATTTCTTGATCGCAGTCGTGATCGCATCGACAACGCGGTCTGTATTCTTCTGAGCTGCATACTTACCGCCTGCAGCCATACGATCACTGGCCGACTTCATACCTTGAACCAGATGAAGTGCTGCGCCTTTGTTCCGTCCTGCCTTGTCCAGTTTCTCGGGATTCCATTTGCCAACAGCATAATTCGTCACCGATGCAATCAGGTACTGAACATTGCCATCCTTCTTCGACGGACGAAGATCTGATTGTGCAACCGCGCGTTCCAGTTCGATATGTAAGCGGTCGCTAATGGCACCCAGACGGCCTTCCTTGTGATTGCGAGCGAATTCAGGATCGCCCGCGAAGTGCCAGTTTGTCATGGTATCGTAGGCGGTCTTCTGGAGAAAATTGAAGAGACCATTCGACTGCTGGATATCCATGCCGGACTGCACAGATGCCGAACGACGGGTCAGGGATTCACGATTGTGGCCGAGTTCCAGATATTCCGCGTGTTCACTCAAGTCAGGGAAATGGGAATCCTGCGGGCAGATCGTGAACCATTCCGGTGAGAGCGGGTTCTTAACCTGCTGCGAGGTAGCTGGCGCACCAGCATCTGCTCCGGCGTCCAGCAATGCATTGCAAAGCCCGTAGTAGACGGAATGAAAGAGATCCACAGGTGCGCGGTTGAATCCGTCTTTGGAAGGTTCGTTCCACACACCTGACCTGTATGGCAACATCCAGATAGCGTGGGGGCGTATGAACTGACTGTTTGGCAAACGGAGTCCAACCAGAAAATGTGGCTGGCTGGCTATCTTGCCATCGTGGGCGAGCTGGCGGAAGAAATCTATGCATTGCTCAACCGAATCCCAAACGCGGTCGGTATCGATGCGGATAAACGACAGGAATTTGCGATTACCTTCAATGTATGGCTCATCCAACGAAAGAAGCTTTACACCGATATTGGCCAAAGCGCCCTTCCCCCAATTAGTTCTCAGATCCCGTGCCTTCGGTACAGCGGCGACAAAGAGTTTGGCAGCCTGAGAATTCAACGTATTTGACCGGAGGCCTATTTCAGAAACCGGGGCAACCTGGTGACCGGACAGTTCCTTCCAACCACGGCGGTCATATCCGTTTTCAAGCCTCTGCTTAATGAGATCTCGCTGGATACGAGCCTGCTCGATGAAATATTCGGCCTCCGGGGAGACCTCACGATTTGAATTCTTGCGACGGGCTTGCTTTTTGGCCTTCGCCAAATTGGAACGGAAAATGTCTTCCTGAAACTGCTTCATGAACGTCGCCGGCGACGATGGTGATGATTTGACACCGCTGAAACGGGCTTTCTGAAAATTATTTTTTAGGGTGTTTTGTGGACGAGCTGAGACGGTATGGGAATTATCATCAGATGCATTGTCGCCACGGCAATTTACCTTCGAGATTTCGAAATTTTTACTGTTGACAGATTTGTGCTGTGGATCGAACAATAACTTATCTCCTAAACATCCGCCGAGCCTGCCAGGGCTGTGACGCGGATGTTTTCTTTTTCCAATTCAATAGTTTGGTCTGTCGGCGTGGAAAAAAGCAACCCCTATTCTTTACAATTTCGCATTACTGTTGGATATTAATGCACAGTCGCTTTTTGTGATGTCGGCGGAATCAGCTATTTTGCGAGTGAATTGAAATCGAGAACACCTAAATCATGGCGATCCATCAAATCCAGCTGGCATACGAAATCACGGGTAAGACGAGCCATGCGCGCCGTGCGACGACGCATAAGATCGTCGAAAAGGTCGCCATTCGGGTGCAGGAAATTGATGACATCGATGCCCTTGATGGCCTGACGATCACCATTGGTGGCTACGCTGAGACATTAAAGTTTTACGATGATCGTTTCTGGATACGCGACAAATTGGATGGCCCAGCAGCTGGCATGCTGCGCGCTCAGGCAGGTGTCATCGAAGATATGCGATTGGCAACCGCACTGGTGAAATACCACAGCACATTCGAGGTCTTCCACTACAGGGATCCAGAGATATTCGCCGACGATTTCAAATCAATTTCAGTCGATGAGCTGAAAGACGTCAACGATGCTGGCAGAGCGACAGCTTTGGAGCGACTGGAGAAGGCCGCTGAAGCCGATCTAATCGACATTGATGGAATTCTTTACGTTGCCCTTGGAGAACCTGTTTATTGCCTGCGACTGCTGCCAGATACGCTACAGGTGCTCGTAAGCTTTAAGAAATCGAATGAGATTGCTGTCACCAGCACGCCGACTATTCGGATTCCAATCGATGATATGGCAACATCAAACAGAGACTCGCTGAATGCCTTGATGGCTATCTGGAAAGCCGAAACAGGAAAAGGCGTCACCCAGGTCGCAGAAGCTAGCCTTCATTTCGATTTCAAGCCTGAACTCGATTATTCGGTGGATCGACAAATTGAAAAAGCGGCATCCGATGTAGTGAACCGGACATCAGGGATTGTTGAATGGTCGACGGCGCAGATTACCAGATGGGCAGAGCTACGAGATACTTTGAAATCTTATCGAGACAAAAATGCTGATGTGTATGATTTGGCAAGCAGTCTGACAGATTATGCATCCTCACAAACGCCAGAAATGCGAGCATATATTCGGATGTTGAAGGATCTTTTGGATAATTCCCCGATACATATTCCAGAAATTTCTTTTACGGATTTTCCTCAATAGATTTTTTTGCTATATGTAGATTGCTGGCTGGAGCCAAGAACCCCTTAAGCCCCCCCCCTTGTTCAACAGTTTCGGCCAGCTTGAATATCCTCCGTTGAGACTGAGGCCTGCGTTAATGTCATCTAACGCAGGCCTCGCCTTTTACTTTGTTGAATTCTCAACCTTTTTTCTCTTGTATTTTATCGGCGGAACTTCACCCGGCTTACGACCGAGACCCATATTCTTGGCCATTGCAGACCGCTTTGCCGAATAGTTTTTTGTGACCATTGGGTAATCCTGCGGCAACCCCCATTTCGCGCGATATTCATCCGGCGTCAGATTGTACACGGTCTTCAAATGCCGCTTCATGGATTGGAACTTCTTGCCGTCTTCAAGGCAGATGATGTGGTCATCGAATACCGACTTTTTCGGATTCACAGCAGGCTTTCGGGCATCGACCGCTTCGACTACTTCAACGGCTCCATTCTGCAGCTCATTGAGCTTGCCATGCACCAGATTTATTAGTGAAGGCAAATCAGAATGCTGGATAGAATTGTTCGACACGTATGAAGATACAATGTCGGTCGTCAGTTCTAGTAATGCGCTAGTAGTCGGATCAGACATGATATATTGGCCTTGTTAATCGGTAATCCAAATATGGCCATATTGGTTGGAAATAAAAAGTAAAAAATGGTTTAGCGAAGTCCCCTATCGACTCCTTTTCTGTTCAATCGGACGCCTCCTTTAAAACTTCCGAGAACAATCAATAAGGGACCTCGCAGACGGCCTGATTGAAAAGCCGTCAATGGGTAATCAGGCGGCAGCGCGGTAGAGCTTCTCGACCGCTTTTTCTGCAAGAATATATGCCAACGCATATTCATCCAGTGCCTGGAGTTCATCATCCAGATCAATGCCGGATTCCAACCAGTTGAAGAAGCGATCCTGAACAGAAATATCAGCGTAATCGCTATCGCCGCCACGGACGACCCACAGGTCTAACCTTGGCATCAGATTCAGCCTCGAAGTCAGCTCCGTTGGTAAAACGAGTTCATAGATTTCCAGAGATCCGGTAGCCTTCCTGCGATTATTCAAGCGCCAAACTTCGTGAGAAACTGCAGCCTGCAAGAGGTTTAGGACATCGGTATGGTATGGACTGTCTTCGCGTTCGTCAGCAATGTAGGCCTTTACCTTGTCTACTAGGACATCGTTGATCGTCACATAGGCCGTCTGCAGGCCTCTGGCTCTGTTGATATTGCTCGTGAATGCCACGCGCAGGGTGTTTCCCTTCAAGACGAAAGAGACGTCACTGAGATACGATCTGCTGTATGCGATGCGGAATTTGTGCTTGAATAAATCGGACATGTTCGGTTCCCTTTTATTGTTTGGTTGACTTTGAGGTCGCCCCCTCCCCGAGGCTTCAATTCAGGGAGGAGAGCTGTTCGCGAGGAATTAGCCCAGACCTCGCTACGAGAAATCTTCATCTCTCATGTTTATAATCATATGTAGCGGCGCGACATATAACAATAGCCGACAATAATACTTTTCGAGTATCTGCCTTTTCTTAAGTTGTTCTTAATATTGGATAATATGGATTACAGGCCGCCGAACATTAAACGCCCGTATAACCAAGCGGTGTTCACAAATTGCGTTCCAATGGCGAAATCGGAAATTAACGCTACTACTGGAATTCCAACGGCCATTTTCAGCCAGCCAACCGGTTTTTTTGGCCGACGAGATTTTGGTTTGTAGCCGACAGATCTTAAAAACTCGGACTTCGACATGCTAACGCAACGCTTGCAAATGACCACGGCTTCGTCGGCCGACAGTTGGAAGAATTCGCGTTTATGGTTGAGACGGTATCTATCCAAGGCCTGGTGCAGCAGCTTTTCAGTCCAGTTTGGATATTTGGTGCGGATAGAGGCTTCCAGCTTAAATGGCAACGCGACACCGGATGCAGAATTCAGCTCTCGCACACGGTCTGTTGGATGTCGGGTTGTTCTGCCGATTTTTACCAGCCCAGGCATTGCTGGATTCGATAATACGTAAACGTAACCCTCCTTTTTCTCACTCATGAGCAATCTCCTTTGCTCATGAGTATGAGGCTGGCACTTGCACGTTCAAAACGCCGACAGAAATTATTGGAGGGAGGTAAGGAAGGCTTCTGGAAATGGGAAAGCTTAGAGTTCAATTTCGGGTTTGATGACCTTTAGCGCCAACTGTCCGTCGTCGAATGATTTGAGACTATTTTTGCTTTTGAAGATTGGAGTTTCCGGCTCGGTTTGGGGTTTGATTTAAGCGGCTTTGGTTTGGTGGTTCAAGCGGCGTTTTTTGATCGTGTC
>Ga0182737_1001912_pt1 | contig 18753 bp, 18 predicted proteins | sample eDN5th30CBELigOP_FD_128878 | JGI IMG/M metagenome (GOLD analysis project Ga0182737, IMG submission 128878) | Enriched Organic Plus compost microbial communities from Emeryville, California, USA - eDNA 5th pass 30_C BE-Lig OP (version 2) (version 2) ...
CCCCGACAAGGGCCGCGGCACGCTGTGCGTGTCCTCGCAGGTGGGCTGCGCGCTCAACTGCACCTTCTGCTCGACCGCGACCCAGGGCTTCAACCGCAACCTCGCCACCGCCGAGATCATCGGCCAGGTGTGGGTGGCGGCGCGCCACCTCGGCAACGTGCCGCACCAGCAGCGCCGCCTCACCAACGTGGTGATGATGGGCATGGGCGAGCCGCTGGCGAACTTCGACAACGTCGTGCGCGCGATGAGCATCATGCGCGACGACCTGGGCTACGGCCTGGCCAACAAGCGCGTGACCCTGTCGACGTCCGGCCTGGTGCCGATGATCGACCGGCTCTCGGTGGAGAGCGACGTCTCGCTGGCCGTTTCGCTGCATGCGCCGAACGATGCGCGGCGCGAGACCCTGGTCCCGCTCAACAGGAAGTACCCGATCGCCGAGCTGATGGCCTCCTGCGCGCGCTACCTGCGCGCCAACAAGAAGCGCGAGTCGGTGACTTTCGAGTACACCCTGATGAAGGGCGTCAACGACCAGCCCGAGCATGCCCGCCAGCTGGCGAAGCTGATGCGCCAGTTCGACAACGCGGTGCAGGCGCGCGATTCGGGCAAGGTCAACCTGATCCCGTTCAACCCGTTCCCCGGCACCCGCTACGAGCGCTCGGACGAGGCGACCATCCGCGCCTTCCAGAAGATCCTGCTCGATTCGCAGGTGCTGACCATGGTCCGGCGCACGCGCGGCGACGACATCGACGCGGCCTGCGGCCAGCTCAAGGGCCAGGTCATGGACCGCACCCGGCGCCAGGCCGAGTTCCGGCGCCAGCTCGAGCGCCAGGATCCCGGGCACATGGATGGCCATGCGGCCTGAGCCGCGGCTGCTGCTGGTCGCCATCGCCGTCGCGCTGCTGGCCGCAGCGTGCGCCAGGCCGGCGAAGGTCAAACCTCCGAAGATCAAGGGCACCGAGCAGGTCGCCCCGACCTACAGACTGCAGGACGGCCCGGATACGAAGCGCCGGGTCCAGGTGGTCGAGCTGCTGGGCCTGGCGGGGCAGCGCTTCGCCGGCGGCGAGTTCGACGCGGCCGAGGCGCAGGTGCGCAAGGCCCTGAAGCTGGACCCGTCGGCGGTCGACGCCTATACGCTGCTGGGCGCGATCGAGAGCCGCAAGGGCAATGCCGCGGTGGCCGGCCAGCACTACCGCCGCGCCGCCGAGCTGGCCCCGGAGCGGGGCGACGTACTCAACAACTACGGCGCCTGGCTGTGCGCCAACGGCTACCCGGCCGAGGCGCTGGTCTGGTTCGACCGGGCGCTGGCCTCGCCGGGCTACCGCACCCCCGGCTCGGCCCTGGCCAATGCCGGCAGCTGCGCCCTGCGGACGGGGCAGCGCGAGCGCGCCGAACGTGACCTGCGTCGCGCTCTGGAAATCGAACCCCGGAATATCCATGCATTGGCCAGCATGGCCGAGTATCAATATGGTCAGGGGAACTACTTCGAGGCGCGTGCGTTCGCGGAACGTAGACTGGCCGCTGGGCCGGCCGACGCATCCGTGTTACAACTCGCGGCCAGGATCGAAGAAAGGCTTGGCGACAGGGCGGCCGCCAGTCGGTACCAACAGCGGCTCAGGGCGGAGTTCCCGGAGGCCGCGACTGCAAAGACCGGGGAAGATCCACAGTGATGCACGATTCCAGCGCGAACATCCTGGGTGATGCGCTTGGTTGTGGTGCGCGCCTGCGCGAAGCTCGGGAGTCGGCCGGGCTGGGCCTGCCGGAAGTGGCTTCGCGCCTGCGCATGCCGCTGCACGTGGTCGAGGCGCTCGAGGAAGGGCGCTGGGAAGTGATCGGCGCCACGGTGTTCGTGCGCGGCCAGCTGCGCAGCTACGCGAAGCTGCTGGGCATCGACATCGAGCCGTTCCTGGAGACCACCGTGGCCCCGGCCGTGCCGGTGGAGCTGGTCAGCCATGCGCACACCCCGCGCTACCAGCGCTGGGTAGAGAACATGGGCCGGCGCATGGTCTATGGCGTCATCACCATCGCCATCGCCGTGCCGGTCTGGCTGGCCACCCGTTCCCACCTCACCGAGGCCCCGCCGGCGACCGCTTCGCTGGACGCGGTGCCGCCGGCGCTGGTCGCCGACGTGCCGGCCCAGTCCAGCCTGCCGGCGCCGCCGCCGGCGCAGCCGGAAACCAGCGGCCCGTACATGGCCTCGCTGGCGCCGGCCGTGGGCCGTGCCGCCGCCGCCCCGGTGGACGACGACGTCCTCCAGCTCGAATTCAGTGGCGAAAGCTGGATGCAGGTGAGCGGCCGCGACGGCCGCGTGGTGGAGCAGGGCCTGATGCGCGCCGGCGAGAGCCGCCGCCTCGATCCGGCCGCGGTGGGCAGCGTGGTGCTGGGCAATGCCTCGGTGGTACGTGTTCAGCAATCCGGCAGTATCGTGGACCTGACGCCGTACCAGCGGGCGAACGTCGCCCGCTTTGCGGTATCCTCTGACGGTTCCGTCACCGCTGCCGAATAAGCCGGCGCGGCCGGCGCTCCACCACAAGGCAACACGCAAGCCCCCGCCGGCCACCGCGCGGGGCAGGGAACTGCATGGCAATCGACGACCTGCTGGACGAGCACGAACAGGGCGAACGCGTTCGCGCCTGGCTTCGCAACAACGCACTGGGCATCCTGGGCGGCCTGGCCCTGGGCATCGCCGCGATCTACGGCTGGCAGTGGTGGGGCCGCCACCAGGCGGAACAGCAGCAGCAGGCGCACGCGTCCTACGCCGAGGCGATGAAGCAGCTGGAAGCCGGGCAGACCGAGAAGGCCGGCGAACTGCTGGCCGGGCAGGAGGGCACCTACGCGACCCTCGCCGCGCTGCGCGTGGCCAAGGCCCAGGTCGAGGCCGGCAAGATCGAGGAAGCCATCACCACGCTGCGCGGCATCCACGCCGATCCGGCCCTGCAGGCCGTGGTCGACGAGCGCCTGGCCCAGCTGTACACCGCCGCCGGCAAGCCGGACGAGGCGCTGAAGCAGCTGGACGGCGACACCGGCAGCACCGCGCTGGAACTGCGCGGCGACGCGCTGCTGGCCGCCGGCAAGCGCGACGAGGCGCGCGACGCCTACGCCGAGGCCCTGACCGGCACCGACGTGGCCTCGCCGGCCCGTCGCCGCATCGAACTCAAGCTCCAGGAAACCGGCGGCCAAGTGCCCGAGCCGGCGGAGGCGACCTGACATGCTGACCAGTAACACGATCCGCGCCGTTGCCGGCGCCGGCCTGCTGGCGCTTGCGCTGTCCGGCTGCTCGACCATGAAGGGCTGGTTCGCCGGCAAGGACGCGGAGGCCAAGAAGGCGGCCGAACCGGCCGAGCTGGTCGATTTCCAGGCCACGATCAAGCCGCGCAAGATCTGGTCGGCCAACCTCGGCGACGGCGAGCAGCGCATCGGCGCGCGCCAGACCCCGGCGCTGGCCGATGGTCGCGTGTACGCGGCCGCCGCCGAAGGCACGGTCACCGCGCTGGACCTGCACACCGGCAAGGAAGCGTGGCGCTTCAAGGCCGACAAGAAGGAAGGCCTGCGCCTGGCCGGTGGCCCCGGCGTGGGCGAGGGCCTGGTCGTGGTCGGCGGCCTCGGCGGCGAAGTCATCGCGCTGGACGCCGCCAACGGCAGCGAACGCTGGCGCGCCAAGGTGACCAGCGAGGTCATCGTGGCCCCGCTGGTGGTCCAGGGCCTGGTCATCGTGCGCAGCAACGACGGCCGCATCTCGTCCTTCGACGCCTCCAGCGGCGAGCGCCGCTGGTTCAGCGAGCACGAGCTGCCGCCGCTGACCGTGCGCGGCAACGCGCCGCTGGCCCATGGGCCCGGCGTGCTGTTCTCGGGCAACGACGACGGCACCCTGACCGCGATCGCGCTGCAGGACGGCCGCGTACTGTGGGAGCAGATGGTCGGCACCGGCGAGGGCCGCACCGAGCTGGAGCGCATGTCCGACGTGGACAGCGCGCCGCTGATCGACGGCACCCAGCTGTTCGCCAGCAGCTTCAAGAACCGCACCATCGCCATCGACGGCCCCAGCGGCCGGCCGATGTGGCAGAGCGAGCACGGCGGCATCGGCGGCATGGCCGCGGCGCCGTCCGGACTGCTGCTGTCCAGCCCGGCGGGCACCGTGTACATGCTCGACAAGTACAGCGGCGCGGCGCTGTGGTCGCAGCCGGCGCTGGCGCGCCGCTCGCTGACCGGCCCGGCGGTGCACGGCGACTACGCCGTGGTCGCCGACTACGACGGCTACGTGCACTGGCTGGGCCTGGCCGACGGCCAGTTCGCCGCGCGCGAGCGCGTCGGCGGCAAGGCGGTAAAGGGCCAGCCGCAGGTGGCCGACGGAATCCTCGTGGTGCAGAACGTCGAAGGCGGGCTGACCGCTTTCCGTCTGGACTGACGGACGGATGCAGGCAGGGATCGCGCAATGTTGCCGCTGGTTGCCCTGGTCGGACGGCCGAACGTCGGCAAGTCGACCCTTTTCAATGCGCTGACCCGCAGCCGCGACGCGCTGGTCCACGACGAGCCCGGGGTTACCCGCGACCGCCATTACGGCGTGTGCCGGCTGGACCCCGACCGGCCGTTCCTGCTGGTCGATACCGGCGGCATCGCCGGCGAGGAAGAAGGCCTGGCCGGCGCGACCGCGCGGCAGGCCCGCGCCGCGGCGGCCGAGGCCGACCTGATCCTGTTCGTGGTCGACGGCCGCGAGGGGACCTCGGCGCTGGACGACGAGATCCTGGCCTGGCTGCGCAAGCTGGCGCGGCCGACGCTGCTGGTCGTCAACAAGATCGACGGCACCTTCGAGGAAGCGGTGCGCGGCGAGTTCGCCCGCTACGGCTTCGCCGACATGCTGGCCGTGTCCGCCGCCCACCGCCAGGGCCTGGACGACCTGCACGCCGAGGTCCTCGAGCGTCTGCCGGAAGAGGGCAGCGGCGAGGAACTGGACAACGATCCGAACCGCCTGCGTATCGCCTTCGTCGGCCGCCCCAACGTGGGCAAGTCGACCCTGGTGAACCGCCTGCTGGGCGAGGAGCGGATGATCGCCTCCGAAGTCCCCGGCACCACCCGCGATTCGATCGCGGTGGACCTGGAACGCGACGGCAAGCTCTACCGGCTGATCGACACTGCCGGCATCCGCCGCCGCGGCAAGGTCGAGGAAGCGGTCGAGAAGTTCAGCGTGGTCAAGACCATGCAGGCGATCGAGCGATGCCAGGTCGCGGTGCTGATGCTCGACGCCACCGAGGGCGTGACCGACCAGGACGCCACCGTGCTAGGCGCGGTGCTCGACGCCGGCCGCGCCCTGGTGATCGCGGTCAACAAGTGGGACGGCCTGACCACCTACCAGCGCGAGCAGGCCGAGGCGCTGCTGTCGCGCAAGCTCTCGTTCGTGCCCTGGGCCGAGTCGGTGCGCATCTCGGCAAAGCACGGCTCGGGCCTGCGCGAGCTGTTCCGCGCGATCCACCGGGCCCACGCCTCGGCGATCCGCACCTTCAGCACCAGCGAGGTGAACAAGGCGCTGGAGATCGCGTACGAGACCAACCCGCCGCCGAGCGTGCGCGGCCACGTCGCCAAACTGCGCTATGTGCATCCGGGTGGCGAGAACCCGCCGACCTTCGTCGTCCACGGCACGCGCCTGAAGGAGCTGCCGGAGGCGTACAAGCGCTACCTGGAGAACTTCTTCCGCAAGCGCTTCAAGCTGGTCGGCACGCCGGTGCGCATGCTGTTCCGCGAGGGCGCCAATCCCTACGAAGGGAAGAAGAACGAGCTGACCGACCGCCAGGTCGCGCGCAAGCGCCGGCTCATGCGCCACGTCAAGCGCAAGTGAGATGGCGGCGGTATTCGCCGCCGATGCGCTGACCCTGGGCCTGCTGGCCGGCGGCCGCGGCAGCCGCCTCGGTGGCGTCGACAAGGCCTGGCTGCAGCGCGACGGAATCCCGCAGGTGCTGCGCTTCGCCCGCCGTTTCCCCGGCGAGACCGGCCCGGTGCTGGTCAGCGCCAACCGCGACCTGCAGCGCTATGCCGAAGCCGGCCTGCAGGCCGTGCCCGACCGCCTGCCTGCCGACAGCGGGCCGCTGGCGGGGATCGAGGCGCTGGCCGCCGCGTGTTCGACGCCGTGGCTGCTGACCCTGCCGGTGGACCTGTTCGACGTGAACGACTGCCTGGTGCGCACGCTGGCCAGTGGCGCCTCCGCTGCCGGCGCGGTGGCGGAAGACGACGAAGCGTTGCAGCCGCTGGTCGCGCTGTACCGCGTGGCACCGCTGCGTATCGCGCTTACTGATGCGATCGCCGCCGGCGAACTGGCGCCGCGCCGGTTGCAGGAACGGCTGGAGCTGCCACGCGTGCGCTTCGCCGGCGTACGCTTCGGCAATCTCAACACCCCGCAGGATCTGGCCGTGGCGCGCATCGCGCTGCCGTGAGCAGCCTGCAACGGAGCCGCCGATGAGCACAGAAGCATTCCCGACCCGGATCGGCCTGGCCGAGGCGCTGGAGATCGTGCGCGCGGTCGCCAGCGCGCGCCGCCTGCCGGGGGAACCGGTCGCCACCGGTCGCGCCGACGGCCGCGTACTGGCTTCCGGCGTGACCGCGCCGTCGCCGCTGCCGGCCTTCGACAACAGCGCGATGGACGGCTTCGCGCTGCGCCATGCCGACCTGTCGGCCGATGCGCCGACCACGCTGCGCCTGGTGGGGGAGCAGTTCGCGGGACTCGACGCTGGCCTGGTCGTGGCCGCGGGCGAATGCGTGCGAATCACCACCGGCGCGCCGATGCCGCAGGGCGCGGACACGGTGCTGATCAGGGAGAACGCGACGGTCGAGGGCGATCGCGTGGTCGCGCCAGCGGGCCTCAAGCGCGGCGCGCATGTGCGCCTGCGCGCGGAGGACGTGGCCGAGGGCGACGAGGTGCTGCAGGCGGGTCAGGTGCTGACGCCGGCGCGCGTGGGGCTGGCGGCGTCGCTGGGCATCGACCGCCTGCCGGCGGTGGCGCGGCCGACGGTGGCGGTGTTCGCCAGCGGCGACGAGCTGGTCGAGCCGGGCATGCCGCTGCGGCCTGGGCAGGTCTACAACAGCAACCGCGACCTGCTGATGGCGCAGCTGCGCGCGCACGGGCTGGAACCGGTGGCGTGGCCGACGCTGCCGGACGATCCGGCGCGGATCGAGGCGGTGCTCGGCGATGCGGTGGACAGCTTCGACGTGGTACTGACCTGCGGTGGGGTCTCGGCGGGCGAGAAGGACCATCTGCCGCGCTGGCTGCAGTCGCGCGGGCGGATCCATTTCTGGAAGGTGCGGATGCGGCCGGGCATGCCGCTGCTGTTCGGTGAGGCGGAGCGGGCGCTGGTACTGGCGTTGCCGGGCAATCCGGTATCGACGCTGGCGACGTTCACGGTGTTCGGCCGGGTGCTGCTGGACACGCTTCAGGGTCGCAGCGAGCCGCGGCCGCGCTGGCGTGCGCGGCTGGCGGCGCCGTGGCGCAAGGCGCACGAGCGGGCGGAGTTCCTGCGCGGTCGCCTGGGCCAGTCCGACGATGCGGTGCTGCAGGTCTACCCGAATCCCGCCGATGGTTCCCACCGCCTGCGCGGTGCCGCCGACAGCGACGTGCTGATCGTGCTGGAGGAGGGCGCCCGCGATTACGCGACGGGGGACCTGGTCGAGGTGCTGCCTTTGTAGTGGCGTTGCGGTTGCCGGATGGGACCGGAAGGCAAAGGCAACAGCAACAGCAACAGCAACAACAACAGCAACAACGTTAGGGTGGCTGGCTCCGGAGGGAGCCGCGGCAGCGCGGGGGTATGGCGCATCGCGCGGTTCCGCGTCCTGCTCCAACGCGCGAACGCGGCACATCCATGTGCCGCTTGCGCCATACCCCCGCGCTACCGCGTCTTCCGGCGCGTTGAGTTTGCCCCCCTCTCCCACCGGGAGAGGGGCAGGGGGTGAGGGTCGGGATCTCTCGCCACACTGGCAGACCGACCCTTTCCGCACCCCCCCGCTCCGCACCCCGGCCCGTGTCCATGGAACGCGGGCGTCCGGTGGCAGAGAGGCTCATGGCGCAGCCCGGATAAGCGAAGCGCATCCGGGGAATGCGCGGCCGGCCCATGCCCAAAACACTGCGAATCGCGACGGCGGGTTTCCCCGCCGCAAGCCGCCACCCATAATCCGGTCCATGTCCATCCCCCAGACAACGCCGCAACAGGCGCGGGAGCGCCAGCGCCAGGGTGCGCTGCTGATCGATATCCGCGAGCCGCACGAGCGCGCTTCCGGGCAGGCCGAGGGCGCGCTGGCGATCGCGCGTGCCGAGCTGGAGGCCGATCCTGGCCGGCACCTGCCGGATACGGATGCGGAGGTGCTGCTGATCTGCCAGGCCGGCAAGCGTTCGCTGGCGGCCGCCGAGGCGCTGCACGCGGCCGGCTACCGCAACGTCGCTTCGGTCGAAGGCGGTACCACGCGCTGGGCCGCCGATGGCCTGCCGCTGGTGCGGCCGCAGCTGGAACCGGACGAGGCGGATTTCCTCGAGCGCTATTCGCGCCACCTGCGCTTGCCGGAAGTGGGCGTGGAAGGGCAGCGCCGGCTGGAGGATTCGCGGGTGCTGGTGGTCGGTGCAGGCGGACTGGGTTCGCCGGCGGCGTTCTACCTGGCTGCCGCCGGGGTAGGGCACCTGCGCCTGGTGGACGACGACGTGGTCGACCGCAGCAACCTGCAGCGGCAGATCCTGCATGTCGAAGACACCATCGGCGTGCCCAAGGTCGAGTCGGCGCGGCAGCGGCTCTCGGCGCTCAACCCGCGGGTGGAGATCGAAGCGGTCCGCGAGCGCGTGTCCTCGGTCAATGTCGAGGCGCTGCTGGAAGGCGTGGACGTGGTCCTCGACGGCTCCGACAACTTCCCGCTGCGCTACCTGCTCAACGATGCGTGCGTGAAGCTGGGCAAGCCGCTGGTGTACGGGGCGGTGCAGCGTTTCGTCGGCCAGGCCGGCGTGTTCGATGCCGGCCGCGCGCGTGGGCAGTGTCCGTGCTACCGCTGCCTGTTCCCGGAACCGCCGCCGCCAGAGTTCGCGCCGAACTGCGCCGAGGCGGGGGTGTTCGGGGTGCTGCCCGGCATCGTCGGCCTGCTGCAGGCGACCGAAGCGATCAAGCTGCTGCTGGGGCTGGGCGAGCCGTTGGCCGGACGCCTGCTGCAGTTCGACGCGCTGGCCATGCGCTTCCGCGAGGTGAAGCTGGCGCCGGATCCGGACTGCCCGGTGTGCGCCCCCGGCCGGCCATTCCCCGGTTACATCGACTACGCTCGGTTCTGCGGCACCGGCATCTGAGGCGCCGCCAGCGCGGCGCCGCCCCCAGTGACATCGCCGGCCCAGGGCCGGCCTGCAGGAGGAGTGCATGGCTGCAGAAGGCCCCACCGGGAGCGAGCTGCTCCACGTCGTCGCCCTGCTGGGCGCGGCGGTCGTCATGGTCCCGATCTTCCGCCGCCTCGGCCTCGGTTCGGTGCTGGGGTACCTGTGCGCGGGCCTGCTGATCGGGCCGTTCGGCTTCGACTGGTTCAACGACCCGCAGGCGATCCTGCACGTCGCCGAACTGGGCGTGGTGATGTTCCTGTTCGTGGTCGGCCTGGAGATGCGCCCCCAGCACCTGTGGAGCCTGCGCCGGCAGATCTTCGGGCTGGGCACGCTGCAGATCGGGCTGTGCACCCTGGTGCTCACCGGGGTGGCGATGCTCGGCGGGCTGGATCCGCGCAGTGCCTTCATCGGCGCGTCGGGTTTCGTGCTGACCTCCACCGCGGTGGTGATGCAGCTGCTCTCCGAGCGCGGCGACATCGCCCTGCCGCGCGGGCAGAAGATCGTCTCGATCCTGCTGTTCGAGGACCTGCTGATCGTGCCGCTGCTGGCGCTGGTGGCGTTCATGTCGCCGCTGCCGCAGATGGACGGCGGCGGGCGCGGCCTGGGCATCCTCACCGCGATCGCGGCGCTGGCAGGGCTGGTGGTCGCTGGCGTATGGCTGCTCAACCCGCTGTTCCGGCTGCTGGCCGCGGCCAAGGCGCGCGAGGTGATGACCGCGGCCGCGCTGCTTGTGGTGCTCGGCGCGGCGCTGCTGATGGACCTGGGCGGCCTGTCGATGGCGATGGGTGCCTTCCTCGCCGGCGTGCTGCTGTCCGGCTCGACCTTCCGCCACCAGCTGGAGGCGGACATCGAGCCGTTCCGCGGGCTGCTGCTGGGCCTGTTCTTCCTCGGCGTGGGCATGGCCCTGGACCTGGCCGTGGTCGCGGCGAACTGGCCGCTGATCCTGTCCGGCGTGCTGGCGATGATGGCGGGGAAGGCCGCATGCATCTACATGGTGGCGCGGATCACCCGCAGTCCGCACCTGGAGGCGCTGGACCGCGCCGTGCTGATGGCGCAGGGCGGCGAGTTCGCCTTCGTGCTGTTTTCCGCGGCCCAGGCGGCCGGCGTCATCAGCGGCACGGCCAACGCGAACCTGACCGCGATCGTGGTGCTGTCCATGGCGCTGACCCCGCTGGTGGTGCTGCTGGTGCGGCGTTCCACCCATTGCGACCGGCCGCCGTCGCTGGACGGCGTCGAGGTGGCCGAGGGCCTGACCGGCAGCGTGCTGATCGTCGGCTTCGGCCGCTTCGGCCAGGTGATGAGCCAGGCGCTGCTGGCGCGCGACGTGGACGTGACCATCATCGACACCGACATCGAGATGATCACCTCGGCCGGCGAATTCGGCTTCAAGGTCTACTACGGCGACGGCCGCCGGGCGGATGTGATGCGGGCCTCCGGCGCGGGTAACGCGCGGCTGATCGCGGTGTGCATCGACGATCGCGCCGCCGCCACCCAGATCGCCGAGATGTGCGGCCGGCTGTTCCCGCAGGCCAAGGTGCTGGTGCGCTCCTTCGACCGCGAGCACGCGCTGGAACTGGTGGCGCTGGGCGTGGACTACCAGATCCGCGAGACCTTCGAGTCGGCCGTGCGCTTCGGCCAGGCCGCGCTGGAAGCGCTGGACGTATCGCCAGCCGAAGCGGCGACGGTCACCGAAGAGGTGCGGCGGCTGGATGCCGAGCGCTTCGCCCTGGAGGTCGCCGCCGGCGACGTGCGCGCCGGGCGCCCGTTGATCATCGGCAACACCCCGCCGGCCACGCCCACGCCGTTCACCACGCCGCGGCGCTCGTCGAAGCGGCTGGATACGACGGGCGGGGAAGCGCCCCCTCCGCCGGAGGGCGACGCCGCGGGCTGAGCGTCGCGGACCCCCCGCGTCGTGGCGGGGCAGGGGATATGGCTGGCGTGTGATCCGGGGTTGCCAAGGGGGCCTGGCGGCCTGCCAGGAGCGCCGAGCGGCGCCCACTCCCCGGCAGGTTCAGTCGTGGCGCCGGCGCGTGGCCTCGAACGCGGCCAGCTGCTCCGGCGTGGCCTCGCGCTGGTGGCGGGCCTTCCACTCGGCAAAGGGCATGCCGTAGATGGCCTCGCGGGCCTGTTCCTTGTCCATTTCCAGCCCGGCCTCGAGCGCGGCCTCGCGGTACCAGTCGGCCAGGCAGTTGCGGCAGAACCCGGCCAGGATCATCAGGTCGATGTTCTGCACGTCGGGGCGTTCCTGGTTGAGGTGGCGCAGCAGGCGCCGGAACGCGGCCGCTTCCAGTTGCACGGGATCGACCATCGCTGCCTACCTCGTCGTTGCCGAATCGGGGACAATGTGCCGATTCCGCCCCACCAGCCGCAAGCATCCCCATGACTGCCCGCATCCTCGATGGCCGCCGCGTCGCCGACGCCCTGCTCGACGAACTCAAGGTGCGGGTGGACGCCCGGATCGCCGCCGGCCGCCCCCGTCCGGGCCTGGCCGTGGTCCTGGTGGGCGACGACCCGGCCTCGGCGGTGTACGTGCGCAACAAGCGCCGCGCCGCGGAGAAGGTCGGCATCGAAGCCTTCGACTACGACCTGCCGGCTGGCACCTCCGAGGCGAAGATCCTCGAGCTGATCGACCAGCTCAACGCCGACCCGAAGATCCACGGCATCCTGGTGCAGCTGCCGCTGCCGGGCATCGCCGACGCCAGCGGCCTGATCGAGCGGATCGACCCGCGCAAGGACGTGGACGGCTTCCACCCGTCCAACGTCGGCCACCTGGCCCTGCGCCAGTTCGGCCTGCGCCCGTGCACCCCGCGCGGGATCATGACCCTGCTGGCCCATACCGACCGCCCGGTCCGCGGCCGCAACGCCACCGTGGTCGGCGTCAGCAACCACGTCGGCCGGCCGATGGGCCTGGAACTGCTGATCGCCGGCTGCACGGTGACCAGCTGCCACAAGTTCACCCCGGCCGAGGTGCTGGAGCAGTCGGTCCGCAACGCCGACATCCTGGTGGTGGCGGTGGGCCGCCCGGGCATCGTCCCGGGCGAGTGGGTCAGGCCCGGCGCAGTGGTGATCGACGTGGGCATCAACCGCCTGGAGGACGGCCGCCTGGTCGGCGACGTCGGCTACGAGGCCGCGGCCGAGCGTGCCAGCTGGATCACCCCGGTCCCGGGCGGCGTCGGCCCGATGACCGTGGCCACGCTGATGCAGAACACCCTCGAGGCGGTCGAGGCCCAGGAGCGGGGCTGAGACGCCGCCCGTTCGCCCCTCTCCCCGGGGTGAGGCGGCATGTCTGCGCGCCACTGGCGCGCATGGCGCCGAACGCCCGCTATGGGGCGCGGGCCGCGGCGCGGAGCGGGGGCAGGGTGCCCTTACCACGCTGGCACATCGACCCCCTCCCAACCCCTCCCCCGGAGGGGGAGGGGCTTCAGGCCACCCGGAACGCCAGGTTCCATTCCCGGGCAGGCGTCGACATCCCGTTCAGGGGTATAATGGCGCGCTTCCCCACACCCGGGTATGCCGATGCTACGCATCCAGGCCGAAGCGCTGACCTACGACGACGTCTCCCTCGTCCCCGCCCACTCCACCGTGCTGCCGAAGGATGTCGATCTCGGCACGCGTCTCACCCGCGACCTGCGCATCAACCTGCCGATCGTCTCGGCGGCGATGGACACGGTCACCGAAGCCCGCCTGGCCGTGGCCATGGCCCAGCTCGGCGGCATCGGCATCCTGCACAAGAACCTGACCGTCGAGCAGCAGGCCGCGGAAGTGGCCAAGGTCAAGAAGTTCGAGTCGGGCGTGATCCGCGACCCGATCACCGTGCGTCCGGACACCACCATCCGCGAAGTGCTGGCGCTGACCCACGCCCGCAACATCTCCGGCGTGCCGGTGGTCGACGAGGCCGGGCAGCTGGCCGGCATCGTCACCCGCCGCGACATGCGCTTCGAGACCGAGCTGGACGATCCGGTCCGCCACATCATGACCAAGAAGGACAAGCTGGTCACGGTGAAGGAAGGCGCGCAGGACGAGGAAGTCCTCAAGCTGCTGCACAAGCACCGCATCGAGAAGGTGCTGGTCGTCAACGACGACTATGCGCTGCGCGGCATGATTACGGTCAAGGACATCCAGAAGAAGACCGACAACCCGAACGCCTCGAAGGATTCTTCCGCGCGCCTGCTGGTCGGCGCCGCGGTCGGCGTGGCCGGCGACACCGAGCAGCGCGTCGAGGCCCTCGTCGCCGCCGGCGTCGACGTGATCGTCGTCGACACCGCGCACGGCCATTCGCAGGCGGTCGTCGACCGCGTCGCCTGGGTCAAGAAGAACTTCCCGCACGTGCAGGTGATCGGCGGCAACATCGTCACCGGCGAAGCCGCGCTGGCGCTGTACGACGCCGGCGCCGACGCGGTGAAGGTCGGCGTGGGCCCGGGTTCGATCTGCACCACCCGCGTCGTCGCCGGCGTCGGCGTGCCGCAGATCACCGCGATCGACATGGTCGCCGAGGCGCTGCAGGACCGCATCCCGCTGATCGCCGACGGCGGCATCCGCTACTCGGGCGACATCGGCAAGGCGATCGCCGCCGGTGCCTCCACGGTGATGATCGGCGGCCTGTTCGCCGGCACCGAGGAATCGCCGGGCGAGATCGAGCTGTTCCAGGGCCGCAGCTACAAGAGCTACCGCGGCATGGGTTCGCTGGGCGCGATGGAGAAGGGCTCCAAGGACCGCTATTTCCAGGACGCCTCCGACGCCGACAAGCTGGTGCCGGAAGGCATCGAAGGCCGCGTCCCCGTGCGCGGGCCGCTGTCGGGCGTGATCCACCAGCTCATCGGCGGCCTGCGCGCCACCATGGGCTACGTCGGCTGCGCGACCATCGAGGAGATGCGCACCAAGCCGAAGTTCGTGGTGATCACCGGCGCCGGCCAGCGCGAGAGCCACGTCCACGACGTGCAGATCACCAAGGAACCGCCGAACTACCGGATGGGGTGAGGCAGGCCGCTCGCGCGGCACTGCCGCGCGGCCTGCCGAACGCCCGGCCAGGGACTGGCCGGGCAGGGCACTCCGGGCCCCCATCCACCTCGCCACGGATGGCCACCACCACGTAACCCAGACAGGACCGCCGAGCGCCGGCCGCCGATGACCGACATCCACAGCGACAAGATCCTCATCCTTGATTTCGGCGCGCAGTACACCCAGCTGATCGCCCGCCGCATCCGCGAACTCGGCGTCTACTGCGAGATCTGGGCCTGGGACCATGACCCGGCTGAGATCGCCGCGTTCGCGCCGAAGGGCATCATCCTGTCCGGCGGCCCCGAGTCGACCACCGAAGCCGGCTCGCCGCGCGCGCCGCAGCAGGTGTTCGATTCCGGCCTGCCGATCCTGGGCATCTGCTACGGCATGCAGACCATGGCCGTGCAGCTGGGCGGCGCCACCGAGGCGGCCGACCAGCGCGAGTTCGGCCACGCGGAAGTGTCGCTGGTGGCGGCCGACCGCCTGTTCGAGGGCCTGAAGGACCATCCGGGTTCGCCGCCGCGGCTGGACGTGTGGATGAGCCACGGCGACCACGTCTCGGTCGCGCCGCCGGGCTTCACCATCACCGCGAAGACCGACCGCATCCCGGTCGCCGCCTTCGCCGACGACCGCCGCCGCTGGTACGGCGTGCAGTTCCACCCCGAAGTGACCCACACCAAGCAGGGTACGGCGCTGCTGCGCCGCTTCGTGGTCGACATCTGCGGCTGCCAGACCCTGTGGACCGCCGAGCACATCATCGAGGACCAGGTCCGCCGCGTGCGCGAGCAGGTCGGTTCGGACGAGGTGATCCTGGGCCTGTCCGGCGGCGTCGATTCGTCGGTGGTCGCGGCGCTGCTGCACAAGGCCATCGGCGAGCAGCTGACCTGCGTGTTCGTCGACACCGGCCTGCTGCGCTGGCAGGAAGGCGACCAGGTGATGGCGACCTTCGCCGAGCACCTGGGCGTGAAGGTGATCCGCGTCGACGCCGCCGAGCGCTATTTCAAGGCGCTGGAAGGCGTGGCCGACCCCGAGGCCAAGCGCAAGATCATCGGCAACCTGTTCGTCGAGATCTTCGAGGAAGAGTCGGGCAAGCTGAAGAACGCGAAGTGGCTGGCGCAGGGCACGATCTATCCGGACGTGATCGAGTCGGCCGGCAGCAAGACCGGCAAGGCCCACGTCATCAAGAGCCACCACAACGTCGGCGGCCTGCCCGAGCACATGAAGCTGGGCCTGGTCGAGCCGCTGCGCGAGCTGTTCAAGGACGAAGTGCGCCGCCTCGGCGTGGAGCTGGGCCTGCCGCGCGAGATGGTCTACCGCCATCCGTTCCCGGGCCCGGGCCTGGGGGTGCGCATCCTCGGCGAGGTCAAGCCGGAGTACGCCGAGCTGCTGGCCCGTGCCGACGCGATCTTCATCGACGAGCTGCGCAAGGCCGGCCTGTACGACAAGACCTCGCAGGCCTTCGCCGTGTTCCTGCCGGTCAAGTCGGTGGGCGTGGTCGGCGACGCGCGCGCCTACGAATGGGTGATCGCCCTGCGCGCGGTCGAGACCATCGACTTCATGACCGCGCACTGGGCGCACCTGCCGTACGACTTCCTCGGCAAGGTCTCCAACCGCATCATCAACGAGCTGCGCGGCGTCTCCCGCGTGGTCTACGACATCTCCGGCAAGCCGCCGGCGACGATCGAGTGGGAGTGATCGCCATGGCTTCGGTCGACTGGTTCCCGATCGTCTTCATCGTGTTCAAGCTCGGCGTGCTTGGCGTGGGCATGTTCTTCGCCATCAAGTGGCACCACGACAAGGACAAGCAGGCCAGGGCGGCCAGCCGTGCGGCCGCGGAAGCCACGCGCAAGCAACATCCCTGGCCCTGACGGGCCCGGACCCCATTCATGCAGACAGCCGATCTGTACGGTAACATTCCGTACAGATCTGGAGCTATGACCATGACCGCCTCTGCCCGTCTCGACCTCCGCTTGGGGGAGCACGACAAGGAACGCATCGCCCGTGCCGCCACGCTGCGCGGCATGCCCGTGTCCGCCTTCGTCCGGGATGCCGTCCTGCGCGAGGCCGATGCCGCTATCGCTGCCGATACCGTGGTATCGCTGTCTGCGGACGAATCCCGGCGCTTCCTGGCAGCCCTCGACTCAGGTTTCCAGCCCAATACGCGCTTGCAGCAGGCCATGGCCGCGGCGGCGGCCCTCCCGCGCCGCTGAGGCATGGCCCTGTTCTTTGCCGTCCTAGACGGACGGCTGCACGATCGCCCCGGATTCAGTTGCGGCGTCCCGGCACTGGACGATTACCTGCAGCGACTTGCCGGCCAGCACCAGCGCGAAGGCATCGCTACCACTCACGTTCTGGCCGATGATGCGGCCCCGAACCGGATCCTCGGGTATTGCTCGCTGGCCGCGGCCCAGCTGTACCTGCACGAGCTGTCCGTCGGGGACCGACGCCGCCTGCCGGCCTATCCGGTCCCGGCGGTACGAGTCGGTCGACTGGCTGTCTCGACGGCAGAGCAGGGAAAAGGATACGGTTCGCTGTTGCTGGGGCACGCGGTGAGCCAAGCGCTGGCCGTCCGCCAGACCATGGGGGCCAAGGTCATGGTGGTGGATGCCAAGGACGAGCGCGCAGCAAGATTCTACGCGGCCTATGGTTTCCAGCGTACTGCCGAGGCGGCCCGCACGCTTTACCTGCCGCTCGGCCGCGTGTAAGCAGGCTGACAGGGGACAACATGGATATGCCAGAGCAACAGGCCCGCCGGCACATCGACGAGCTGCTCGTCGCCGCAGGCTGGGTGCTGCAGGACCGCAAGGACCTCGACAGGACGGCAGGTGTCGGCGTGGCAGTGAGGGAATTCCAGCTGCCTGCCGGACCATGCGACTACCTGCTATTTATCGACGGCAAGGCAGCAGGGGTGATCGAGGCGAAGAAGGCTGGTGTCACCCTGAGCGGCGTAGCCGAGCAGTCGGCGAAGTACATGGTCGACCTGCCGCCGCACCTGGCGCGCTGGGACGATCCGCGCCTTTCGTGTTCCACGGCCTGGACCTGCTGCCCGGCGCCGGCCCGGCCGGCACCGACCTGGCGATCTTCCACTACGAGGCCGAGGGCGCCGGCACGGCGACGCTGCGCTTCGGCCTGGTGCCGGCCGGGCGCAGCCTGATCGGACCGGAAAAAACCCGCGTCGAAGATCCGGCGGCGGTCCCCGCGTACTCGACCACGGTGACGGCGCCCTGATGGCCGCGCATCCGGCTTCGCGTAATGCCTTGCGGCTGGCCGCGGCACTGCTGGTTGCGCTGCTCCTGCATGGCTGCGAACAGGGGGACGGGGAGGGCGCTGCCCCTGCCGGCCCGGCCGTGGCACCTGTCACGAGCGCCGTGGAGGCCGGTGCCACTGCCTTGGCGGAAGACCCGTCGGACGACGGGATCGCCGACGCGCCCGAGCCGTACGCCACTGCGATGGCCGGCGCCTGGGTGCTGTGGGAGGACACCGAAGGCGGCGTGGTCTGTCCGCTCACCCTGTTCGATACCCCGGTGCTGGGCGGCTATGCCCTGGATATCGCCCCGGCCTGCGTGGCGGAACTGGAACTGGAAGGCGAGATGTACGCCTGGTTCATCGATCCGCGCGACGGCTCGCTGGTGCTCGCCGATGCGGCGCGGCAGCCGGTCGCGCGCCTGCCGCACGAGCGCGACCGGGTGTTCTACAGGCAGCGCAACGCCACCCGTCCCTACGGCCTGATGCTCGAGCCGGCAAACTGACGCCGACGGCCGCAGGAAGCGGTGGCGGAACCGGCCGAAGGACCGGAGGTGGAAGACGGGCAGGCCGGTGCTACGGGCGGGAGCGCACCGGTCAGGTCGATGCCGCTGCCGGGTCAGTGCGAAGAAACGAATTCCGCACCGGCATGCGCGGGCGGCAGCGCGAAGCCCTGGCGCAGGCGGCGGGCTTCCCCGGCCGGCGGAAGCCCGAAGAGCCGCCTGAATTCCCGGTTGAACTGCGACGCGCTCTGGTAACCCACCGCAAAGGCCGCGGCACTGGCGGTCGCTCCCTCGCGCACCATCAGCAGCCGTGCCTGGTGCAGGCGCACGGATTTCACGTACTGCATGGGCGGCATGCCGGTGATCGCCTTGAAGTGGCTGTGGAACGCCGGGACGCTCATCCCGGCCTCGCCGGCGAGCTGGCGCAGGTCCAGCGGCTGCGCGTACGCGGCGTGGATGCGGCGTAGCGCCAGGCCGATCTTCCCGAACTGCCCGCGCATGGTCAGCGCCGCGCGCATGGCGCTTCCCTGCGGGCCGGTCAACACGCGCAGGTAGAGTTCGCGGACCAGAGCCGGTCCCAGCACCGCCGCTTCCAGAGGGTCCGCCAGCGCTTCGAGCAGACGCAGCACCGACATGCGCATCGGTGCGTCCATCGGACTGGACATCATGCTGCGGGGCGCCTCGGCCGCG
>Ga0182737_1001918_pt1 | contig 18727 bp, 16 predicted proteins | sample eDN5th30CBELigOP_FD_128878 | JGI IMG/M metagenome (GOLD analysis project Ga0182737, IMG submission 128878) | Enriched Organic Plus compost microbial communities from Emeryville, California, USA - eDNA 5th pass 30_C BE-Lig OP (version 2) (version 2) ...
AGATCACCATCACGACCTGATCAACACTATTCTAGATAATGTAGGATTGCTTGGCCTTTTTATCATTGTTAGTTTTGTCGGAATTAGTCTTCTCCAAATGCATGCGACTACACTGAGGTTACCCAAAGGTGATGAACGAAACTTTATGACCTTCTTGCTGGCCACGCTTGTAGTTTTCACCGGAACTATGAGCATTGGTGGCAACAACCTCACCTCCACTCCAAATAATCTCGTTTACTGGACACTTGCAGCTTGTCTGTTAAACATGAAGTTTTTGATTGCCACTGACAGACTGTTTGTCTGGAAGCCTGTTAAATTGAATGCTGTTAACCCTCCAGAAGATGATGAAACCGTAAATGCCATTGCTCGATTAAGACCTTCCAAAATGCCTCAAGGTTGGATTAAGCTCCCTTAATTGACATGCGTGTGCTGATCATAGACCCGAATATTTCGGATAGCAGCCCGTCGTTAAAGGCATTTGTTCGTGCAATCCCAGAAATCAGTCAGGCAGGAGTCGAATTTGAGGCCTGGAGCTGGCATACCGACAATGGAATCCCAGTAAAACAGACAAGAAAATTTTCCCAGCTATTAAACTATCCAGTTGTTGGAGGTCTCTGGTTCACGTTGCAAGCTCGATGGCATTTTTGGATGGAATACACCGTGAAAAAAGAGCCCCGGCCCGACCTCGTATTCACGGTTGCCTGCTATGAACCAAAATGTGATGTCTGCCTTGTTCAATTCTCACCTTTTGACTGGCAGCAGAGACAAAGGACCCTGGGCATTAAAAGTTTCCGTGACTTTATTTCGTGGGCTCAAAATCAGGTAGACCTGCTCGTGGCCAGGCACTTCTATCGCACAACACAGGCAAATACAGTTCTTTGTGTTTCGAAAGCTGTGCGGAATGATCTGCACAAGATAAATTCAACACTAAATTTTCAACTGCTTCCAAACAGCTTTGATCCTGCCAGATTCAATTTAGAGATTCGGCACGATAAGCGTGACCTGATGCGGCAACAACTAGGCTTCAATCCAGAGCACATGGTGTTCGTTTTTGCCAGCGCAGGGCATTACCGTCGCAAAGGTTTCCCTCTAGCCGCAAGTGCTGTTGCAGCCTTGTATGCAAAACATTCGCAGGTTCGCCTTCTAGTGGTTGGCGGCCAGGAGAATAGGTTGCAAGCGCTACGATCAGAACTTGATCACACAATACCCGATTGGAAAAAATTCATCACTTTTGCAGGAATGGTTACAGACATGCCTGCCTATCTGGCAGCTGGCGATGGTTTTTTATTTCCATCTTATTCAGAAGCATTTGCCCTGGTTGAAGTCGAAGCCGCAGCCATGGGATTACCGCTCTTCCTGACCCGTCATCATGGCTCCGAGATGATCTTGAAAGATGGCGTAAATGGATTGCATCTCGAATTCAATGCTGAGTCAATTGCTGAAACATTAACTCCTTTTGTCACAGGTGAATGGAAGCCAACTGTCGATCCAACACCAAAGGGAGCCTTGGACGCTGAAGCCTATACCATCAGGCTCCTTGATTATTTGCGTGATTCATTCCGATTGAAGAATGAGAATGGCAGCCAATCCGCCTGCTGAAATCATAACATGCCAGAGAAACCAGAAAAGCCAACTCTTCTGCTTATTGCGCATACTTATGCGATTGACGAGCATGCCAAAAAACTGCCAGAACTGGCCCGTTATTTTAGTTTAACATGCATAACAGTCAGCAAACGGAGTTGGGGAAAGCATTTTGGCTTAGCCGTCGAACACGCCAGACAAAGTGTTGAAATGCCCGAATACGAAATTATCGAGCTTGATGCCAGAGGTGATGTCAATTCAGTAACAGGCTTTGTATTGACCGGATTACAGGATGTTATCTCAAGCAGTAACTGGAACATCATCCTGGTAGAGAATGAGCCCTGGTCACTACTGAAATGGCAGACCTTTCTTTACAGTAAAATCTATTGCCGAGGGGCCATGTACGGTGAGTTCACCTGGGAGAATCTAATTCGTCCCGGTCTAAAGGGTTCAATTCTTTCAATCGTTTATAAACTTACAGCAAGATGGGCGGATTTTTGGATTTGTGGAAATCGAGCCGCTGCAAAAATTGTGCTGGAGTACGGAATGCCGCCTGAGTCAGTCCTCGTCAGTCCTCAAGTAGGAGTTGATCCGAATCACTATCGCCCAGCATTAACGGGCAAACTAGCCAGCCAAAAAGAATCATTTAGCATACCTTCTAAATCGTTAGTTGTAGGTTTTGCAGGACGTTTGGTTGAGGAAAAAGGTATTAGTGATTTATTAAACGCTGTTGAAATAATCAATCAATCCCCAGCCTTCAAATCGCATCCTGTATATCTTGCCTTTATGGGGCATGGCCCGATGAGGAGTCTTATAGAAAGCACAGCCGCAGAAAAAACATGGCTGAAGATCTTTGACCCAGTACCCCATCATCAATTGCCTGCATTTCTACAGTGCCTGGATATACTCGTGTTAGGGAGCCATCGTGTTGTAAACATGCAAACCTGCTGGGAGGAACAGTTCGGTCACGTTTTGATCGAAGCCATAGCCTGTGGCGCGCTTGTTCTCGGCTCACAATCCGGTGCCATTCCGGAAGTGATTGGAGACAATGACTTATTGTTCACACCTGGCAGCGTAAACGAGCTTGCCGATCTATTGTTGAAATATTTATTGGACCGAGATAGCTATAGTATAAAAAAAAAGCAACTCCAGGCCCGATTAATGGAAGAATACACACACGCAGCCGTTGCTGATGACTGGGCAGATTTTTTGCTAGAAAAATTTCATGTATCCCTCTGAAATAAAAGATGCTCATGCATGGATCATTATCCCAGTCCATAACCGTAAAGAGCTGACGCTTTCTTGTTTGCACCATTTAAAGTGGGTTACGAGTAAAACTGACTGGAGTATTGTCATTGCTAATGATGGTTCAACAGACGGCACAGCCGAAGCCATCAAGAAAGAGTTTCCTGATGTTCATGTGATACACGGCAATGGAAGCTGGTACTGGACTGGAGCAATCGCTGCCGGCATGCGCTACGCAATGGAGCACAACGCCACAGAAATTGTCTGGTTGAATGATGACACGATCCCGGAGAAGGGCAGCCTCATGAGAATAGTTGATCTCGTCCGCCATGACGATCATCTCATGGTCGCCTCTACAGCCATGCACGCTGGCAGACAGGTCGTATCATGCAGCATGAAATTTCATGAGGTGACCTCCCAAGCTGGCAAACTCACCTGTGTAGATGTACTGGCGGGGTATCAAATCGCATTCAGCTCCAAAGTGGTCAACACGATTGGTCTTCCAGACTGGCATAGATGGCCCCACTACGCAGGGGATAGCAGCTATACACGGAAAGCCTGTCACGCAGGCTTCAAACTGCGACTGGATGGAGACAGTCACATTGAGTTGAAGGATTTCAGAAGTTATCCTGCCATAGGAGAAGTTTTTTGGCAACACGACAACACTCCTGCACAAAGAATTCAGAAGGTATTTATTTCAAAGAAATCCCCTTTCCGACTAATCAGTCGCTGGCACCTTGACGTATTATCTCGCGGCTACCTTCATGGAGGAATCGTTTTTATTGGCAGGTCACTGAGCTGGATTGCTGATATTGCCAAGTCATATCATAAAAAATCTGGAGATCCATACTCGATCAACCTATAGCGATGCCCCATTTCAAGACATTTGCCTTTCATCGCAAGTGGACTACTTTCGATGCTCTAGGGATGACATCCCTTACTGTCATGCTCGTCTGGCTGGTATTTGCACTTCCTTACGCTTCAGGCTATGCAGATCACCGCAAATCTTTAGCAACTTGGTTGATGAACGGCTGGGCTGATTTGACCTGGCAACATGGCATGCTTGCAATGCCTCTGGTCATCTTTCTGTCCTACAAAAAACGCAATCAACTCAACAATACCCCATCACGGTCAAGTATCTGGGGACTCTTAATTTGCATTGTAGCCCTTTTTCTTTTCTGGACAGGCTATCGTGGCAATTTTTATTACCTTGGTTACGCCAGTCTTCACCTGTTGGTGCTGGGAGCAATAGCATGGATATATGGATGGAAGCATGTGAGAATTCTAATCTTCCCGATATTTATGTTAGGCTTTGCATGGCCGTTTTTATTCATGGAAGATCATGTGGCTTTTAAACTAAGGTTCCTCATGGTCAGCCTGACTGAGCATACACTAAACCTTTTGCACATTCCTACGATACAGGACGGAACCAGGCTTGTATCAGCTGCTACAGAAAAGCACAATCAAGGTGAGTGGTTCAACATGAATGTAGATGGGCCCTGTAGTGGACTGAGATCATTGTTTGCGCTCATGATGGTTAGCGCGTTGTTTGCTTACTTCAGGCAGAGAACATGGTGGCGTCGACTGATTCTATTCTCGCTCAGCATTCCTCTCGCCATTGTTGTGAACGCTGTCCGCATACTACTGCTGACCTTTGCCGCCATCCTGTTCGGGGAGCGATTTGCATTGGGGCAGCAAGATGACTACACCTCAAATTTTCATATTCTGACAGGGCTGTTTGTCTTCATTGTTTCTCTTCTACTTTTATGTGCAGCGGAGAAGTTGTTGAATCGTCTCTTCAAGACTGAGCGCCCACTTTCTTCGGTACAATAAATCTGACCATGGGACTACGGGCATTCATACTTGCGCTGCTTCTTGGGGTAACGGGACTCTTTTGTTTAAAGTCCCCGCCCCTTCAGTCTGGCAATGCATCTGGCGTAATCATGCAGCTTCCTGATACACTGCCTGGATTTATATCAACAAAAGGAGAACCCGACGCCATCGAACTGCGTGAACTGCCAAGCGACACTCAATTTGAAAAGCGCACTTACTATACTCCAACGCAGCACCCTGAAAGAAAAGATATTATCCATGTTTCAATCGTGCTCAGCGGAGCAGAAAGAAAGAGCATCCACCGCCCTGAGAAATGCCTTGTGGCACAAGGTTGGAAACTGGTCAGAAGCCGGGTTGTCACACTTCCATTACATGCGCAGTACAACCTGAAAGTTACTGATTTGTTCATCGAAAAGAAAATAATCCTGGCAGATGGACGCCCTCAAATAATACGTGCCCATTATTTATACTGGTTCATCGGACATGAAACAACGACACCAAGCCACACAGGCAGGACATTGATCAGTCTGAAAGACAGCATTTTCAAGAACAGGAATCATCGCTGGGCATACGCCTCAGTATTGTGCCTGGTGACCGACAACATCCCTTCACCTATTTCAGGAGAACGTGGACGCAACGATGCTGAAACCCTTGAGGTTTGCAGCAGAATTATTCAAGGCATACTGCCCTCTGTGCAAAGAGATTACCTTGCCAGATCAGAACCCCATCACTGATTGGATATTGCATTTAATCATAGGATGCCCAAATTTTTATTCATCGGCCAGGACAATTTATTGGCGCATCGTGGTGACTTAGACATTAGTTTCGTCCCTACAGGCAAGGCATATACACCCGACGCTCCGCGTTACCCGAAAGCATCACTCCTATTTCAACTACCCCGGGTGCTTTACGCGCTTTATTCTGGCAAATATGAAGCAGCCATCATCCCTGCTACGGACAAATCCATCAACTATGGTGACTCACTTTCGCAGCGGTGCATAAGACAACTGTTCCACGCTACTTCTCAAAGCCAAACTTTGTCACATTTCAGTCGCAATCTCGTTTCGAGCCACACGAAAATACTGATACTTGACCGCTACGACTCACCAGAAATTCAAACGAAACAGGCTCTTTTCACCCATGCAGAAAGCTACTGGAAATTGAATCTAATCAAAGATCTGTTACCCGACAGCTCATTTAAAGTTCACTCTCTCCCCTGCTGGGTTTATCAACCAGAATCCTTCACAACACGACCACCGCTGTCCTGGGCGGATCGAGACATTGATTTATTCTGTGCATTTAGCGTGAATTCTGAAGCCAAAAAAACTGCGCTTGAGTGGACAAAAAGATTTCTGACCAAAAACATAAAAATATTTATCGCTGACTCCCCCCTTTCATCAACAGACTTTCATGAGCACATGGCCCGGTCAAAGATTGTACTGTCTCCAGAAGGAATTGGCTATCACTGCTTCCGACACTATCAGGCCATGATGCATGGCGCTGTTCCATTGGTGAGTATGCCAAACCGTATCGTCACGGATCTTGCCCACGGAAAAAACAGCCTGCTCTATGAAAATCATGAAGACAGCTTCCGCAAAACTTTTAGCGGCGCATTGCATGACGGGACAAAATTGCAAGCGCTTGCGATAAAGTGCAGAGAGTGCTGGGAGCAGCACCATTCGCCATCAGCAGTTGGAGATAAACTGGTTGCGTACATGATGAACCACTCTACGCAATGACTAAAGCAGGATGAAGAATTTATGTAATGAATATGGCTCATTCACCACCTGAACTATTTCACATTCTTGGCATTCCAGTCAGTGCCATAAATCTCCAGACAGCCTGTGAGCATGTTCAGTGGGCCCTTGATCACAAAAAGAAAGGTTATATCTGTGTCACTGGCGTGCATGGATTGATGGAGGCTTTTGATAAGCCTGAATTTCTTTCGATCCTGGAGCAGGCCTATCTCGTTACTCCAGACGGCATGCCTCTGAGCTGGCTGGGATGGCTGAAAGGAAAAAAGCACATGGATCGTGTTTATGGTCCAGATCTCATGATGGAAATATGCCGAATATCCCTTAAAAAAGGATATACTCACTATTTGTATGGCGGCGCTCAAGGTACGGCTGAAAAACTTAAACATTCCCTACAGACTAAGTTTGCTGGATTGAAAATTGTAGGATGCCATTGCCCCCCCTTCCGCCCGCTCACATCCTTGGAGGAAAGTGACCTGGTCACTGAAATTTCCAGGCTAAAGCCAGACGTGATCTGGGTAGGTCTTAGCACCCCCAGGCAGGAGGATTTTATGTTCAATTATCTGCCAAAATTTGACACCACTTTAATGTTTGGTGTTGGGGCGGCGTTTGATTTTCACTCCGGCACAGTTAAACAGGCCCCCCGTTGGATTCAACGAAGCGGACTGGAATGGCTCTATCGACTGACTCAGGAGCCCAAACGCCTGTGGAAAAGATACGCCCGAAATAACACGCTCTTTTTATGGCGTCTCCTGACTGGACAACAGGTCAAGAAAACGGTTTAATCTCATCATTTCCATGATCCAAAAAGACGAAAAAATTACAGTTTGTGGCGCAGGTGGTTTTATAGGCGGACACTTGATTGCAGATCTCAGGCGACAAGGCTTCAGCAATCTACGCGCAGTGGATTTAAAGCCGCTGGATTCGTGGTACCAAAAGTTTCAGGAGGTGGAAAATGTGAAACTCGATCTGCAGAATATAGAGGATTGCCACAAAGCAGTCGCTGACTCAGCTCATGTTTATAATCTGGCTGCTGACATGGGCGGCATGGGTTTTATTGAAAACAACAAGGCTCTCTGCATGCTAAGTGTTCTGATAAATACCCATCTTTTAATGGCATCACGCGATGCCGGGGTGCAGCGGTTCTTTTTTTCGTCATCCGCCTGCGTCTATAATGCTGACAAACAGCGCGATCCCAAGGTTACTCCATTAAAAGAAGAAGATGCCTACCCTGCCATGCCTGAGGATGGTTACGGATGGGAAAAACTTTTTAGTGAACGGATGTGCAGACATTTCACTGAAGACTTTGGCCTGCAAACACGCGTTGCACGCTATCATAATGTTTATGGTCCTCATGGAACATGGGACGGTGGACGCGAAAAAGCTCCAGCTGCGATTTGTCGCAAGGTCATTCAAGCCAAGAACTCAGGAAACCTAAAAATTAATATCTGGGGAGATGGCGAGCAAACGCGTAGCTTCCAGTACATTGATGATTGCACACAAGGCACTCAAATGCTGATGTATAGCGACTACATGGAGCCCTTGAATCTGGGAAGCAGCGAACTGGTCACCATCAATCAACTGGTGGACATGGCCGAAGACATTGCAGGGGTTAAGCTGGAGCGCACTTACGATCTGTCCGCCCCCAAGGGAGTGAATGGACGAAACAGTGATAATACAAAAATTTTGTCTCTGTTTGATTGGGAGCCCTCTACCAAACTTAGGGACGGGTTGGAAAAAACCTACAAGTGGATTCACGATGAGATTTCGCTGGGAAATCAGTCCTTGTAATTTTGATCACTCTGCCTGGCAGGTGGTGGGCAGAAGCCATACAGATGATAAGGCGCCTGCATTTCACTATTCTCGCACTGATCGGCCTGGCACTTCTGGTGGCAGGCTTTTTCGCGACTGAGACGCGTCTATTATTATACTGGCCCGCTATTGCTATATTTGGGCCAACGGCCATAGCAATGCCATTGGCAGGTCGCTGGCCTCTGACCTCTGCACCATCACCAGGTTGCTTACTAAGCTGCCTGATTTTGTCGTGGTATCTGGCTGGCAGGGCATGGTATTCACCAGTGGCTTTGTATGCCAGAGAAGATATTCTCTTAATCCTGGGCTGCTACTTAGCGTATCTATTTTCTGCCACAGCTTTTTCAAATCCAGGCCCCCGACGCTATTGGATATTTCTACTGGCTGCAGTCTCCGCGACCAATTTGGGAGTCGCTTATTTACAATACACCGGAAACTCCAGCTTCCATCTTATCCCAGGATTCAGCAGAGAGTTTGGAGATGGGCAACGTTTAGGCGGGCTGTACAATAATCCCAATCATCTCGCTGCCTGGTTGTCAGGTACAGGATTATTATTCCTTTCTCTGGCGTTTTCACGAACGCACCCCCTGGTGCGATTTACATATGCACTTCTCACAATTTTATCGTTCACTGCCCTGGCATACACACAAAGTCGGGGAGGCATGTTGGCATGTGTCTTGGGAATTTTAGTCACTGGAATGCTGGCATGGTTTTGGGCACTGAAATCCGCACGCATGGGATTTACCGGAGCTGCCATTACGTTCATCAGTACAGCCATCCTTATTGGACTGCTGGTTATGGGAATGTTTTCATCATCTCTTCTGAGCAGACTCAACTCCTTTTCGCCCACTGATATCACCGAAGATGCAAGGTCATACATCTGGAAGGCTGCCCTGGATCAGGCTGCAAGCAGTCATCTGCCAGTTGCTATAGGCACAGGAGCCAGAATGTTTTATGATGGGTGCATTACTTATCGCACGGAAGATACGCCACCCACACTTCAAGATGCGCTCTTTGTCCATAATGACTGGCTGCAACTCTGGCTGGAATATGGATGGCTGGGCCTTTCACTCGCACTTGCCGTATTGTGTCTGCATTTTTGGAATGCGTATCGCCGCATGTTCCACACCAGCACAGTATATTTCAGTCCATATCCATCACTAATCATAGGTAGCATCAGTGGATTGTGCGCTTTAATCACTCACGCTTTGGTTGATTTCCACCTTCACGTTCCTTCGATCGCCCTTTTAGCAAGCGGACTTCTCGGAATTTTAGCAAATCCACCCGATTCCATAAGCTCACAAAAACTTGTTCAAATCCCTGGGCTGCGGGGCTCTCTGAAACTCACAGCCATCTTCTTCGGCGGAGTGATGATCTACGGAACTTATTTTTATGGTCAGGCCGAGTACCATGCTTTCAAGGCTCACAAGAGCATAAACGAGGGGCAGGAGCCTGATAATTTTGTCCTTGCCCTTGTGGAACTGGACAAAGCCATCGATTTAGACCATCAAAACTTTTCGTTGTTTTATGATCGCGGGCTTCTTCGCATCGAATCACTGCATCTATTTTCCGAGAATGAAAGAGCGCCTAAACTGGAAGCCGCCAGAGCTGATCTGGAAACCGCTCATCAACTCAACCCCTTTCATCCTTTCATCCTTCTGGCCCTGGCTGATGTCTATGATGCCAGTGGAGAAGGAACCCTTGCTCTAGAATCCATAGAAAAAGCGATGCGACTCGCTCCCACCTCAATGGCCCCAAGACTTTCACTTGCCATCCATTTTCATCGCCATCAACAATGGGACAAAGCCGAACAAGCTTATCAATCAGCCTTAAAAGCTACTGCTCATACGAACATGGATGCCTTTGATCTTTACCAGATTTTCAAGAAGGATGCGAAAGGCTTCAACGAAGCCCAATAATCTCGCACCAACTACGATAAACAAAAAGGCTGGTTCACCAGCCTTTTTTGTTTAGCATATGTGCATGCTGACATCGGAACAAGAATATGAACTGACCTCTCTGCTGCAACAGCGGCTGGAAGTAATTGCCGACCATTCCTTCAGAGATCGGGATCAGAATGCCCATTTACAAGCTTTGATTCAAGTCTCCGAACAAATCGAGTCATTCAAAGAGCGCCACAAATCCAGTTTAAGCACTCAACTCCGTCATTATTTAGACAACGCAAGCTACAGCAAAGCGTTGGCGTGGCTTGGAGACAAACAAATGTCGCATCGCCCGTAGTCAAAGGCTGCCATGTTCGCCGGTGTTCAATATCATGCAACATGCATAAATTGAACGCTATCAGAGACTTACAATCCAACCTTGGCTGCGACTTGAGCGCCGCCTGGCTCGCCTTTTGTCAACGGCCAGGATGACTCCATATTGAGAATTGCTGGCGGAGCCAGGCTGGAGAATTGCTCAAATGATTTGCCATAAGCGATAGGAACCACAGAGGCACACATGCCATCCGTCTCTTTATCGCGACTCACATTCAGCACGCTCGCAAAGGTTGTTTTATTTTCGAGTTTGAATGTCTCCCCCACCTTATAGGGGGAACCAGCCGCCTTTACTCCGGGCAGAAGTAGTTCAATTTCAACGTCTTCTATCTCAGTAGACTTTGCCCGAACCACCCAGCCAGCCTCAATGATGTCAGCACTCGTCAGCGGTCTGGCATTTACCACGGTAAAGCTGCCGCTGACATAAACTGGCCCTTCATTCTCGTAGTTTGTGATGTAGGAACGCTTGAGGAGGTCGTTCAGAAGACGCAGTTGCTCGCTATTATAATTATAATACTTGGCCAACAGCCCACGTGCTCCGTGGAACGTTCCACTAGGAACCGACAAGGGGTCGAATTGTTCAATGGGCTCCAGCTTCTCCAATTTGCTTAACAGCTTGTAATTGAAGGGCTTCTCCGGGTATTTGAAGACCATAATACTAAAAAACCAGCAAAAAGTGGCCAACCCCATCAGCAAAGTGATAAGAATGGTCCACCAAAATAGCCCTTCATCCCGCCGCTTTTTCGCGGAATGATTGCCCCCGCCGCTACGGGTGCGGTAATCGGAACTCGCACTCAGAAATTGAACTTTCATAACTAGCTGCTGTTAAAAGACTTAAAATGAAGGATTAGCAAGCAAAGTTCTTAAGCAAACTTTAATAAAACTAACGTTCTTTTCAATACTTAATCGCATTTTCAACAAAATTATTGTAACGAATTTGCAGGTTCAAACGAGGATCCACATCCACAACTTCGAGTTGCATTCGGGTTGTTCACTTTAAACCCGCTATCATTCAAACTATCCTCATAATCAACGCTTATTCCGTCAAGATAAGCAAGGCTTTCTTTATCAATAATGATAATTATGCCATCCTGTTCATGAGTACAGTCTCCTTCAGCGGGGGCGTCCAGCTTCATGACATATTCCATGCCAGCACACCCACCTTTTTTTACCATGAGTCGCAAACCTTGTCCATCCACGGCGCCTCGATCTTCTAAAAGACCTCGGAGATGTTTGACGGCATTGGCAGTGACAGTAATCATGGCATGAATCTACAGTAAAATTTTGACAGGAACAGACGTGACACAAGCCACCCATTTTCTCATCCCCCGGCACCAGGCCCAGCCACAAGTGCTTGCGTCACTTGAGGTTACGTAACTCCTTTTTGTAATTTATCAAATCAGATGAGCAGAATTCGTATTCTTCCTGATGCACTTGCAAGTCAGGTTGCAGCCGGGGAGGTTGTCGAGCGACCCGCCGCCATTGTCCGCGAACTGGTGGAAAACAGCCTGGATGCCGGCGCCAGCCAGATTGAAGTGCATGTCCAGCGCGGCGGTTCTTCCCTGATCCGCATCGTCGATAACGGTCATGGCATGAACCGTGAAGATGCCCTGCTGTGTCTTGAGCGCCATGCCACGAGTAAAATCCGTACCAAGGAAGATCTGGCAGCCATTCGCACCTTTGGTTTTCGCGGAGAAGCTCTGCCTAGCATTGCCAGCGTATCCCGCTTTCGCCTGGCTACACGAGAACCCTCAGCACTTTCAGGAACAGAGATAGAAGTGCAAGGCGGCAGACTTACGGACGTTCGCGAGTATGGCGGCAACAGCGGCACTGTTATCGAAGCCAGGTCTATCTTTTTTAATGTACCTGCGCGGCGTAAGTTCTTACGCACAGAAGCTACGGAGTTCGCGCATGTGGAGCAGCAGTTTCGACTGCACGCCATTGCCCATCCGCAGGTTGCTTTTACTCTTATAAGAGATGGTTCTGTATGTTATCACCTTCCACCGACTGATGATCTGCTGGAGCGAATCGAAGGCTTGTGTGGACGTGATCTGGCGCAACGATTGTTACGCGTAGAATCAGGTGAAAACTCACTTATCCAGGTAACAGGTTATGTTGGCGGCGCCGCAGTCAGCCGTCCTAACAAACAAATGCAGATCACGTTCTTGAATGGCCGTCCTGTTGAAAGTCCTACGATATCTTTTGGTCTAAGAGAAGGCTATCATAATGCCATCATGAAAGGTCAGTATCCCGTGACCTTTCTATTCATTCAGATGGAGCCTGATGGTTTTGACATCAACGTCCATCCAGCAAAGAAAGAAGTTCGGTTTCATGATGGTCATGCGGTTAAAGAAGCCGTGGTCCGTGCTGTCGTTGGCGCACTAGGTCAACCCAATACCATATCGAGCGGGCATATCCCCCTGTCACAGAGAAGCCATCAGGCTGTTGATGTGTTACAGCAGACTAATTTAATCCCTGAAAGAGATCAAACGGCCTTGCGGCATGACTGGTCAAGCTTCAGCCAGCAGCCAGCAGCATCGCCCGCATTACTTTCCCCCTCCCCTACGCCTGTTGACAATACCTTATCACCAGATGCTCAGCATGATGCATCCTCTTCAGCAGAACAGCCGCAGAACACTGATTCATCCGCCCAATTCAATGACCGTTCCATATCTGAGCAACGGATTGAAAAAGAAAAAGCTAACGCAAGAAGTTTCCGCATCCTGGGAGTTATTCATAAGCTTTATGTGCTGATGGAGAGCGCGGAAGGCCTGGTGCTCATGGATCAGCATGCTGCCCATGAGCGCGTGCTGTATGAGCAACTGCGCAGAGCCATGGAACAGGAAGGCGTGCCATCTCAAAGACTGCTCATACCTCTGAACTGGCAGGTCTCTCCACGTGATTTTGATTTATTAAACCGCCACATTGAAACGCTTCACAAACTTGGCATTGAAGCAGGGCCTTTTGGTTCCAACAGTTTCAAGATAGATGCGTTGCCTTCATTCTTAAAGTCTGATGATCCACTTGCTCTGCTGGGGCAGTTGGTTGATGAACTTTCCGCAGCAAGCAGCAAAACATCATCCTTACGACTTGGAGAAGACATGATCGCAACCACCGTCTGTCGTCATGCGGTAAAGGCCAATGACCATTTGCGCGAACCTGAATTACGCAAGTTACTGGAAGATCTCTTCAATTGCGAAATGCCCTACTGTTGTCCTCATGGACGGCCAACCCTGATCCAGATCACGCTGCCAGAACTGGAGAAAAAATTTGGCCGCCGTGCTCCATAGGAAGATGCACTGAAGGCAGCATGACGAACGGGGAAATGCTACAGACAATCTGGCTGACTTTATGGTCGTCAGCCCTTGCAGTACTGCTCATATTTCCAGCAACTGTATGTCTGGCGTGGTTAATGGCACGCAAACAGTGGCCAGGAAAAACTCTCGTAGATACACTTGTCAGCCTGCCGCTGGTGCTCCCTCCTGTCGCCACGGGTTTGGTTCTTCTAAAGATGTTGGGAAGACGCGGCCCATTAGGCGGATGGCTTTATCATAACTGGGGATTTGAGATCGCTTTCACATCCAAGGCTGTCGTCATTGCACTTGGGATCATGTCTTTTCCCCTGCTCGTTCGTAGCCTGCGCACCGCATTTGAGGAGGTTCCAGTCAGGCTTGAAGGCATTGCCAGAACTCTCGGGCACGGACCTGCGTATGTCTTTTTCACAGTCAGTCTGCCCTTGGCAAAAAGAGGCATCATTGCTGGCATCGCACTCGCTTTTGCTAGAGCCATGGGTGAATTCGGAGCCACCATCATGGTCGCAGGCATGATAGCTGGAGAGACCAACACACTTTCCCTGTCCATCTATCAACTGGTGCAAACCGGCCATGACCAGGACGCCATAAAGCTACTGGCCGTGTCAGTGATGATCGCCTTCATGGCTCTTGCCATTAGCAACAAGCTTTCAAACAGGAAAGCTCGCCCATGAGTTTACGCATTGAACACCTCAAACTGCAACTGGCTGGGGTCAGCCTCCAGGTTACATGGTCTTTTGATCAACCGGTGACAGGGTTGTATGCGCCTTCAGGTTCGGGTAAAACCACGCTGCTCGAAATCATCGCCGGGCTGCGCAAGCCCGATGCTGGAGTCATTTATTTAGCCGGAAAAAAACTGGATGATGTTTCCCAGCGCATCCACCTCCCTCCTAACAAAAGACACATGGGCTATGTGCCGCAAGACTTAGCCCTCTTTCCCCATTTAAATGCGAGCCAGAACCTTCACTACGGAGTTCAACCGGCTGATGACTTTCAATCCGAGTGGCTGGAAAAAATCATTCATACATTGGAGCTGTCTCCGCTGCTTCATCGTAACTCGCAAAAGCTTTCCGGTGGCGAAAAACAACGGCTGGCGCTTGGGAGAGCCTTGCTGACGAGACCTAAGTTATTGATCCTGGATGAACCTCTCTCCAGCCTGGATGAAAGATTGAAAAACCGCATCATCCAATACCTGATCCGCATACGCAATGAATTCCATATCCCTATGATTTACGTCAGTCATCATAAAGATGAACATCACCTGCTGTGCGATGAATTACTAACAATCGAAGATGGGCTGCTTAAACCTCACCCCATCAACTGAGGATATCATGCAACACTCTTCCATGCACATCAGTAAGTCTAAAGTCACGACCGCCAAAGCGATAGCGTAGTTTTTCATGATCCATGCCGAGTAAATGCAGGACTGTCGCCCAGAGGTCATATACCTCGCACTTGTTCTCCACCGCATAATAACCCAGGTCATCCGTGGCTCCATAAATCGAGCCGCCTTTGATGCCGCCGCCTGCAAGCCAGATGGAAAATCCATAAGGGTTGTGATCACGCCCGTCACTGCCCTGACTGAACGGTGTACGCCCAAACTCCCCCGCCCAAACCACCAGTGTCTCTTCAAACAAACCGCGCGCCTTCAGATCAGTGATGAGTGCTGCCAGGGGCTGGTCCACCTGATGCGCCATGGCGCCGTGCCCTTCTTTAATCTTGCCATGCTGATCCCATGGATTCGCTGCATTACCAGCGCCAATATTTTTCGACAGGCAGGTTAGCTCCACAAAACGAACGCCACGCTCCACCAGGCGGCGTGCGAGCAGGCACTGTTTTGCGTAAGCGGCTTTCTCCGCATCGGCTGAATCAAGACCATAAAGTTTCTTTGTTGCCTCAGTTTCCCCACGCAGATCACAAAGATCAGGCACGGCAGCCTGCATGCGATAAGCAATCTCATAGTTGCGGATGGCTGCGTCCACCTGCGGATCTTCCTGCACTGTCTCAAGAAAACTGGAGTCGAGGCGATGAATCAATTCCAGACGTCGGCGTTGTGCATGAGTTGATTCACGGGGAGTTACATTATACAAAGGTTCCTTACCATCTGGATTGATAATAGATGCCTGATGAACCGCTGGTAGGAAGCCACTGCCCCAAAGACCTACCCCACCGTGAGGTACATTCCCATGACTTAACACGACAAAGCCAGGAAGATCATCCGCATCACTGCCCAGACCATAATTCACCCAAGAACCAGCGCTTGGGAATCCGCTAAAAGGTTGGGTGCAATGGAAAAAATAGTTGCCCTGGGCGTGCTCATTCACCTTGCTTGTCATTGAACGCACCACAGCCAGATCATCCACACAACGGGCCACACACGGAAACATGTCACTGACAGGAATGCCACTCTGACCATACCGCTTAAACTCAAACGGACTCGCCATGATGTTCCCGTTGTTGTTAAACATGGTTCGTTTTACAGGAACGGGCATAGGCTGGCCATGTCGTCTGACCAGTTCAGGCTTGGGATCAAATGAATCTACATGGGAAACACCGCCGCTCATGTAGGCAAAGATCACTGACTTCACCTTTGGCCTGTAACCCGCAGCACGTGGAGCAAACGGACTTTGTCCCTCAGCAGAAATCAGAGACTTGTTCGCAGCAAGCGCCGCGAAGGCTGTTAATCCAAAGCCCGTGGACGCTCTGGCCAGCATGGCCCGCCGTGAGATCAGATTCGTACGTGAAAAACTCGTGCTCATAAATGGAAAATTATGAATTCAACGCAGATAAATAAACTCCTTTGAAGCAAACAGCGCCTGGAGATAGTCACTCCACCCCGCCTCATCATTCCTGCCATCAAGATACTCCGCAGCCAGGCTTAACTCTTGGTCAGTAGGCTGGCGGCTGAACGCAGCTTCATAAACACCTTTTATGCGATGACTCTGCGAATCTGTGCCGGTCTTTTGCTTCATCACGCTTTTGGCCCAACGATTTGCCAGATGACGCACAAAGTTATCATTCATCATGGATAAAGATTGCGCAGGGATGTTGGTTGCATCCCGCTGTCCGCGCGTTGTAGAAGTTTTGGGACGATCAAACACCTCAAGAAAAGGATGCGGCCTGTTACGGCGCTCTGTCAGATAAATGCTGCGGGCATAATGTCTGTCATCACGAGGCTCACCATACATGTCATGGTTCATCACATTAGAAACCTGCAACATGGCATCACGAATGGCCTCTGCCTCCAGACGCCTCACGGGCATGTAACTCCAGTATTGGTTGCTGGCATCTAACTGCACAGATTTTTCAGAAACAGCATGATTCTGCCGCCAGGTTTCAGATGTAACTAAAAGCCTGATCAGTTTCTTGATGGAATAACCATCTTCCTGAAACCTCATCGCCAGCCAGTCAAGCAACTCTGGATGCGTAGGTTTGTCCCCCAACCTGCCAAAGTTATCCACTGTACGAACAAGCCCCTGCCCAAAAAGCCAGTGCCATACACGGTTCACTATCACGCGAGAAAATAATGTATTGTTGTCCGCATCAGTAACTGCATAAGCCAGGTCAAGTCGTCCACTTCCCTTGTTATAATGTTGCTGCCCGCCAAGCACCTGTAAAAAACGACGCGGCACGGCATCTTCAAGTTGATGGTGGTTCCCACGAGTCATAAGTCGGGCATCGTAGCCATCCGCCTCTACAGGCCCAGGTGCACGATTGGGGACAGAAATCTTATCTTCAAGAAAACGATAGTGATCCACCAGGGCACGGGTTTCAGGCCCTACTTCAGCCAGTTTTGTTTTTAATACACCACTGCTGACAAATTCATTTAAAAAGGCCTGCTGTTCTCCCGAAAGTTTATCATCTCTCCAGGCCAGAATACCGTCCCTCAGCACTTCCTTGATTCGCAACGCCAGTTCATCATGGCTGCTTGGCGTCTTGCTTTTCAATAAAATCGCTCCTGGAGTTGTCTCCTCCTGTGGCATCTTGTCAGGTGACTTGTTAAGATACACTTCAGAAATGCCAAACCAGGAACGTCCTTCTTTATCAGGAGACACATTTTTCTTATTGGCAGCGCTGTCATTCAAACGCGGACGAGTTAGCTCCCCATAAGTCGCTAATTCAATGTAAGCCCTTGATCCTTTACGATATGATGTATCCAGCTTAAACCAGCGCATTTCTCCTTCATCAGGTCGTATCTGAGGATAAGTATCATTATTGCCCAGCGGGTAATTGTCCACAATGATTCGCAGACCTCCTCCCTTGTTGCCACTAAAACGCACACTTAGTGATTCAGATTTCAGATCAAAAAACGGCGAGACCAGTAAGCCCGCATGCTTGGAGGAAAGCAGATGCGAATAAACCCCGCCAGGCAGAATGCCCTTAATGAAAGTCTCCCCATGCTCTGCGATCACGAACTCACCCGGCTTGGCTGCCATGCTGTTCAGCCCATTTCCAGTACGGGTCCATTGATGGTAATCATCGGAGTTAAGGTCCCAGAGCTTCGTAAAGTTTTCCCGATTAAACTTCTGCCGCTTCTCCAGATCACGCTTCCAGTCCTCAACGATTCCCGACCAGTCCTCCCTCAAAGATTGCTCATCACTTTCCAACAGCTTTGCCCATGGATAAAGCACCTGCCCGGCGTCTTTCTTTCCTCTGTCAAAAAGTAGCTTAAGCGCCGCAGGAGCCTGCTCTTGTTGAGCATGTTTCCCCTGTTTTATCAACACATCATAGTCCGCCTTCTGCTGGTCAGACATCATTTGCAGCATTTCCTTATCCGAGGCTTTTCGAACCCCCTGAGCGTACAGCCCTGCAACCTGCTGCGGCTTTAATGCCTGATCATAGATGGCAGCCTCTTCTATCTCACCCTTGAGATAAGCCCTCCCGCCGCCAGTATGTCTTTTGCCCAGCAGCACTC
>Ga0182737_1001920_pt1 | contig 18696 bp, 18 predicted proteins | sample eDN5th30CBELigOP_FD_128878 | JGI IMG/M metagenome (GOLD analysis project Ga0182737, IMG submission 128878) | Enriched Organic Plus compost microbial communities from Emeryville, California, USA - eDNA 5th pass 30_C BE-Lig OP (version 2) (version 2) ...
GGAGCCCTCCTGCCGCGCCAGCACGATGTGCTGGTGCACATTCTCCGAATCGAGCAGGCGCATGCGCACGCGATACACGCCCATCTGCAGCGACGCGTGCAGCGCCACCCGGACCGTCACGTCACCCGGCTCCGCGACCCTCGGCAGGCGGATGCGGCGCCCGGTCAGCTGCATGCCACGGGTATCCATGAGGTCGAAGATCATCAGCGGGTTAGTCACGTCCGGCCGCAACCGCACGCGCAGCACGAACTCCAGCGGCGCACCGTAGCCGACCGCCACGTGCGGCGAACCATTCACGCTGGCCTCCAGCACGCGCACGTCGTCGAAGCCGAAGCCGTCGTCCAGGCGCTTCAGCTCCGAACCGTCCTGCTGGTAGCCCAGCTTCGACAGGTTGCGCGTGTGCGAGCGGTGCAGGTATTCGGTGATCACGTCCTCCGGCAGGCCTTCCATCACCAGGCGCCCGCGCTCCAGCAGCATGGCGCGGTGGCAGAAGGCCTTGAGCACGGCGAGGTCGTGGCCGACGAACAGCAGGGTGGTGCCGCGCGCGAGGATCTCCTCGATGCGGGCCATCGCCTTGGCCTGGAACGCCGCGTCGCCCACCGCCAGCGCCTCGTCCACGATCAGGATGTCCGGGTCGGTATGGACCTGCACAGCGAATGCCAGGCGCAAGGCCATGCCCGAGCTGTAGGTCTTCACCGGCTCGTCAATGTATTCGCCGATGTCGGCGAACGCGATGATGTCGTCCATGCGGTCGCGTACCTGGGCCGGGGTCAGGCCGAGGATCGCGGCGTTGACCCGCACGTTCTCCCGTCCGGTCAGCTCCGGATTGAAACCCGAGCCCAGTTCGAGCAGTGCGGCCACGCGGCCATGCACTTCGACCTCGCCGGCCGTCGGTTCCAGCACGCCGGCCACGATCTGCAGCAGCGTGCTCTTCCCGCTGCCATTGTGGCCGATAATGCCGAGGGCCTCGCCGCGGACCAGGGTGAAGTCGATGCCATCCAGCGCCCGGTGCAGGTGGATTCGCGCCTCGGCGTGGGAGCGCAGCCAGTTCGACAGCGCCGGCAGCGGGATCTTCGCCGCCAGGCGATACATCAATGGCACCCACAGGCGGCTGCCAGGGGTAGCCCACAGGCGGTAGGTCTTGCCAACGCCACGCACCCGCAGTGCGGGCGTTCCGGGTTCTGGAGACATGGACGGCCCAGCGAAAAGCGGCCGACAGGATACCCGCTCGCCCCGACGGCGTGCAGCGCGGCCCGGAAGCCCCAGCCCCTCCGTTCAGCGCGCATACGCCGGCGACCACCGTCCAATATTAAAAAAGGCGGGCAGCTTGCGCTGCCCGCCCTCTGTTACAGCAGGAACTACCGCTCGATTAGTAGTAGTAGTTCTCGAACGGGCCCAGGCCGGTGGTCCAATCGGACTTGACCTTGGCGTCGTCGGCCGGATCCGAGTGCTTCTCGCCGTTCAGCTCGGAGATCACGCCAGTGGTGGCGCTACGGTTCAGGCCCGAAGCGACCAGCGACTGGCCCTCGGCGGTCGCGGTGACCTTCCACTTGCCGGTGCCGGCGCCGAAGCCCGCGCCCTCGAAGGCGTAGCCCAGCTGCTGGTTGCGGCCACCCGGGACGCCGGACTCGATTTCCTTCGAGGTCAGGCTGATCGAAGCGCCAGCCGGCAGCACGAAGCTGATCGAACCGGCAGCCATCTCACCCGCGTCGTCGCGGCCGGTCAGGGTCACCTTGTAGTCCAGCGCGCTGTTGTTGGTGTAGCGCAGCAGCGACTCCTGGACGGTGTTCGAAGCCGGGTTGACGTTGTACAGGTCGATGACCGAGCCGTTGTACTTCATCGGCAGCGGATTCGCCGCGATCGACGCCGCGGTGTAGTCCGTGGTGGCGTTGGAGGCGAAGTCCAGCTTGCCGGCGGTGGTGAAGGACTGGGCCTCGATCTGGCCACCTTCGTTGCCGTCGATCCAGAAGCACAGGTAGCCGTTGGTGTTGACGATCTCGTTGGCGGCCAGCTCGCTGAAGGTGACGGTGTTGCCGTCGATCTCGCCCTCGGCGTAGGTGCCGTCGCAGTCGCTGGACTGGGCCAGGGTCACGGCGGCGAACACTTCCAGGTTGCCGGTGCTGGTCACGACGAACTCAGCCTCGTCGCCGGCCAGGTACTGGAACGGCTGGCCATTGGCGGCCAGGACCGGGTTCTCGTTGTCGTCCTCGGCGATGCCCAGCTTCACGGCGCCGGCGTTGAAGTGCTCAGCGTCCCAACCGGACCAGACGTCGGCGCCGCCCAGGGAGCCGTCCGGCGAGAACGCGGTCTTCGCGGCGTAGTTCTGGCCATCGACGACATCGATGCGCTTGGCGACATCACCCACGGTCGGGTCGAACGCAACGGTCACGGCCTGCTTGGTGTTGAACAGCAGCAGGGCCGGAGCGGTGGCCAGCGAGGCGTTGGTGGTCGGGTCGAAGATCTCGATGGTCGCCGTGACGTTCTGCGCGGTGACGTTCTTGATCTCGAAGTCGCCGATCTCCAGCACCTTGCCCACGGCCATGCCGGCGGTGTTGCCGGTGTTCACGCCGATCGAGTACAGGGCGATGTTGCTGCTGGTGTTCTGCAGGGCAACGGTGGCGCCGTCGAAAGTGGTGTCCTCTTGGTCTTCGGCAACCTCCAGCTGCGGGGCAGTGTTGAACTGCGCGCCATTCAGGGTGATGCGCACGCCGAAGCCGGCGGTGCGGCCCGCCAGGTTGTCGCTCGCGGTGATGCCGAAGTAGGCACCGGCCGGGACGGTCAGGGCGGTGGTGTTGGCGTTGACGACGTTGCTGGCGTAGGTCGGGATACCGTCGGGGAACTTGGCTTCGACCGCCATGGCAACGCCCGGCAGGGCCAGGGCGACGGCAGCGGCAATAAGCGACGCGCGCTTGTTGAACTTAGACATGTCTTGTGAACTCCGTTTGCTAAAGATGACTGTAAGTGACTTACACGTAGCTTTTTTAACCGGCCACCCGCTATTACCCCGGCACCGTTGGGCAAGCCCTCTGGCAGCCGGCCGCTAATTTCGTGAACCCCAGACGAGACGACGTACTACTTACTGCGTCCCCTCCTGAATCCCCGGACAGCAAGCTACGGCGGCACATTAACCAATGCCTTACAGGTGGTCAAGAGACTGAATCCCCCCTGACCTGGCCTTGGCCGGAGGGGATAGGGCCGTCCGTTACGGGGTGCGCGCTCGCCCTGAGAGGGGCGCGAATATGGGGCCGGAGCGTCTCAACCGACGAGGTCGTTGGCGCTGGTAATCGCCAGGATAATGCCGACCATGATGACGCCGATCGTGCCGCCGATCAGCAGGATGGCCGCCGGTTCCAGCAGCGCGAGAAACTGCTTCATGCGCCTGCGGCCGGCTTCTTCGCAAAGCCGCGCCAGCGATTGCAGCATCGCCGGCAATTCGCCCGAACGTTCGCCGACGCGGACCAGGTTGTAGCCGGTGGCGGTCAGGGTGTCCTGCTCTTCCAGCGCGTCGGCAAGCGTGGCGCCAGAGCGGACATTCCGGGCCACCTCTTCCAGGCGGGTACGCCTGCCCGGAGAGCGCACGCCGGCCTGCGCGAGCGCGAGCGCATCCAGCAACGGGACCCGGTTGCCCAGCAGGGTCGACAGGATCCGGGCCCAGGACGCAGTTTCCGATTCAACCCGCCAGGTCCCCACGACCGGCAACCGCTCGAGCCATTCGTAGACCCGCGCCCGCGACGCCGGATTGCCGAGGGTGCGTACGCCCCAGGCCGCCGCTGCGCCGAGCACCAGCATGAGTACCCACCACCACTGTCGCGCGAACATTCCAGTGTTGAGGACTGCCGCGCCCAGCCAGGGCAGGTTTTCTGCCCGGTCCAGCAGGGCCGAGAACCGCGGCACGACGAAGGTGAACATCATTACGACGGCGCCCAGGCCCGCCACCACCAGCACCGCCGGATAAGTCAGTGCCTGGCGGATCTCGGTCCGCACCGCCTCGTCGTATTCCATCTGCAGGACGGCATCACGCAGGGCCCGACCGAGCAGGCCGGCTTTTTCGCCGCTGCGCACCAGGGTGTCGACGTAACCGGGCAATGGCAGGCCGGTAGCCATCAATGCCTGGGAGAACGACTGGCCCTGGCGCAGCCCCGTGGAAATCGATTCGAATGCGGCGAGCAGTCGGGGATGGTGCGCGGAACGCGTCTGCGCCGCGACCGCTTCGGCCAGCCCCACGCCTGAACCCAGCAGGGTAGCCAACTCATGCAGCGCCAGGATGAGGTCGGTGCTGCGCAGGCGGCGCGGCCCGCGGCCCGGCAGGCGGCCAGCCGCGCGGGCCCCCTCCTGTTCGAGCGCGATGACCGATAGTCCGCGGCGCTCGAGCAGCCGCGCCGCCTCGCGTTCGGACTGGGCGGCGATCTCGCCGTCCAGCGTCGCCCCCTCGGAGTTGAAGGCCTTGAAACGGTATCGGGCCATGGCTCAGACCGCGGTCACGCGCAGGACTTCCTCGATCGAGGTCACGCCCTGCCAGGCCTTGACCAGGCCGTCCTCACGCAGGAAGCGGTGGCCACGCTCGCGGGCCATGGCACGGAGCTGCTGGTGGCTCGCGCCGGAGACCACCGCCTGCTGCAACGCCTCGTCCACGGGCACCAGCTCGTAGATGCCTACCCGGCCCCGATAGCCGGTGTGCTGGCACTCCTGGCAACCGGCCGGCTCCTTCCACTGGGCCACTGTGCCCGGCCCGAGGACCCGGGCCGCCCAGTACGCCGCCTCCTCGGCAATGGCTGGCAACACGTGCGTGGCCGGCCGCGCGCAATGCGGACACAGGCGGCGCACCAGGCGCTGCGCCTGCAGGCCCTTCAGCGGTGTAGCCACGAGGAACGGCTCCACGCCCATGTCGATCAGGCGGGTGAACGCACCCAGTGAGTCATTTGTATGTACGGTCGACAGCACAAGATGGCCGGTGAGCGCCGCCTGGATCGCGATCTCGGCGGTCTCGCGGTCGCGGATCTCGCCGATCATGATCACGTCCGGGTCCTGGCGCAGGATCGAACGCAGGGCGCCGGCGAAGGTCAGGCCGATGTCGGCGTGGGTCTGGATCTGGGTAATGCCCGGCAGCTGGAACTCGACCGGGTCCTCGACAGTGATGATCTTCTTGCGGCCGTCGTCGGCAGCCGCCAGCGTCGCGTACAGGGTCGTGGACTTGCCCGAGCCGGTGGGGCCGGTGACCAGCACGATGCCGTGGGCCTCATGGCTCCAGGCATCCAGCAGCGCCAGGTGGTCGGGGGCCATGCCCAGCCGCTCCAGGCCAAGGTCGCGGCGCTCCTTCGGCAGCAGGCGCAGGACGATCGATTCGCCATGCACGCCCGGCAGCGCCGAGGCGCGCACGTCCATGGCCTGGCCACTGGCGCGCATGCTGAGGCGACCATCCTGCGGCAACCGGCGCTCGGCGATGTCCATGCCCGAGATCAGCTTCAGCCGGGAAGCAACCGCGTCGAAACGGTCGCGGGGCAGCTGCAGGCGCGGATACAGCACGCCATCGATGCGGAAGCGCACGACGAACTGGCGCTCATCCGGCTCCAGGTGTATGTCCGAGGCGCGCTGCTCGACGGCTTGCGCCATGAGGTTGTTGACCAGCTCCACCACCGGCGCCTCTTCGGCCAGCTCGCGCAGGTGCCGCACGTCGTCGCTGCCGAAGGAGGTACCGCGCCTGTCCTGTTCCAGCTGGTCCAGGGCGCGCTCGAGCGCCTGCGAGGCGATGAGCGCCAGGCGCAGCTCGCGCTGCGGATAGAGATAGGCCAGCGCTTCCTGCAGCGACGGATCCAGTGGATCCCGGCTGGCGCACCAGCCCTGGCCCTCGCTGTCCTCCCACAGCAGCACGCTGCGGTCCTGCATCCAGTCCAGGGTCACCTGTCCGTCGCCCGGCACCACCCAGACCGCACCATCGGGCAACGGCACGTCGCGTCCGGCCAGCGGCAGGCCGAGCTGGCGTGCCAGGGCATCCAGCAGCTGGTCCTCGGAGAGCGCACCGATGCGCACGAGCAGGCTGCCCAGCCTTCCGCCCATGCCCTGCTGCAGTTCCAGTGCCCGCTCCAGGTCCGGTGCCCGCAGCACACCACGCTCGATCAGCATCTGGCCCAGCAGGGGCGATGGCGTTGGCGGTGCAGGACTGGGATTCATGCGTCGGGTATGGCCGCTGCGGCGTAAGCACCCATTGTGGTGAATCCGCGCGGGAAAGTCTGCACCGCCCCCTCCGCCTGGCGGACGGCCGGTTCCGGCCTACAGCAGGTCGGCGAAACCGCGCCGCAGCGTGGCGAACATGTGCCAGCCGATGGTGAACACCAGCGCGGCGGCGATGGAGTAGACGGCCATGTCCGCCGGGTCGGGCCAGATCCCGTGCAGGATGCAGTTGCGCAGGGTTTCGGTGGGCCAGCTGATCGGGTTGAGGTGGACGACGCCCTGCAGCGGTTCGGGAACCATGTCCAGCGGGAAGAACACGTTGCCGGTGAACAGCAGCACCATCACCAGCACCATGACGATCTGCCCCAGGTCGCGGATGTAGACGCCCAGGGCCGCGAAAGCGAGGGCCAGCCCGTACAGCAGGAGCAGGTAGGGCATCAAGGCGACCGGAAGCGCGAGTACGGACAGGTGCCAGCCTTCGCCGAACAGGCCGTTGAGCAGTACCAGCAGGCCAAAGCCCAGCAGCGAATGGAACAGGGCCACGCCCAGCGGCACCGCCACCAGCACGGGCAGGGGGAACACCATCTTCCGGACGAAGTTGCTGTGCCGCTGCATCAGTCCGGGGGCCTGTCCCACCGATTCGGCCAGCAGCCCGTGGACCAGCAGGCCGGTGAACAGGTTGAGGGTGAAACCCAGGTGGTCGCCCTCGGCCAGGCCCGGCCAGCGCGCCCGGAACACCAGGCCGAAGACGAACCCGTACACCGCCAGCATCATCACCGGCATCAGCAGCGGCCACAGCCTGCCCAGCAGCGTGCCGCGGTAACGGGCGGCCAGCTCCTGCGACACCAGGGTACGCCACAGGGAAACCCCGGAGGCGACGCGGGCGACAAGGGGGAAGGCGGGTGCGGTCATGTAGCGCTGGCCGTGGGAGCGGTGGGCGGAAAGGGTAGCAGCTGTCCGGCGCGCAGCCGCCGGCGGACTCCCCATCGTTCAGCCACCGGCGCGGCCAGCAGCTCCCGCGCTTTCCCGCGGGGAGCACTGCTAGAATCGGCCGCCTTGCCGAAGCACCCGGAAACCGATGCGCCAGCCTCCTTCCTTTTCCCGCCATGCCGGCGGCTTCAGCCTCCTGGAAATGATCGTCGTGCTCGTGATCATCGGCCTGATCATGGGCCTGGTCGGCCCGCGACTGTTCTCCCAGGCCGACAGGGCCAAGGTGCAGACCGCCGACACCCAGATCCGGATGCTGCGCGGCGCGCTGCAGACCATGCGCCTGGACGTGGGCCGCTACCCTACCGAGGAAGAAGGCCTGCGCATGCTGGTCGAGCGGCCGTCGGACCCCAAGCTGGCGCAGCGCTGGCAGGGCCCGTACCTGGACGAGGCGGTGCCGAACGACCCGTGGGGGAACCCCTACCAGTACTCCCCGCGCCGTTCCGGCTCCCACGACTTGACCCTGTTTTCCTTCGGTGCGGACGGACAGGCCGGGGGCGAGGGATACGATGCGGACATCGGGCAGCTGCCTGCGCAATGACGCGCTGATGCGCGCGCGCGGTTACACCCTGCTGGAGATGACCGTTGTGCTCGCACTGCTGGGGCTGGCGGTCGCCATGGCCGCGCCCGCCGGTTTCCGCATGATCCAGTCCTGGCGCCATGCCAGCGCGGTAACCGATGTACTGAGACAGCTATCCGCACTTCCCGCTACCGCGCGCCGCGACGGCCGCACGTTCCGGATCGACTCGCAGGAGGCCGCCCTCGAGGCGGGCATCAGCCTGCCCGAGGACTGGACATTCGAGATGGACACGCCCCTGGCGGTCAGGGCCAACGGCGTGTGCAGCGACGCGGCCGGCTGGTTGGGAACGGCCAATGGTCCGGTGCCGTTCCGGGTCGAGGCGCCTTTCTGCCGCATCCATCGCGACGAGGCGCCATGAGTCGCCGCCGCGAAGCAGGCTTCACCCTGCTCGAGGCCATCGTGGCCATGGTGATCATGGCCACCTGCATGATGGCGCTGTACGGCTGGCTGTCGGCCAACACCATCTCCGTCGCCCGCGCCAACGCACAGACCCGCAACATCGCCGACGCACGCTCGGCGCTGGCCCTGGTCGAGGCGGTCAACCCGATGGCCGAACCCCGCGGCGAACGCGAACTGCCGCCCCTGCGGGTCAGCTGGGAGTCGCGGGCCATCACCCCGGTCCGGCCAGGCCTGAGCCAGGCCGGTTTTCCGACGCTGTTCGATTTCGCCCTGTACGAGATGGACGTGCAGGTGTGGCGCGACGGCCAGCTGGTCCAGGAATTCAGCTTGCGCCGCGCAGGCTGGGTGCAGGCGCGCACGGGCGGACTGGAATGACGCGCCGTTCCCGCGCCACCGGCTTCACCCTGCTGGAGATGATCGTCGTGCTGGTGATCACCGGCATGGCGGTGGCGCTCAGCTTCCAGGCGCTTGGCCAATGGATGCGCGCCGAACGTGCCATTGCCGAGTCGGGCGCCTCGATGCGCGAGACCGTACTGGCCGAAAGCTGGGTGCGGGATTCGCTGCGCGGCCTGGTACCGGCCGAGGACCCGGTGTTCTCCGGCGGCAGCGACCGGATTGCCGGGGTCACCCTGGCCCCGCTACTGTCGGACCAGGGTGGCTTCACCCCGGTGGAGTGGCAGGTCGAAGTCGACGCCAACGGGGGCTGGCTGCGACTGGAGGAACGTGGCCACAGCGTGCGGCTGCCGCTGCCAGATGCCGCGGGGGCGCGCTTCAGCTATTTCGACCAGGAAGGCAAGGTCCACGAGCAGTGGCCCCCGGCGCTGGGCCTGCACGAGCAGCTTCCCGCAGCCATCGCCCTCACCCTGGAAACCGACGGCGCCCCTGCCCGGGTCTGGCTGGCCGCGCCGGCCGGGGAACGCAACCCGTCTCCGCAGTACTTCCAAGATGATGCGTATTGACCGCCGCAGCCAGCAGGGCGGATTCGTCCTTGTGCTGGTGCTGGCGCTGCTCGTGGTGCTGGCGCTGCTGGCCGCGGCCGTGGCGGTTGCGGGTAGCCGCGCCGTGGACGAGGCGCAGGCCGAGCTTGACCGCTTCCAGGGCGAAGTGGACATGGTCTCCACGCGGGACACCCTGCTGTACATGCTCTCGGTGCAGTTCCGCACGCTCGGCGGCGTCACCGTGGACGACGCCAAGGACCGGGCCGTGGCGCGGATGCGCGAAGACCTCGACACCGACGGCAACAGCGTGCTTCCGGTCGGCAACGAGATCCGCCTGGACTCGACGCCCTACCGCGGCGTCGGCCGGGTGCTGTTCGCCCTGCAGGATGACCGGGGCCTGGTCAGCCCCAACTGGTCTTCGGACCTGGTGAAGCAGCGTTTCTATGCGGCGGCCGGCGTGCCCCAGCAGGAATGGGCCGCGCTGGAAAGCAAGCGCCTGGACTACCAGGACCCGGACGACCTGCACCGCCTCGACGGCGGCGAGAAGGACGACTACACCAAGGCCGGCCTGCCCCCGCCCAGCAACCGCGCGCTCGCCAGCCCGCTGGAGCTGCGCCGCGTGCTCGGCTGGAACCGGATGCTGGCCGGCCATACCGACGAACAGCTGTTGGGCATGTTCACCATGGCGCGCAGCGCCGAGATCAATGTCAACACCGCCCCGCCCAGCGTGCTGGAGCTGCTGCCGGGCATGGACCCGGCCCAGGTCGAACGGCTGGTGGCGATGCGGCAGCAGATGCCGCTGTCCTCGCGTTGGCAGCTGGCGGAGCTGGTGCCAACCCTGCCTGCAGCGGTCGTCGAGGACATGGTGACTCTCTTTTCAAACGAGTCCGGCACCCTTACGCTATGGGATGCTCAACTGGGCACTAAACGGTTGGCCCATTGGACCTTGACCCCCTACCAGCAAGGCCGAACCCCTTGGCGTATCGATTACGAGGTCATCCTTCCACGTGGCAACCATCCAGATCAGCCCGTGGCTAGAACGCCTCCGTCGCCGCTTTTCGCCCCGGAGGATGTATCTGGGGAGCCAGGGCAGCCGGCCCCTGCCAGGGGGTGAAAGCGAGTCCATCACCTGTATCGTCGCCCGCGAACTCTGCCTCTTCCTGGAGGTGGACGCCGGCAGGATTCCGGAGAAGAAGCGCCAGGCGTTCGTCGAGATGAGCGTGCGCCGCGCCGCGCCGTTCCCGGATCCCGGATTCGGGGTCGCGTGGAACGGCAACCACGCCAGCGTCTGGTACTGGTCCCAGGCCCGCCTGTTGGACCTGCTCGGCGGGCAGTGGCCGCGCCGCATCAAATGTGTTCCCGAAGCGCTCCACGCCGGCGAGCCCGCGGAGGACGCCCAACAGCTGCTGGCCCTGGGCACCGGCTTCGAAGGTCGCGTGTGGCGACAGCATCGGCTGGTCGCCAGCCGCTGGTGGGGAGCGCAACCGTCGCTGTCCGAATGGCAGGCATTCCAGCGCGGTGCCGGCCTGCCGCCGGGCCCCCTGCCCGAGCCGGAGGCCGCACCGCTGTCCAGCCGCCCGTGGAATGGCAACACGCGCTCGCGGCAGTTGCCCCTGGCCGGACTGGACCAGCACCTGTCGCGGATCGGCCTGGCCGCCGCTGGCGTCTTCATCGTCGTGCTCGGCGCCGAACTGGGCTGCATGCTGCGCGCCGGTATCGACATCTACAGTGCGCGTACCGCGGCACAGACCTTGGACGAACCGCTGGCACGGATCCTCGCCGCGCGCGAGCACGCCGACGCGCTGGCCGCGGAGATCCAGGAACTGGCACCATTGCGCGCGCCGCCGCCGCCGACGGCGCTGCTCGCCGAAGCCGCCAGGGCGATGCGCGGCAAGGACTGGCAGCTCAAGTCCTGGCAGCAGCCCGTACCCGACCGCGTCGAAGTGGTCCTGGGCATGTCCAGGCCGGATCCGGAATTCCTGGTCTCGGCCTGGGAGGCGTCGCCGCTGTTCCGCGACGTGAGCACCGAGCTGTCACGCCAGCAGAACGAAATCACCGTCCGCGCCAGGGTCGTAGCCGCTGCGGAACTGGCCGCCGCCGAAGTGCAGCCGGAACCTGCGTCATGAAACCCTTGGTGACCCACTGGCAGAAGCTCCGCCAGCAGGCGGAGGCGAACCCGCGGCTGAAGTGGGCCTTCGCACTCATCGCCGTGCTGCTGGCCGCGTTCCTGTTGCAGGCCGTGGACGGTATGCGTGACGAGCTGCAGAAGCGCGCGATCGACGAGGAGGCGAAGCTGCGCCGGATCAAGGCCCTGCAAGGCCAGGACGAGTGGCTGGCACGGGCCGACGAGGCCGAGCGCCTGCGCGACGCACTGCGCGCCGAAATGCCCGAGACCGCCACGCCAGGCCTGGCCCAGGCCGCGCTGCAGAACTGGCTGCGCGACCTCACCGCCGGCTCGGCGTCGCGCATGAACGTGACCGTGGACAGCGCGGTGCCGCTTGAAGCACCCGCCGACGTGGTCAAGGTGCACGCCACCATCGGCGGCAACCTGGCTCCGCGCCAGGCGCTGGAGCTGCTGCGCCAGATCGAATCCTCCACCAACCTCGTGGTGGTCGAGACCCTGTCCATGCGCGCCGCGCCTTCGGCGAACTTCAGCATCGGCCTCAACGCCTACTACCGCCTGCCCGCGCAGGAGGGCACGCCATGAGGCCTGCGTTGTGGATGGCCTTGGCCGGAGTGGCCGGCCTGGCCATCGGCGCGGCCTGGCCCCCTCCGCCGATCCCCGCCGCCAAGCAGGCGCCACCGGCCTGGTCGCTGCCCACCCCGGCCGAGCTGCAGCGCCATTCGAAGGACGACTTCCAGGCCGCCAGGCGCGGCATCCGCTGGGTCGGCGAGGGGACCGCCGGGGACACCGCCGCGGCCGGCCCCACGGCCTGGCGCCTGGCCGGCATCGTGACCACGCCCGCGCCCGTGGCCCTGGTCCTGCGCGAAGGCAAGGCCGCCAAGGTCGAACGCATCGAAGCGGGGGGAACCCTGCCGGACGGCTCCAGGCTGCTTGAAGTGGCCCGTGGCAGCATCGTTGCGGAACTCGACGGTTGCCGGACCGTCTATCAGCTGCATCGGCGGGCGCCCGTTACCACGGACGCCTGCCCTGCCCGGAGCGGGCAAGGGGAAAAATGAGGAACAGTTGCATGAGTCCAGTTGGGGTCCGAATCACGGCCGCGGCTTTCGTCCTTGGCCTGCTGGCCGGCTGTGCGAGCCCGCCGCGCAAGTACGCGCTGCCCGAGCCCCTGGCGGTGCCGCCGCGGCCGGCGGTGGCGGAAGAAGTGCCGCCGTCAGCCACGCCACGTACCCTGCGCGAGGCGGATACGCCGCATCAGGACCTGCCCGGCACGATGGTGGCCGGCATGCGGCAGGATGAAGCCCTGCCCGCGCTCGGCAACACGCCGGTGAGCGTGAACGTCGAGAACCTGCCGATCCCGCTGTTCATCAACGAGGTCTTCGGCAACATGCTGGGCCTCAACGTGAACCTCGACCCGGCGGTCGCCAAGCTGCAGGAGCTGGTCACGCTGCAGACCAGCGAGGCTCAGCGCCCGCGCGACCTGTTCCAGCTGGCCCGCCAGGTCCTGGCCGACTACGGTGTCACCGTGCAGGTCGAAGGCCAGCTGGTGCAGTTGCGCATGGCCCAACGCGGCGCCGCCACCGCCCCACCGATCATCGTCAGCGGTCGTGCCCTGCCCGACGTGCCGGTGAGCCACCGCCCGGTCTTCCAGCTGGTCGAGCTGGAAGTCGTGCGCAGCGGCGACGCGCAGCGCTGGCTGAGCACCCTGTTCGGCAACGAGGTGCAGGTGAAGGAAGACTCGCTGCGCAACGCCGTGCTGATCAGCGGCAAGCCGGTGCAGGTGCGCCAGGCGATCGACGCGCTGCGCGTCTTCGACCGGCCGCTGATGCGCGGCCGCATCAGCATCCGCCTGGAGCCGGCGTTCATGGCCGCGGACCAGCTGGCCGACCGCCTGGTGGAGGTGCTCAACGTGCAGGGCTTCGGCGCCAGCCGCACCCTGGGCGTCCCCTCCAGCGTGCTGGTCGTGCCGGTCCCCACCGTCAATTCGGTACTGGTGTTCGCCGCTTCGCAGGACGTGCTCGACCACACCATCGCCTGGGCGCGCGAGCTCGACCGGCCGAACACCACCGGCGGCGCGCAGTCGATGTTCTATTACCAGGTCAAGAACACCAAGGCCGCCGACCTGGCGCGGGTGCTGGACGGCAGCATGTCGATGTCGATGACCGGCAACACGACGTCGTCGTCCTCGTCCGGCAACAACAGCGGCAACGCCTCCGGCAACAACACCACGCGCGTCCAGTCGGCGTTCGGCAGCATCGTCGTCGACGAGCCGCGCAATGCGCTGATCTTCCAGGGCGATCCGAACCAGTGGGAGCGCCTGCTCACCCTGATCCGGCAGATGGACCGCGCGCCGCGCCAGGTGATGGTGGAGGTGACCATCGCCGAGGTCACGCTGGAGGAAGGCGACCAGTTCGGCGTGGCCTGGCTGGCCAAGAACGGCTTCGGCCGCTTCGACGGCACCGGCACGTACGGTTCCATGCCCGGCTCGAGCTCGCGACCGGACGACGACAGCAGCGGCAATGGCCTGACCTACCTGCTCGACGTCGCCGGCCAGAACCGCTTCGCGCTGACCGCGTTCGCCAACGACAACCGGGTCAACATCCTGTCGGTGCCGCGCCTGCTGGTGAAGAGCGGCAGCGAGGCGAACATCGACATCGGCACCGAGGTGCCGACGATCAGCATGACCACCACCTCGAACCAGACCACCAACGGCAGCACCAACCTGCTGCAGTCGATCCAGTACCGCAAGACCGGCATCATCCTGCGGGTCAAGCCGACCGTGTACTCGGACGACCGCATCGACCTGGATATCACCCAGGAAGTCAGCGAGGCGCTGCCGGTCGCGGACGATTCGGCGATCAGCTCGCCGTCGATCTTCAACCGCTCGCTGACTTCGTCACTGAGCCTGCGCGACGGCGGCTCGGTCGTGATGGCGGGCCTGATGTCCGAGCGCAGTACCCGCGCCAACAGCGGCGTGCCGTTCCTGAAGGACGTACCGGTCCTGGGCAACCTGTTCAAGAGCCAGCGCCGCGGCACCAACAAGACCGAACTGGTCCTGATGATCGTGCCCTACATCATCGAATCGGACGATCGCGCCACCGTCGTCAGCCAGGCCGTGATCGACCGGCTGGAGCTGCTCGAGCTGCCGCCCATCGCCCCGCCCTCCCGCGACATCGAACCGGCCACCACCGCGCCTGCCGGGTCCTATTGATCCTTCCTGCCTGAAAGCCATCCCGCCATGAACCTCAAACGCTCACTGCTCCCGTTCCTGCTCCTGGCTGCCGTCGCCGGTTGCGCGCGTCGCGAAGAGGAGCCCGCCGCCGACACCGCCGATGCACAGGCGCCCGCCGAAACGGCGGCTCCGCCGAAGGTGGTCGCCGACGTGCGCGCGGAAATCGGGTTGTCGCCGGCCGCCGAGGCACAGCTCAAGGCCCAGGGCGACCGCATCCTGGTCGAGGCGATCTTCGCCGGCGATCCCACGCCCGAGGCGCAGTCGCAGACCAACGAGCTGGGCCTGGTCGAGCTTGGCAAGACTTCGAAGGCGATCCCCGGCGCGGGGCCTGTCGAATTCGACAAGTCCTCGATCGACGACTCGCGCCTCGAGCTGATCATCGGCCAGCCCCAGGTCATCCTCAACGTACGCAGCGAGAAGGGCCTGGTCGTGTGCCCGATGTTCTGGGATTCGGTGAAGTCGGCCGCAGAGAAGATCGCCCAGATCACCTGCACCCTTCCCGGCGAAGCGGCCCAGTAAGGGCCGCCCCCGGCTCCATGGCGCCCGGCGGCATCAGCCGCCGAGCGCCTGCTCCAGGTCGGCGCGCAGGTCGTCGAGCGCTTCGATGCCGACACTCAGGCGCACCAGCGCGTCGCTGATTCCCAGACGCTCGCGCCGCTCCGGCGGCACCGAGGCATGGGTCATCACCGCCGGATGGTTGACCAGGCTTTCGACGCCACCCAGCGATTCGGCCAGGGTGAACAGCCGGGTGCGCTCGCAGAAGCGCTTCGCCACCTCGAAACCACCCCGCAGCACGATCGAGACGATGCCGCCGTAGCCGGACATCTGGCGGGCCGCCAGCGCGTGCTGCGGGTGCGATTCCAGCCCCGGATAGATCACTCCGTCCACCGCAGGATGGCCCTGCAGCCACTGGGCCAGGGCCATGGCGTTATCGCAATGCGCACGCATGCGCAGCGGCAGGGTCTTCAGCCCGCGAAGCGCCAGGAAGCTGTCGAACGGTCCCTGCACGCCGCCCACGGAGTTCTGCAGGAAGGCCATCTTCTCGGCCAGTTCCGTGCCGCCCGCCACCACCATGCCACCGACCATGTCCGAATGGCCGTTGAGGTACTTGGTTGCCGAGTGGACGACGAGGTGCGCGCCCAGCTCGAGCGGCCGCTGCAGCATCGGCGAGGCGAAGGTGTTGTCGACGACCACCAGCAGGCCGTGGCGGCGCGCGATCGCCGCCACCGCGGCGATGTCGACGATCTTGAGCATCGGGTTGGTCGGGGTCTCGATCCAGACCATGCGCGTGCGCGGCGTTATCGCCGCTTCGAGCGCGGCGGGGTCGGTCATGTCGACGAAGCTGAAATCGAGCCCCGCGCTGCGCCGGCGCACCCGCTCGAACAGGCGGTAGCTGCCGCCGTACAGGTCGTCCATCGCGACCACGTGGTCGCCGCTGTCCAGCAGTTCCAGGACGGTGGAGGTGGCGGCCATGCCGGAGGCGAAGGCGAAGCCGCGTACGCCGCCCTCCAGCGTCGCCACGCAGCGTTCGTAGGCGAAGCGCGTGGGGTTGTGGGTGCGCGAGTACTCGAAGCCCTGGTGTTCGCCCGGGCTGCTCTGCGCATAGGTGGACGTGGCGTAGATCGGCGGCATCACCGCGCCGGTCGACGGGTCCGGGGACTGGCCACCATGGATAGCGAGGGTGGCGAGGGCCAGTCCGGTGGAATCCGGGCGGTCGTGGGAAGGCTGGTCCGACATGGCGAATCTCTGGCGGGGAACCACGGATTCTAGCAGCGGCCACGCCGGCGCCCGGCGACGCCGGGCGCCTCTCCCGCCGGTTACTGCACGCGGCGACGCAGGTAGTTAAGCAGGTCGATCCGGGTGATCAGTCCCAGGAAGCCGTCGCCGTCGGTGATGATCGCCACCTGGCCGCGGTCGAACACCGGCAGCAGCGCCTCGATCGGCGACTTCACGTCCAGCTTCTCCAGCTTGCTGACCATGGCCACCGACACCGGGTCGCGGAAGCGGGCCTCGTCGCCGTACACGTGCAGCAGCACGTCGCTCTCGTCGATGATGCCGACCAGCTGGTCGCCGTCCATCACCGGCAGCTGCGAGACGTCGTACAGCTTCATCCGCTGGTAGGCGGTGGTGAGCAGGTCGGCCGGACCGACCACGACGGTGTCGCGTTGGCTGTACGGACGCAGGATCAGGTCGCGCAGGTCGCCGTGCTGGGGCCGCTCGAGGAAGCCGTTGTCCAGCATCCAGTAGTCGTTGTACATCTTCGACAGGTACTTGTTGCCGGTGTCCGGCACCAGCACCACGACCTTCTTCGGTTCGGTCTGCTCGCGGCAGTACTTCAGCGCCGCGGCCAGCAGGGTGCCGGTGGAGGAACCGCCGAGGATGCCCTCCTTCGCCAGCAGCTCGCGCGCGGTGTGGAAGCTTTCCGCGTCGGAGATCGCGTAGGCCTTCCTGACCCGCGAGAAATCGGAGATCGACGGCAGGAAGTCCTCGCCGATGCCCTCGACCATCCAGCTGCCGGACTTGTCGCTGAGCACGCCTTCGTTGATGTACTGGGCGAGGATCGAGCCGACCGGGTCGGCCAGCACCAGTTCCACGTCCGGCGCCTTCGCGGCGAAGCAGCGCGACAGGCCGGTCATGGTGCCGGAGCTGCCGCAGCCGAACACGATCGCGTCGAAGCCGCCGACTTCGGCCATCTGTTCGATGATCTCCGGACCGGTGCCGGTCTCGTGCGCCTTCGGGTTGTCCGGGTTGCCGAACTGGTTGATGAAGTACGCGCCCGGGGTGCGGTCGGCGATCGCCTTGGCCAGGTCCTGGTAGTACTCCGGGTGGCCCTTGCCCACGTCCGAACGGGTCAGCACCACCTCGGCGCCCATCGCCTTGAGGTTGAAGATCTTCTCCCGGCTCATCTTGTCCGGGACCACCAGGATCAGGCGGTAGCCCTTCTGCTGGGCGACCAGGGCCAGGCCGATGCCGGTGTTGCCGGCGGTGCCTTCGACCAGGGTGGCGCCGGGTTTGATGTCGCCGCGGGCCTCGGCCGCCTCGATCATCGACAGGCCGATGCGGTCCTTGATCGAGCCGCCGGGATTGGCGTTCTCCAGCTTGAGGTAGAGCTCGCAGACGCCGGTGTCCAGGCGCTGCGCCTTCACCATGGGCGTGCGCCCGATCAGTTCGAGCACGGAATCGTGCGGGGCCATGTCAATCCGGTACTGGGGCCGCATTGCGCGGCGGAACCGGGATTATCGACGGTATTGGCCGGGCCGGGAAACGGCGGACGTGCCGCGCCGGCGGGGGATTGCGTGGGCGGTGGCGGGTCGACGAGGAAACCCGCCACCGCCCACGGCGTGAACCTTGAAGGTCCAGGAACGACCGGGTCAGTGGGCCCGGTCGTAGATGCGCAGCAGCTTTTCCTTGGCCGCCAGCTTCTCGCGCTTCATCTGCCCGAGCGTGACGTCATCGATCGGCAGGACCCCGAGCTCCGCGTCCGCCACCTTCTTGTCCAGCGTCCGGTGTCGCTGGTAGAGCTGCTTGAACTCGGGGTCGCGCTTCATCAGCGCTTCGATCTCGGCCTGCGGTTGCCCTTCGAACATGTCTGCACCTCCTGGGGGTCAACTGGCGTCCCTGCCGGAAACGGACCGGCCCGCCTGGCCGGCCCCTGAAAAGCAGACGCCCCGGACCTGCGCGGACCGGGGCGTCGCATTGTCGGAGCACGGGAACTGCGCGGCGGCGGCCGTGCCACCGGACATCTCCCGGCGGGCCACCCTCGGCCCGTCGGCGATCTCCAGTGGTACGTACAGCGACTGCATCGGCAGGGTGCTCCAGTCAGCCGGATGGTGGAAAACCACCCGGGTATCCGACCCTACTCCTGCCTTCCGGAGGCGGCAAGCCACCTGCCAAGCCATTGATCCGCCAAGGAAAACCGGCTGTCGGCGGAAGCGGTGGACGGTGCCGCGAAAGCCTCGCGACACCGTGTAAGCGGCTGATGTAACTGCAGTTTTTACTGCGCAACGACCACTTCGGCGGCCTTTTTAGCGGTCGCGGCGGTGGCCTTGCCGGTGGCGGCGACCTGGGCGGCCGGCACGCCACCGGCGACCAGCGCCGCCTTGATCGCCTCGGCCCGCGCCTTGGCCAGCTTGGCGTCCTTCTCGAAGGCCTCGACCCGGACCTTGCCGCGCTTGCCGATCTGCAGGTACGCGGCCAGCGCGCCGGCCGCGGCCTTGCCGTCCTCGGCCAAGGCCGGCTTGCCGGAGGCGAAGCTCGCCGCCGGCAGCAC
>Ga0182737_1001922_pt1 | contig 18667 bp, 18 predicted proteins | sample eDN5th30CBELigOP_FD_128878 | JGI IMG/M metagenome (GOLD analysis project Ga0182737, IMG submission 128878) | Enriched Organic Plus compost microbial communities from Emeryville, California, USA - eDNA 5th pass 30_C BE-Lig OP (version 2) (version 2) ...
CGACCAGCGCGCGCCGCCCAGGTACAGCCCGGCCAGGCCGCCGCCGAGGGCCAGGGCCACGGCACCGACGATGATCCCGATCGCCAGGTTGCCCTTGCGCGGATCCTCCCAGACCTTGCGCGACACCTCGTTCTGGGTGGTGGTCGGATCCTGCAGCGAAGAGAAGCCGATGCCGACGCCGGCATGCAGCAGGGCCAGGTTGAAGTCGGCGAAGATCGAGGCGAAGCCGGTGAAATACGGCCGCACCACGTAGAACAGCGCCAGCAGCATGAACGGGTACTGCAGGTAGCTGGCCGCCTGGAACAGCCTGCGCGCCCCGGAGCGGTCGCGCGCCGCGCCGTGGGCGCTCACTTGCCACCTTCGCCGGCGGACGGCTTCCTGCTGCTCTTGAACATCTCCAGCATGCGTTCGGTGACCACGTAGCCGCCGGCGGCGTTGCCGGCGCCCAGGACCACGGCGACGAAGCCGATCGCCTTCTCCAGGGGGGTGTCGGCATGGCCCAGCACCACCATCGCGCCGATCAGGACGATGCCGTGGATGAAGTTGGACCCGGACATCAGCGGCGTATGCAGGATCACCGGCACCCGCGAGATGATCACGTGGCCGGCGATGGCCGCCAGCATGAAGATGTACAGCGCAACGAAACCGTCGTTCATCCGCCACTCTCCCGGGCAGGGCGCCCCGCTCCGGATGATAACCGCAGGATGAATGGCGCACAGCCGGTCAACCGGCGGCGCCCCCGTGCGTTTCCTGCTGCAGGCGACCCGACCGGAGTTCCCATGAAGCAGCTCGACCAGGCACCCGAGGCCCGCCCCCTGTGGCGCAGCGCCCACGCGGGCAAGGCTAAGCTGTGCTGGTGACGACGCCCCTCGACCCCGTCTGGGAAACGCAGGCCACGCCCACCTGGGCGTCGCTGGACGCGTTCCTCGCCGAGGTGGGCCCGCGCGCGTTCCGCTTCGCCGAGGCCGGCCTGCGCAACCGCGACGACGCCCTCGACGCGGTGCAGGACGCGATGATGAAGATGCTCGCCTACCGCGAGCGCCCGGCCGGCGAATGGACGCCCCTGTTCTGGAGCATCCTGCGCCGGCGGATCATCGACCTGCAGCGCCGTTCCGGCTTCCGCCTGCGCTGGCTGCGCCCGGCCGAGGAACTGCCGGTGGGCGAGGACAGCGGCATCGACTGGGCCGACCCCGGCGCCGGCCCGGCCCAGGCGCATGAGCAGCGCGAGGCCTACGCGAAGCTGGTGCAGGCGCTGCGCGACCTGCCGGCGCGGCAGCGCGAGGCCTTCACCCTGCGCGTGCTCGAGGAGCTGGACGTGGCCACCACCGCCAGGGTGATGGGCTGCTCGGAAGGCTCGGTCAAGACCCACCTGTCGCGTGCGCGGCAGGCCCTGCAATCGCAACTGGAGGACGTCCGATGACGACCGCACACGAATCGTCCGGCGATTCCATCGACCGCGACGCCCGGCAGCTCTACCAGGCCGCCGTGGCGAACGTTTCGCCGGCCACCCTGGCGCGCCTGCGCCAGGCGCGCCACGCCGCCACCTCGGCCACGCCGCGCCGGCGCCCCCTGCTGGCCTCGTGGCTGGCCGGCGGTGCGGTGGCCGCGACCCTGGCGGTCGCGGTGATGCTGCGCCCCGGCGCGCCGGTCCCCAGCACCCCGGCCAGCTACGCCGACGTGGGCGAAGCCGCCGCCGACTTCGTCGCCGAGGCCGACCCGGCGGTGGCGCTGGAGAACGACCCCGGTTTCTACCTGTGGCTCGACTCGGTCGACCCCACCGCCCTGGCAATGGAGTAAGACCATGCAATCCCGACGCCTCCTCTCCTGCCTGCTGGCGCTGGCCCTGCTCGCGCCGGTGGCGGCCATCTCCGCCCCGGCCACCCCGGCCGCGCCGAAACCGGCCGCCACGAAGACCCGTCCCGCTGACCTGCCGGCCTGGGAGCAGCTCAACCCGGAGCAGCGCGAGCTGCTGGTCGCCCCGCTGCGCGAACGCTGGAACTCATCGCCGCAGGAGCGGGTGCGGATGTACGAGCACGCGCAGCGCTGGAAGACCCTGCCGCCGGACGAACGCGAACGTGCCCGCCGCGGCATGCGCCGCTTCGAGGACATGACCCCGGCGCAGCGCGAACATGCGCGCGCGATCTTCCACTACACCCGCGACCTGCCGGCCGAGCAGCGCCAGGCCTTCCGCGAACGCTGGTCGAAGATGACCCCGGAGCAGCGCCAGCAGTGGCTGCGCGAGCACCCGGCGCCGGCGAAGAAGGACTGAGCCCGCCGCGCCCGCAGGAGCGGGCGCGCCCCGTCAGCCGGCCGCGCCAGCCGCGGCCGGCGCGTCCGCGGCGGCCGCCGCCGGCGGTTCCGGCCACGCCGTCTTCGCCAGCAGCTCGTCGTTCCAGTCAAACGCCAGCTCGCCGCCCTTCAGGAACAGCGCGACGAAGTTGTAGACGTTGCGCGCGTACATCTCGCTGGCGTGCACCGCACCCATGCTGGCCAGGTTGAGCGGGCCGGCGACGGTGACGCCGCCGACCTCGATGGTCTCGCCGGGACGGGTCGCCTCGCAGTTGCCGCCGGTCTCGGCGGCCAGGTCGACGATCACGCTGCCGGGCTTCATCCCGGCCACCATCGCCGAACTGACGATCTTCGGCGCCGGGCGCCCCGGCACCGCCGCGGTGCAGACCACCACGTCGATGCCCCTGAGGTGGTCGGCCAGGCGCTGCTGCTGCAGCGCGCGTTCCTCGTCGGTCAGCGCGCGCGCATAACCGCCCTCGCCCGCCGCGCTCACGCCCAGGTCGAGGAACTTGCCGCCCAGCGACTCGATCTGTTCGCGCGTTTCCGGGCGCACGTCGAAGCCTTCCACCTGCGCGCCGAGCCGGCGCGCGGTGGCGATCGCCTGCAGGCCGGCCACGCCGGCGCCGACGATGAGCACCTTCGACGGACGGATCGTGCCGGCGGCGGTAGTCAGCATCGGGAAGAAACGCGGCGCCAGCTGCGCGGCGATCAGCACCGCCTTGTAGCCGGCCATGCCGGCCTGCGAGCTGAGCACGTCCATTGCCTGCGCGCGGGTGGTGCGCGGCAGCCGCTCCAGCGGGAAGGCACGGATGCCCCGCGCCTGCAGCGCTTCGGCGCGGGCGGCGTCGGCCTGCGGATGCAGCACGCCGACCAGGACCGCGCCTTCGCGCAGGCCGGCGATCGCCTCGGCCGGCGGCGCCTGCACGCACAGCACCACCTCGGCGCTGGCGCGCGCGTCGGCAGCGGCCAGCTGCGCGCCGGCATCGAGATAGGCCTGGTCGGTGATGCCGGCGCCAAGCCCGGCACCGGGCTCGACCTGCACCCGTGCCCCGGCGGCGACCAGCTTCTTCACCGTTTCCGGCGTGGCCGCCACGCGCTTCTCGCCCGCCGCGGTCTCCTTCAGCACCAGCACATCCACCGCCATGCGCCCCTCGCCTGCAAGTCAGCCGAGCCGCGATGCTAGCAAATGGCGGGCGCGGCCCGGGGAGCGCGCCGTGCCGGGTCCGGCGCGGGGAGAACGCGGCAACCTGGCGTGGCTCCGGCCACGGGCGCGCGGCCCGGACCGGCCGGCGAGGCCAGCGGGAAGTGCACCACGGGGAAGCCGGGCGGCATGCGCCGCCCGGACCGGATCAGTGCAACGTCGCCGACTGCTGCGGGGCGACCGCGTCCAAGCGCTCGATCACGCCCTGCATGGCGTTGTCGAAGGCATCGCCGTCGTCGGCCACGTGCATGCGTAGCCGCCCCATCCGCACCATCACCGCCAGCTCTTCCGGCGAGGCCACGCAGAAGCGCACGCCGCGGCGGTTGACGAACAGCAGGCGCGAGGAGATCGGGCTGACCCAGGTCAGCTTGCCCGGCTGCACGCGGCCGTCCTTGTCGATGAAGTCCAGCCAGGTGCCGATCGGCAGGCCGCGGATGCGCTCGGCGTCGGCGTGGTCGAAGTCCAGCGTATCGGTGCCGGCAACCAGCTCGACCGGGTTGCGCTCGACCGGCGCCGCCTGCGGCAGGGCCACCTCCGGCAGTTCCGGCAGCGGCTTCTCCAGTTCCGGACGCGCGTCGGCCACCGCCTGCAGGGTGTCGTGCAGGGCGCCGATCGCCGCGTCGGCGGCGTCGCCGTGCAGGCCGATGCTGGCGAAGACCTGGCGCAGGCCCGGCTGCCAGTTCTGCAGCCACGGCTTGCCGACGATGTGGCGCTGCGCCTCGTCCACTTCCTCGAGGATGCCGTCGGCCAGCTCCAGCGCCTCGGTGAAGGTGTCGCCGACCTCGCCTTCGCGCAGCAGCGCCAGGGTGATGTGGTGCTGCCAGGGATTGCGCAGGAACTCGGCCACCGCCTGCGGCAGCGAGCGGTCTTCCAGCCGGCTGGCGACTTCGAACTCGGCGCGGCGGCGGGCCATCTCCAGCCGCTCCTGGCCGCGCTGGATCTCGGCGGCGCGGCGCTCGGTCACTTCCACGCGGCGGCGGTGCTGCTCGAGGAAGTCGCGGAACTCCTCCTCCAGGGTCATGAAGATGGCCAGGTTCTCGTTGAACTCGGTCACCAGCCGCTCGATGATCTCCTCGACCTTGGCCAGCAGCGAGCGCTCGGCGGCGCTTTCGCCCTGGTTGCCCTCGCAGGCCTCGGCCAGCGCGTTGAGCAGCCGCCGGGCCGGATGTGTCTTCTGCACGAACATGCGCCGGTCGAGCAGGGCCACCTTCACGAACGGCACCACCAGGCGGCCGATCAGCTCGCGCGGACGGCCCTCGAGGTCGCGCTCGTCCAGCAGCACATCGAACAGCATGCCGACCAGGTCGATCGCGTCCTCGTCCTTCGGGTCCAGGCGGGTGCTGGACGGGTCCACGCCCAGCTGGCGCGCGTTGGCCAGGACTTCGCTCTTGAGCCGCTGCGACAGCGACTCCTGGTCGTCGCTGATCGCCGCGCTGAGGGTCGGGCTGGGCGTGGCCTGGAGCAGCGACAGCACCGAGAGCATCTCGCGATGGCTCAGCGGACGCTGGTCGGCCTGGCCGCCCGGCACGCCGCCGGTAGCCTGCGCCACGTCACCGCGCGCACCGCGGCTTTGTTGCAGCAGCTGGTGGAGGGCGTCCAGCAGCGCCGCGCCACCTGGTGCCGGCGCTTCGCCGGCACCGCCGTCGAAACCGTGCTGCTGCATCGCGCCGCGGGTGTCCTGCCAGCGCTGCATGAAGCGCGCCGCCCAGGCCGGGGAATAGTCCTCGCCGCCGGCCGGCTCTTCCCAGCCGCCGCCGTAGCCGCCCGCATAGCTGCCGGCCGCGGCCGCAGCCGCGCTTTCGGCCATGCGTTCCGGTCGCGGCGGCGCCGGCGCCGGGCGCGGACCGGCAGGTGCGCCGGGCAGCACGCCCTCGCGTACCAGGCGCTGGTCCAGGCCCTCGTAGAGCTTGGCTACCGCCGGCGACAGGTCGCGCTCGCACAGCTTGATCAGGACCAGGCGCACTTCCGGCGCCAGGTCGCAGGTGGCGAAGGCCTCGTGCACGGCCACGCCGATGTGTTCGGGACCGATCGGGTTGCGGTCGGCGTCCAGCTGCAGCGCGCCGGCGATCCAGCCCAGGCGCCGGTCCAGCCGCGACAGCACGGCCTTGCAGTCGCGCAGCATCACGCTGGCCAGGTTGCGCACGGCCAGGCGCGATTCGAGTTCATGTTCGGCCACCAGGCTCAGTCCGGTGGACTGGCTGGTCAGCGACGCTTCCGCCGACGGCGGCTCGCCGGCCTCCAGCGCCTGCCAGGCCTGGCCGAGGCGGGCGCGGAAGCGGGCGACGATCTCGTCGCGGCGGCGGCGCAGTTCGCGCATGCCGTCGAGGAACAGCAGCTGCGAACCGCCGGCGCGCTCGGCGCGGTCGAACAGGACGTCGTCGTAGCGGGCCACCGATGCGGCGAACGCATCGCCCAGCGGCGGCAGGAAGGCGTCGCGCACCAGGGCGAGCAGCCTCGCGTCGCGGGCGGGGTGGTTGAGGGGGTCTTGCTGGGTGGGGGACATGCGAACAGCTCCGCGCTGGCCAGGGCGTCGGTCGGATACGGCTCCCCTTATGCCGCTCACGCATCGTAGGGGGACCGCGCATCACGCAACCGTGACCCAGTCAGCAATTCATATTCTCGGCGCGATGACAATCGGGGTTTATCCCTATGCATCGCGCGCATTGTGATGACATGCAGCGCGCCGCGTGCGTGTGAAGACGCTTCGCCGCGGATTGCGTGCCTCCGTCGCACCGCAGGGATTTCGCCATGTCCCGGGGACAGTCGCGCACCCGCCTATAATTGTCGCCTGCCGGCCACGGGCCGGAGCGGAGCCCTTCCTCGGAATGCATACCCCTCCCGCGCTGCAACTGCTCGACGCGCGCCGCTCGGTTCCCTCGCTGGAACTGGGCGAACCCGGACCCGACGACGCCACCCTGCTGCGCATGCTGCAGTCGGCCGTGCGCGTGCCCGACCACGGCAAGCTGGTTCCGTTCCGTTTCCTGCGCATCGCCGGCGACGCCCGCCACGCGCTGGGCGGGTTCCTCGCCGCGCGGGCGTTGCAGCGCAATCCCGACGCGCCGCCGGCACTGGTCGCCAAGGACCGCAGCCGCTTCTCGCACGCGCCGGTGATCGTCGCCGTGGTCGCGCGGATCCAGGCCGGGCACAAGGTGCCGGAGCAGGAGCAGCTGCTGACCGCCGGCTGCGCCTGCTTCGCCCTGCTCCAGGCCGCGCAGGCGCTGGGCTTCGGCGCGCAGTGGCTGACCGCGTGGATGGCCTACGACCCGGAAGTGGCGAAGGTCCTCGGCCTCGGCGAGGGCGAGCGCATCGTCGGCTTCGTCCACATCGGCACCCCGCGCGTGGACGCGCCCGAGCGCGACCGCCCCGACCCGCGCGCCCTGCTGACGGACTGGACGCCGTGAACCCGGACGGCATGCCGGCGCCGGGCGCGGCCCCCGCGCCGCTGCACCTGGTCGACGCCAGCCTGTACGTGTTCCGCGCCTGGCATTCGATGCCGGACGAGTTCCGCGACGCGCACGGCTGGCCGACCAACGCCGTGCACGGCTTCGCCCGCTTCCTGCTGGAACTGCTCGAGCGCGAACGCCCGCGGCACATCGCCATCGCCTTCGACGAGGCCCTGGACAGCTGCTTCCGCAACCGTATCTATCCGGCCTACAAGGCCAACCGCGATCCGGCGCCGGAAGAGCTGCGCCGCCAGTTCGCCCACTGCAAGGCGCTGTGCGCCGCGCTGGGCCTCACCGTGCTGGCCGACCACGACTACGAGGCCGACGACCTGATCGGCAGCGCGCTGCACCGCGCGCGCCCGGCCGGCTACCGCGGGATCATCGTCTCCGCCGACAAGGACCTGTCGCAGCTGCTGGGCGAGCACGACGAGCAGTGGGACTTCGCCCGCGGCCAGCGCTGGGGCGCGGCCGGGGTCAAGGCACGCCACGGCGTGCACGCGCACCAGATCGCCGACTACCTGGCGCTGACCGGCGACGCGGTCGACAACATCCCCGGCATCGGCGGGGTCGGCGCCAAGACCGCGGCAGTGCTGCTGGCCCACTTCGGTAGCCTCGACGCGCTGCTGGAACGGGTCGACGAGGTCGCCTTCCTGCGCCTGCGCGGCGCCGCCCAGGTCGCCGCGCGCCTGCGCGAACAGCGCGAGCACGCGCTGCTGTGGCGGCAGCTGACCACCATCGCCTGCGACGTGCCGTTGCCGTACGAGGGCCCGGCCGCGACCCGCGCCGAGGCCGACCCGGAGATGCTCGAGGCGCTGGCCGACACCCTCCGCTTCGGCCCGATGACCCGGCGCCGCCTGCGCACCGCGGCCGGCCTCGACAGCGCCGCCGGCGAGGCGCCATCGGTCCACCTTCCGGCTTAGCATTGGCCCATGGCTGACGATCCCCGTTCCGACAATACCCCCCGCGTCGTCTACGAAGGGCGCTGGCAGCGCATGGTCGTGCGCGGCACCTGGGAATATTCCGAGCGCACCCATCCCGGCGGCCTGGCCGCGATCATCATCGCGGTGACCCCGGACGACCGGGTGCTGTTCGTCGAACAGTTCCGCGTGCCGCTGCAGGCGCGCACGATCGAGATGCCGGCCGGGCTGGTCGGTGACATCCATGCCGGCGAATCGATCGAGCAGTCGGCGATCCGCGAGCTGGAGGAGGAGACCGGCTGGACCGCCGAGCGCGCCGAGGTGCTGATGACCGGCCCGACCTCCTCCGGCGCCAGCAGCGAGAAGATCGCCTTCGTCCGCGCCACCGGCCTGCGCAAGGTCGGCGGCGGCGGCGGCGACGGCAGCGAGGACATCACCGTGCACGAGGTCCCGCGCGCGCAGGCCGCGGCCTGGCTGGCGGCGAAGATGCACGAAGGCTACGAGCTGGACGCCAAGCTCTGGGCCGGGCTGTGGATGATCGACCACGAGCTGGACGGCACCCCGCGTGAGCCCTGACAGCGCCCCTGCGCCGCGCCTGCTGCAGCCCGGCGACCCGGCGCCGTTCGAGGTGCTGCGCCCGGAGGGCGCCTCGCCCTGGCTGTTCACCGCCGACCACGCCGGCCAGGCGATCCCGCGCGCACTCGGCGACCTCGGCCTGCCGCCGGGCGAGATCGACCGCCACATCGGCTGGGACATCGGCATCGCCGGCGTGGCCCGCGAGCTGTCGGCGCTGCTCGACGCCTGGACCATCGTGCAGGCCTATTCGCGGCTGGTGGTCGACTGCAACCGGCCGCTGGAGTCGCCGACGCTGGTCGTCGAGCGCAGCGACGGCACAGCCGTGCCCGGCAACCACGGCCTCGACGCCGCCGCCCGGCAGGCGCGGCTGGCGGAGATCTTCCTGCCCTACCACGCGCGCATCGGCGAGACCCTGGACCGGCGTCGCGACCAGGGCCGCCCCACCCTGCTGGTCACCCTGCACAGCTTCACCCCGGCGATGGCCGGCGTGGCCCGGCCGTGGCACTGCGGCGTGCTCTACAACCGCGACGCGCGCCTGGCCCATGCCCTGCGCGATGCGCTGCAGGCCGAGGGCGACCTGGTGGTCGGCGACAACCAGCCGTACTCGGTGAGCGACAGCAGCGACTACGCCATCCCCGTGCACGGCGAATGCCGCGGCCTGCCGCACGTGGAGCTGGAGATCCGCCAGGACCTGATCTCCGACGCCGCCGGCCAGCTCGCCTGGGCGCAACGGCTGGCGCGGCTGCTGCGCGGGCTGGAAGCGGCGTTCGTCGCCAGCTGAGCGCCGGTCGTCGCGGCAGGCTGAGCCGTGAATGAATCCGTGACCGTCGCCGCTGTAAACGGTACCAGCCGGAGGGCCCACCTGCGTCGCGATCCGGCATACTCGGGCGGTTGTCCCTTCCTTCACGCCTGCACACCGCACGATGCCCTCGCCGCGACCGCTCCTCCTGCCGCTGCTGGCCACCCTGCTGGGCGGCTGCTCCATGGGCGGACTGACCAAGTCCTCCGAACCGTCCGCCACCGAAGCCTTCGATTCGGCCAACACCTATTCGCGCAGTTTCGACCACTCGCCGGCGCAGGCCTGCGAGGCCGCGCGCCGCGCCCTGCTCAGCCAGGGCTTCGTGGTCGGCCGCGCCGAGGCCGACGTGGTCGAGGCGCGCAAGTACTTCCAGCAGAACGAGAGCCACGAGCAGGTCGAGTTCCGCGCTGTGTGCATGCCGCAGTACCGCGGCTCGCAGCAGACCCTGGTGTTCGTCAACGCGGTCCAGGACCGCTACGCGCTGCGCAAGAGCAACACCAGCGCCAGCCTGGGCGTGAGTGCGCTGGGCTCGCTGTCGGTGCCGATCGGCTCCAGCGAGGATTCGCTGGTCAAGGTGGCCAGCGCCACCCTGCAGGACCCGAACTTCTACAAGCGCTTCTTCGCCGTGCTCGAACGGTTCCTGCCGGAGGAGATCGAGCGCCCGGCCAAGCCGGCGGCCACGACGCAGGCCCAGCCGAGCCTGTTCGCGGTGCCGCAGTACCAGGCGCCGGAACCGGCGGCCGAACTGCCGCGCGAGGAACCGCTGCCGGAGCCGCCGCCGGTGCTGGTCAATCCGCTGCCGACCCAGCCGGCGCAGCCGCCGTCCGGCGGCTGAGCGCGGCCGCCGCGGGCCGGCGCCTGCCGGCCCGCACGCCTTCGCCGGGAGCGTCCGTCAGGCGAACGCGTCGGTCGCGCGCACCAGCGCGTCGACGTTCTCCGGCTCGAACGCCGAATGGCCCGAGGCGGGGCTGATTTCCAGCTTCGACTTCGGCCAGGCCTTGTGCAGTTCCCAGGCGTTCTGCAGCGGGCAGACCACGTCGTAGCGGCCGTGCACGATCACGCCGGGGATGTCGGCGATGCGGTGCGCGTCGCGCAGCAGCTGGTCCTCGACCTCGAAGAAGCCGCCGTTGACGAAGTAGTGGTTCTCGATGCGGGCGAAGGCCAGGGCGAACTGCGGGTCCTGGTGGCTGCTGACGAAGTCCTCGTCCACGTGCAGGAAGCTGGTCGCGCCTTCCCACACGCTCCACGCCCTGGCCGCGGCCAGGCGGGTGGCCTCGTCCTCGCTGGTCAGGCGGCGGTGGAAGGCGGAGATCAGGTCATGGCGCTCCACCGGCGGGATCGCGCTGATGTAATGCTCCCACGCGTCCGGGAACAGGCGGTTGGCGCCTTCCTGGTAGAACCACTCCAGCTCCCAGCGGCGCAGCATGAAGATGCCGCGCAGGACCAGCTCGGTCACGCGCTGCGGATGGGTTTCGGCGTAGGCCAGCGCCAGGGTCGAGCCCCAGCTGCCGCCGAACACCTGCCAGCGCTCGATGCCCAGCAGCTCGCGCAGCTTCTCGATGTCGGCGACCAGGTCCCAGGTGGTGTTGTCGACCAGGTCCGCGTGCGGGGTCGAACGGCCGGCGCCGCGCTGGTCGAACAGCACGATGCGGTACTTCGCCGGATCGTGGAAGCGGCGCATCTTCGGGCTGCAGCCGCCGCCGGGACCGCCGTGCAGCAGCACCACCGGCTTGCCGTCGGGATTGCCGCACTGTTCGTAGTACAGCTCGTGGCGGCCATCGACCTTGAGGGTGCCGGACTGGAACGGTTCGATCTCGGGATAGAGGGTGCGCATGCACGGATCCTGCGGCGGAAAGCCCGCATTGTATCGGCCGCGCGCGGAGGGGTTGCGGTGCGGTGCGGCGATCGCGCGCTGCGCGCGGCTGCCGGGCGAGCGACGGCGCCGGCCGGCACCGCCTGCGGCTCCGTCAGCCGGGCAGCCGCCCCAGGGTGACGCGGTCGCGCTGCTCCAGGTCGCGCGCCGTCTCCACGTCCACGAATCCGGCCTGCTCCAACAGCGCGCGCACCGCCGCGCCCTGGTCCAGGCCGTGCTCGAGCAGCAGCCAGCCGCCGGGGACCAGGTGCCGCGGCGCCGCCGCCACGATCGTGCGGATCGCGTCCAGGCCATCGGCGCCGGAGGACAGCGCGCGCGGCGGCTCGTGGCGGAGGTCGCCCTGGGCAAGGTGGGCATCGCCCTCGGCGATGTAGGGCGGGTTGCTGGCGATCAGGTCGAAGCGGTCGCGGCCCAGCGCCTCCTCCCAGTCGCCGCGGCGGAACCAGACGTTTTCCAGCGCGTGGGCGCGGGCGTTGCGCACGGCTACGGCCAGGGTCGCCTTGTCGATGTCGGTGGCGACCACGACCGCGGCCGGGCGCTCGCTGGCCAGGGCCAGGGCGATCGCACCGCTGCCGGTGCCCAGGTCGGCGATCCGCGCCGGCTGCTCGGGCCCGATCCGGGCCAGGGCCAGCTCCACCAGCAGCTCGGTCTCCGGGCGCGGGATCAGGGTGTCCGGGGTGACTTCCAGGTCCAGGGTCCAGAAGCCGCGGCGGCCGGTCAGGTACGCCACCGGCTCGCCGGCGGCCCGGCGCTCGACCAGGGCACGGTAACGGGCGGCCTCGTCCGCCGCCACCGGGTCGCTGGCGTGGGCGAACAGCCAGGCCCGGTCCACGCCCAGGGCATGGACCAGCAGCGGCTCGGCGTCCTCGCGGCCGACGCGGGCGGAGGCCTCGCGCAGCAGGGCATCCACGCGGACGGGGGCGGTCGGGTTCAGGGGGGCGGATTCCATGCCGGGACGATGGACGAGCGCGGCCGGGAAGCCAAGCTTTCGCGGCGCACCAAAGGCGGCTTATAGGTCAACGATAGACAAAATCTATCTATCTAATCCTTTTAATCGATTTGCTATACCTATCGAACCGGCCTAGGATGGCGATCACCAAGTTTCACCCACCCCTCAGAGGAACCATCGAATGTCCCTGATCAATACGACGGTCAAGCCGTTCAAGGCCACCGCCTTCCAGAATGGCGAGTTCATCGAAGTCACCGACGCCAGCCTGAAGGGCAAGTGGTCGGTCGTGATCTTCATGCCGGCCGCCTTCACCTTCAACTGCCCGACCGAGGTCGAGGACGCCGCCAACAACTACGCCGAGTTCCAGAAGGCCGGTGCCGAGGTCTATGTCGTGACCACCGACACCCACTTCTCGCACAAGGTGTGGCACGAGACCTCCCCGGCGGTGGGCAAGGCCCAGTTCCCGCTGGTCGGCGACCCGACCCACCAGCTGACCCGCGCCTTCGGCGTGCACATCGAGGAAGAAGGCCTGGCCCTGCGCGGCACCTTCATCATCAACCCGGAAGGCGTCATCAAGACCCTGGAAATCCACGACAACGCGATCGCCCGTGACGTCTCGGAGACCCTGCGCAAGCTGAAGGCCGCCCAGTTCGTCGCCGCCAACCCTGGCCAGGTCTGCCCGGCCAAGTGGAAGGAAGGCGCCAAGACCATCGCTCCGTCGCTGGACCTGGTCGGCAAGATCTAAGCGGTACCCGCCCGCTCCCGCCAGGCGGGAGCGGCATCCCCTCCTTCGTCAGCACATCGACGAGGGAGTGGACCGGAGCCCTCGCTCCCACGCAGCCACCGCTGCCGCGCGGCGCGCCACGCAGGCCGGCGTGGGTTCCGGTCCACTTCCCCGCATTCCCGGTGGCCTGCAACGCAGGTCCGCCCCGCGGAGCGTTTGCCCGGCGCCCGCCAGGCCCCCTCTCTCCCTTCGGAGTCGATCGATGTTGGATGAAGCCCTCAAGACCCAGCTGCAGGCCTACCTGGAGCGCCTGACCCGTCCGGTCCACCTGGTCGCCTCGCTCGACGACAGCGACGCCTCGACCGAGATGCTGGAGCTGCTGAACGACATCGAAGGCCTGTCGCCGCAGGTGAGCCTGGAGGTGCGCCGCGACGACGCCGAGCGCAAGCCGTCCTTCGCCATCACCAGCCCGGGCCAGGACATCAGCCTGCGCTTCGCCGGCCTGCCGATGGGCCACGAGTTCACCTCGCTGGTGCTGGCGCTGCTGCAGGTGGGCGGGCATCCGTCCAAGGCCGCGGCCGACGTCATCGAGCAGGTGAAGTCGCTGGAAGGCGAGTTCCGCTTCGAGACCTATTTCTCGCTGTCCTGCCAGAACTGCCCGGACGTGGTCCAGGCGCTCAACCTGATGGCGGTGCTGAACCCGGGCATCAAGCACGTGGCCATCGACGGCGCCCTGTTCCAGGACGAGGTCGACTCCCGCCAGGTGATGTCGGTGCCAGCGGTGTTCCTCAACGGCGAGCTGTTCGCCTACGGCCGCATGGGCCTGGAGGAGATCGTCGCCAAACTCGACACCGGCGCCGAAGCGCGCGAGGCGGCGAAGATCGCGAAGAAGGACGCGTTCGACGTGCTGGTCGTCGGCGGCGGCCCGGCCGGTGCCGCGGCGGCGATCTACGCCGCGCGCAAGGGCATCCGCACCGGCGTGGCGGCCGAGCGCTTCGGCGGCCAGGTGCTGGACACCATGGCGATCGAGAACTTCATCTCCGTCCAGCACACCGAGGGTCCGAAGCTGGCCGCGGCGCTGGAGCAGCACGTGCGCGAGTACGACGTGGACGTGATGAACCTGCAGCGTGCCGAGGCCCTGGTCCCGGCCGGCGCCAACGGCCTGGTCGAGATCAAGCTGGCCAATGGCGCCTCGCTGAAGTCGAAGACGGTCATCCTCTCCACCGGCGCGCGCTGGCGGCAGATGAACGTGCCCGGCGAGAACGAGTACCGCAACAAGGGCGTGGCCTACTGCCCGCACTGCGACGGCCCGCTGTTCAAGGGCAAGCGCGTGGCGGTGATCGGCGGCGGCAATTCCGGCGTCGAGGCGGCGATCGACCTGGCCGGCATCGTCGCCCACGTGACCCTGTTCGAGTTCGATTCGAAGCTGCGCGCCGATGAGGTCCTGCAGCGCAAGCTGCGCAGCCTGCCGAACGTCACCATCATCACCAGCGCGCAGACCACCGAAGTGCTGGGCGACGGGCAGAAGGTCGTCGGCCTGGTCTACAAGGATCGCGTCGGCGGCGACAGCGACCGCGTCGACCTGGAAGGCGTGTTCGTGCAGATCGGCCTGCTGCCCAACACCGAATGGCTCAAGGGCACGGTGGAACTGAGCCCGCGCGGGGAGATCCTGGTCGACGAGCGCGGCCAGACCTCGGTGCCGGGTGTGTTCGCCGCGGGCGACTGCACCACCGTCCCGTACAAGCAGATCGTCATCGCCATGGGCGAAGGCGCCAAGGCCTCGCTGGCGGCGTTCGACCACCTGATCCGCACTTCGGCGCCGAAGGAAACGGCGCCGGCCGAGGTCGAAACCGCGGTCTGACGCACTGCGGCGGGCCCCTCGCCCGCCCGGTGCTACAGTCCGGAAACCGGAGGGATGCTGCAATGAACCTGCGCGACCTCAAATACCTGGTGGCCCTGGCCGATCACAAGCACTTCGGCCGGGCCGCCGCGGCCTGCTACGTCAGCCAGCCCACCCTCTCCACCCAGATCCGCAAGCTGGAAGACGAGCTGGGCGTGCCGCTGGTCGAGCGCGCCCCGCGCAAGGTGATGCTCACTCCCGCCGGCCGCGAGGCCGCCGAACGCGCGCGCCGGATCGTGGCCGAGGTCGAGCAGATGAAGGAGGCCGCGCGGCGCAGCCAGGACCCGGAAGCCGGCGCGGTGCGCCTGGGCATCTTCCCGACGCTGGCGCCGTACCTGCTGCCACACGTGGTGCCACGCGTGCGTGCACGCTTCCCGCACCTGGAGCTGCTGCTGGTCGAGGAGAAGAGCGACGAGCTGCTCACGCGCCTGCGCGAGGGCAAGCTGGATGCGGCAATCCTCGCCCTGCCGGTGCACGACGAACAGCTGCACACCGAGTTCCTGTTCGAGGAACCGTTCGTGCTGGCGGTGCCGGAAACCCACCCGCTTTCGAAGCGCAAGACCCTGACCCTCGACGAGCTGGGCGAACAGCGCCTGCTGCTGCTCGAGGACGGCCACTGCCTGCGCGAACAGGCGCTGGACGTGTGCCGCCTGTCCGGCGCGCTGGAGAAGACCGAGTTCCGCGCCACCAGCCTGGAAACGCTGCGGCAGATGGTCGCCGCCAACGTCGGCGTGACCCTGCTGCCGACCCTGGCGGTGAAGCCGCCAGTGGCGCGTTCGGACAATATCCACCTGCTGGGCTTCTCCGACTCCCACCCCAGCCGCAGCATCGCCATGGCCTGGCGCCGCAGCTCGGCGATGGCCGGCTTCCTGGAGCGGCTGGCGCAGGTGTTCCGCGACCTCCCGCCCGGCCTGCTGTCGCCGGTGGAGGAAGAGCCGGCCAGGCCGCGCGGCACGGCCCCGGCGGCGCCCCCGCCGCGCAGCGACTGGGCCTGAACGCGGGCCTGCCGCGCGGTTGAATCCGCGGCGCTTCCGGGCTAGCTTAGCCCTACAACCAGATGACCCCGGGCGGTGCGGAAACGCGCCGCCCTTTCTTCATACGTGCGCGCCTGCCGCGCATTGCAACGAGGAGTATCCATGACCAACGTCCCCGCCAGCGGCCTGCCGCCTTCCCTGATCATTTCCAGCCGCGACCTGGCGCGGCTCGAGGCCCTGCTCGATTCCCCGGTGCTGAGCCGCCATCCGGCCGCGATCGCGCTGATGGACGAGCTCAACCGCGCGGAAGTGCTGCCGCCGGAACAGATCCCCGCCGACGTGGTCACCATGCATTCGCAGGTCGAATGCGAGGACATGGCCAGCGGCGAGACCCACATGCTGACCCTGGTGTACCCGAACGAGGCCGACGTCGAACGCGGCCGGGTGTCGGTGCTGGCGCCGGTCGGCAGCGCCCTGCTCGGCCTGTCGGTCGGGCAGCAGATCGACTGGGACGCACCGGGCGGCCGCCGCCTGAAGCTGCGCGTGAAGTCGGTGCGTTACCAGCCCGAGGCGGCCGGCGACTTCCACCGCTGAGCCGCGGTCGCCCGCCGCCGGCGCGCGTCGCCCAGCGCGGCGGGCCTCCCGCCCCGGGGCACGGCCCCGCTTCCATTGCCCGCTGACGACCGGACCCGGCTTGCGGGCCCGGTCGCGTCGTCTTACGCGCCGCGCGCGTCCAGCGCCGCCACCGCCGGCAGGGTCTTGCCTTCGAGGAACTCGAGGAAGGCGCCGCCGCCGGTGGAGATGTAGCTGACGTCGCCGGCGATGCCGTACTTGTCGACCGCGGCCAGGGTGTCGCCGCCGCCGGCGATGGAGAACGCCTTCGACTCCGCGATCGCGCGGGCCAGCGTCTCGGTGCCCTTGCCGAAGGCGTCGAACTCGAACACGCCGACCGGGCCGTTCCAGACCACGGTGCCGGCAGCCTTGATCAACGCGGCGTACTGCGCGGCGGTCTGCGGGCCGATGTCCAGGATCATGTCGTCGGCGCCCACCTGGTCGACCGGCTTGACCGTGGCCGGGGCGTCGGCGGCGAACGCCGGCGCCACCACCACGTCGACCGGCAGCGGGATCTGTGCGCCGCGCGCCTTCGCGTCGGCGTCGATCTTCTTCGCGGTTTCGATCAGGTCGGCTTCGTACAGCGACTTGCCGACCGGATAGCCTGCCGCGGCGATGAAGGTGTTGGCGATGCCGCCGCCGACGATCAGCTGGTCGACCTTGCCGACCAGGTTGCTGAGCAGTTCCAGCTTGGTCGAGACCTTGCTGCCGGCGACGATCGCCAGCAGCGGGCGCGCCGGGTTGGCCAGCGCCTTGTCCAGCGCGTCCAGCTCGGCCATCAGCAGCGGACCGCCGGCGGCGACCGGGGCGAAGCGGATCACGCCGTGGGTCGAGGCCTGGGCGCGGTGGGCGGTGCCGAAGGCGTCCATCACGAACACGTCGCACAGCGCCGCGTACTTCTTCGCCAGCGCCTCGTCGTCCTTGCCCTCGCCGACGTTCATGCGGCAGTTCTCGAGCAGGACGATCTGGCCCGGCTTCACGTCGACGCCGTCGACCCAGTCCTTCACCAGCGGCACCTCGACGCCGAGCAGCTCGGACAGGCGCGCGGCCACCGGCGCCAGCGAATCGGCCTCGCTCCACTGGCCCTCCTTCGGGCGACCCAGGTGCGAGGTGACCATCACCGCGGCGCCCTTCTCCAAGGCCAGCTTCAGGGTCGGCACCGAGGCGGTGATGCGCTGCTCGGAAGTGATGCGGCCCGGCTGTCCGTCAACGTGTTCGATCGGCACGTTGAGGTCCTGCCGGATCAGCACGCGCTTGCCGGCAAGGTCGAGGTCGGTCATCCGCAGGATCGTCATCGTTCGGTCTCGCTAGGTGGGGTGTGTTCGTGGTGGCGGCGCGGCCGCTGCGATGCGGCCGCGAGAGGCGGCGGCAGGCACGCCGGGGAGCGGCATTGTCCCGCCCCCGCGCCGCGCTGCGCAAACCGGCTCAGCCCTGGGCGGGCGGACGCCGCAGCAGGCTCAGGCCCAGCGCGGCCACCAGCACGGCGCCGGCGACCAGCAGGCCCCACAGCAGCAGCGACTTCCAGTCGACCTGCCGCTGCGCGCGCAGCGCGCGGTCGCCGGCCAGTTCCTCCGGGGCCTCGGCCAGATAGGCCGGCGCAGGCTGCCAGCCGGCGCCGCGCTGCCTGCGCAGCGCCTCGAGCAGGCCGGGGATCGGGCCCTCGGTGCGGCGCGCGTTCGCGCTGCCGGCGGCCAGCGCGAACGGCGGCTCGCCCTGCGCCAGGAACACCAGCACCTCGGGCCGGTAGCCCAGGCGCAGCACCGGCTCGGCGTCGCCGACCGGCGTGCCCGGCGTCAGCCGCCAGTGGCGGTCGCGCACCGTCCGCGGCAGCGGCTTCGGTTCGGACTGGCTGGCACCTTCGGCGCCGACGACCTGGAAGGCCATCCACGGTCCGGCGCGCCACAGCCACGAGCCGTCGCCGCGCTCGCGGCTGTACAGGCTCCACTGCACGGCGTTGTTGCCGGGCAGGTGCACGTCGGCGCGCTCCATCGGGAAGCGTCCCGGCAGGACGAAGTCGAAATGCTCCTGGCCGCCCTCGCTGCGCCGTTCGCCGCGGATCTCCAGCCATTCCCAACGGGTGTCCGGCGGCGGCGGCGAGAGTTCGGCGACCACGCCGGTCAGCACCGGCACCGGGCCCGGTCCGACCGGCAGCAGGCGCAGGTAGCGCGCCTGCCGGTCCAGGGTGATGCGGCCCTGGCGCAGGCACTCACCGCCGCGTTCCAGGTCCAGCAGGGTGGTGCCGCCGTTGAGCGTGCGCCACTGGCCCAGGTCGTTGCTGCCTTCGACGCGGTAGCGCGCCTGCAGCGACTGCTGCGGCTGCTCCCATTCCAGCAGCAGCGCGCGCACCGGTTCGCGCAGGCGACTGGCATCGACCAGCCACTGCCCGGGCGCATGCGCTTCGCCGTCGCGC
>Ga0182737_1001924_pt1 | contig 18660 bp, 12 predicted proteins | sample eDN5th30CBELigOP_FD_128878 | JGI IMG/M metagenome (GOLD analysis project Ga0182737, IMG submission 128878) | Enriched Organic Plus compost microbial communities from Emeryville, California, USA - eDNA 5th pass 30_C BE-Lig OP (version 2) (version 2) ...
CCGGCCGGGGCCGTAACCAGGGGGGCGGCGGTGCTGATGTTGAACGTGCCAGAGTTGTCGCCGCCGGTTCCACAGGTGTCGATCAGGCCGGTCCGTGTGGTGCGGATCGGTGTCATGTGGCGGCGCATGGCTTCGGCGGCGCCCGCCACTTCGTCGACGGTTTCGCCCTTGTGACGCAGGCCTGTCAGCAGCAGCGCGATCTCCTCGTCGCTGGCTTCGCCGCGCATGATGCAGTCGACCGCCTCGGCCATGGCTTGTCGGCCCAGGTTTTCGCGGGCGGCCAATCGCCCCAACAGCTTTTGCATCACTGCGGCATACTCCTGCGAACTGTCCTGGCGAGGCTCGCCGCCCAGGGCCGGGCATCAGCCACCCAAGATAGTGGTTTCCTCATCGTATGATCTGTCGCCTTACTGGGCGGGGCGTCCGTGGCGTGAGTGGCTCAAGTGCCCCCCAGCGCCGTAAACGCCTGTTCTACTTACAAGATACAAGATAGCAGAGAAGCCGGGGCGGGTCTGCGGGTACAGCGCAGCATCCGCCGGGACCGCGGGACGTGGCCGCCGCAGGCCGAAAGGCCTATAATTGCCGCCCCGTCGCTTCGATTGTCATATCTTTAGCGGGGCGATGATGGCTGCCGCTCTTTTGGGTGGTGTGTCGCTGCCCGGCCGGTCGGCCGACGGCGGCGGGGGCTGCTCTGCCGGAGTCTTGGAATGCCGAGCATTGCTGTACCGTGTCCGGGCTGCCAACGGACGCACCAGGTCGCTGCCCAACTGCGTGGACAGCAGATCCGTTGTGGGCACTGTGGAGTACCGTTCACCGTTCCGGACCAGGTGTCCGAAGCGGATTCAGAGGGCAATCTGCCTGGCCTGCCGCTGGAACCTTCGCCCGGCCTACAATGCCTGAGGGTGGAGGAAGACGGCGACGTGTTGGTTGCCCGGGTGGTTGTGCCGCGGCCCGATACCGACACCGTGGAAATTCTGGGCGAGGAACTGCTGGGGCTGGTGAAGCCCAAGCGCAAGCTGGTGATCGACCTGGCGGCCGTAGAGTTTTTGTCGTCGGCCGGGTTGGGCAAGCTGGTCAGCTTGGACCGCCGGATGCAAGCCATGGTGGGCAGCGAACTGCGGCTATGCGGCATGACACCGGCGGTGCGGCAGACCTTTGCCCACTCTGGCTTGCAGTGCCTGTTCCAGATCTTTGACGACTGCGAGCAGGCCCTAGCCGGGCCGTGAACGCGCGTAGGCCGGGTGCTCGCACCGGCAACTCTTGTAGCTCAGGCACCGCCTGAGGGCACGCACATCGCGAACGTAGCCCGGCTGCAACTTGGCGGTCGCTGCCGGGCCACCAATTAACCGTGCAATCACACGCTACGGAAACCTTCGAACTAGCAACCGCGCACGTCAGTTTGGCGTGGCTTCTCCATGCGGGTAGCGATAGTCCGCCGTATCATCGGTCGAAACCTGCTTGGTCGTCCCATCGAGCAGGGAGTAGAGATACAGCTTGCCGCCCGCGTGATAGACGATCGACTGCTCGTCTTTGGTGAACCGCGGATACGCGAACCAGACCCTTTTCCCCTCGGGGTTAGCGAAGGGTTTCAGGTTACGGATGGTGCGGTTCTCCACATCGAAATCAGCGACGTAGAGCGTACGTCCGGGGAATTCGTACTTGAACCCGGTTTGATACTCAAAGCAGATCTTGGTTTCGTCGGGCGAAACGCTGATGCGGTCGAGGATCCCCTTGTCGGCCAGTTCACAGTCAATCCGCTCGAACTTCGGTTCTCCGCCCGGTTGTGGTGTCATCAGATAGTAGCCACGTCCCAGCTCCGGCGGCGTCGCGGCGACCAGCAGTCGCCCATCGCGGAGTGCCGAGTGGACCCAGGCGTGGTACGATTTGTCCGTTAGGGCGATTTCCTCGCCGGGCTTCCCCCCGACTTTACTCGCCATGATGTAATACCGGCCCGTTGCTGGGTTTTTGCGGTTCCAGACGGGCGTGTTCGATCCATCGCGGGTCCAGGTGGGATTGAAGTCCGTGTGCGTGCCGTCGGTGAGCTGATGGAGCCCGGTTCCGTCCACATTGATGATGTGAATGGCCGTGATCCATTTGCCGACATCGGGATCGTTCTTGAGGCGTCGAAAAAACACCAGCCGATCCTCGGTCAGCGACCACGAAGGCTTGAAGTCCCAGTGTCCGCTGGTCAAGGGCTTGGTTTCCGGCGAACCGAGAACGGTGACATGGATCTCGCCATTCTTGTAGTACGAAGCGCGTGGGCCATCCTGGGCGACTGCCGGCGACGCAGCGAGAGCAGAGAGGGCCGCGATCAGGGAGAACAGCGCTGATCCGAATGTCTTCATGGTGAATTCTCTACAGGTGGAGTCGAATCAACCGGATTGTGACATCTCAGCCAGGCAACGAGCCGGTCCTTACGCCGAGTGCTCGTCGGTGTTGTCGCGGGCGACCTCGTCGAGGCCAAACCATTCCTAGAACAACTGCCGCAGCAGGACCGGAGATCGTGAGTGCCAGTCCAGCGTGGTTGAAGCCGGGATTCTCAGGAGCGGCCACCGGGGAGCCAAATGAGATCGGCCCTCAATTCCCGCGACTGGCTGAGTGTACCACGGTGAAGAACCCGTTTCACGCCTGCTGTTGCAGATCGCCGATGCGAAGCAGAAAGCGAATTCTTGTGGGATGGTTGCTTGCGGGCCACCCTTTAACTGCAATCGCGCGTCCATTTACCGGGTGTAAGCATCCGGGCTACGGGAACCCTGGCCCCATCTAATAGAACGCTCATAGGCGGCCAATGAGCCTGGCCAATTCAATGGCGGCCCGCGGAACCACTTGGCGAGCTGTCTCGGCGTCCATCTGTTGCCGCGTGCGAGCGCCCGGCCTACGAAAACGGGCCAAGCCTGTAGCCCCCGAACGTTACCAGCGGACGTTCATCAGAATGGCCGTCACCAGCAGCAGGACCACCAGGCCGAAGATCATCATGATCAGGTTGCGGCGGAACCGGCGGGCCGCTTTTTCCTCGGGCGTGAGCGACCGCAACTGGACCACTTCGCCGCTGGAGGTGCGGATCGACTTGATCGGTTCGCGAATCACGTAGGTCCCGCCCTGCGGATCGGGAATGATCACCGGGCCGGTGCTGGCGGAAGCCTTGCCGACCGTGGGAGTGCTGGTAACCGGTGGCGCGGCGGCAGAGGGCATCGGGCCAGCAGCCGATTGCGGCGGGGCCGCGCTGCCGGGCGAAATGGGGATGGGGCTGTTGAGCGGTTGCGGCCGCCGCGGCGCCGATGGTTGTGGCTGAGCGCCCTGCTGAGGCTGCGCTGCACCACCGCCAGGGCTGGTCGGAATTGGCTGCGGCCGCCGCGGGGCTGAGGGCTGCGTGCTTGCCGGCGGCTGGGCCGTGCGAGGAGCAGCCGCGCGGTACGTGCCCGGCGGTTCCGCATAGCCGGCCGGAGCATAGCCTGGGGCCGCGCTGGGATACACGGGGTTGGAGGGGGGCCCAGACGGTGGTGCTGGCGGCGGAGGGGCCGCGGCCAGCGAGGGAATGATGAATGCGCCGCTACACGTCGGGCAGGTGGTTTCCTGGCCGGCGTAAACGGCATCGATCGCAAGCGTGAGTCCGCAGTGCGGGCAGTCGAACTGGACTTCCGGCATGCGTCTGGGTTCCCTTCTCGCTGGATCACGCAGGGACGTTGGCACGCGTTGTAGCGGCGTCTGCTTGGCGTTGCAGCTCGCTTTTGCCCGGGGCGTTTTCTATGACGCGGCCAAAGCTGCCTTCGCGGCTTCGATCGTGGCGGCGATATCGTCTTCGGTGTGCGCGGCCGACACGAACAGGGCTTCGTACTGGCTGCACGGCATGTACACGCCCCGCTCGATCAACTGCCAGAAGTAGCGGCCGAACCGGGCGGTATCGGCCTTGGCGGCGACGTCCCAGCAGGTGATCACTTCGTCGTGGAAGAACAGCGTCAGCATGCTGCCGACGCGGGCGGTCGTGTGCGGCACGCCGGCCGCTTTGGCTGCCTCGGCCAGTCCTTGTTCGAGCTGGGCGCTGAGCTTTTCCAGCCGATCGTAAGGCGGATCTTCCTTGAGCACTTCGAGTGTGGCGATGCCGGCCGCCGTGGCCAGCGGGTTGCCGCTCAGAGTGCCTGCCTGGAACACCTTTCCGGCCGGCAGAATGTGATCCATGATCTCGGCCTTGCCGCCGTACGCGCCCACAGGCAAACCACCGCCGACGATCTTGCCCATGGTGGTCAAATCGGGCGTGATGCCAAACAGAGCCTGCGCTCCGCCGTAGGCCACGCGGAAGCCGGTCATCACTTCGTCGCAGATCAGCAGTGCGCCGTCGCGGGCTGTTTCTTCACGCAGGGCTTGCAGGAACTCGCGGCTGGGCACCACGCAGCCCATGTTGCCGACCACCGGCTCGAAGATCACGCCGGCGATCTTCCCGGGATGCGCGGCGAAGGCGGCCTTCAAACCGGCCACGTCGTTGTACGACAGCACCAGGGTGTCTTTGGCGGTGCCGGCCGTTACGCCCGGCGAGTTGGGCACGGCCAGCGTGGCCGCGGCGCTGCCGGCGGCCACCAGCAGGCTATCGACATGCCCATGGTAGTTGCCGGCGAACTTGACGATGAGGTCGCGGCCCGTGTAGCCGCGGGCCAGGCGAATGGCGCTCATCGTGGCTTCGGTACCGGAGTTCACCAGCCGTACTTTTTCGACCGACGGCACGGCTTCGATGATCAGCTCGGCCAGGCGGCTTTCGGCCTCGGTGGGCGCGCCGAAGCTGGTGCCGCGCGCGGCCACTTCTTGCAGGGCCGCCACCACGCGCGGGTGCGCGTGGCCCAGGATCATCGGGCCCCAACTGCCGATGTAGTCGATGTAGCGGTTGCCATCGACATCGTACAGGTAAGCACCTTGGGCATGGTCGATGAACAGGGGCTGACCGCCCACGCCTCCGAACGCCCGGGCGGGGCTGTTCACGCCGCCGGGAATCAACTGTTTGGCTCGGGCAAAGGCGGCTTCGCTCTTGGCACGCGACATGGAACGACGGAATCCTTGGCAATCGAACAAACAAGTAGCGGTGACGCAGCACAGAGTGCCCTCGGACCAGCGGGGGCGGCATGCGCAAACTGACTCAAATCCTAACCCACCCGGCGGCCGGTTCGATAGGGGCTAGCGAGGGAAACCGCCCGCGAGGAGCAGCAGGCCGGCACGCCGCTGGTAAGTTGGCCGAACCTGCCCAAAAGCTGGGGGGATAGTGGTTAGGTGGAATGGCAAGGCGCACGGAAACGCTGTTGCCCCGAGAGTCTTGGGATCGTGTGCGGCAGTATGCGCGATTGCCTGAGTCTCCTGGTCGGGGAGGGCGCATTGGCCAGTGCAGAGAGCAAGCGATACGATGGCGTGCGGCTTTGCTGACTTGCGCTCGTTCAACGTTCCTGCGCGGAGAACGTTCCGTGTGGTATGTCCTGGCCTCGGTTCTGATCCTGATCATTGCTGCCGCTGTGGTGCTGTGGTGGCGCAAACCAGGTGGGCGATCCTTTGATGAGCGGCGTCCCGGCAAGTTCCCCGTCGACGGCCTCAACGATCCGCAGAAGGTACTCGCCGAATTGCAGACGGATCTGGATGCGAACGGTTCACCAAGGCCGCTTCTGCTGCACCTGGCTCTGGTGTGCAAGGCCGCCTATGCCAATGGCGAGGCGTGCGTACCGCGTCTTTTCTACGACACCGCCTTTGATCGGGTTGTGCCGGTGGAAATTGGGCCCAACTTCGCTTTCATCGGCATCAGGGGCGAGATTGCGGTGGTTGCTTTTCGAGGGTCCAACGAGATTCGCGATTGGTACACCAATTTCCAGCTGAAGTTGGTCGGCATCGATCACGGCAGATTGCACGGTGGATTTTGGAATGCGTACCGCGCGATGCGGGAGGCCGTCCTGGCAGAATTAGCAGCGCAGCAGCTTGCGCACGTGTGGATTTGCGGTCATAGTCTGGGCGGCGCACTGGCCGTGTGCTGCGCGTACGATCTTGTGACAACCACGGAGATGCCTCTATCTGGTGTCATCACGTACGGCCAGCCGAAGTTCGTCGATGAGAAGCTCGCCAGGCACATTAACGACACGCTGTACGGAAAGTATCTGGCGATTGTCGCCGACAAAGATCCCGTAGCCGATGCGGTGCTCAACTGTCATTTCTGCGGCAGCGCCATGTGGTTTACGGGCGATGACGTTTACTTCGACTCGGGCAAGGTGGAAGCCTTGGCGAGTGAGGCCAGTGCGCCCGAGGAGGCGACGGCGCAGAAAGTGCGCATACCATTCTTCAAGAACGTGATGAGCCGGGAGGAGTTCGAGCAGAAGCAGGAACTGGCGAAGCGAGACCATCCCATACTCCCGTTCTCCGACGGTTCGTTGGAAGTCCAAACGCTACGCGTTCCGTTCTTCGACGACCATCGCATGGAACATTACATCGCCAAGTTGAAGACTTACTTTGCGCCGGTGGCGACCGAATGCCGGACCGAGCCTAAGTAGTCTTCGCGCAGCCGTCATGCTGAGAGGCGGCCGGGTGCTTCATACCGCAAATGATGTGGTGCCCGGATGGCGGAGCGGGAGCCCGTCACGCGTGTAATGGCAGCGGGAGCTGCGCACGCGGAAAGAGAGAGGCACAGGGCGCGGCATAAGATTGGCCGCGTCGAATCATGTGCGGGCAAAAAGCAAACGAGCAACCAGCGCTGAACCCCCGCCCTGGGCAGGCTGCGGCTCAGCGCTGGCCGCTCGGGAATATGCGAGAGAACGGCTTAGCCGATTTCGTCCAGCAGGGCGCCCAGCGCCAATTCCAGCTTGCCGTCGATATCGTAGGTGCCGTTAGCCAGGGCGTCGCGGATTTCCTGGACGCGGTTGTGACGGATCTCAGGCAAGTCGTGTACCTGGTCTACGAAGTTGCCAATGTCCGAAATCTCGAGCACGTCGGAGGTGCTGGCCGGAGCACTGGGAGCCGCAGGCTGGGTCGCCGGAGCCGTTTGCGGACGGCTGATCGCGTGGGCCTGATGCAGACTGGAAGGGCCGTAAATTTGCATGCTTCTCTTCCTCCTTGGGCGGGAGTCGCCCGCGCCGCGAGAGGGGCGCGTGGTCACTCGGCATCTGACTACCAGATACCGTTCACGGGAACAATGCCGATTTCCGCATCACCGTGGTCGCGCGGAGCCGTAAGGGGCCGAAGCTGGGTGGAAGAGCCGCCACGCTTGGGCGGGGCAGACCCCTCCGACTCGCATCCTCGCTGCAACCACCGCTTGTATGCGGAAGCTAACGCGCAGAGGGCATTTTGCTGCTTGGTAGCGGCGAATCGTTCGCTGCCGGGAGCAACTCAAAGCCTCTGTGCATCAAGCCGGCGCTGTCCGTGTCGTGAATCGACCTTGCGCACGAGCTAGCTTGCAGTCACTTCATCGGCCTCCCGCCCCCTGAATCAGCAGCCGCCGTAATAAAGAGCATGCTGGAAAAGCTGGCGAAACTTTGCCGGCTGGCAAAGCCGCGTCGTTCAGCGAAGTGATGGCGTGGCGCGTTTAACGCCCCTCGACATCGAACAGCACCCGGTAGCACGTCCAGTGCTGCGAGACTTCCACCTGGTTGAGATCGACGGCGGCGGGGCTGCCATCGGCCGCCGGCTGCAGCACGAGCTTGGCCCCAGGCCGCTGGACAAAGCCCATCAGGACGCCGCGTTTGAGGGCCAGTTGCCGGCTCAGGTCGGTGAACGGCTGGTAACGGTGATAGATGCCGGCGTAGGTCAGCCCGCCCGATGCCTCGTAAAACATCATCTGTTGCAGGATCGAGGGGATATCGAGCGAGAGCCGATCGTATTCGCGGCGGAAGTCGCGGATCTTGTCGTCGGCGCCGCGTTCGGTGCGCCGGCCGGTCAGCTCGTCGCGCAGTTCGCGGTGCTCGCTGCGACGATCCAGGCGAATGGTCTGGCCCGGCTGAATGGTCGGCAGCGAGAACGCCCAGCGGTCGTACGCCAGCAGGCAGTTCTCCAGCGGCACATCCAAGAGGTTGGTCACGGTGCCTTCGGGCACGCCGGTGATGCTGGCTTTGAGTTCAACACGGATCGGCGGCCGATCGTCGCCGTGCCACCGTCCGACCACGCCCTTGCTCGCCCAAATCGGGATCGGCACGCCCTGCATGGCGTTGAGCTCGGGCGTGAAGCGGTAGCTGCCGTACGACGCCGCCGGCTCGCTGGTGCGGTCCATGCCACCCAGCACGGGGCCGGGCGTACCCATCCAGGCCATCAGCCTGGGCGTGGTCTCCGGAGCCGGTTCGCCGTTGGCCAGATTCGGGGCAATGGTCATATCGAACGTGGCCATCGCCGGGCTGAACACGTGAGCCCAGGTGGTGCCCCGCACGCGTGAGGTGGCCAGGTCAAAATCGACCAGATCCACCTGGTTGAGCCGCAGGCGGTCGCCTTTGGTCCAGTTGGCGAAGGCGTACGCCGCCACGCTCGAAACAATGACCAACAGCGGGAACGTGACCCAGGTGGCTGGCATCCGCCGCACGACTTTGCGCACGAACAGGTAATCGCCCGGCCCGATCAGCAGGATATACGCCAGCACCAACAGGGCGATGATCACAAACGGCACGTAGCTCACGCCGCGGAACTGATCGAGCGCTCCTTGCAGTTGGCCGGAGAGATCGGTGATGCCGCTGTGGGAGATACGACCGCTGCCTTCGCGAGCCGATTCGCGGCTGCCGCGGGCCGACATGCCCAGCAGTACGCTCAAGAAGCGATCGCGCGATTGCCACTCGGCCAGGGGCGGCTGGTCCAAGTCGAGCGCAACCACGACCACTTCGCCAAAGCCGCGGCCGGCACGAATGATCAGCGGCGCGTTCGCCTGCTGCACTTCGACCACGCCGTTTTCCACTTGCAGCAATGGCACGTTCAACTCGCCGCCGGGCACCAGCAGCGGGTCGACGATTTCGCCCACGTAGTTTTCCAGTTCGGCGCTGCGGCGGAGCGTGGTGAATTGCCCGGTCCATCTGGCGGGGGCCAGCTCCTTGAGCGGTTGATCGCTCGCCAACACCGCCGCCGTGGCACGGCCCGAAAGAATGACCAGCCGGCCGCCCAGCTCCACCCAGCGTTTGATGGCCGTAAGCTGGGCCGCGTTGAAGCTGGAGACCACGGCTTCGTCGCTGGTGCCCAGCACCAGCCAGTCGACGCCTTCGTAGCCGTACCAGGCTTCCGGCAGGCTGCCTGCGTCGGGCAGTTGGGCTACGGTGAGCCGCGATTGGCCGTCCGCCCGGCGGTGCATGGCCGCCATATCTTTGAGGCCGCCATCGGGGCCCACGCCCACGATCAGGCTTTGCTGCGAGTTGATGGCAGGCTGGAGCCGGCTGACACCTTCCAGGCGGTAATCCCACTGCCGCGAAACCGACGGCAGGCTGGATTCGACCGGCACGAACGTCGCTCGCAGCACGCTTTGCACCGCGCCAAACCGCGTGAACAACCGCACCTTGGTGCGCTGGCCCGGCTCCAGGGAGATGGGGCCGGGCGTGGAGACTTCGGTCATCACGTCGTCGACGTCGGGCGTGGCCAGGACCACGTTGCCCGACACCGCTTGCGAGCCGGCAACCAGCTCCACCTCGACCGGCGTCCACACGCCGACCTTGTAGACGCCGCCAAACCCAACGGTCAGCTTGGCGATCGTGACCCCGGTATCGGTCGCGGCCGCGCCAGGCGAGCTTTGCGCGTGGGCGTCGCTTGGCCCAGCCGGCAGCAAGCCACAGCCCAGGGCCAGCGCCCAGGCCAATGCGAAGACGGCGGTGCGGGCCGCAACCGAAGAAGTTGCCGCGTTACCTTGCATCATGGGTGGCAAATCTGTTCTGGCGGACAAGCGGATGGAAGATGCCGGAAAGGTGGCGAGGAGCTACGGCTTTTCGGCGTCGTCGCAGACGCAGACCAGCCGGCCGCAGCCGGGGCAGCCAGAGCCGTACTTGAGCCGCACGGCTTCGGTCAGATCGACTCCGGCCACGTTGGCTATGGTGGCCAGCCAGGCGAGCACGTCGGCGAACTCGCCCAGCCGTTCCTCGTGGCTGCCATTGCGTAGGGCCGACGCCAACTCGCCGACTTCCTCCATCAGCCACATGAAGGTGCCGTCGATGCCCCGGGCGACGTCCTTGGTGTAATACATGTTGCGAATGAGTTGTTGGAACTCGCCCAGCTCCAGCGGTGCTGGCGAGGGATCGTCAGGCTGCCCGGTCGCGTTCAAATGCGTAGCTCCTATCTGTTGGGTCCGGGGGGACCGTAATTGAACGTTTGCTCTTGTAGGGTCCGCTATGCGGACCATGCTTTGAAGTTTGATATCTGTAGGGTCCGCTGTGCGGACCAATTCCAATGTTTGCATCCGATATGCACGGCTCGCAGAGCCTTGGCACGCTAGTACGATGGAATACGTGCGTGCCGCCCATCATGGCGAAGGCGTCAGGCTTTGCAACAGGGTTATCGCCGCTTCGTGCTCCGGCTCCTGGGCCAGTAGCTCCCTGAGCACCGCCTGGGCTTTGGACCGGTCGCCGGCGGCGATCAACACCTTTGCCCATTCTATCCGCCAGGAGGCCATCTTGGGGGCAAGTTCGATGGCCAGGGCGTACGCTTCGGCGGCCTCCCCCGTTTGGCCGGACAGCGCCAACGCGGCACCCGCCAGGCGATGGGTGGCGGCGTCGGTCGCGTCGATGTGCAGGGCCTGCCGGGCCCAATCCGCAGCCTGGGCAAACTCGCGCCGCTTGAGGGCAAGCTGGGCCAGCTTCTTCCGCACGGTGAGATCATCGGCATCCAGGGCGGCCAGCCGCGTCAGCGGTTCCACGAGCTTCGCTTCGTCCTCGGCCGCCAGGTACAACGCGGCCAGGGCCTGGGGCCAACGCGTTTCATCCGGCCATGCCTTTTGGGCGAGCGCGTACAGATCCTCGGCGGCCTCGTGGTCGCCCTGCCGCAGCTTCAACTGGGCCAAGAGGGCCAGACACGGCACGTCGGGCGCTGCCGCATCGTGCGCGGCTTCCAGCAGTTGGATCGCCTCGGCGGTTTCGCCTGCCTGGAGTTGGAGCTGAGCCAGCACCCATGAAGCCTGAGGAACCTTTCGCGCGGCGTCGTTTTCGCCTGCTGCCGCCAGCGCGGCTTGCGCATGCTGCCGAGCACTTGCGTATTGCTTGCGGGCAAGTTCCTCCGCCGCCAGCTTGGCCAGAAGTGCAGGATCGTTGGGCTTGCTCGCAACCGCCTTGCGCAGCTCGCCATACTTGACGCTTTCGACCTCCGGCGAAACGCGAATCCCGGCAACCACGCCATCGACGTAGCGGCGGTAGCCGGCCTCAAAATCGGGCACCTCCAGGTTGAAGGCCCGGCGTATCGCCTCGGGCGTGGTACGCACCTCGGCAAAGGCCGCCAGCAGTTTCGCCAAGGCGTCCTCGCCGAACCGCTCCAGCATGTACTCGGCGTACAGCTCCGCCTGGCAGTAGGCCAGTGTCCAATCGTCGGACGAATCCGGACGAATAAAGCCCAGGTTGATGTTGTCGAGCGTGTAAAGCGTGCCAGCCGCGTGACGCTGAGCGAGCAGGCGGTTCCATGATTCGGGCCGCGGGAAGCCTTCGTTCAGCACGGCCAGCGCTTCGGTGTACCAGTGCGGCACGTTGAACGCCGTTTGCTGCAAGTTAAGCACGTGAACGAACTCGTGCTTGAGCACGCGGGCCCAATTGAACGGCTGCTGCATCGCCCCGGGCGACACCATGCCAACCATGCGCCCGGCGCACGCCCCCACGGTGCCAATGTACGGCAGGCCCACCATTCGGGCGCTGAACCAGCCATGCCCTCCGGTGTTGCGTGCCTGGTTGAAGATCTCGATCAGCGTTTTGCCGTCGGGCTCAAAACCGAACTGCCGGCACAGCGTTGGGTAGACTTCGTCTTCCAGATAGCGGGCGGCGCAGCGAGCCAGCACGGCGTCGCGCTGATCGTAGCGGATGATGAAATGCTCGGTCTCCAGCCGCTGGTAATCGGCCAGCACCTCCAGCACCTGAAGCGTGTTGACCACGCGCACGTGGAACGGATCGGCCTCGTAGGCGGCCTCTAACGCAGCTTGGGCTTCTTCCTCGCGGCCCAGACGCATCAGCATCAAGCCTAGCGACGCCTGTGGGCCGGGAAGCTGCGGCAGCTTCTCCGCGGCCAGGCGGTAATAACGCTCGGCCTGGTCGAACCGGCGGACGTCGTCCAGCCGCGTGGCCAGGGAGAAGTAGAATTCGCCAGCCGCGGGATTGGCCGTTTCCACCGTGGCGATGATCGTTTCGGGCGACGCAGCCATCACCACTTGGGGCGTGCTCAGCGCAGGCTTTTCGCCGGCCGGCGAGTGTTGATGTTTCTGCGGCTCGATCAGCCCTAGGGCTGCTACTTGCCCCAGGATGCTGGGATCGCGCACGTTGCACTCGAGTGCCCGGCTCAAGCTCGCCCTGGCTGCGGCATGATCGAAGTTGGCCAGGTGCCAGTCGGCCTCCAGGGCGTAGGCTTCGGCCAGCGGGCGGATTTCTAGCGCCCTCCGCAATGAACGCTGCGCCGCATCGAGGTCGTACCGCTGTAGCGCCAGGTGGGCTAGCGCTGCGTGCACCTCGGCGGCCGACGGATTGATCGCCAGTGCCGCCGCCAGCGAACGAGCGGCATCGGCCTGGTTGTACTTTTCCAGGAACAGCCGGCCGGCTTCGTAATGGGCTGGCCAGTAATCGGCGTTCAGCTCTAGCGCTCTCGGCAGCAGCTTGTTGACCACAAAGCGGAAGTCGCCCGGCCGTCGCTGCCAGCGGGCTGCTTGAGCGGCTCCTAGCGCGATGACTCTCAGGTCTTCCGGCCGTACGATCCGCCGCTGGTGGCGGTTGTAGAAATCCACGAACCACTCGTAGGCCGCGGTGGCTTCTTTCACTTGGCCGCGCAGCCGCAGCTGCTCGGCTTGGACCCAGCGGGCCGTAGGATGCGAGGGCTCAATCGCCAGCGCCGCGGCGACCGCGGCATCTGTCGGAGAAGCCTTTTCGCCAGTTGCGACGGTCTCGCCCCGCTGCAAGTACAGCAGGGCCAGCTCGGCATACAGATCTGCCAAGGGATCCGGTTCAAAGGTGCCCTGCCCTGCCCCGGCGGCACGATCTGCTTGTTTCTCGGGCTGGTCCGCATCGGAGTCTTTGGACAACTGCGCGATGGCGGTTTGCAGATGCGTGATTGCCTGGTCGGATCGGCCGCGGCTGGCGTCGGTTCGCGCGAGCCCTAGTGTGGCCTCGGCGGGATGTTCGGTAACGAGCGCAGCATACGCTTGGGCTGCTTCTGCGTAGCGGCCGCGCAGCAGGTGCCGCCGTGCCTGGTCCAGTGGCGAGTCGGCTGCCGGCGTTTGCCCCGGGGCTGCCAGCAGCAGCGCGCACGCGGCGGCAAGTAGCCCAGAGTGAAAGCGCACAGGTCGCTGATCCATTGCCGCTCCTCGCCGCCATCGGCCATGCGAGTGCCACCGGGGGGAAACAGAAGAAGGGACGCCCCCTACCGGAATCATCTTAACCGGGGGCAGCGGCGGAGGGCAGCCAATGCCGGCAGGTTGCCGCACGGCTTGGGAGCCGCGCGACCAAAACAAAAAGCCCTTGGGCCGCGTCACGCTGTCGCAGCCCAAGGGCGCTTATCGATTGCAATCGATTGCAGCAGGCTGGCCCTACTGCATGATGGCCAGGATATCGGTTTCGCTGAGGATCAGCAGTTCTTCGCCATCGACGACGACTTCGGTACCGGCGTAGTTGCGGTACACAACCCGGTCACCCTCGTGAACCTGGTGTTCTGCCCGGCGGCCATCAGCCAGCAAGCGGCCATCGCCCACGGACAACACTTTGCCTTGCAGGGGGATTTCCCGTGCTTGTTCTGGCAGGATGATGCCGCCTGCCGTCGCCTCCTCGACATCCAAAGGTTTGACGACAACTTTGTCGCCGACCGGCACGATGTTCATGGCCGACTCCCGGACCCTATAGCCGCCTGTTTGGCCCGACGCTCAGGCCATCCCCCAGGTGCTAGCAATCATTGTCGCACGGTGTACGGCGGACCGCAAGCGACCCCGGCGTAGTGGGGGTAAGTGATAACTATACCAGGAGTTAGCAGAAGAAGCGGGCCAGGCTGGGGAGCGTTTTCCGCCCCCCAGGCCGCCTGGTGGTTTTACATCAGCTCGTGGATCGGCGTGGGATCGCTGACCAAGTGCGCCGGACGGCCTTGCGGCGTGTAGTAGATCTTGTCCGGATCGATGCCCAGCTTGCGATACACGGTGCTAGCGAAGTTCTCCGGCGAGAGAATCCGCTCGATGGCCGCGTAGCCGCGGTCATCGGTGGCGCCCACGACGGTGCCGCCGGGCGTGCCGCAGCCGGCGAACATCACGCTCATGGCGTTGGACCAGTGGTCGCGACCGCCGTCCTTGTTGATCTTGGGCGTACGGCCGAACTCACCCAGCACCACGACCAGCGTGGTGTCGAGCAGGCCGCGGTCTTCCAGGTCCTCGATCAGCGTGGCAACCGTGTTGTCGACCTGCGGCATGCGGTTGCGGAAGGCCGGGAAGATGTTGGTGTGGTGGTCCCAGCCGCCTTCATACAGCGTGACAAACGGCACGCCCGCTTCGACCAGGCGGCGGGCCAGCAGCGTCCGCTGACCGAACGAGTTGCGGCCGTACCGCTGACGCACCTTCTCATCTTCGCGATGGATGTCGAAGGCCGCCTGCGATTCGGGCGAGAGCACGAGCTTGTAGCCCTGCTCGTAGTACTCATCCAGGGCGCTGACCGGGTCGCCAGCCGCTTCGTTCTCGATGCGGGGCAGCCGGTCCACGTTCAGCCGTACCGTCCGGCGGGAGAGGAACCGATCGGGTTCCAGGCCGGCGGGCAGAGCCACGTCGCGCACGCGGAAGGAAGTGTTGTTCGGATCGTCGGGCACCACGAACGGAGCATACTTGGCACCCAGGAAGTTGGGACCGCCCGAACGGCTCATCCGCGGAATCGAGAAGTACGCCGGCAGGCCGTCTTTGGCGCCGCCGCGCTCGTAGGCCGTGACCGAGCCGAGGCTGGGGTGGAAGCTCACAAACGCGCCGCAGCCCACCGGGATCCGGGTGGGAGCGCCGGTCATCATATAGTGGTTGCCGGCGCCGTGGTTGCCCTGGTTGTGCTGGATCGAGCGGACCACGGCGATCTTGTCGGAGATCGAGGCCAGCCGCGGCAGGTGCTCGGAGAAGTGCACGCCCGGGATCTTGGTGGCGATGGGCTGGAAATCACCGCGGATTTCCACCGGCGCGTTGGGCTTGGGATCGAACGTCTCGTAATGGCTGGGGCCGCCATCGAGCCAGACCAGGATGCAGCTCGTTTGGCGACGGTTGGCCAGCGCGGCTTCGCTGCGCAGGCGGAGCATATCGACCAAGCCGGCTCCTAAGATGCCGCCTAAGCCTAGCTGCAAACAATCGCGTCGCGAGATACCAGCGCAATTGGAGTGTTTGGCCATGACGTCCTTTCCTAGGTGTTGATAACTAGACCTGTACGGGTACGTGTCGAGCAAGCCTAAGCGGTGCTCAGGCACAGTTAGTTTTGGAAGACAAACTCCGGCGTGTTGACCAGGGCCCAGAGCAGATCCTCGGCGGCCCGGCGACGCACGGCCGGATCCTTCGATTCGGTCGGCTCAGCGGCTTGGGCTTCGGCCTGGGCATCCGCCCCGCCCTTTTCGCCCGCGGCCGAGACCGCTTCGGCCGGCGGAGCCGGCGCGGCGAACAACGGCAGTACCGTAGCGTATTCTTCGTCGGTCGGGTAGCGGCTATAGGTCCGCAGGTACAACTCCTCGACGATCTCCCGCGCGGTGCGATCGCTTTCGGCCAGCTCTTTGCACAAGCCCTCGGCCGAGGTGACCTTGGTGTGCAACCGCGGCGAGTTCATCAGGTGCAGGGCCTGCGTCACCGTGGGTTCATTGACGCGTTCGCACGGCGGGTCCTGGTTCAGGTCGGGCCGGCCGAAGGTGTCGAGGAACAGCGAGCTGATGCGCCGCGTCCACAACTCCACCGCCCGCGAGCCCGGCGGCATGGCGTCGAAGTTCTCACGCACGCCGGTGATGTCGCACACGGCATCGAGCAGTTGCTCGGCCCGCAGTTGGGTGCGGTAATGCCGCGAGTAGTTGCGGGTATCGGCCACGTTCCGCTCGTTGGGAATCGAGCTCAGGCCGTACGCGTAGCTGTTGCAGATCGTGCGGATCAGGGCCTTGATGCTGTACTTGTTGCGGCGGAACTCCGCGGCCAGGTCGTCCAGCAGCGGACCGTTGGTCGGCGGGTTGGTTGCCCGGATGTCGTCCACCGGATCGACGATGCCGCGGCCCATCAAGTCGGCCCACACGCGGTTGGCCATCACCGTGGAGAAGTACGGGTTATCGTCGGCGGTCATCCAGCGCACCAAGGCCTGGCGGGGATCTTCGCCGGGGGCGATTGGGCTGGCTTCGCCTTCCAGCGGCGTAGGCACCATCACTTCGCCTGTGTTGGGGTGAGTGACGTCGCCACGGCTGGCGGTGAACAGGATTTCTTCGCTGCCGGAGATCGGCGGCGAGAGGCCACGGCCCTTGCGGCCGATCCGCGAGAAGTACGCGGCGAAGCTGTAGAAGTGCTCCTGCCCCCACTTCTCAAACGGGTGATGGTGGCACTTGGCACAGTCCAACCGCACGCCCAGGAACAGCTGGCTGACCATCGTGGCGATTTCCGCCGGTTCGCGGCGATCGCGGAACAGCGTGGTGGCGCCATTGCGGAAGGTGCTGCCCTGGGCCGTGAGCAACTCGCGCACGAACTGGTCGTACGGCATGTCGCGGCGGAAGGCGTCGCGAATCCAGGCGTCGAAGTTCAAGGTGGCCTTCGAGCCTACGCGGTACGGGTTCGGGATCAACAAGTCGGACCACTTGCTCGCCCAGTAGTCGGCGAACTCGGGCTGCTCCAACAGGTAATCGATCAGCTTGGCACGCTTGTCGGCCGAGCTGTCGTTGAGGAACTTGCGGGCTTCGTCCGAGGTCGGCAGCCGGCCGATCACGTCGGTGAACGCGCGACGCAGGAACGTGGCATCGTCAGCCTGGGGCGAGGGCGTAATGCCCAGCGACTGGAGCTTGGTCCAGATGTGTTCGTCGATGAAGTTGTTGCGCGGGAGGTTGGCGTACAGCTCGTCGGGCACTTGGCCTACCAGCGGAATCCGCACTTCGCACACGGCGATGTGGCCCTGGTAGCGGGCCATCACGGCGGTTTCGCCGGGAATTGGGCCGGCGGTCATCAGGCCGTGCGTATCGACGGCCACGATCGCGCTTTCGTTCGATTGGAACGCCGAGCTACTGGTGACGTCGCGGGTGCTGCCGTCGGAGTAATGGGCGGTGACGATCAGTTGCTGCTGACCCTGCTTGAGCATGCTCAGTTCCGACGGATCGACGCTGATGCTCACCACCACCGGATCGTCGGCCTGCCGGCGAGGCATGCCTTCGGCAATCCAGCGGCGGAGGATCTCGTAATCGCGGCTATCGGGCTCGATCCGCTTGCCGCCGCCGTGAGGCACCAGACCGGTGGCCTTGGCCAGCAGCAGGCTGCGATCGGGAGCGGCCGGGAACACACGGCGTCCGCGGCCTTCGAGCACCAGGGCGTCGTAATCGAAGTCGGCGTAGAAGCCCAGCAGCGAGAGGGCAAAACCGTTCTGGCCGCGGGCTTTGCCGTGGCACGGGCCGGAGTTGCAACCGTGGGCGGTGAGGATCGGAATGATGTCGTTTTCGAGCGTGACCGGCAGCACGCCATCGGCCTGGCTGACTTCAACCACGACCTTGGCTTGCTTGCCAGCGGCAGAAACCACGACGGTTGCGGTGCCATTGCCGACCGCGGTGATGATGCCGGCGGCGTCGACCGTAGCGACCTCGGGCTGGAGGCTTTCGTAGCGGGCAGCACGCGTCAGATCAGCCGAGCGAAAAGCACTGCCGGTGCCGCTTAGCCCACTGACCAGCAACTGCTGCGTGCTGTCCTTGCCGCGCAAGGCGACCTTGGCGGGCGTGATCTGGAGCTTCTCGACCGGGGCCGCCGCAGCGGGTTCCTGAGGCGCATCGGCTGCTGCCACAGGAGCTTGTGCCAGGGAAGCAACCAACAGCGCAGCGGAAAACGTCAACACAAGGCGGGACATTGCTACTAGCGGCGGGAAGCGGTAGGAAGGTCGGAAAACGTGGGGTTAACCCACGATGCTAGCAGCCCAATTCGGCAGGCGCCGGCGCATGGGCCGGCCTCATTATATCGGCCGTCTGCCCGACGAATCAAACTGTATTTATCACAAATGGTTCGTTCGGGGGGATAGGTGAAGATGGAGGCTTAGGAAGGCTGCGCTGCCTGCCTGCCCCCCCTGCCCCTATTGGCTTGTTCGCCGGCGGCCTGGCTAGCATTAGAGCGAAGCCCTCAGGCCACTTACGACTTCGCCGGCAAGTTCTTGGGCACGCGGCACAGAGGGCTGCTCGTGGTCGGCTCGGCCAGCACCTCAGCCAGCGTGGTGCTGGAGAACGCTTCTTCGACTCCGGCCAGAGCGTTATCAAGCCGGCGATGCAGTGGGCACAGCCGCACTCCGTGGGCGCTGATCCCCAGCGGGCAGGTGCGGATCCGTTTGATCGGTTCCACGGCGTTGACCACTTCCAGGA
>Ga0182737_1001925_pt1 | contig 18658 bp, 21 predicted proteins | sample eDN5th30CBELigOP_FD_128878 | JGI IMG/M metagenome (GOLD analysis project Ga0182737, IMG submission 128878) | Enriched Organic Plus compost microbial communities from Emeryville, California, USA - eDNA 5th pass 30_C BE-Lig OP (version 2) (version 2) ...
GACGTGCGTCGAGCCCCTCTGGGATATGGCAGGATGGTCGTCGCGGGCGATTGGCGCAGTTGGTAGCGCGCTTCCTTCACACGGAAGAGGTCATCAGTTCGAGTCTGGTATCGCCCACCACGAAACCCCCGGTCAGCCGGGGGTTTTCTCGTCCCCGGCTGAGGCCTCCCGGCGGCGTGGCGGGCGCGCACCCACACTCCACCCACAGTTACTCAGATCCGCGCACAGCCGTCTTGATCGCGTTCCTCCATGCGAGGTCGCACCCGGTTAGACCCACGGGGCATAGGACGGCTATGACGAATCAGAACTTCGGGGCGCAGAGCCCCACCAGGCTGCCCTCGGCGCTGCTCACCGCATCGGACGTCGCGGCAATCCTCGGCACAACGGTCGGCGGGCTCGCCCAGCTGCGCTTCCGGGGCGAGGGGCCGGCGTACATGAAGTTCGGTCGCGCCGTCCGTTACTCCCCCGCCGATGTACAGGCATACATCGACGCGGCGCGCGTCCAGACTCGGATGCCCGCCTGATGGCCTCCATCGAGAAGTACCAGACCAAGGGTGGCACTCGGTACCGTGTCCGCTACAGGACGCCTGACGGCCGGTCCACCGACAAGGGCGGATTTAGCACCAAGCGCGAAGCCGAAGCGTGGAAGGCGGAGAACCTGCTCGCCCGCAGGAGCGGGACGTTCGTGAGCGAGACGGAGCGGCGGACCCGTGTCGGCGTGCTCATCGACCGCTATCTCGCACATGAAACGTCGGTAGCGGAGACGACCGTGAGCAACCGCACAAGCATCGTGAACACGTGGATTCGGCCCGACTGGGAGTCGTGGCCCGTGGGCAAGGTCGAGCACAAGCACGTCCAGGAGTGGGTCGACCGCATCTACTTCGCACCCCGCGCCATCACGCGCGGAGCAGGACAGGAGCATGGCACTGCCGGCGCCGCGACCGTGCAAAAGGCGCACGCGATGCTCCACAGCATCTTCGAGCTCGGTGTGCGCGACCGCCTGCTGCCAAACAATCCGGCGACCGGGACGAACCTCCCCAAGCTGCCTCTCCGACCTCACCCCTACTTGACTCGCGCGGAGCTGGATGAGCTCGCCAGCGCTATCTGAATCGGCCTGACTTTCGTTCCGTTCTTCAAGCAAGGATGGAACCGATGAATCAGAAGTACTCGCCCGAGATGCGCGAGCGCGCGCTGCGGATGCTCGACGAGGCCAAGCCCGAGCATCCGAACCTCATGTCCGCGGTGCGACATGTCGCGGGCCTGCTCGGCATGAGCCCGGAGACGCTGCGCGTGTGGCACCGCCGCCGCGAGATCGACGCCGGGCAGCGCCCCGGCGTGCCGACCGACGTCGCCGAGGAGAACTAGCGACTTCGCCGTGAGAACGCCGAGCTGAAGAAGGCGAACGAGGTCCTCAAAGCTGCGAGCGTGTTTTTCGCGAAGGAACTCGACCGTCCCTGACGAGCATGATCCGCTTCATCGACGAACACAGGGATCAGTTCGGGGTCGAGTTCCTCTGCCGCGTCCTCCGCGACGCGGTGCCGGGGTTCCTCACCTCGCGCGGGTATCGCGCGGCGAAGACGCGCGTGCCCTCCGCCAGGCAGCTGAAGGACGAACTCCTCGTCCCCGAGATCCAGCGTCTTCACGAGGAGAACTACGGCGTCTACGGCGTCCGGAAGATGCATGCTCTCCTCCGGCGGGAGGGGTGGGACATCGGGCGTGACCAGACCGCGCGGCTCATGAAGCTCGCCGGGGTGCGGGGGGTGGCGCGGTCGAAGAAGGTGTTCACCACGAAGTCCGACCCGACCATCGCGCAGCCGATGGATCTCGTCGAACGCGACTTCACCGCTCCCGCGCCGAACCGGTTGTGGGTCGCGGACATCACGTATGTCGGAACGTGGGCGGGGATGGCGTATGTCGCGTTCGTGATCGACGTGTTCTCCCGCATGATCGTCGGCTGGAACGTCGCCGGGACGCTGCGCGCGGAGGTGCTGCCGTTACAGGCGTTGAACATGGCCGCGTGGGGCGCGCGCGGGTCGCTCGATGACCTCGTCCACCACGCCGATCATGGGTCGAACTACCTCTCGGTCGTCTACACGGATCGCATCAACGAGCTCGGCGCGACCCCGTCGACAGGGAGCGTCGGTGACAGCTACGACGCCCTCGCCGAGGCCGTCAACGGGCTCTACAAGACCGAGCTGATCCGTCGGAAGGGCCCGTGGCGGACGGTCGAGCAGGTCGAGCTCGCGACGCTCGAGTACGTGTGGTGGTGGAACAACGCTCGTCTCCACGGCGAGCTCGATTACCGCACGCCGGTCGAGGTCGAGGAGGCGTACTACGCTGGCCTCGAATCAGCCCAGCCAGCGCTCGCTGGACAGGGAAGCAGGTAGGAACGAAACCCAGGGCGATTCAATCGACGGTCGTGAGACCGACGGTGTCGTGGTTCAGGTTCCGCCACGCGCCGAGAGTCAGCACCAGCTTCTCCGGGTTGACGACCGAGATGCCGAGGGGTCGGGCCTCGACGGCGCCATTCCCCAGGAGCTTCTCCAAAGCGAGGTACGTCGTCCGCAGCGGAACCCCCGACGCGTCCGCAACATGGCGGACGCTCCCCCACCGACGGTGCCCCGCGATCGCGGCGTCGGCCAGCGTCCGCCACACGATCTCGTTCCCCTTCACCCGAGCACCCTACCGTGCAGGAAAACCGGCAATCCAGCACCATCAGCCGAGAAGCGGCCACCAGCCGCACGAAACCGCGCACAGACGCCCGAACCGCGACGGCGCGCCCCGCGAGCCGCCCCGCCCGACCGCGCACAGGCGCGTCCAGGAGCGTGCAGCGACCCCCGAGCACCCAGTCATCGACCACACCACGACACCACCCCGCCAACGAGCCGCCTGCACCCCGAACCGCCACCAGGGCGCCCCACGGCACGCCACCAGCCGCCACCACCGGGCCCCAGCGCCCGGGCTCTACCGGAGGGGTTCGAACTCGATCCCCTGCGCAGCCGCGTCCCGGCAGACAGCGGTGTCCGGATAGTACGGGCAATGCCATTCGAGCGTCTGGTCAGTGATGGCCTCGCCCGAGGTGGACTCGACGATCCCCGGCTGGGCGCGCACCAGCCCCAGCCATTCCCCCGCCGTCTGGCATGCCGTGTACGTCGGCGCGACGGCCGCCTCGATGTCGTCACTCGCCTGGTTCTCGAGCTCGAACAGCGCAGAGCTCTCCTCGGGCGAGATAGACCCGTCAGCCTCCGCTTGCGCGTAAGCCGCGTTGAGGTAGGAGTAGACCCCCTCGATGCCGGCGAGAGCGGCGTCCCCTGCGGCCCTGCACTCTGCGGACGGCTCCGTCGCCTCAATCGTGCGCGGCCCGAAGTCGACAGTCGGCGTCGACTGGACGCACCCCGCCAGAGCCAAGACGAGGACGCTGGCGCCGACGACGGCCCGGAGCTTCTCCATGCGGGGAGGCTAGCTGGTCGACGCCGCTCAACAACAGCGGCACTGTCAGCGAACACCGCTACCATCTACACTGCGGCGCCGCGCCGCAAGACGGAGAACTCCGAGGTGCGCGGCGCCACCCTCGTCTCCGCGCGGCCGGGCGCACTCGTATCCAGGATCCGCACATTGCCAGCCAACTCCGATCCCCGGGACGGCCTGGACGCCGCCCGTCGCGCCCGCACCAGCTACCGGCCCGGATGGTCCGCGCTCGACGCAGCGCGTGAGATAGCGCCCGCCGTATTCGCCCTCGGATACGAGGCAGGCGACCAGTGGACCGCATACGCGTACGTCCAGCTCGTCGAGGTCGGCGGCGAGCGCGGGTGGCGCGCCGTCACCGCAGACGAACCCCGGCAGCTCATCGGGTACTGGACGCGGCTCAGGATCGCATGCGACAACGCCCACCGCGCGTGGCTGCGGACACGCTCCGTGCCCGGCGAACCCCGCGCCACGTGGGCCGGACGCACAGCCGCCGAAGTCGACGCAGGCCGGTAACGCTACACACCCCACTAGCATCCGGTCATGGACTACATCGGGGACTTCATCGTCGGCGTGGCCGTCTTCATCGCTGGAGCAGCCACCACGGCGGTAGTCGGCCGTTGGAGGTCGTACAGACACGACATCAAACGGCCCCTCGCCATCCAGCGGCTCCACACAGACCAGTGGGTGCTGCAGAACACCCGCCGTCGCGACCTCCATCAGGTCATCGCCGTCGTCATCCACCCCGACAAGACCGTCCGCGACGAGGGCTTCGAGCTCATCCCCGGCACCCACGCCCGCGAACTCGCCCGCATCCCCTGGGGCTCCACCGTCGACATCCGGTGGGACACCGAATCCCGGCTCCGCCCCGGCAAGTTCACCCGCACTCACTGGGGCGAGGCCCACGTGGACGAAGGCAACGACAGCATCCGGTTCGAGCCCGTCAAGTACCCCGGCACCGACGGCCTCCTCCTCAACGGCGGGACCCACTGAGCTCAGTCGTGAGGTGAAGAAGAAGACGGTGGGGGTACCCAGAACCCGTACCCAGTGATCTCCAGATCACGCATCGACTTCGCCGATCCCAGCCTCCACGCAAACGCCACCCGCCAAACCCGAAGCCCGCCCGCAACCCGCCAACACCTCGCCGCCGATACGACCGCGCACCGCCCCGCCCCCCACCGAAACGCGCACCGCTGCCGAACCGTCAACTCCGGGCGGCCACGGGCCGCCCGGACGCCATCGCACCGCCCCCGCGCCGCACACGCGCAGCCGCCGAAACGCCAGCGCCGGCGGAGCGAAGCGGAGCCGGTGGCGGTGGCTGCCGCCGCGCACATCCTCCGCGGGAACAGATGTCGTTCTCCCCCGAGTGACTTGCGGCCCTGCGGGCCGCTGCACTCGGTGATACATGTCCGACCGCTGGGAGCTCGCTTGGCCACTACCGTTCGCTTTTCCGACGCTGTTTCGGCGGGCTCTGCGTCCGAGGTCTCCCCGGCCGCTGTGCTTGCGCCGCTGCTGCGGGACCGAGCTCGCCTCAGTCTTCCTCCCGACCAGCGACTGCTCGCGCTGTTCGTCCGCGGCTACAGCGCGCACCTGTCAACTGCTGCCGTTCTCGGATACGTGAGGTCCCGTGACGATGCGCTTCGTGCTGCTCTCGACGAGTCGCCCGGGTTGGCCCGGTCGGTGTCGTCGGCGGCGCGGCGGTGGCTGCGCGATGTGCGTGGCGACGACGCGGCGGTGCGTCTGCGGCGTGAGGTGGCGCGGCGCGGTCTTGCGCGTCTGCTGTCGCCGACGCCGGAGGGTCTGAAGGTGAGCGCGCGTGCGGACGCGACGACGCGGGCGGTGTTCGCACACATGGTATCCCGGTGGGTCGAGCTCGCAACCGACGGAAAGAACGCCCTCATCTACTCCCCCGCTTGGGCCGGGGTCCAGGTGAACCTGTCGGCACGTCAGGTCACGCGTGCGTTGTCGCATCTCGAGAAGGAGTACCGCTGGATTCGCCGCGCCGGATCCGCAGGCGGTGGTCGAATCCTCTGGCGCCTCACGCAGCTCAACGACCCGTTCCTCCGCGAGACCGCGTGGGCGGTCGCGGACGCGATCGACGCGCTCGCCGACGGGCAACCGGAGCGGGATGCGGTCGCGGCGACGCTGCTGACCGCAGGCCACCACGCCTGGCACTACTCCAAGGAGCTCGGGAGCCGCGCGTTCCTGACGCTCGTCGCCCACCACGCTGGTCCCGGGATGACCGCAGGTGTGAGCGTCACGTCGCTTCGCACGGCACGTAAAGCCCTCGACGCGTACGGGCTCCGGACCGTCGCCGCAGAGGCTCTGCCCGCGCGGCTCGACACGATCGGGGAAGAGACGCTGGCCGTGTTCATCCGTGCCGACCGCGAGGTCGCGCATGCCGCCGAGGTCGAGGAGACCCGCCGAAAGCTCGCCGAGTTCCGGGCCAAGCGCGATGCCCAGTACGAGGCCCGAAAGCGTGCGCGCGCGTTCCTCCGCCAGGTGCACGAGCACGTGGGTAAGGTTCCGGCGGCCGCGGATGGGAAGCAGGCGCTCGAGCAGTGGGTGCCGCGGCTCGCCGCCGTGCTCGCTGGGCGCGTGGCCGCGAGTGCCGTGGACGCTGTGGTCGCCGAGCTCGAGACCGCTCTGGTTCGCGCCGGTCACGAGCAGCCGGTGGTGGCGAAGGTGGTCGGGTTCGTTCGCGCACGCACTACGGAAGCCGCCACCGCGGCGGCGTGACGGACCGTATGACCTCGGGTCCTTCATCACCCACGTGCGCGCCCCTACTCTCATGGCATGCGGATTTCGCTCCTCCTCGGCGCTGGGGCTTCCCATGACGCGGGCCTACCTTTGACGAACGCGCTCGCGCGCGACCTTGTCACGAAGTTGAACGACGAGCAGCCGAGCTCGACATCGACGCAGCTTCTGAACTCGATATACGCCGCGATGGTCAACTTTTCGGCCGCGCGCGGCGGCAACCCCCTTGCCGCGGTGAACGTCGAAACCATGTTCTCGGCGATCCGCCTGCTCCGCGACCGGAAGGACCACGAAGCCGCTCCCTTCGTGCTCAACTGGGTGCGCCTCGCAGACGGTCACGGCGATGGCGCCCCGTACGGGGGCGACTTCCTTCGAGCCCGCCAGCTAGCGCGAGGCGTCGCCGAAGCCTTCGGCGACAGCGCGGGAGCCGGCGATAATCTTCTGGACGCCGTTCGCGAGGTCGTGCGCTCCGAGATCGGCGGCAGCGTTCCCCGCGAAGCGTTCGAAGAGCTCGAGCGCAGTCTGCTCCGCGCACTCGTTGACCTGCTCGCGCACCCCGCCGACCTCAGCTACCTGAACCCCCTCCTGGACCTCGCCGAAGCCCAAGCCGGCGGTCTCGATGTCGTGACCCTCAACTACGACCTGACCGTCGAGACCGCTGCCGCGCAACGGGGAGTCGAAGTGACCCGAGGAGTCGAGGTCCGTCAGCCAGGCGCCGACTTCGACTTCTCCCCCCGCGACCGTATGATCCGCCTCGTCAAGCTCCACGGCTCGCTGGACTTCTACCTCGAAACCGTCGAAGTGCCTGGGGGCCTCCCCCAGAAGATCACCAAGATCAATCAGGACCCGACGGACCTCATGAGAGATCCCGCCCTCGTGATCGGCCAGCGAGAGAAGCTGGAAACCGAGGGCCCGACGCTCGCGCTCATGCGGGCCTTCGAGGACGTCATGCGCCGCACCGACCGGCTGGTGATCGTCGGCTACTCAGGCGGTGACGCCCACGTGAACGCTGTCATCCGCGACTGGATCAACGCGGACACACACCGCACAATCGTCGTACTCGACCCCTACTGGCCAACTCTCGGCTTCTTCGAGAAACGCGGGTTCCCATACGAGCTCAACTCCTACCTCGGCGTGCAACAAGACGACGAGACACCCCGCCGCCTCGTCGTCATCCGCGCCGCCGCATCCGTCGGCCTGAAGGAGGCCCTGACTGCGGAGGTCGAACTCGACCCGCAACCGTGGTTCGACGTTGATGCGACCATCTCAGGCACGACGGTGACAATCACGGTCACAAACCGCGGACGGTCACTCGGACCAACGCAGTTCTATGCCCAACCCCCGGTGTGGAATCACCCCGCAGTCCCTTACCCGCGGGAGGTGCGGGTGCTACATCCTGAGGCGTCAAACGACGACCAGGTCTACGGAGCCGTCAACATCCCGAGGATGGCCGCCGGAGAAACAGTGTCGGTGGAGATCACGTACGACGCCGCCGAGGCATGCCCGCGCTGGGTACTTCGCATCACCGGCGCCCGAGAGATAGACCGGGTGACCGAGATCTTCGACGCGAACGGCAAGTTCAACGAGCGCTAGCGGGCCCTTCGGGCCCGCCGCCCGCGCCGCGCTGTCGCTAAGTCGTCGACCGCGTTGTCGACCCGACCGCGGTTGCGGGCCGCATGCTCCCCGACTGTCGGCGCGCTTGCCTCCGGCTCGCTGTCGCTCGCCGGTCGTGGTCGTCTCGTGGCCGGCCCGCGGGGCGCCGCGGCGACGTGACGTGCGTGTGCGGTCCGTCAGCGCCGTGTGGGCGGCCCGACGACGGACCCGCGGCCTCGGGGCCGCGGGTGGTGACGGTCCGACAACGGCCCGCGGCGCCGCGACGGCGGGCGGGACGACTCGTGAGCGCCGCTGTATCCGCGCCCGCCACGTCGTCGCCGGTCGATACGATGCAGCCGTGGCCAAGATCCAGCTCGACTACGCGGACGCCGAAGCCGCGATGGAGCTCGGGCTGCGCTTCGGGGAGGTCTACCCTGACCCGCACGACTCGAACAGGCAGATCAAGGCCGCAGCGGCGCAGCACCCCACCTTCGATGCGGACTTGAACGCGATTGCCGGCGCCCATGCGACCAGACGCTTCGGGCGACCGGACGGCCTCGGTCCGGACGAGTCCAGGTACATGGCCGAGTACTACCGGGCCCTCGCGGACCTGGCATCGTCTGAGCTCTTCGCCGCGATCGAGATGCGACGGACGGACTTCCGCGGCGGCCACTCCCAGCCCGCCGGGTACCGCTACTTCGAGTTGCGCCGTCCGCGACGACGCGCGCAACTCACAGGTCGGGTGCTCGCCGGCTGGTACTGGGTCCGCGAAGAGGGCCGCTTCGGTTACTGGGAAGGCGACCGATGGTCGCCGATGAGGCTCACTCCCCCTCCGGCTACCGGAGTGTTCGGAAAGCCGCTGACCGTGTCTGGGTTCGGTTCCTGGGATGAGTTGGACTGGTCCGCGATGATCGGACGCATCAACGACTGGGTCGACGGCGAGATCGCTGGGCTCCACCAGATCATCACGGAGCGGCAGTCGCGGCGGTCCGCCTCCGCCGTGATGACGCTTCAAGGACGGGTGCAGCTGTATTTGTACGCCGCCGACCACTACTGGGCGTACGCCGTCGGCCTGGACAACAACCCCGACGGCGAAGACGATGCCGCCGAGTGGGATGCGGACGCTCCCGCGGATGTCGCTCCTCGCCCGTATCAGGTGCTGGGCACGGAACACGTCGTGCCAGTGCTCGTCGGCTGGTTGAGCACCGGCACGCTTCCCGCCGGCTACTGGAAGCAACCGGTCCACGAAAACCTCGACGCCGATGCCGACGCGACGGACCAGTACCAGCCGGACGCCTCCACTATCGCGTGGATGGCCGCGCAGGCCTCCGTGGCGGTTACGCGCACCCGCGCGCGAGCAGCGAAACCTGACCCACAACCGTTCGGAGTGAGCCCCGAAGGTGCGGAGCGCCTCGTTGCGCAATGGATGCGCCACCTCGGCGCGGCCGACGCCGAAGCCACGCGCCACAGCCGCGACGACGGCATCGACGTGATATCCGCCAACTACGTCGCCCAGGTCAAACACCTCGCGGGTTCCGTCGCCGTCGAGTCCGTTCGAGCGTTCTTCGGTGTCGCAACCCGTGACGGTCGCTTCCCGCTGTTCTTCACGAGCGGTCGCTACACAAGCGGGTGCATCGCGTTCGCCGACGCCGTCGGCATGGGCCTGTTCACCTACAGCGCGGAGGAAGCTACCCTCACTCCCCTCGGCAGTGTCGCCCGTAGGCTCGTAGAGGACGGTCTGGACTAGGACCAAGGCCTCCGGCGCACGCGGCGACGACAGGGCGCGCACAGCGCGCCAACGCCGGCGAGCGGCTACCCGATCTTCTCGACGCTGAGGTCGCCGTTCACGACGTACACCTCGAGTCCTAGACGCGCCCACGTCGTCGCGTGCACTCGGCAGACCTTGTCGCGAAGCGTGTGAGGTACGACGATCGCGTAGCGCACCGGCGTAGAGGACGGGCGCATTCTGCGTAGCACCTGGCCGTAAAGGATGTCGACGGCCGTCTCGCTGGCCTTCGTGTGGCCCTTGGCCTCGGCGATGAGGGTCTCTTCGCCGCGAGTGGCAATGACGTCGATATAGCCCGGATTCCGGACCGATGTCTGCCACCCCTGCGCCTGCAGGAACGTGCAGAACGCGTCCTCGACCTGCGCCTCGGTCAGGCGTGCGTGCACATCGTCCACGACCGCAAGGTAGCGCACCACCCCGCCGCGCGGAGCCCAACGCCGACAGCACGCGCCCACAACGTACCCGCAACACCGACACTCGGCCCTGACAGGGGCCGGCCGAGAACACCATGCCGAACAGCCCGCACCCGCGACGACGACACCGGCCCCTGTCAGGGACCGGTCACCGGGATGCCGCCGCTCCGGGCGAGACTGCGCCGCACACATCCAAGTCGGAGGCATCAACCGGTGCCGCCATCAGGAACGGCGCCTGAAGCAGGACAGCTTTCGTGCGCCTCGATGCCCCCGAGGAGGAGCATGAACAAGACCAACACCGTGAACGCCGAGCAGAACTCGAAGCGTCACCTGATCAAGGCCGGCGCCGCTGCTGCCGCGCTCGCCGTCGTCGCTGCCGGCGGCCTCACCAGCCTCGGCGGCTGGGCCGCCAGCAAGTCGATCGCCGGTGGTGAGGTGTCGTCCGTCACGCTCGGGATCGACGTGACCCAGGACGGTGCCTGGGAGGCCTATCACGGCTCGGCGCTCGTGTCGACGTTCGAGGACCTCAGCGACGCCCCCGCCCTGTTCCCCGGCAGCTACATCGTTGGGGAGTTCGACGTCGAGCTCGACGCCCTGGGCACCAGGGACGGCCTGGTCGAGTTCGAGGTCGACGCCGGTGCGGCCGTGCCGATCAACTCGGCCTCGCAGGCCGACCAGGAGCTCGCCGCCGCCCTCGGCGGCGGCATGCGCTTCGACATCGAGCGCGGCCTCGGCGAGATCATCGAGTACGACGCCGACCTCTCCGCCGCGCGCGGCACGAGCGTGTACCGCGTGATCGACAGCGGCACGGTCGTCGTCCGGGCGATCCTCGAGCTCCCCTCCGACATCGAGGGCCTCTACGCCAGCGGCGGCGCCGTCCAGCTCTCCGAGAGCATCCTGCGCATCGCCCAGGTCGGCTAGCACACCCGACACCCAACAAGGGCGGGCAGCTGATCTCTGGCTGCCCGCCCTCGGCATTCACGGAGAAGGAGAGCGTGATGAAGAAGATCATCCGAGGCGTCACCAGCCTCGTGTCATGGGCCGTCGCGATCTGCGGCGTCGGGCTGCTTGTCGCCACCATCGTGATCCCCAACATGGTCGGGGCGACGCCACTCACGATGTCGACCGGGAGTATGGCGCCCGCCTACCCGACGGGGAGCGTGGTCGTGGTGAAGCCCGTGGACGGCGCGGACGTCGACGTCGGCGAGGTGGTGACGTTCCAGGCCATCAGCGGGGATCCGAACAGCGTCTACACGCACCGGGTGATCTCGCGCTCCGTCACGAGCGCCGGCGTCGAGCTCGTCACCAAAGGCGACGCGAACCCGTCCGCAGACAAGCCGATCCTCGCCGAACAAGTGCTCGGCCGCGTCATCTACAGCCTCCCCTCCCCCACCGGCTTCGTCCTGGCTGCACTGAATGGAGGACCGGTACGGCCCCTCGTTGCCCCCGCCGCTATCGCCGGACTCGCCGTCTATATCCTCGTCCAGGTCGCGTTTGCCGTGCGCGGCGTGCGGAAGGCGCGTCGACGGGATGCGCTGGGCGCGGCTGGCTCGGCTGCCTAGCGCAGCTGCCTCAGACGGAAGGCGACAGCTGGGCCCGCCAGGTGGTCCCGAACCCCCCGGTGTCGGCCGACCGCGGCGTCTCGGGTGGTCCTCAACCCCCTCCGGGGGGGTCAGGTCGGGTCGCGACCCCCCGCCTCCTTCCCTTTATTTTCGGGGCTTCTGGCCCCCGTGGGTGGTCGGAGGTGGTCTGAAAGACCCCGTCCAGATCTCGCTGATTGGAACCCGAACAGCCACTGGGGGCGACCCGAAAATGACCCCCCAGACCACCCGCAACCACCTGCAAACCCTCGCCGCACACATGGTGAGCGACAGGTTCTCGGACCAGATCGCTGCGAGACGCGCGTTTCGCCGCATGTATCCAGGTGAACCGAAAATCACCGCCGGAGACCAAGCCGGCTGAGCAGAGAGACAACCACTTGAACGACCACATCTCGCAGCAGGAAGCTCGCCTTCGGGACGCTGTCGCGAAGCTCGGGAACCTCGCCCTCACCGTCGACGACGAGCCGTTCACGGGCTCGCTCACCGGGACCCCCGTCCTCGGCCTCCGGCTCGGCATCCGCGCCAAGTTCCAGACTGGAACAGGGTTCACATACCCGATCGCGCTCACCCTGCCCGAGCACGGGCACGCCGCCGATGCCTGGCGTGACGCGGCGGCGCAGGCCAACCTCGGTCGCCTCGTCGACGCGCTCGACAAGGGCTGGACGGACGAGCTCCCGGACGGCAGGAAGCAGCACTACCTCGGCCTCGTCGCCACGAGCGACGACGTCTTCCAGTCCGTCATCCTCAGCCTCGCCGCCCGGGTCGCTACCCTCAACGGCAGGGAGGTCGCGGCGCTCGCCTACGGGCGTAGCGTGCCTATCGCCCCGTCGGTGACGCCGGAGGGCGCTATCGCCGCCGCCACCCTCCAGCAGGGGACCCTGACCCCCGTCACCGCAAGCAACCTCGCCGGAATCGGTGCCGCGCTCGACCTGATGAGCGAGCGCCGGGACCCCAAGTCGCGAGCCGTGTTCGACGTGCGCAGGCAGGACGAGGTCACGGTCGCGCTGCGCGACTCGTTCAACCGTGCATCCGCGGCCGAAGACGTCACACGCACCCTCGAAGACGAGGGGTGGCGTCTCGTCGACGATACGGCCGCTGACGTCATCACGTTCGAGCGCGACGGCCGCATCGGGAACCTCCTGCGCGACAGCCGCCTCGAGGAGCACGCGCGCCGTGTCGCCGACGCGATGGCGGATGCGCTGGCGCCGAGCACCCGTCGCGCCTACGCCGGCGCACTCACGCGGTTCGATGCGTGGTGTGGGCGCGACGGGTTCGACCCGCGCACCCCGGATGCGGTGGCCGCGTACGTAGCGCAGCTGGGGGCGTCGGGTCGGTCGGTGTCGACGGTGGCGATTGTGCTCGCGGCGGTGCGGTACAGGGCCCTGGCGGAGGGGTCTGAGGATCTGACGCAGCATCGGGGTGTGCGGCTGACGGCGGCGGGTGTGCGCCGGCAACTCGCGGGTCAGCCGCGGAGGCGTGCGCACGCGTTGACGACCGCGGAGCTCGCCCGCATCGTCGACGGGATCGACCAGGCCACGGTCGCCGGTCGGCGCGACGCGGCGCTGCTGCTGCTGCTGTACGCGGGGGCCTTTCGGCGGTCGGAGGTGGCGGCCCTGACACGGAGGGACCTGAAGCTCGGCGCGGACGGTCTCGTCGTCACGGTCAGGAAGTCGAAGACAGATCAGGAGGGTGCCGGGCAGGTGGTCGGCATCGCCCGTGGTGCGAACCCGCGCACGGACCCGGTGGCGGCGGTGTCGAGGTGGCTGGCGACGTTGGCGCCGGCCGCGGACGAGCCGGTGTTCGTGCCGGTCACACGGACGGGTGCGATCGTCCGCGGACGGGCTGTGGACGGCCGAACCATTGCCCGCGTGCTGCAAGCGCGCGCGGTAGCGGCGGACTTGACCCTGCCGGGTCTGAGCGGCCACTCGGGGCGCGCGGGCCACATCACGACCGCGGCCGCCACAGGGGTTCCGCTGGACCGGATTGCGCGCACGTCACGGCACCGTAGCCTCAGCGTGCTCGCCGAGTACGTGCGCCCCGCGACGGTTCTCGGCGACACGTCGAGCGCCGACCTCGGTCTGTAGCCGGGCTCCGCGCCCTTCGGGCTCTCCGCCCGGCGTTTCGGCCCGTTGCCACCCCGTGACCGGGGCGTGCGCGATGGTGGGGCGTCGCGGGTCGTGGCGGGTGCGGTGTGTTGGCGGGTCGGCACGCGACTCGCTGGACACCGATGCTCAAGCTCCTGCGGACCCGGCACCTTGGTCGTCATCGTCAAGGTTGAAGAGCACCGCTTGCGACGCCTGACGTGGTTTCCGGTCAGCGTCGCTCGTAGGCCATTGGGTGCCTCCGGCCTCGAGCTGCTCACGGGTGAGGACCGGCCCCGCCGCGATTCTCTCCAGCAGAGCGGCTTGCGCTTCCTCGAGCTCAACGAGTCGGTTCAGGGCGGACAGGACCTCGATGAGTTCCTGAGTCCAGGTTCTCTCCCAAGCGCTGGGGTTGATGTCGTCGAGTGGTGACGTTCGCTTTCCAGCGGGCTCCTTGGCGCGATACATGACCCAGGACCGGAGCACGTTGCGACCGCCGACGCTGTAGTCATAGACCCGTTGGGTGACGGGACCGAATCGTCCGCCTCCGATGACGATCTCGCCCGCCGCCGCGTCATATTCGATGTCGTCGGGAAGCGCGTCGACGCGCTGACGGATTGTTACGCGGCGGGGGTCGCCCTTCTGGTACGCGACGCTCGCTCCGTCGGTCGCGCCGAACGTTTGTGCCGCGAGCACCTGTCGCCCGATGGAGGTTGCTTCGTGCCACAGGGCCGGGTCTGCGGTGATTGGTACCCGGATCCCCGGGGTTGCAAGTTCTTCTGCGTACGTCTGAGTAAACGCCGGGTTGGCGACGACACCGGCTAGGTATTCGACTAGTGCACGCGCGTCGACGTGCGTGTCGAACTTCCCAGAGAGCGTGGCCAACAAGCCTGTGGCCACGTTTGCGCTTCCGTCGGGGTGCAGGAGCGGGAGCGCTCGACCACCTCGGTTGTTGAAGTAGTGATTGTCTGGAATGAGGGCCGTGAATAGGAGACCCGGACCGCCGGAGATGGTGTGCACGTGCTGTTCGACCACGTACACCTGACCGGGCATGTTGGCGGCTTGCCACAGGCCCTCCCGCGCGCGGTGGATCAATCGTGGGTCGGCGATGAGCGACTGGCGGTCGAATGCGCGGAAGGCGACTCTTACGATGGGCTGCACCTCGGCGTCGGCTTTCAGTTTGGAGATCGCCGGGAGGCGGGTCGGGTGTTCGTATCCCGGAAGGTCCTTGAACTCCCGATTGAACGCGGCGCCGGAGTCCTTCATCAGTTGCTGGCGTCGTGCGAGATCCGGCTCGCTGACGAGCGCCCGCCACCGCGCCTCCAACGTCGATGCGGACGGCGAGTACACCCACGTTCGGGTCGGGAAGACCCCCGGCGAATACCAGGGAAGCAGGTCGTCCATGGTCGGCCAGGAGTCCCATTGGGACGTTGCGGCGGCTGTGAACGGGGCCTCCCAGTCCGCGCGAATCGGCTTCCACTCCGGCGAGGTGAGCGACAGATTGCTAAGTTGCGCGTACTTGTCTGCTCGCTTGCCGTGAACGGCCACGTACCGCAGGTTCGCGGGGGTCGACTCGTCCGTGTCGGGGCGGCGCACAAAGATGCCGATCGCGAGTGGCTGGCGCACACCAGGGAAAATGCGAGTGCTGACATCCGGAGTCTGCCCCTCGGGCGTGAGGTCGATGATCCATCCATCGCTGGCCTTCTCACGGATGTAGCGCCGCATGCCGGTGAACGCTGTCCCCGTCACGTATCCGGACGTGGTGATGAAGCAGACCACACCTGTCTCGTCGTCAGGCGTGGATTCCCATGCTTTCCATGTGGCCCAGCGCCAGAAGAACACGTAGAGGTTCTTCAGCTTGGCGGCGATGCGGCCAGGCACACCTTGGAGAAAGTCTTCGAGGATGCCGGTGTCGTGGCTGTCATTTGCGGGGCTTCCCCGCTCTACCCATCCCCCGAGTCCGGCGGTCAGTTCTCGGTATGGGGGGTTTCCGAGGACGACGTTGACTTTCTGGCTCCGCTTCAGCTCATTCGCCCGCTTGCGCGAGTTGGCGATCGACTGGAGTCCAGATGCGATCTGGGTCACGTCAGCGTTTGGGTCGTCGAGCGTGTCAGTCACGTAGAGCTTCAGGCCGTCTGTGGGGAGGTGTGCCCCAGCCTGGGAGAGAAGTTCCGCGACTCGAAGTTCAGCGACGGCGTACGGGCCCATCTGAAGTTCGAAGCCGGCGAGCCTTGTCGCGAGTTCGGTTAGGGCGTCCGCGACGCCGCCCGGACCCTCTTCTTCTTCGACGTAGGTGTGGACCGCCTCGATTACGGACTGAAGGAAGGTTCCGGTACCCATCGCCGGGTCGATCGTGAAGACATCGTCGGAGGCGAACCCGTCGGCCCTGCCGAGCTCGTCGGTCAGTACCGCCTGTGTGAGTCGGACCATCTCATCTACTAGTTGCTTCGGCGTGTAGTAGGTGCCTGAGCTTTGCCGCAACGCCTCGTCGTACTCGCCGAGGAACTCCTCGTAGAGGTAGAGATAGACGTCCTTCTTGCTTGAGCGGATCTTGTCCCAGCGGACAGCGCCGACGACGGTCACGAGGAGGTCGAGCGTCACCTTGAAATCTGACGCGACGTCGTCCGTAAGCAGTTGGAGCGCGCGGCCCATCAGCGAGTGCTGCGCACCGAGTTCCTTGCCGACCTCGTGCAAACTCTTGCCGGTGAGCTCGATCCCGGCTGTGCGTGCGAGCAGTAGCGCGAACGTTACTGCCTGGGCGTACCCGTCGGCGAACGTCTCGTCGTCGGCCTGAGGAAACAGGAGGCTGCGCCAGTCGCGTGCAAGCCCGGTGAACGGTTGCTCGTCTTCCGACGCACCAAGCTCGACGCGCTTCCGTTCAGCATTCAGCTGGTCGACCACTTCTCCTCGTAGGAGACGCGTCAGCGGCGCGATCGCGCGGACGAGACCGCTCACCGAAGTAATCGGTGCCGCTGACCAGCCCACGAACGCGCGGATGATGGCCTGGAACTGCGGGTTGGACCGCAGATCACCGCCGATCTCGACGAGGGCCCGGTCGGTCAGCTGAGCTTGCTCTACGAGCTCGCCGTCGCGGTAGTAGCGCCAGTCCGTTCCGTTTGTGTAGATGAGGTTCGGTAGGTCCCGCTGCCGCTCCCACTGCTCGAGGTCGTGCCCGCCCATCTCCGCGGGGTTGATCGTCCGCCCGGGCGCCTTCACCTCGATGTATCCGATCATGACCTTGTTGATCGACACGCCGTAGTCGGGCCGCACGCGACGGTCCTCGTCGCGCACTTCGTCGTGCAACACGGCTTGCTTGCCGCTTAGCGCGCCTGTGGTCTTGATGAGTTGTTCGAGCGGACTACGAATCGCGGCCTCACGGTCGCCGGGCCCGGCCAGCTTGTCCGCGGCGCCAGCACCGAATGCGCTGACTGCCTCATCCCACGCATCGAGCGACTGTCCGACCATGACAACAAAGTAGAGCAATGCACGTATCGACCGGAGGTGCGCGAGTAGCCCCGTTCGAGTGTCGTCGCGTGCCCTTTCGACCCGGCCACTGCAACGGGCTTGTCCGCACCGTTCTCACAACCGACGGCGCGCAGGAGCCCCCGGGGGCCCGCCACCGTCCCCGCCACGCGCACGCACCGACGTCGTAAAGCAACGGCCGTCACGCGACCGCGTCGGCGTCGCACCGGCACCGCGGCGGGCCCGAACACGAGCCGCCACCGGTGCGGGGAGCGAGGCGACCGCGCCGGGGCGGAGGGCCGGAGGGCCGGAGCCCCGGTCTAGGTGTCGTCGGCGTCGTCGAGGCGGATGCGGGCTAGCTCGCCGACCGCACGCGCGTACCGGAGGCGCAGCTCCGCGAGCTCGAGCATGCAGTAGCAGAGGCCGCCGTTGAGGTTGGTTGGGCAGATCTGAACGGCCGCGCGCTGGCTGCGGAGTCGGTTGTGAAGGGCACGGAGATTGGTGCGGGCGTCTGGGTGTCTCATGCGCTCTCCTCGTGGGTATTGCGGGCGTGTGCGGCGATGGCTGCGTGCCCCCAGGCCGTTGCGGCGTCGGTAGCCGCGAGGTGGCACTGGGCGCAGCCGTCCCGGGTCGGACAGGTTCGGAGAGCCGCCTGCGCGTCCAACCACTCGCGCCACAGGCGCCGAAGGTGGTCGCGCTGGCGGTTGTCGAGGGCCTGCCACTCGCTCATCGAGTGGAATCGCTCTCCCGCTGGTGGAGCACGTCCACCCGCGTGAACACCATCGGGTAGTCGGCCGGGGCGCTTTCGCTGACGACACCGACCCAAGCCGCGAGCCGGAGATCAAAGTCAGCTGCGGCGCGGGCGTTCGCCTGGCGACTCCTGCCGACGATCACGAACCGGGTTGCGTCGCTGAACCCCCACATGAGTTCGTCCACGACAGCCTCCTATCTCCCCGGACTCGGGTTATGCGCGGAGTCGCCTCAGTGAGTGCGGTCGCGCTGGCGGCGCACCTCGGCAACCACTTCGGCGGCTGTGAGCTCCCCCTCGACGTAGCGCGCGGCCAGCGCAGTGAGCTCAGGCGAGGGCTCCCGCCCCTCGAGCAGCCCCATGGCACGCGCCTCCGCCCACACGCGCTGGCGCCGGTTGCGTTCATCCTCTGGGGGCGAGTCGTTCACGCGCGCATGCTACGTGGGACGGACGACCATGGGTCCCGGTGTCGGTCGCCGCCGAACCTCACTGTTGGCGCTTCGCACCCACAGAAAACCCACAATCTCTGCTCCAGACAGTGTGCTTGAGTGATTTCAAGTGATGTGGCATCCTCGCGCTGACCAGGGATATCCCGGAATCACGGGACGCGGAAAGGGGCGACGCGATGATTCACACGGAAGAGGTCATCAGTTCGAGTCTGGTATCGCCCACCACGATTCTCACGCGGATGCCGTCGAGAACACCCGCTCCTCCGCCTCGCGCACGGCCACGACGTTCGTCACCGTCGCGTA
>Ga0182737_1001927_pt1 | contig 18637 bp, 8 predicted proteins | sample eDN5th30CBELigOP_FD_128878 | JGI IMG/M metagenome (GOLD analysis project Ga0182737, IMG submission 128878) | Enriched Organic Plus compost microbial communities from Emeryville, California, USA - eDNA 5th pass 30_C BE-Lig OP (version 2) (version 2) ...
AATGGCGAATCGGCCTTCGACCCGGCGACGACCACCTTCACGGGAACGACCCATGCGGGCGGGCAGCTGGGCAGCATTGTCGTCAATGCGGACGGCACCTATACCTACGAAGTCGACAACGCGGCGGTGCAGTTCCTGAAGGCCGGCGAGACCATTATCGAGACCTATACGGTGCAGTCGGCCGACGGCACGGCCACCAGCACGATCACCATCACGATCCACGGCACCAATGACGTGCCGGTGGTGACCGACGACGCCCAATCGGTCACCGAGGACGTCGGCGTGACGGCGGGCATGCTCAGCGTGGACGGCGCGGTGACGATTACCGACGCGGATACCGGCGAAGCGACGTTCGACCCGACCACGACCCTCTTCGCGGGCAGCACGCACGCAGGCGGCCAGCTGGGCGTCATCCTGGTCAACCCGGACGGCACCTATACCTACAAGGTGGCCAATAGCGCCGTGCAGTTCCTGAAGGCGGGCGAGAGCATCGTCGAGACCTATACGGTGAAGTCCGCCGATGGCACCGGCACCAGCACGATCACCATCACCATTAACGGCACCAACGATGTGCCGGTGGTCACCGACGACGCACAATCGGTCACCGAAGACGCCGGCGCGGTGGGCGGCAAGCTCAGCGTCGACGGCGCGGTGACGATCACCGATGCCGATGACGGCGAATCGGCCTTCGACCCGGCCACGACCACCTTCACGGGCACGACCCATGCGGGTGGGCAGCTGGGCAGCATTGCCGTCAATGCGGACGGCACCTACACGTACGAGGTGGACAACGCGGCGGTGCAGTTCCTGAAGGCGGGCGAGACCATCGTCGAGACCTACACGGTGCAATCGGCCGATGGCACGCAGGCCAGTACCATCACCATCACCATCCACGGCACCAACGACGTGCCGGTGGTGACCGACGACGCGCAGTCGGTCACCGAAGATGCCGGTGCGGTAGGCGGCATACTCAGCGTCGACGGCGCGGTCACGGTCGCCGACACCGATGACGGCGAATCGACCTTCGACCCGGCGACGACCGCTTTCACCGGCAGCACGCACGCGGGCGGCCAGCTGGGCAGCATCGTCGTCAACCCGGACGGCACCTATACCTACCAGGTGGACAATGCCGCCGTGCAGTTCCTGAAGGCTGGCGAGGCTATCGTCGAGACCTACACGGTGCAGTCGGCCGATGGCACGGCCACCAGCACGATTACGATCACCATCCACGGTACCAACGACGTGCCGGTGGTGACGGACGATGCGCAGTCGGTGACCGAAGACGCCGGCGTGGTGGGCGGCAAGCTCAGCGTCGATGGCGCGGTGACGATTACCGACACGGATGACGGCGAGTCGGCCTTCGATCCGGTCACGACTACCTTCACCGGCAGCACGCACGCGGGCGGCCAGTTGGGCGCCATCGTCGTCAACCCGGACGGCAGCTATACCTATGAAGTCGACAACGCGGCCGTGCAGTTCCTGAAGGCCGGCGAGAGCATCGTGGAAACCTACACGGTGCAGTCGGTCGACGGCACGGCCACCAGCACGATCACCATCACCATCCACGGCACCAACGACGTGCCGGTGGTGACCGACGACGCGCAATCGGTAACGGAAGACGCGGGCGCAGTGGGCGGCAAGCTCAGCGTGGACGGCGCAGTCACGATCACCGACACCGATGACGGCGAATCGGCCTTCGATCCGGCCACGACCACCTTTACCGGAACGACTCATGCGGGCGGCCAGCTGGGCAGCATCTCGGTCAATCCGGACGGCACCTATACCTACGAGGTCGACAACGCCGCGGTGCAGTTCCTGAAGGCCGGCGAGAGCATCGTCGAGACCTATACGGTCAATTCCGCCGACGGCACGGCCACCAGCACGATCACGATCACCATCAACGGCACCAACGACGTGCCGGTTCTGACCGACGACGCGCAGTCGGTGACCGAAGATACAGGGGTGACGGCGGGGATGCTCGGCGTGGACGGCGCGGTGACCATCACCGACGCGGATACCGGCGAAGCCACGTTCGACCCGGCCACGACCGCTTTCACCGGTACGACCCACCCGGGCGGGCAGCTGGGCAGCATCGTGGTCAACCCGGATGGCACCTACACCTACAAGGTGGCCAATAGCGAGGTGCAATTCCTGAAGGCCGGCGAAACCATCGTGGAAACCTACACGGTGCAATCGGCCGATGGCACCGGCACCAGCACCATCACCATTACCATCCACGGCACCAACGATGTGCCGGTCGTCACCGACGATGCGCAATCGGTCACCGAAGACGCCGGCGTGGTGGGCGGCAAGCTCAGCGTGGGCGGCGCCGTCACGATCACGGACGCCGACGATGGCGAATCGACCTTCGACCCGGGCAGCACCGTGTTCACCGGCAGCACGCACCCCGGCGGCCAGCTGGGCAGCATTGCCGTCAATGCGGACGGCACCTACACGTACGAGGTGGACAACGCGGCGGTGCAGTTCCTGAAGGCGGGCGAGACCATCGTCGAGACCTACACGGTGCAGTCGGCCGATGGCGCGCAGACCAGCACCATCACGATCACGATCAACGGCACCAACGACGTGCCGGTGGTGACGGACGACGCGCAGTCGGTGACGGAAGACGCGGGCGTGGTGGGCGGCAAGCTCAGCGTGGACGGTGCGGTGACCATTACCGATACCGACGATGGCGAATCGACCTTCGATCCGGGCAGTACCGCGTTCACCGGCAGCACACACGCGGGTGGCCAGCTGGGTTCGATAGTCGTCAACCCGGACGGCACCTACACCTACGAGGTCGACAACGCGGCCGTGCAATTCCTGAAGGCCGGCGAGAGTATCGTGGAAACCTACACGGTGCAATCGGCCGACGGCACGGCTACCAGCACGATCACCATCACCATCCACGGCACCAACGATGTGCCGGTGGTCACCAACGATGCCCGGTCGGTAACCGAAGACGTGGATGTCGTGGGCGGCGTGCTGAGCGTGGACGGCGCGGTGACCATCACCGATAGCGATGACGGCGAGTCGGTCTTCGACCCGGCGACAGCCACCTTTACCGGCTCGACCCACGCGGGCGGGCAGCTGGGCAGCATCGTGGTGAACCCGGACGGCACCTATACCTACCGGGTGAACAACAGCGCGGTGCAGTTCCTGAAAGCCGGCGAGAGCATCGTCGAGACCTACACGGTGCAATCGGACGACGGCACGGCCACCAGCACGATCACGATCACCATCAACGGCACCAACGACGTGCCGGTGGTGACCGACGACGCGCAATCGGTGACCGAGGACGTGGACGTGGCCGCGGGCATGCTCAGCGTCGATGGCGTGGTAACCATCACCGACACCGACGACGGCGAGTCGACCTTCGACCCGGGCAGCACCGCGTTCACCGGCAGCACGCACCCCGGCGGCCAGCTGGGCAGCATCGTCGTCCACGCCGACGGCACTTACACGTACGAGGTGGACAACGCGGTCGTGCAGTTCCTGAAGAAGGGCGAGTCCGTCGTCGAGACCTATACCGTGCAGTCCGCCGACGGCACGGCCACCAGTACGATCACGATCACCATCAACGGCACCAACGACGCGCCGGTGGCCAATGTCGATAGCAACCTGGTGGTGGAATCCGGCGTGGTGAACGGTGGCAACACTCCCACGGCCGGCCAGCCCAGCGCCAACGGCAATGTGCTGGACAACGACACCGACGTGGATGCCGGCACCGTGCTGCAGGTGAGCGCGTTCTCGCTCGGCGCCACGGTGGGCACGCTGGGAACCCCGCTGCAGGGGATGTACGGATCCCTGGTGCTCAATGCCAACGGGTCGTACACCTACATCCTGGACAACAGCCTGCCTGCCACCCAGAACCTGGCATCCGGCGCGACCGCCGCCGAGCACTTCACCTACACCATTACCGACGGCGATGGCGGCACGTCCTCGGCGACGCTGACGATCGGCGTGACGGGCACCAACGATGCGCCGGTCATTACGTCGTCCGTCGCGCAGGCGACGGGCGCGGTGGTCGAGCAGGGGCATTATGTGTCCGGCGTCGATACGGCGACCGGCACGCTGACATCCAGCGACGTCGACGCGGGCGCCACGGCCACCTGGTCGATCCAGGGGGCGGGCGCGGGCACCTACGGCAACATCGCCATCGATCCCGCGACCGGAACCTGGGTCTATACCCTGGATAACGCGCGCGCCGCCACCCAGGCCCTGAACAAGAACGACCAGCGCACCGAAACCTTCACCGCCGTCGTCACGGACGAGCATGGCGCCACGGCCACGCAGACTATCGTGGTGCACGTGCAGGGCAACAACGATGCGCCGCAGGCCACGAACGACAGCGTGACGCTGGACGAAGATCCGGCGGGCGGCAGCGTGTCGGGCAATGTCCTGACCAATGACCTGGATGTCGACGACACCCTGACGGTGGTCCGCTTCCAGGTCGATGGCGACCCGACCCAGCATGCGCCGGGCTCCACGGTCAATATCCCGGGCGTGGGCTCGCTGCTGATCGGCAGCGACGGCAGCTTCACGTTCACGCCCTTGCCGGATTATTCCGGCGCGGTGCCGGACGTGACCTATACCGTGCGCGAATCGGGCGGCGACAGCCTGGAGACCAGCGCCAAGCTGCTGCTGACCATCCGACCCGTGGCCGACGCGCCCGACCTGGGCGCCCCGGCCGACGTGGGCACGCCGGAAGACACCGTGGTGGCCCTGGGGCTGACCGCGCCGCAGGTCACCGACCGCGTCGACCAGAACGGCGCCGGCGAAGGCGATAACCCCGAGCTGCTGGGGCCGATCACGCTCAACGGCATTCCCAGCGGCGTGCAACTGCTCGACGGCGCCAATGGCGACGCGGTGCTGTTCACCTCGACCGGCGGGCCGATCACCATCGTGCTGACCGATCCGGATGCGGGCAACGGCCACTACACGGGCGCCACGGGCACCCTGCAGCTGACCAAGCAGCAGTACGAGGCGCTGAAGGTACTGGCGGCGGAACACGATGCCGACAACTTCACCGTTGTCGTTACCGTCGGCAGCTACGAGGTCGATGACGGCGGCGCGCCGCTGGTTGGCATCCCGCCCGCCGACGAAAGCGTCGATGTCCTGGTCGATGTGCAGGCCGTGACGGACGACGTGGCGCTGACCTTCAACGACGGTTCCGCCAGCAAGACGTTCGTCCTGGACGAGGACCAGACTTTCGACCTGAGCGCCCAGCTTCAGGCGGCGTTCCAGGACCTGGACGGCAGCGAACAGCGCTCGCTGGAGATCTCCGGCCTGCCCGCCGGCAGCACCGTATTCGTGGACGGGTCGCCGCGCACGGTGGGCGCCAGCGGCAGCATCACCATTGACGCGAAGGCCGGCGCCAACGGGCAGACGGGCGACCTGGGTTCGTTCCCCCAGATCGGCATCCGGCCGCCCGCCAACTTCAGCGGCGACATCACGGACGTCAGCGTGACGCTGCGCGCCCAGGACACGGATGCCGACAGCTCGGGCGCGATTGCCGAGAAGACCGCCACGGTGGACCTGGACTTCTACACCCGCCCGATATCCGATTCGGTGCGGATCGCCGACACGTCGATGCCCGAGGACACCCAGGCCACGTTCCTGTCCAGCCTGCAGTTCATCGACGCGGACGGGTCCGAGACGCTGACCGGCCTGGTGATCCAGGGCATTCCCGCCGGCTGGGTGCTGCGCGACGGCGACGGCAACGTGCTGCTGGTGGGCGACGGCGCCACGCCCTATACGGTGCCGGCGTCCGCGCTGGACGGCGGCAGCGCCGCGGCCGCCTTCCGCGACTACACCCTGCAGCCGCCCGCTCACGACAGCCGCGACGCGGCCATTACGGTGCAGGCCACGACGCGCGACGAACGCCTTGTCAATGGTGTCGCCCTGCATGACGAGAATACCCACGACGTACCGGTCGACGTACGCGTGGCCCCGGTGGCCGAAGTGGTCGCCACCGATACGGATGACGACGGCCAGCCCGACCTGACGATGGCCGGCGGCCATACCTATGGCAACGGCACCGCCGGTGCGGAAGACGGCTGGTTCACCCTGGCGCAGGACGGCTACGATCCGGGCCTGGGCTGGAACAACCAGGATGGCGTGGCCAACGGCGGCACCGAGCAGACCTACGCCCTGCTGACGCCGGTGCTGACCGCCGGCGCGGCCGGCGAAACGGCTATTGGCGCGCAGTTCCGCTATTCCGCCGACGGCGGCGCCACCTGGGTCACTCTTGCCTACGACGGCACGCCGGTCGAGATCCCGGCCGAGTACCTGAGCACGGTGCAGTTCATGCCGCCCGAGCATGTCTCGGGCACGTTCCAGATCGAGATGCAGGCTCGTACGGTCGACACCGATCCGGATACCGGCGCGCAGGTCGAGGCCACGTCCGGTTCTGCCGTGCTGGACGGCATCGTCATCGACCCGGTGGCCGACACCGTCACGCTGTCGGTCGGCGGCGTCTCCGGGCGCGCCGAGGGCCTGGAAGACACGGCCATTCCGTTGTCGTTGCGGCCCAGCAGCTCCGACCCGACCGAGACCTTCGATGTGACGATCTCGGATATTCCCCCCGGCGCCATGCTGACCTATGGCGGGGCGGTGCTGACGGTGGTGGGCGGGTCCGTGTCGATCATCGGCTTCGACCGCAATGTGCCGCTGACCATCACGCCGCCGCCGAACAGCAACCAGGACTTCGACCTGACCGTGACCGCGGTGTCGGTCGATACCCAGGGCGGCGTGACGGATTATTCCGACCCGCAGACCCTGACACTGACGGTGGACGTGCACGGGGTGGCCGACGAGGCCGACATCCTGCTGCGCCAGGACGACCCGTCGATCGCGCCGGAAGACCAGGCCTTCGCCGAGGCGGATGTCGAGGCCAACGGCAATGCCATCAACCTGTCCGACCTGGTGCGCGGCACCGCCCTGACCGATACCGATGGCTCGGAAGTGCTGACCCTGCGCATCACCGGGCTGCCCGAGGGCTTCTCGATCCAGGGCGCGACCTTCATGGGCGGCACCGGCCTGACGCGCGAATGGGTGCTGACCCCCGCCCAGCTGGCTTCGGCGCGGCTGACGGTGCCGGAGAACTACAGCGGCACGGTGAAGGGCCAGCTCTACGCCGTGACCACCGAGAACGACGGCGACTCGCACACCAGCGCCGACCTTGGCCTGACCGCGGTGGTCACGCCTTCGCCGGAATCGGTGATGACGATCTCTTCGTCGGTGGTGGAAGACACCCGCAGCCCGATCGACTTCAGCATTGCCAGCAATGGCGGCGACACCAATGAGTCGCTGACCAAGGTCTGGATCCGGGTCGACGACGTGGACGGCAACCCCAACTTCACGCTGTACCTGGGCGAGAACGGCCCGGCGCTGGCCGATGCCGGCCTGACCGTGGTGAACAAGGGGGGGTCGAGTACTACGAGCTGTCGGGCGCGCAGATTTCCGATATCTACGCCCAGGCCAGCGCCAACGCATCCAGCTCGACGATCGATCCGGCCGACGTGCGCTTCAGCGTCAAGTACGAGATTACCGACCAGTCCAACGACGGCACCGTGCCGGCGACATCCAGCGAATTCGACGCGACGCACGAGCTGATCGTGGCGCCGGTGACCGACCCGGTGTCGCTGACGATCACGGGCATCACCGCCACCGACGCGGCCGATGGCACGGCCTACATCAACGGCGGCGTACCCGGCTTCAATGCGGTGCGCGGCACCACGCTGGAAGTCGGCATCGCCCTGGCCAAGCAACCCGATGCCGGCGGCCAGCCCGACCACGACGGCAGCGAGCAGTTCACCCGCGTGCTGATCTCGGGCGTGCCGGACGGCATGCTGGTCGACGGCATGGTCATCGATGGGCAGCAGCTCAGCGCCAGCTACCTGGGCGGCGACAGCTGGCTGATCATCGTGCCCGATGCGGCCTATTCGCGCTTCGACGGCCCGATCAGCGGCGCCATCAGCTTCACGCTGGGCGACGGCATGGACGGCAACCTGACCGACATCCCGTTGTCGATCACGGTGGTGACGCAGGACTACGATCCCGCGCAGTCCACCAGCGAAGAGCGGGCATCGGCCAACTGGACGCTGACGACCGACTTCGACGGCAGCGCGCCCGTGCCGGCCGCGTCCATCGAGGAATGGCGGCACGACGATGCCTTCGCCGCCACCGAAGACCAGCCCTTTACGCTGGGCGATGCGATGATCGCGGCCATCGACGATACCGGCGTGGTCGACAACAGCTTCACCGTGACCCTGAAGGGCCTGCCCCCGGGCACGGAAGTCAGCGGCATGACGCGCACCCTGATCGGCGGCGAAGAAGTCTGGACCGCGACCGGTACGGGCGGCGATGCGGAATTGCAGACGCTGCTGGACAGCATCGTCATCACGCCGCCCGAGAACTGGAACGACAACAACCAGCCGGGCGGCCTGCCGTTCGAGGCCACGCTGACCACGCACGTACCCACCGGCGGCCGCGACGAGGCGAGCGCCGCGGTCGACCAGCCGGTAGACCCGGTCAGCGATGCGGCGATTGTCGCCATCACCACCACCAAGGGGGATGCCGACGGGGTCTCGACCGGCGAACCGCCGCAAGAGGGCCAGCCGGTGGCGATCTCGATCGACCTGGACAACCCGAACGACGGCGCGTTCACCCAGATGGGCGACAAGCTCTATCTGAAGGTGGACGAATCGGGCCTGGCCGGCGGCGAATTGCGCGATGCCGACGGCAATCCGCTGGCGCCGCAAACCCTGCCGGCCGACACGCTGCCGGGCATGCCGGCCGGCGATTACTACGTGATCGACGTGCCCGCCGGCACGCCGCTGCCGCTGCAACTGGCGTACTTCCCGCCGGCCAGCGGCGCGTACAGCGGCGGTTCGCTGTCGCTGCAAGGCTGGATCCAGAGCCAGGAGCAGGGCGCCCCGGCGCCGCAGACGTCCACCGGCGACAACACCGCCGACCTGGCGGTCGTCAACGATGGCTACGACGTTTCCGTCGGCACGCCCGACCCCGGCAATCCGGCGGGCAACGCCATCGTGGCGGGCCAGGAGAACAGCACCGGCAGCGACCGCATCGTGCTGGACCTGGGCGGTTCCGGCCTGGTGGACAACGACGGTTCGGAAACCGCGCTGGTCGCCATGCTGAAGAACCTGCCCAACGGCTTCCTGGTGTACGTCGGCAACGACGCGGCCTCGGCCGTGCTGGCCGACAATGCGGGCCTGGTCGACGGCGCCAACACGTGGACGTTCAACCTGGGGCCGGGCGGCACGCTGCCGCCCTACATCGCGGTGGTGCCGCCGCAGCACTGGAGCGGCGTGATCCCGGGCCTGGAGCTGGCGGTCGTCAGCGGCGAATCGTCGCTGGACGAGGCGCGCACCGATTCGGCGACGTTCGACCTGCGGGTCGATGCCGTGGCCGACGGGCTGGAATCGATGAACGCCAGCCGCAGTTTCGGGCAGGAAGGCAGCATCATGGCCCTGAACCTGAACGCGGTGATGGCCGACGCGGCGCTGGCCGGTTCGGGCGACCAGTCGCACGAAACCGTGACGCTGACGTTCAAGGGCATGGGCGAGCATGCGGCGTTCTACGTGGGCACGGACCTGGTCGACGCCGGCAGCGTCAGCTATGACGCCGCGACCGACACCTATACCCTGACGGGCCTGAGCCAGAGCGATCTGGACGGCCTGGGCGTGATCCAGGCGGCCGGCGCGGCGGCGGGCACGATCGACGTCACCGCCAAGACGGTCGAATCCGCCAACGGCAGCGAGTCGGCCGAGATCTCGGGTTCGTTCGAGTTGTCCATCCGCAATGTCGCGCCCACCGCCGGCCACGACATCCTGCTGTACGACGGCAATCCGCTGGACGGCCGCGGCGGGGACGACACGGTGCGCCTGCGCTACGGCGAGGATATCGATTTCAGCGACTTCGGCGCGGGCAACGCCAATCCGCTGAAGAACATCGAGACGCTGGACCTGACGCGCGACGGCTACGACCATGCGCTGCTGAACCTGGGGGCCGACGATGTGCGCGGCATGACCGATGCGCGCCGCGTGCTGACCATCGATGCCGACGACGGCGATACGGTGTCGTTCGACCCGGCCGGCAATTGGTCGCGCGACGACGGCCTGTCGGATGCCCAGTACGACGTCTACACCAGCGCCGACGATCCCGACGTGAAGGTTCGCGTCACCAAGGATTTCGACGTGCAGGGCCTGCTGGACGATGCCAGCCGTTCCATCGCCGGGCTGCTGGGCGACGATGGGCAGGCCGGGCTCGCGGCGGCGTCGGCGCCCGCGCCGGCCAATGCACAGGCGAACCTGGACCACGTCGATGGCACGCAATACAACCAGATGGTCAACGACCTGATCCAGCAGGGCAAGCAGACCAGCGAGGTGTAGCCAGGCAACGGTCCGTCGCGAGTGCCTCGGTGCAGCCGGTGTCAGACACCCCGGCGGTGTCTGACACTGTGGTGGGCAGCGATTGTCTCGCAACCGAACGGCGCCAGGCACCTGGCGATGCCCGCTTCGGGGTAGCGCCAGCGTGCCAGCGCCTCAGGCAGAGGGCAGGGCGATGCCCATGGCGGCGAACAGTCCGCCGCAGACTTTGTTGAAACGCTTGCCGGCGCGTTCCAGGAAGGGCCGGATCCGGTGGGCGGCGCGCGCCAGGCCGTACTCGACGAAGAACTCCATTGCCGCGAAGGTGGCGGCCATGACGGCGAATTGCAGCGCCAGGCTGCGCGCCGGGTCGATGAACTGCGGCAGGAAAGCGCCGAAGAACAGCAGCGCCTTGGGATTGGAGACGGCCGACAACAGGCCCTGGCCGAACAGCCGCGTGCCGCGCGCCGACCGCGTGTCGGGCGCGAGTCGCAGGGTGACGGCGGGCGCGCGCCAGAGCTGGATGCCCAGGTAGACCAGGTAGGCGCCGCCCGCCCACTTCAGCAGGACCAGCGCCGGCGCCCAGGCCTTGAGCAGGGCGCTGATGCCCAGCATCGACAGCCCGATCACCAGCGTGAACCCCAGGGCGCCGCCGGCGATGGTGCACAGCGCCTTGCGATGGCCGTGCAGCGCGCCGTGCGTCAGGGCCAGCAGGGTATTGGGCCCGGGCGTGATCGACAGCCCGGTGACGGCGATCAGGTAGAGCAGCCAGGTATGCAGCGTCATGGTCGGGGGAGGGTTCGCTGTGATGAGGTGCGCGATATTGTACGAGGGGCATCGTGGCGCTGCGACGCGGCTGGCGCCTACGGTTGTTCCTGCATCCAGCGCCGCAGGCGACCCACGAAAATGTCGCGCACCCGCGCTGCGTTGCCGTCCGAGAAGCCGGCGCTGTGCGGCGAGACGATGACGTTTTCCATCCCCCATAGCGGCGAATCGGCCGGCAGGGGTTCGTGCTGGAAGACATCCAGGAAGGCTCCGCCCAGCCGGCCATCCTGCAAGGCGCGTATCAGGGCGGGTTCGTCGATCACGTGGCCGCGCGCGACGTTGATCACATGGGCGTGGGCCGGCAATGCCGCCAACTGGTCGGCGCCGACCAGGCCGCGCGTGGCGTCGGTCAGGGGGCAGGCCAGCACCAGCCAGGACGCGCTGGGCAGGATGTCGCGCAGGCCGTCGTAGCGCACGGTGCGGATATCCGGGCCGGCGGGCGCGCCGCCATGCCTGGCGACCGAGACTTCCAGGCCCAGCGCCTGCAGCAGGCGGCCGATGCGCTGGCCGATGCCGCCCCAGCCCACCACCACGGCGCGCTGCCCTTCCAGGTCGCGCGGCAGGCGTTCGTCCAGCAACGCCTCCCAGGAACGCCGTTGCTGGGCCCGCATCAATTGCGGCAACTGCCGGGCCAGCGCCAGCAGGCCGGCCACCGCCGTCTGCGCGACCACGGCGTCCGAGGCGCCGTGCGAGGGGGTGACGAGCACGCCGCGGCGCATGAGTTCCTGGTAGATGTCGCGGTCCAGCCCGATCGAGTGGACATGCAGCCACCGCAGCCCGTGGGCGGCGCGCAGGGCGGCGTAGAAGCGCTCGGTGCCGGGCTGGATCTCGAACTTGGTCGAGCGCCCCGTGACATCGCGCGAGATGAACGCCACCTCGGCCTGCGCCGCCCGGGGGTCGCCCGGGTGGCACAGCGCAACGCCTCGCCCCGGCTGCCGCAGATACGGCAGCAGCGCGGGCGCCTCTTGTTCAGAGCACAGCAGCAGCAGGGGCGGCCTGGCGGTCATTGCGCCTTCACGTCGATCTGGTCCACGATCTTCTTCCACTTGTCGTGTTCGACGCGCGTGAACTGGCCGAACGCCTCGGGCGTGCCGCCGATGGCGGTGGCGCCCTCGCGCAGCATCTGGTCCTTCAGGCCCGGCAGGGCGGTGTTGACGCCCTTGTTGATGACGGCGATGACTTCCGGCGGCGTGTTCCTGGGCGCGAAGAACCCGAACCACGAGCCCGCGTCGAACCCTTCGAAGCCCGATTCGGCGATGGTGGGCAGGTCGGGCAACGAGGCGGACCGCTTGATGGTGCTGACCGCGATCGGGCGCAGCTTGCCCGCGCGTATCTGCCCCATGACCGACGGCGCGGTGGCGAACATGAAGTCCAGCCGGCCCGCCATCAGGTCGTTGATCGCGTCGGCGCCCTTGTAGGGCACGTGCGTGGCGTCCTTGGCGCCAATCTCCTGCATCAGCATGTAGCTGGACAAGTGCGACGACGTGCCCACGCCGGTCGACCCGTAGTTCAGGCTTTTCTTGGATTTGGCGTACTTCAGGAAATCGTCGATGTTCTTGATCGGCAGTTCCGGCGGCACGACCAGCACATTGGGCACCGTGGCGATCTGCACGATGGGCACCAGGTCGGTCAGCGGATCGTAGCTCAGCTTGCCCAGCGACGGGTTCACCGCGATGGGTCCCACCGAATCGACGATCAGCGTATAGCCGTCGGGATCGGAACGCACCACGTATTCGGTGCCGATGTTGCCGCCGGCGCCGGGGCGGTTTTCCACCACGAACGATTGCGACAGCTGCTGCGCCAGTTGTTCGCTGACGCTGCGCGTGAGCTTGTCGGTCGTGCCGCCCGCGGTGAACGCCACCACGACTTTCACCGGCCGTTCGGGATAGGCCGCCCGCGCGGGCAGGGCGGCGGCCAGGCCAAGCATGCCTGCCGCCAGGATGGATAGATAGCGGGTATTCATGTGGGTCTCCTCTTCTTTGTCGTTGTTGCCGCGACGGCGGCCGGCAAGCCGGCAGGCGGGCAAGATGCTGCCTGCCTGCCGGCTTGTTTTGCTTGCAATGCGGGGCCGCGCCGCCGGGGCGCCGCGGCGCGCAGCTAGTCGCGATAGCTGCTGTCGATGCGGTCCAGCTTGCGCAGCAGCGCCGGCCATTCCATGACGCCGTACGGACGCCGGGTGCCGGGCTGGTAGTTGTTCCAGGTTTCTTCCAGCACCTGCGGCGGTACCGGCTGCAGCGGCTGCTGCGCGGCCTGCGCGGCCAGCTGGGCGCGGCAGGCCAGTTCCAGGCGGTGCATCCAGTTGAAGGCTTCCCCGACGGTGCGCCCGACCGTCAGGGCGCCGTGGTTGCGCAGGATCAGCGCCTCGCCCTGGCCCAGGTCTTCGATCAGCGATGCCTGTTCCTGGGTGTCGAGCACCACGCCCTGGTAATCGTGGTAGCCGATCTTCAGGAAGCGCATCGCCGTCTGGGTCAGGGGCAGCAGCCCGCAGGCCAGCGACGAGACGGCCATCGAGGCCCAGCTATGGGTATGAATGACGCAATCCACGTCGTGGCGGGCCTCGTGCACGGCGCTGTGTATGACGTAGCCCGCCTTGTTGATGCCGTAGTCCAATTCGCCGAAGTCGGGCTTGGACAGGATGTTGCCCGCCAGGTCCACCTTGATCAGGCTGGACGCGGTGATTTCCTCATACATCATGCCGTACGCGTTGATGAGGAAGGCATTGTCTTCCCCGGGCACCCGCACCGAGATGTGGTTGGCCATCATGTCGGCCATGCCGTAGAGCTCGACCAGCCTGTAACAGGCCGCCAGGTCGACCCGCGCCTGCCATTCCGCTTCCGAGCAGCGGTCCCGCATGGACGGAATCCGCAACACGCCGATCTTGGTCATGATGTTCCCTTTATATGATTGGTCGGTATGGCGACTGTCCGACTGTCGCAGTGCCATCGGGAATAGGCCACTGTAAGAGCGATGCCGGCGCGCCGATAGTACGCGTTCGTAAAGAGGGCTTCACGGATCGTGAAGTCGCGCCCGCCCGCCGCGCCGCCGCGCCGGGCTTCGAAGACCCTGGTGCGCGGGGCGGGCATTCGCGGTACGCTTTGACGTTCCGTATCCATCCCACCAGGAACCGCCATGAAATACCGCCGCCTTGGCGCCAGCAATCTGCGCATTTCCCCGTTGTGCCTGGGAACCATGATGTTCGGCGAACAGACGCCGTTCGACGAGGCCGAGCGCATCGTCGCTTCGGCGCGCGAAGCCGGGATCAATTTCATCGACACCGCCGACGTCTACAACCAGGGGCGCTCGGAAGAAGTCATCGGCAGGCTGCTGGCCGGGCAGCGCTACGACTGGGTGCTGGCCACCAAGCTGGGCAATTCGATGGCCAAGGCCCCCAACCGTTCGCACTATTCGCGCCAATGGGTGATGCGAAGCGTGGACGACAGCCTGACGCGCCTGGATACCGACTACATCGATATCCTGTACCTGCATCGCGATTTCCACGACGAAAACCTGGAAGAAGCCGTGCGCGCCGTGGGCGACCTGATCCGGGCCGGCAAGCTGCGCAGCTTCGGGCTGTCGAACTTCCGGGGCTGGCGTATCGCCGAGGTGGTGCGTCTGTGCGCCGAGCTGGGCGTGCCGCGTCCGGTGGTCTGCCAGCCGTACTACAACATGCTGAACCGCGGCCCCGAAGTCGAGATCCTGCCGGCCTGCGGCCATTACGGGCTGGGCGTGGTGCCCTATAGCCCCATTGCCCGCGGCGTGCTCACGGGCAAGTATCCACCCGGCCAGCCGCCCGCGCCCGATACCCGCGCCGGCCGTGGGGACAAGCGCATACTGGATACCGAGTTCCGCGAAGAATCCCTCAAGATCGCCGCCGAACTGACAGCCTATTGCGAAGGGCGGGGCGTGCGGCCGGGGCATTTCGCCACCGCGTGGGTGCTGGCCAACCCGCTGGTCTCGGCCGTGATTGCCGGGCCGCGCACGCTGGCGCAGATGCAGGACTACTACGCCGCGCTCGACCTGCAGATCACGGCCGAGGAAGAAGCCATGGTCAACGCATGGGTCACGCCCGGCCATGCTTCGGCGCACGGCTACAACGACCCCAGCTATCCCTTCTACGGGCGTCCGGTGGCGGCGGCCGAACGCGCGTCCTGACGCGCCGCGTCGCCGGGGCTGCCCGGTGATCCGGCCCCAATAGCGGGCGCCGCGCGGTTGCGCCGGCCGCCCGCAACGCGCATCATGATCGTGCATACCGCCCGGCTCCGCGATACGCGGGCCGGCGCGGCGGCGCGGCCGGCGGCCCACGTGCCGCCCCGCGGGCATGCGGCTTGCCCGCCACCCGCTCGCGCGGCTTGAAATTCGCCGACTCGCCGCCAGATACGAACTATCGCCAAGAGGGCAAGTTCATGAGATCGCGCGACTTTTCATCCTGGATCTGGGGCGACGCGCTGTCGCTGCTGGAACACGCTGAACGCCTGCACCGCCAGCTGCTGCGCGCCGGTCCCGCCGATGCGCCTCACTGGGAACCCCCGGTGGACATCATCGAAACCGCAAGCGCCGTCATGGTGTACGTGGCGCTGCCGGGCGTGCCGTCCGACACGCTGGTGGTGGCGTTCGACCCCGGCGGCATCACCGTGTCGGGCGCGCGTCCCATGCCGTGCGCGGCCAATGCCCGCATTCACCGATTCGAAATTCCCTATGGCCGCTTTCGCCGCCGCATTCCGCTGCCCCTGCACGCGCTGGAGCCTGAATCGTCCACGCTGGCCGACGGCTGCCTGGTATTGACCCTGAATAAACTGAGGGAGGCTCCATGAGCGATACCCGCACTCTGCCCGACGACGCGCGCATCATCATCCCGCTGCGCGACGCGGTGCTGTTTCCCGGCGTGCTGTCGCCTGTCACGGTACGGCGCGACTCGTCGGTGGCCGCGGCCCAGGAGGCCGTCAAGAACGAGCGCCCGGTGGGCTTCCTGCTGCAGCGCGACCCGTCGAAAAACGAGATCGGGCCCGACGACCTGCGCTGGGTGGGCACCGAGGGCCCCATCGCCCGCTACATCACGGGCCAGGATGGCGCGCACCACTTGCTGGTGCAGGGCCAGGCGCGCTTCCGCGTGCTGGAGTTCCTGTCCGGCTGGCCGTTCATGGTGGCGCGCGTGGCCGAGATTCCCGCCGAGCAGACCCAGGACAGCCAGACCGAAGCCCGTTTCCTGCAGTTGAAGGAACAGGCCATCGATGCGATCACCTTGCTGCCCAATGTGCCCGACGAATTGATCGGCGTGGTGCGCGGCATCGAGTCGCCCGGCTTGCTGGCCGACATGGTCACGCACATGATCGACATCAAGCCGGAACAGAAGCAGGACATCCTGGAAACCTTCGACCTGTCGCGCCGGCTGGACAAGGCGATCGAGCTGCTGGCGGGCCGGGTCGAGGTGCTGCGCCTGTCGAAGGAAATCGGCGACCGCACGCGGGCCCAGTTCGACGAGCGGCAGCGCGAGACCGTGCTGCGCGAGCAGTTGCGCCAGATCCAGAAAGAACTGGGCGACATCGACGACAGCGCGGCCGAGGTGGCGCGCCTGAAGGAAAGCATCGAGGCAGCCGGCATGCCCGACGAGGTGCTCAGCCACGCCCGCAAGGAACTGGGCCGCCTGCAGCGCATGGGCGAGGCCAGCGGCGAATCGGCCATGCTGCGCACGTACCTGGAATGGCTGACCGAGCTGCCCTGGAAGCAGGCGCCGCAGCCGCCCATCGATCTGGCCGAGGCCCGCAAGGTGCTCGACGAGGACCACTTCGGGCTGGACAAGATCAAGCGCCGCATCCTGGAATACCTGGCGGTGCGCAAGCTCAATCCGCAGGGCCGCAGCCCGATCCTGTGCTTCGCCGGCCCGCCGGGCGTGGGCAAGACCTCGCTGGGGCAATCGATCGCACGCGCCACCGGGCGCGCGTTCCAGCGCGTGGCCCTGGGCGGCGTGCACGACGAGGCCGAGATCCGCGGCCATCGGCGCACCTACCTGGGCGCGCTGCCGGGCAACATCATCCAGGCCATGCGGCGCGCGGGCACCAATAATGCGGTGCTGATGCTCGACGAGATCGACAAGCTGGGCGCCGGCGGTTTCCATGGCGACCCCGGCAGCGCGCTGCTCGAGGTGCTGGACCCGGAACAGAACCACAAGTTCCGCGACAACTACCTGGGCGTGGATTTTGACCTGTCGCACGTGATGTTCATCTGCACGGCGAACATGCTGGACACCATTCCCGGCCCGCTGCGCGACCGCATGGAGATCATCCAGCTGCCCGGCTACACGGAAGAAGAGAAGATCCAGATCGCGCGCCGCTACCTGGTGCGGCGCCAGCTCGAAGCCAACGGCCTGGCGCCGGAACAGGCCGAGCTGACCGATGCGGCCCTGTCGTCGATCGTGGGCGATTACACCCGCGAGGCCGGCGTGCGCCAGCTCGAGCGCGAAATTGGCGCCGCGCTGCGCCATGCGGCCATGCAGATCGCCGAAGGCAAGGCCACGCACGTCGCCATCGACGCGCCCGACCTGCCGGCCATCCTGGGGGCGCATCGCTTCGAGAACGAAGTGGCCCTGCGCACCAGTGTGCCCGGCGTGGCCACCGGCCTGGCGTGGACGCCGGTGGGCGGCGATATCCTGTTCATCGAAGCCAGCAAGACGCCCGGCAGCGGCCGCCTGATCCTGACCGGGCAGCTGGGCGACGTGATGAAGGAATCGGCGCAGACGGCGCTGACGCTGGCCAAGATCTGGAGCGGCGATTCGCTGGAAAAGATCGACGTGCACATCCACGTGCCGGCCGGCGCCACGCCCAAGGACGGGCCCAGCGCCGGCGTGGCGATGTTCCTGGCGCTGGCGTCGCTGCTGTCCGGACGGCCGGTGCGTTCGGACGTGGCCATGACCGGCGAGGTCAGCCTGCGCGGCCTGGTGCTGCCCATCGGCGGCGTCAAGGAAAAGACGCTGGCCGCACTGCGCGCCGGCATCACCACCGTGATGATCCCGCGGCGCAACGAGAAAGACCTGGACGACGTGCCGGCCGAGGCGCGCCAGAAGCTGAAGTTCCTGCTGCTGGATCGCATCGAGGACGCCATCCGCTATGCCATCGACGGCCAGGAAACCCCCACCGTAGCCGAACCGATCGCCCAGGCGGGATGACTGGCCGCCATGGTGTGTTGCTGGTGCGGGGACGCGGGTGCTTGCGTTGCCGTGTGAGGTGTCAGACACCCTGCGGGGTGTCTGACACCTGGCCAGGGTGTCGCCGGAGCGGAGACCCGGGTGCTTGCGTTGCTGTGTGAGGTGTCAGTGTTTCACCGCGCCGAGCGCGACCCGCCCGTGATGAAAACGGGTGTAGCCGAATCGGGGACGCCGCGGATCCGGCTTTGCCGGTCCGCCAGCGTCGCCCCCTTGAGGGGGAAGC
>Ga0182737_1001929_pt1 | contig 18624 bp, 16 predicted proteins | sample eDN5th30CBELigOP_FD_128878 | JGI IMG/M metagenome (GOLD analysis project Ga0182737, IMG submission 128878) | Enriched Organic Plus compost microbial communities from Emeryville, California, USA - eDNA 5th pass 30_C BE-Lig OP (version 2) (version 2) ...
CGCCGAGGCGAAGGTGCTGATCGAACGCTGGCGGCAGTTCTACAACGAGCAGCGGCCGCACAGCGCCCATGGCTACAAACCCCCGGCGACCGTTCGCCGGAACTGGTCGGAACCCGATACCATTCACCCCGGACTCACTGCCTGATTGGCTACAAGTTCCATACTCAGGTCACCTGTACTGGATTCGCCGATATATCCGGACCTACCTGCCCAGGCATCCGCGCGAACTTGACGGGGCGGCGGTCGAGGCTTTCCTTACCCGTCTGGCGACCCGCGACCACGTCGCCGCCAGCACCCAGAACCAGGCGCTTTCGGCGCTGCTGTTCCTGTACCGCGAGGTCCTGGGCGTGGACCTGCCGTGGATGGAGCACGTCGTCCGGGCACGGCGGCCGCAACGGCTGCCGGTGGTGCTGTCGCGGGCCCAGGTCGGCCAGCTGCTCGGCCTGCTGGCCGGGCGCGAGGCGCTGATGGCCGGGCTGCTGTACGGCAGCGGCCTGCGCCTGATGGAATGCGTGCGGTTGCGGGTGAAGGACGTGGACCTGGCGCGCAACGAACTGACCGTGCGCGACGGCAAGGGCGGCAAGGACCGGATGACCGTGCTGCCGGCCGCGCTTCGCGAGCCCCTCGTGCGCCAGCTGGCGGGGGTGCGCCAGCTGCACGCGCGCGACCTGGCCGCCGGGCTCGGCCGGGTGCACCTGCCGCACGCGCTGGCGCGCAAGTATCCGAACGCGGCGGCCGAGCCGGGCTGGCAGTACGTATTCCCCGCCACGCGCATCTCGGTGGACCCGCGCGACGGCGTGCGCCGGCGCCACCACATCGACGAGAAGGTGCTGCAGGCCGCCGTGCGCCGGGCGGCGCTGGAGGCGGGCTTCGAGCGGCCGGTCACCCCGCATACCCTGCGCCATTGCTTCGCCACCCACCTGCTGGAAGCCGGCGCGGACATCCGCACGGTGCAGGAACTGCTCGGCCACAAGGACGTGGCCACGACGCAGATCTACACCCACGTGCTCAATCGCGGCGCCCACGGCGTGCTCAGTCCGCTGGACCGCTGAGGAAGGACCGATGTATCTGCCCTGGCCAGCCGATGGACGGCGGCACTGCGCTCAGCTGCGGTCCACGAGCCTGGAAATCCGGCCGTTGGCGAACGAGAACTCCGAGCTCCCCTGCAGCTCCATGACCGGGCCGGCCGGCGGGCCTCCGGGGATGTCCACGGCCAGTCGGCCAGGCCAGGCGATGGTGGCCACGGCCGAGTCCTGGCCGAAGCTGATGTCGAGGATGCGCTGCTCACGTTCAAGGAACAGCTGCCGGGATTGCCCTGCCAGCTCCCGGAATTCGTCCATGCCGGTCGCCGCTGCGGTGAGCTGGCCGCCGGAATGGTTCTCGAAGCGCACATCCGGCGACAGCAGCGCGAGCATGCCGTCGATGTCGAAGGCGTTGCAGGCAGCCAGGTAGCGGTCGATGAGGTCTTTCATGCGGTCGGTCTCCATGCGTCCTCCTCGCTGGTCGACGGCCGGAGGGTGCCGGCGCATGTCGCCTGGATGGCGAAGCGTACCCGGAGCATCGTCAGGGGCCCCTCGCGCGAAGCTTCCGCGATTGCGCGGTTGCCCACCCCGGATGCGGCCTTCGGCCTTGTCCGGCCTGCACCGGTGGGATTCAGAACACGGTGAACAGCGCCACCGAAAGCGCCGCGTAGATCGCCACCACGCTCCAGAAATAGCCCGGTGACTCTTCGCGCTGCACTTCGCGCATGCGGATGCCGGCCTTCGCGTGGATGCGTCCGGTGGCGACCGCGTAGCAGACGTAGAGCAGGAGGAACGCGCCGATCAGCTTGAACATGACTGTGCCCGTATGGTCTTCACGCCCGGGATCGGCCTGTCACGCGCTCTTGCGGACGAACAGGAGCCGTCCGGGCAATCCGCCGACCAGCGCCCCCAAGAACGCCGATCCGAACCCGGGCGCCAGGACCAGTGCGATCTCGAACGGCCACAGGTTGTGGGTGCCCGGGTCGAGGATCACGTCGTAGGCGACGCGGGCGAAGATGGCGGCCGGGACCGAGGCGCCGACCACCAGCCACGACAGCCAGAACCCCGTGCCGCTGACCACGGCTGGCACCGCGGCCATCAGCCCGACGACGACCAGGCGGGCATCCAGGATCGAGTCCGGCAGCGACAGCTGCTTGAGCGGCGTCAGCCAGTAAGGCAGGCCCACGGCGAGGAAGGCGACGAGGAAACACAGGATGAGGACATCGCGGCTTTTCGCAGCCATGGCGGCGGCTCCCCCAGGTCCGGGACTGGCCGGGCGCCCGCTCCCCTTGGGCGTGAGGTCGGCCGGGCTTGAAGTTAACCGAAGACGCGACATCGGCGTAGCCTGGGTAGGCGAAGCGCACCCGGGGGATGGTGTGGGGTGGCGGGATTGTGGATGCCGGCTGGGCGGGTTGGTTTCCCGGATGCGGCCTGCGGTCTTGGCCGGGCTACGGGGCGGTTGCTGGGCGCCCGACCCTCTCCCCTACCCCTCTCCCGGGGGGAGAGGGGGGAAGTTCAGGTGCGTAGCCCGGGTAAGCGAAGCGCACCCGGGATCATTGGCGTCGGGTGTCACGGACTGTCGGCCGCCGGGCCGCGCGGGATGGGTTTCCCGGATGCGGCCTGCGGCCTTGGCCGGGCTACGGGGCGGTTGCTGGGCGGCCGACCCTCTCCCCCGTCCCCTCTCCCGAGGGGAGAGGGGGGTCTTGGCTAGTCCGCCAGGTTGATCCAGGTGGCCTTGATCTCGGTGTACTTGTCGAAGGCGTGCAGGGATTTGTCGCGGCCGTTGCCGGACTGCTTGTAGCCGCCGAAGGGGGCGGTCATGTCGCCGCCGTCCCAGTAGTTCACCCACACGCTGCCGGCGCGCAGGCCGCGGGCGACGCGGTGGGCGCGGGCCAGGTTGGCGGTCCACACGCCGGCGGCCAGGCCGTACTCGGTGTCGTTGGCGATCTTCAGCGCCTGCGTCTCGTCGTCGAACGGGATCACCGACAGCACCGGGCCGAAGATCTCCTCGCGGGAGATCGCGTGCTCCGGCCGCACGTCGTCGAACACGGTCGGCTCGACGTAGCAGCCGCCGTCCACCGGCGAGATGCGCTTGCCCCCCAGCGCCAGCTTCGCGCCTTCGGCCTGGCCCTTGGCGATGTAGTCGAGCACGCGCTTCGTCTGGGTTTCGTCCACCAGCGCGCCCATCGGTGCGCCCGGCTCCAGCGGATGGCGCGGCTGCATCTTCCTGCCGGCCTCGACCACGCGGGCGACGAACTCGTCCTTGATCGAACGCTCCACCAGCAGGCGCGAGGCTGCGGTGCAGACCTCGCCCTGGTTGTAGAAGATGCCCATCGCCGCGGCCTCGGCTGCCTTGCCCAGGTCGGGCGCGTCGGCGAAGACGATGTTCGGGCTCTTGCCGCCGCACTCCATGTACGCGCGCTTCATGTTGGACAGGCCGGCGCACTGCAGCAGGCGCTTGCCCACCGCGGTCGAGCCGGTGAACACCAGCCCGTCCACGTCCATATGCAGCGCCAGCGGCTCGCCCGCTTCCTGGCCGAAGCCCGGCACCACGTTGAACACGCCTTCGGGAATGCCCGCCTCGGCGACCAGCTCGGCCAGGCGCAGCACGCTCAGCGGCGATTTCTCCGAGGGCTTGAGCACCACCGAGTTGCCGGTGGCCAGCGCCGGCGCCAGCTTCCATGCCGCCATCAGCAGCGGGAAATTCCACGGCACGATCGCGCCGACCACGCCCAGCGGCTCGCGCGTCACCAGGCCCAGCTCGTCCTCGCCGGTGGGCGCGATCTCGCCGTAGACCTTGTCCAGCGCCTCGGCCGTCCACGAGAAGCAGCGGATCGTCGCGGCCAGGTCGACGTTGACCGCATCGTCGATCGGCTTGCCCATGTCCAGGGTTTCCAGCAGGGCCAGCTCGTCGGCGTGCTGCTCGATCAGCGCCACCAGCTTCTGCAGGGTCTTCTTGCGTTTGACCGGCCGGGCCCTGGACCAGTGGCCGGCCTCGAAGCTGCGCCGCGCCGCGCGCACCGCGCGGTCGATGTCCGCCTGCCCGCCGCGCGCCACCTGCCCCAGCACCCGGCCGTCGATCGGGCTGGTGCAGTCGAAGGCGCGGCCGTCGGCGGCATCGACGTACTTGCCATCGATGAAGGCCTGGGTGCGCAGCGACAGGCCTGCGGCCATCGCTTCCCAGTCCGCGCGGGTGCGTGCAGTGCTCATTTCAGACTCCCTCGACTGTTCCTGCGTCCCCGGGGGCCGGGAACCGTGATCCTGGAGCGGCCGGTGGCCGCATGAACTGGCGATGCGAATCCCGCCGGCATCAGAACGTCGCCGGCGTGTTCGCGCTGACGATCACCGCCTCGGTGTCGCCGACGTTGCGGAAGCGGTGCGGCACCTTGCTCTCGAAGTAGTACGCCTCGCCCGGCCCCAGCACCCGCACCTGGCGGCCGACGGTCACCTCCACCTGGCCGGAGACGACCACGCCGCCCTCCTCGCCTTCGTGGACGATCATGGCCTCGCCGGTGTCGCTGCCCGGCGGCATCACCTCGCGCAGGATGCACATCTGCCGCTGCGGGCGGTGCTGGCCCACCAGGTAGTAGTGGATGCCGCCATTGCCCACGTCCGGCAGTTCGTCGGCCGCGTAGAACGGCTGTTCGGGCGGGCCCGGGTCCAGGTCCAGGGTGAAGAAGTCGGCCAGCGAGATCGGGATCCCGTCCAGCACCTTCTTCAGCGAGCTCACCGAGGGGCTGACCTTGTTCTGCTCGATCAGCGAGATCGTGCTGTTGGTGACGCCCACGCGGCGGGCCAGCTCGCGCTGGCTCAGGCCGCGGGCCGTGCGTACCCGCTGCAGGCGTGCGCCGATGTCCATCGCCTCGTTCCGCTCCGTCCGGGGGCTGGCCCGGCGTGTTGCGGGATACTTTACATGGCACCCCGCCGGGGTCAATTTTTGCCGTAGACTCGCCCCCAGCGTTGAATTTTTCGAACGGCGCCCGGTCCCACGGACGCCCCGCCGATCCAGACCGGAGCCTTCCGCAATGAGTACCGACGCCGACGCTTCCCGGGCCGCCCTGGCCGACCATTACGCCTCGCAGAACCTGAGCGCACCCGAGGCGATGGATGCGTTCTGGATGCCGTTCACCGCCAACCGCCAGTTCCGGCAGAGCCCGCGCCTGCTCGCCTCGGCCGAGGGCATGTACTACCGCGACGTCGAGGGCCGCCAGATCCTGGACGGCACGGCCGGCCTGTGGTGCTGCAACGCCGGCCATGCGCGCCCGCGCATCGTCGAGGCGATCGCGCGCCAGGCCGCGACCCTGGACTTCGCCCCGCACTTCCAGATGGGCTCGCCGCTGCCCTTCGTCGTGGCCGAGCGCCTGAAGGAAATCGCGCCGCGGCCGCTGGACCATGTGTTCTTCACCAACTCCGGCTCCGAATCGGTCGACACCGCGTTGAAGATCGCCATCGCCTGGCACCGCGCCCGCGGCGAAGGCCAGCGCACCAGGCTGATCGGGCGCGAGAAGGCCTACCATGGCGTCGGCTTCGGCGGCATCTCGGTCGGCGGCCTGCCCAACAACCGCAAGTGGTTCGGCCCGGGGCTGCCGGGCGTGGACCACCTGCGCCACACCCTGGACATCGGCCGCAACGCGTTCTCGCGCGGCCTGCCGGCGCATGGCGTGGAGCTGGCCGAGGACCTGGAGCGGCTGGTGCAACTGCACGATCCCAGCACGATCGCCGCGGTGATCGTCGAGCCGATCTCCGGTTCGGCCGGCGTGATCCTGCCGCCGCCGGGCTACCTGCAGCGGCTGCGCGAGATCTGCGACAGGTACGGCATCCTGCTGATCTTCGACGAGGTGATCACCGGCTTCGGCCGCGTAGGCGCGCCGTTCGCGGCGCAGCGCTTCGAGGTCGTCCCGGACATGATGACCGTGGCCAAGGGCCTGACCTCCGGCTGCGTGCCGATGGGCGCGGTGTTCGTGTCCGAGCGCATCCACGAGGCCTTCATGCAGGGCCCGGAGGGCGCGATCGACCTGTTCCACGGCTACACCTACAGCGGCCATCCGCTGGCCTGCGCGGCCGCGCTGGCCACCCTCGACACCTATGCCGAGGAAGGCCTGCTGACCCGGGCGCTGGAACTGGAGGACTACTGGGCCGACGGCCTGCACGCCCTGCGCGGCAGCAGCCCGCACATCATCGACATCCGCAACTATGGCCTGATCGGCGCGATCGAGCTGGCGCCGCAGGACGGCGCGCCCGGCGCGCGCGGCTACCAGGTGCTGGAGCGGGCGTTCCGCAAGGGCCTGCTGGTGCGCACCACCGGCGACATCGTCGCCCTGTCGCCGCCGCTGATCGTCGAACGACGGCACATCGACGACATCTTCTCGATGCTGGGCGAGGTTCTTTCGAGCCTCTGACCGGCGCTCCCCCACGCCGCAGTCATCACTCCACGGAGATTCCCATGCTGATCGGCGTACCCAAGGAAATAAAGAACCACGAGTATCGCGTCGGCCTCACCCCGGCCGGCGCGCGCGAACTGTCCGCACGCGGCCACCAGGTCCTCGTGCAGCGCGGCGCCGGCGAAGGCGCGGGCCTGGCCGACCAGGCGTTCGAGGCGGCAGGCGCGCAGATCGTCGACACGGCCGAGGAGGTCTACGGCCGCGCCGAAATGGTGATCAAGGTGAAGGAGCCGCAGCCTTCGGAGTGCGCGATGCTGCGCCCCGGCCAGCTGCTGTACGCCTACCTGCACCTGGCGCCGGACCCGGAGCAGACACAGGCGCTGCTGGCTTCCGGCTGTACCGCCATCGCCTACGAGACCGTCACCGACGACCGCGGCGGCCTGCCACTGCTGGCGCCGATGAGTGAAGTGGCCGGGCGCATGTCCATCCAGGCCGGCGCGCACGCGCTGGAGAAGGCGCAGGGCGGCTCGGGTATCCTGCTCGGCGGCGTGCCCGGGGTGAAGCCGGCCGAGGTGATGGTGATCGGCGCCGGCACGGTCGGGCTCAATGCCGCGCGCATGGCCATGGGCCTGGGCGCGCAGGTCACCCTTCTGGACCGTTCGCTGGAACGGCTCAAGTACGTCGACGAGCTCTACGGCGACCGCCTGACCACGATCTTCTCCAGCCAGGACGCGATCCAGGAACGGCTGCCCTACACCGACCTGGTGATCGGCGCGGTGCTGATCCCCGGCGCGGCCGCGCCCAAGCTGGTCAGCCGTTCGCAGCTGAAGCTGATGCGGCCCGGCTCGGTGCTGGTGGACGTGGCCATCGACCAGGGCGGCTGCTTCGAGACCAGCAGGCCGACCACGCACCAGGCGCCCACCTACGAGGTCGACGGGATCATCCACTACTGCGTGGCGAACATGCCCGGCGGCGTGGCCCGGACCTCGACCTTCGCCCTGACCAACGCCACCCTGCCGCATGCGCTGGCCCTGGCCGGCAAGGGCGGGGTGCAGGCGCTGCAGGACGATCCGAACCTGCGCAACGGCCTCAACGTCCACGCCGGCAAGCTGACCTACCGCGCGGTCGCCGATGCGCTGCACCTGCCGTACACGCCGGCGGCCGAGGCGCTCTCGACCTGACGCCACCGGGCACGCCTTCCCTCCTCTTCACCGGCGCCCGCCGCGCCGCCGCACCGCAGAACGCCATGGATACGCACCAGATCCGCCAGCTCACCCACCACATCCGCGGCCCGGTGGCGGCCGCGCCCGATGCGCGCCTGTCGCCGGTGTTCGATCCGTCCTGTGGCGCGGTCACCGCGCAGGTGCCGCTGGCCGATGCCGGCCAGGTGCGTGCCGCGGTGGATGCGGCGCAGGCCGCGTTCCCGGCCTGGGCGGCGACGACGCCGCTGCAGCGCGCGCGGGTGATGTTCCGCCTGCGTGCGCTGATCGAGCGCGATGCCGACGAACTGGCGCGCACGATCACTTCCGAACACGGCAAGACCCTGTCCGACGCGCGCGGCGAGGTGACCCGCGGCATGGAGGTGGTGGAGTTCGCCGCCGGCGTCCCGCACCTGCTCAAGGGCGAGCATTCGCCGGAGGTGGGCCGCGGCGTGGACAGCTGGAGCGAGCGCGCGCCGCTGGGTGTGGTCGCCGGCGTCACCCCGTTCAACTTCCCGGTGATGGTGCCGCTGTGGATGGCGCCGGTGGCGCTGGCCTGCGGCAACAGCTTCGTGCTCAAGCCTTCGGAGAAGGTGCCGTCGGCGGCGCTGCACCTGGCGCGGCTGTTGCAGGAGGCCGGGTTGCCGGAGGGCGTGTTCAACGTGGTCCACGGCGGCCGCGAGGCGGTGGACGCGCTGCTGGACGATGCGCGGGTGCAGGCGCTGTCCTTCGTCGGCTCCACCCCGGTGGCGCGTTACCTGTACGAGCGCGGCAGCGCCGCCGGCAAGCGCGTGCAGGCGCTGGGCGGAGCCAAGAACCACGCGGTGGTGCTGCCGGACGCGGACATCGCCCAGGCCGCCGATGCGCTGCTGGGCGCCGGTTACGGTTCGGCCGGCGAGCGCTGCATGGCGATCTCGGTGGCGGTGTGCGTGGGCGATGCCACGGCCGACGCGCTGGTCGCGGCGCTGGCGGCGAAGGTTGCGGCGCTGCGCATCGCGCCGGGGCTGGAGGATCCGGACATGGGACCGCTGGTCGACGCGGCGCACCGCGAACGGGTGCGCGGCTACATCGACCTGGGCGTGCAGGAAGGCGCGAAGCTGGTGGTCGACGGCCGCGCGCATCCGTGCACCTCGCGCGACGGCTTCTTCCTCGGCGGCAGCCTGTTCGACCACGTGACTCCGCAGATGCGGATCTACCGCGAGGAGATCTTCGGCCCGGTGCTGTGCGTGGTGCGGGTGCCGGACTTCGAATCGGCGCTGGCACTGGTGGATGGCCACGAGTACGGCAACGGCACGGCGGTGTTCACCCGCAGCGGCGGCGCGGCCCGCGAGTACGCACGCCGCGTGCAGGCCGGCATGGTCGGCATCAACGTGCCGATACCGGTGCCGATGGCCTTCCACTGCTTCGGCGGCTGGAAGGCCTCGCTGTTCGGCCCGCTGCACATGCACGGCCCCGACGGCGTGCGCTTCTACACCCGCCTCAAGACCGTCACCGCCCGCTGGCCCGAAGGCGCCGCCGGCGCCGAGTTCGTAATGCCCACGATGCGGTGAGCGCTCCTACACCCCTCCCCCTCCGGGGGAGGGGCCGGGGGAGAGGGTCGGCCACCGACCAAGCGCGGTGTATCGCATTACCCTCCTCTCCCCCCGGGAGAGGGGCCGGGGGAGAGGGTCGGGAATCCAGCGGCGTCGGCATACCTGCCCTCTCCCCAACCCTCTCCCGGAGGGAGAGGGGCCACGTACTCCGCAGCCCGGATAAGGCCACAGGCCGCATCCGGGACCGACGCGCCCACCACCCCGTTCCCCCGGATGCGCTTCGCTTATCCGGGCGACACGCCGGCGACACCCCCACCGCTAAACTGCCGCGAGTCCGGTGCCGCCTGATAGCGGCGCCTCCCTCCTCCACAGGATGCAGATGAGCGAGCAGGACCCGCGCGCGGCGCAATTGCGCCGCATGAAGACCATCGCCTTGGCGATGCTGCTGGCGATGGTCGCCGGCTTCGTGACCAGCCACGCCATGGGCAACCAGGGCGTGTGGGCGTGGGTGTCGGCGTTCTGCGAGGCGGCTACCGTCGGCGCCCTGGCCGACTGGTTCGCGGTGGTCGCCCTGTTCCGCCATCCGCTCGGCCTGCCCTTCCCGCACACCGCGATCATCCCGCACAGCAAGGCGCGCATCGCCGACAGCCTGGCCGCGTTCGTGCGCGACCACTTCCTCGAGCCGGAGACGCTGCTCAAGCGCCTGGAGGTGTTCGACCCGGCGACGAAGCTGGGCGAGTGGCTGTCCCGGCCCGAGCAGTCGCAGCGGCTGGCGCAGATGGCGCGCGGCTGGGCGCTGCAGGCGCTGGACCTGCTGGATGAACGCGCGGTGCGCGAGAGCATCCAGCGCTTCGTCATCGCCCGCCTGCAGTCCTGGGATGCATCGGCCACCGCCGGCGAAGTGATGGGCCTGCTCACCGCCGACGGTCGCCACCAGCAGCTGCTGGACGAGGCGCTCAAGCGCCTGTCGCGCTACCTCGACGGCGAGGCGGTCAAGCAGCGCGCCTCGGCGCTGCTGGTCAAGCACGCACGCCGCGAATGGCCGCGGCTGGTCGGCACGGTCAACTGGATCCGCCCGGTGGAAGGCATCGCCGATGACCTGGCCGAACGCATCGCCCGCGCGGTGCTGGAGGAGCTCAACGGCATCCTCGCCGAACCGCGCCACCCGATCCGTCGCGACTACGAGCGCTGGCTGCGCGCCTACATCCAGCGCCTGCGCACCGATCCGGAACTGGCCGGGCGCGTGGCGAAGATCAAGCAGGACCTGATCGACCACCCCAGCGTGCAGGACTACGTGCGCGGCCTGTGGGACCAGATCCACACCGCCCTGCGCGAGGACCTGGAACGCGAGGACGGCGTGCTGGCGCGCCACCTGGAACGCTCGCTGCTCGGCATCGGCGAGGCGCTGGGCCGCGACGAAAGCCTGCGCGAGGCGATCAACCAGCACGTGATGGGCGGCGCCGAGAAGCTGGCCCTGCGCCTGCGCGGCGGCGTCACCGACTACATCGCCCAGACCGTGAAGAGCTGGGACGAACGGCACCTGGTGCGCCAGCTGGAACTGAGCGTCGGTCGCGACCTGCAGTACATCCGCTTCAACGGCACCCTCGTCGGCGGCCTGATCGGCGTGCTGCTGCATGCGCTGATCGTGCTGCTCGAACGCGCGTAGCCCGGGCAAGCCCGAAGGCCGCACCCGGGGCAGCCGCATCACAGCCCCGGATGCGCTGCGCTTATCCGGGCTACCACGACGAATGGATGCCGGCGCCTTCAAGCCCCTCTCCCACCGGGAGAGGGGTTGGGGGAGAGGGTCGGTATGCCAGCGTGGCGAAAGGTTCCGACCCTCACCCCTGCCCCTCTCCCGGCGGGAGAGGGGTGCAAGAACGAAGCCACGATCCGAAAGCGCCCGAAGACGCGGTAGCGCGGGGGTATGGCGCAAGCAGGCCATGGATGGCCTGCGTTCGCGCGTTGGAGCCATGGATGGCGGAACCGCGCGATGCGCCATATCCCCGCGCTGCCGCGGCTCCGTCCGAAGCCAGCTACCGGGAAGCCGCCTTCGACCCGCAGATCGCAGGTACGATGCGGTGAAGAGGCTGGCGCGTGGCAACGCGCCAGACGTCGCCATCTTCGCCGTCAGTGGGCGCCCGACCCTCTCCCCCTGCCCCTCCCCCGGAGGGGGAGGGGTTCATGCCTGAGTGCTAAACCGTCAACCGCCACGCCCGGTGGATGCGCGGGTTGCGCTCGAAGTCGGGGGGGATGGTGGAGGGGCTGATGTCCTCGCAGTGGGCGAACTGCGACACCGCCTCCTCGTCCAGGCGGAAACGGCGGAAGTTGTTGGAGAAGTACAGCACCCCGCCCTGCGCCAGGCGCGCGCAGGCGGCGCGCAGCAGGCGCACGTGCTCGCGTTGCACATCGAAGTCGTCGGCGCGCGCCGAGTTCGAGAACGTCGGCGGGTCGCAGAAGATCACGTCGTACTTGCCACGCTCGGCTTCCAGCCAGGTTACCGCATCGGCCTGCACCAGCCGGTGCGCCGCCCCGCCCATGCCGTTGAGCGCCAGGTTGTCCGCGCACCACTGCAGGTAGGTCGCTGACAGGTCGACGCTGGTGGTCGACGCCGCCCCGGCCACCGCCGCCTGCACGCTGGCCACGCCGGTGTAGCAGAACAGGTTGAGGAAGCGGCGCCCCCTGGCCTCCTTCGCCATGCGCCGCCGCAGCGGACGGTGGTCGAGGAACAGGCCGGTATCCAGGTAATCGAACAGGTTCACCCACAGCTTCGCGCCGTTCTCGCGCACCACGAAGCGCTCACCGGCCTGCTGGAAGCGCCCGTACTTGCTGCCACCCTTGCCGCGCTCGCGGGTCTTCAGCGCCAGCCGGTCCGCCGGCACGTCGAACGTCTCGCGCGCGGCGGCCAGCAGCTCGTTGCGACGGCGGCGCACGTCGGCCTCGGGGATCTCCGCCGGCGGCGCGTACTCCTGCACGTGCAGGAAGGTGCGCTGCCCGCCTTCGTCCTCGGCATAGACGTCGATCGCCGCCGCGTATTCGGGGATGTCCGCGTCGTAGGCGCGGAAGCAGGTCACGCCCTCGCCGCTGCGCCAGTTCTTCAGCCTGCGCAGGTTGCGCTGCAGGCGGTTGGCGACCATCTTCGCCCCTTCCGACAGCTCGCGCGGCGCGGCATCGCGCTGCGGCGGGCGCAGCGGATCGCAGACGATCAGCGCGCACTCCAGCGCGCCGTTGAACAGCTGGTACCTCTTCGCCGCGCGCAGGCCGGTGGCCTGGGCCAGGTCGGCGTCGCCGCACAGCAGGCTGGCGCGCCACTCCGGCACCGCCCGCTGCAGCGCCTGGCCCAGCCGGCGATACAGCAGGCCGTCGGCGGCCAGGCGGCGGTCGTACGGCGGATTGCACACCACCAGGCCGCGCGGCTGCGGGGCTACCGGCAGCGCGTCGATATCGCGGACCTCGAAACTGATGACACCTGCGACACCGGCGGCCTGCGCATTGCTGCGCGCGGCGGCGATCGCGTGCGGATCCAGATCGCTGCCATGGAATACCGGGCGCAGCGCGGCCAGGCCGGCCTCGGCGCGCGAGCGCGCTTCGGCGACCAGCGCGTTCCAGCCTTCGACATCGAACCCGGTCCAGCGCGTGGGCGCCGGCGCATCGATGTTCGTGGCGGCGGGAGGTGCGCTGGCATCGACCGGCGCGACCTTGGCCAGCGCCGCCGACCACGGGTTCTGCGCCGAGCCTTCCAGCGGCGAGGCCGCCAGTTCCTCCGGCGCCGGATCGCCGGCGCTGCGCGCGTCGATCCGGCCCAGCCCCGGGGCCACGTCGGCGGCCATCAGCGCGCCTTCGATCAGCAGCGTGCCGCTGCCGCACATCGCGTCGAGCAGCGCGCCGCCTTCGGCGTACAGCGCCGGCCAGCCGCCGCGCAGCAGCACCGCCGCGGCGAGGTTCTCCTTCAACGGCGCCTCGCGCTGTTCGGCGCGCCAGCCGCGGCGGTGCAGCGGACCGCCGCCCAGGTCGATCGACAGCGTCGCCCTGCCCTTGCGCAGCGACAGGTTCAGGCGCAGGCCCGGCGCATCGACGTCGACCGACGGCCGCTCCAGGCCCTGCGCGCGGAACACGTCGACCACCGCGTCCTTGACCCGCTGCGCGGCGAAGCGCGCGTGGGTGATGCCCTCGCCGGAGACGTGGGCGTCCACCGCAACAGTGTCGCCCTCGCGCAGGTGCTGGTGCCACGGCACCGCGGCGGCGCCGTCGTACAGCGCCTGCTCGTCCGGGCAATCGAAGCTGGCCAGCGGCCACAGCACGCGGCTGGCCAGTCGCGACCACAGCACGGCGCGCTGGGCATCGGCGAGCGTGCCTTCGGCGTTGGCGCCGGCGACCGTGGCGGTGGCCTTCGCGGCGCCCAGCGCCACCAGTTCGTCGGCCAGCAGGTATTCCAGGCCCTTGGCGCAGGAAACAAAGAACTTCATCGGGAAACAGGCTCGCGTTCGGGGCCGCCGGGCCGCGGGGCGGCTGCCGGGCATCGGCATGGACGGGAATGGTCGGCCATCGGGCGTGGCGGCGCCAGCCCGGCACGCGCGGCGGCGTTCAGCGTGCGCCGGGCGCCCGAAGCCGCCTCAGAGCGATTCGAGCAGTTCGGCGAAGGCGCGGGCGGTGGCGTCCACGTGCGCGGACAGGCGGTGGCTGTCGTCCAGTAGCAGCAGGCGCGCCGAACGCGCGCGCGCCCACTCGATGACCCCGGCGGCCGGGATGATCTCGTCGTGCCAGGCGTGGACCACCGAGGTCGGCACCGGCGCGGCGTCCAGCGCCGGCATCGGGCCCATCTGCAGCGGCGGCACCATCAGGAACAGGCCGCGGGTGGGCACCTGCAGCGAGGCGATCGCCGAGATGTACGCGCCCAGGCTCGATCCGCCCAGCACCACCGGCCCACCCCGCTCCACCGCCTCGCCGGCGATGCGCAGCAGGCGTTGCAGGCGCGCCGGCACGTCGCCGACGCGGCTGATCTCGCTGCGCGCGTCCAGGTCGGTGTAGTCCGGGCGTTCGGTGGTCCAGCCCAGCGCCTCGGCCGCCTGCGCCAGCGCGGTGACCTTGGTCGCGTCCGGACCGCTTTCGAAACCGTGCGAAAGAATGCAGTGGCCGCGGCTCACAGCGCCTCCACCACGTCGCCGACGCGCAGGGTGCCGCCTTCGACGATGCGCGCGCACAGGCCGCCGTGGCCGCGCATCGCGTTGAAACCGCCGGGACCGAGCGCATCCTCCATGCGCGAGCAAGGATCGCATGCGTCGGTGCCCTCCAGCACCACCTCGCCCACGCGGAAGCGGCGGCCCTTCAGCGCCACCAGCGGGATCCCCGACACCACCAGGTTGCGGCGCAGGAGGGCTGGCGCGACATCCCCGTGCCCGGCCAGCGCTGCGATCACCGGCAGGTGCTCGGCCTGGATCAGGGTGACCCCACGCTTGCCGCTGCCGCCGTTGTAGCGGTCGCCGGTGAGGCCGGCGCCGGTGGTGGCTTCGACCGTTTCGACCTCGACCATGTCCCTGTTGCGGGCAGGGCGCAGGCCGATCCATTCGGCCTTGCCAGCACGCGGAAGGGTCGCCATGAGCCGGCCGAGCGGACTGTCGGGAGAAGGAACTGGAGTGCGGGTCGCCATGGCGCGAATGCTAGCATCCGCCTCCATGCCCACCCCGCCGGACTTCCGCGTCGTCGACCAGCCGCTGCCCTACGTGGACCGGCTGGGGGAACGTTCGCTGGCGGACATCGAGCTGGTGGTCATCCACTGCACCGAACTGCCGGACCTGGCCACCGCCCGCGAGTACGGCGAGCGCGTGCGCTACGACAGCGGCACCGGCAACAGCGGCCACTACTACATCGACCGCGACGGCACGGTGCTGCGCTACGTGCCCGAAGAGCGCATCGCCCACCACGTACGCGGCCAGAACCCGCGATCCCTCGGCATCGAACTGGTCAACACCGGCCGCTACCCGCACTGGCTGGATTCGCGCCACCAGACGATGGACGAGCCGTACACCGGTGCGCAGATCGGATCGCTGGTGGCCCTGCTGCAGGACCTGGCCGCGCGTCTGCCCACGCTGCGGCATATCGCGGGACATGAGGACCTGGATCGCGAGCGCGTGCCGGCGAGCGACGACCCGGCGGTGCTGGTGCACCGCAAGCTCGACCCGGGCCCGCGGTTCCCGTGGGAGCGCGTCCTCGCCCAGGTGCCGTTGCAGCGGCTGCTGTAGGCAGTCTCACTCCGGAAAGGGGAACAGCGGTGTAGCCCGGATAAGGCCGCATCCGGGACAACGAGGCGTAAAGCCCCTCCCCCTCCGGGGGAGGGGTTGGGGAGAGGGCAGGTGTGCCAGCGTCGCAGGGATTCCGACCCTCACCCCTAGCCCCTCTCCCGGGGGGAGAGGGGGACAGGAGCCAGGCCCCCAACGCGCCGAAAGACGCGGTAGCGCGGGGGTATGGCGCAAGCAGCACATGGATGTGCCGCGCTCGCGAACGCGGTACGAGCGGTTAGCCTGCTTGCGCGTGGCGACGCGCCAGCCCTCGCTAGCGCCTGTGTTCATTCCCGGCGCGGACGCGGAACCGCGCGATGCGCCATACCCCCGTGCTGCCGCGGCTCCGTCCGGAGCCGGCGCAACCCACGCTGTTGCTGTTGCCTGTCCCAATCGAGAAGATCAGATCGGAGCGGGAAGCGTAGGGAATTCCCCGCCACCGCGAACGAGAGCACTTGCCGGCTCCCCACCCTCTCCCCCAGCCCCTCTCCCGGGGGGAGAGGGGAGAAGAAGCCACGACCTCAACGCGCAGGAAGACGCGGTAGCGCGGGGGTATGGCGCAAGCAGCACATGGATGTGCTGCGCTCGCGAACGCAGTACGAGCGGTGAGCCTGCTTGCGCGTGGCGACGCGCCAGTCCTCGCTAGCGCCTGTGTTCATTCCCGGCGCGGACGCGGAACCGCGCGATGCGCCATACCCCCGTGCTGCCGCGGCTCCGTCCGGAGCCGGCGCTTTTCATCCCCCCAGCAGGCCGGATTTATCAGGAGACCGCGAAACAGCCGTGACCGGAACGTCGGGCATCTAGCTTTGACGCGAACGGATCCGGCGTCGGTACCCGACCCTCTCCCCCAGCCCCTCTCCCGGTGGGAGAGGGGGGGCAACGCCCCCCGGTATAATCGGCTTCCCCCTTAGCGACGACGGGTCCCCCCTTGCCTCCCGCCCTCGGCCCCGTGGCCTCCGAACTGATCGACCTGCTCACCCTGGAGCGGCTGGAAGACAACCTCTTCCGCGGCCAGAGCCGCGACATCGGCACCCGCTACGTGTTCGGCGGGCAGGTGCTCGGCCAGGCCCTGGCCGCCGCCCAGGCCACCCTGGACAACGGCCGCCACGTCCACTCCCTGCACGCCTACTTCCTGCGCGCCGGCGACATCGACCACCCGATCGTCTACGACGTCGACCAGACCCGCGACGGCGGCAGCTTCTCCGTGCGCCGCATCACCGCGATCCAGCACGGCAAGGTGATCTTCTTCTGCGCCGCCTCCTTCCAGGACGACGAACCCGGCGCCGAACACCAGCTCGGCATGCCCGAAGTGCCGCAGCCGGAGGACGTCCAGCCCGCCCCGCCGGTGCCGCCGGACGTGATGGCCTCGCTGCCGACCAAGGTGCAGCGCTGGCTCTCGCGCGGAGGCCCGTTCGAGTTCCGCCACGTCTACCCGCGCGACGAACTCAACCCGCCCAAGCGCCCGCCCTACCAGCAGGTCTGGTTCCGCCTGCGCGAAAGCGTCGGCGACGTCCCGGCCGAAATGCACCAGGCCCTGCTCGCCTACGCCTCCGACTTCCACCTGCTGGGCACCGCGACCTTCCCGCACGGCATCAGCTACTACACCCCGAACGTGCAGATGGCCTCGCTCGACCACGCCCTGTGGTTCCACCGCCCGTTCCGCATCGACGAGTGGCTGCTGTATTCGATCGACAGCCCCTCCACCCAGGGCTCGCGCGGCCTGGCCCGCGGCCAGATCTTCGACCGCCAGGGCCGGCTGGTCGCCAGCACCGCCCAGGAAGGCGTGATCCGCGTCGTCCCGGACCGCGCCGCCGCGCGGGCCGTGCCGGCGAAGGAATAAACGTGCGCCAGGTATTCACCAGCCAGCGCCTGGAAACCGTCGAAGGCGTGGCGAAGATGCTGGAAGACGCCGGGATCCCGGTCCACGTCAGCCAGCCGCGTTCGTACCGCGGGCGCCGCCGCGGCCAGTTCAGCTATTCCGAACCGGCCCCGCAGAACCAGCAGCCGGCGGTGTGGGTGCGCCTGCCCGAAGACCAGCCGCGCGCGCGCGAACTGCTGCGCCAGGCCGGCCTGCTGGCGACCACGCGCTCCTACTCCGGCCTGCCGCAGGTGGCGACCGAAGCGCTGCCCTCGCGCTTTGAGGAGAACAGCGGCAGCCGCTGGGCCTGGCGCATCCGCCTGGCCCTGCTGCTGGTGATCGCCGCGGTGGCGGTGCTGGTGTGGATGGGTCGCCACAGGGCGCCCGCGCCGGTGGCCGTGCCTACCGCGACGGAACAGCCAGCCGCACCGCAGCCGGCGCCAGCCGAGGAAGAGGACGAGGAATTCCGCGTCCGCATCGCCCCGCCGCCGCCCGCGCCGGAGAACTGAGCGCGCGGCGCGCATCCGGAAACGGAAAAAAGAAGAGGCCCGGCGACGCATCGCCGGGCCTCCTTGCTTCAGGCCTTCGCGGAGCCGCAGCTCCAGCGCAGGCTTACTTCTGCGCCGGGGCTGCCTTCGGCGCCGAACCACCCTTCGCGCGGTGCTGGCCACGCTCGGCCATGCGCTTGGCATGGGCGGCGTCGAACTCGGCCTTGCTCAGCTTGCCGTCCTTGTCGGTGTCGGCCTCGGTGAACCAGGCGTCGTTGCGCTTCTTCATCGCCAGCTCGCGGTCGGCCTTGTCGAGGAAGCCGTCGCCGTTCACGTCGAGCTTGGCGAAACGCTCGGCGAAGCGCGGCTTCGCGGCGGCCTCGGCCTTGCTGATGCGACCGTCCTTGTCGGTATCCAGGGCCATGAAACCGCCCTTCGGGCCGTGGCCGAAGCGCCCGTGGTGGCCCTTGCCATGGCGCGGCAACTCGCCGGCCTGCAGCTTGCCGTCCTTGTCGCGGTCCAGTTCGTCGAAACGCGCGGCCAGGCGGGGGAACGCGGCCGCCTCGCTGCGATCGACCACGCCGTCGCCATTGGCATCGAGCGCCTTGCGCTCCGCCTTGACGGCAGCCTGCTCGTCAGCCAGGCGCGCCAGGCGCTGCTGCAGCTCGACGGTCGCGTCCACTTCGGGTTCCACGTAAGAAACCTGAGCAAGGGGTACGGACGAGAGCGTGCTGGAGGTGCGCCAGCCATAATCGAAGCCCACCGAACCCGACACAAGGGTCCTGTCGATGACTGAAAAGTGGGGGCTGACCTGGGCCTTGGCCTCGGCGATGACCTCTTCGGGAAGATGCAAAACCGTGTCCTGGGCGAAG
>Ga0182737_1001930_pt1 | contig 18611 bp, 17 predicted proteins | sample eDN5th30CBELigOP_FD_128878 | JGI IMG/M metagenome (GOLD analysis project Ga0182737, IMG submission 128878) | Enriched Organic Plus compost microbial communities from Emeryville, California, USA - eDNA 5th pass 30_C BE-Lig OP (version 2) (version 2) ...
CGTCGCCATCTTCGCCGGCGCCGGCGTGCAGGGAGCGCATGATGAGGTCATCGCGTTCGCGGAGCACGTGAAGGCGCCCATCGGACATTCCCTGCGTGGCAAACAGTGGATCCAGTACGACAATCCCTACGACATCGGCATGACCGGTCTGTTGGGGTACGGGGCGGCGCACGCGGGCATCCACGACGCCGACCTCCTGCTGCTGCTCGGCACGGACTTCCCCTACGAGCAGTTCCTGCCCGACGCCGCGAAGGTGGTCATCGGCCAGGTCGACACGGATGCCTCGCACCTCGGCCGTCGCGTGAGTGTCGCGCACCCCGTGCACGGCGACGTGCGTGCAACGCTCCATCTCCTCACCGAGATGGTGGCCGAGAAGACGAACCGCAGCTTCCTCGACCGGATCCTGAAGAAGCACGCCAAGCTCCTCGGCTCGGTGGTCGGCACATACACCGACGTCGACACGGTCACGCCGATCCATCCCGAGTTCGCCATCTCGGTGATCGACGACGCGACCGCGGACGACGCGATCGTGACGGCCGATACCGGCATGGGCAACGTCTGGCAGGCGCGCTACGTCACGCCCGGGCCGAACCGGCGGCTCATCGGGTCGTTCATCCACGGCTCGATGGCGAACGCCCTCCCTCATGCGATCGGCGCGCAGGTCGCGTACCCCGGACGACAGGTCGTCGCGATCGCCGGCGACGGCGGGCTCTCGATGCTGCTCGGCGAGCTCATCACGGCGGCCGTGTACGGGCTGCCGGTCAAGATCTTCGTGTTCAACAACTCCACCCTCGGACTCGTGAAGCTCGAGATGCTCGTGAACGGCTTTCCCGACTTCGGCGTCGACGTCCCGGGCGTCGACTACGCGGGCATCGCGCGGGCCATCGGCTTCCGCGCCGAGCGGATCGAGGATCCGAAGCTGCTGCCGAGCGCGGTCGCGAACGCGCTCGCGCACGACGGGCCGGCGCTCGTGGACATCGTGACCGACCCGCGCGCACTGTCGCTGCCGCCGGCGATCTCGGGCGAGCAGGTGAAGGGCTTCGCGCTCGCGATGTCGAAGATCGTCCTCACCGGCGGCGGGGCCGAAGCCGTGGCCATGGCACGGTCGAACATCCGGCACCTCCCGGGTCTGTGAGCGCGGGAACCGGCACGCATGGCCACCACGGAGTCCGCCCGCGAGCGGCGCATCGTGCCGGCTCACGCCGCCCCGCTCCCCGACCTGGAGACCGTGTTCGGCACCAGGGGCGACGCGGCGCACTGCTGGTGCCAGTGGTTCAAGCTCCCGGCGCGTGACTGGCGGAACATGGACGACCGGATGCTCCACGACCGGCTCGCCGGCCAACTCGCCACCGGCGGACCTGGCCCCGGACTCCTCGCCTACGAGGGCGAAGCCCCCGTGGGCTGGTGTGCCGTCGAACCGCGCTCAGCGCTGATCCGGCTCCGGCAGAGCCGGATCGTGAAGCTCGGCACCGAGGATCCCGACTTCGAAGACGACCGGGTCTGGGCGCTCTCCTGTTTCGTCATTCCACCCGAGCACCGCGGCCGGGGTGTCGCGACCGACCTCGCCCGCGCAGCGGTGGAGCTCGCCGCCGTGAGCGGCGCCCGCGCGATCGAGGGGTACCCGGTCGACCCGGCTGCGCGCAGGAACGTGACCGCGGCCGAGCTGTACCACGGCACGGTGTCGATGTTCGTCGCCGCCGGATTCGTCGAAGTCGCCCGCCCGACGCCGAGCCGTGCGGTCATGCGCCGGCGTTTGCCGAACTAGCGGTGTACTGATATTCTGATCAGAGACGCCGACGCGGGCGATCCCCCGAGGCGCATCACCAATGCTCCACAGATCGAATGGCCGAAGATGTCCACGACGTTCTCACCGGCGTACCCGCCGGGCTGCATCATCACGACCGCCACCGGTCGCTACCTCGTCGAGTCCGGCGATGTCCCCGCAGGATATCTGCTCGCGCGGCGGGCCGAGCGGCCGATGACCCGTGCACGGCCGATTGCGTTGCGCGACATCCTTGCGGGGTGAGACACGCCGACGGGACGCGGTGCGCGCCAAGCGCACGCAACCTGGGCAGCGGAGCTAGCTCCGCTGCCGGCGCTCCCTGACCCGCATGTTCACCACGATGGGGGTGCCAACGAAGCCGTAGATCTCGCGCAACCGGCGCTGGATGAACCGCCGATAGCCGGGGTCCAGGAACCCCGTCGTGAACAGCACGAAGGTCGGCGGCCGGGTCGAAGCCTGGGTCCCGAACAGGATGCGCGGTTGCTTGCCGCCCCGCACGGGGTGCGGGTGCTCCTGCGTGAGCTCGGTGAGGAACGCGTTGAACTTCCCGGTGGCGATGCGGGTGTCCCACGAGTCCAATGCGGCCTCGAGGGCGGGGACCAGCTTCTCGAGGTGCCGGCCGGTGCGCGCCGAGATATTGACACGGGGCGCCCACGCGACGTGGTGCAGGTCCTGTTCGATCTCGCGCTCGAGGTACCTGCGCCGGTCGTCGTCGAGCAGGTCCCACTTGTTGTACGCGATGACGAGCGCCCGCCCTGACTCGAGGACGAGGTCGATGATCCGGACGTCCTGCTCGGAGATCGGCTGCGTGACGTCGATGATGACGACGGCCACTTCCGCCTTCTCGAGGGCCGCCTGCGTGCGAAGCGTCGCGTAGAAGTCGGCGCCGTGCTGCAGGTGCACCCGACGACGGATGCCCGCGGTGTCGACGAAGCGCCAGATGCGACCGCCGAGTTCGATCTGCTCGTCGACCGGGTCACGCGTGGTGCCCGCGAGCTCGTTGACGACGACGCGTTCCTCGCCGGCGGCCTTATTGAGCAGCGAGCTCTTGCCGACGTTCGGACGCCCGAGGATGGCGACGCGCCGCGGCCCGCCGACCTCCTGCTTCGCGACCGCCGAGACCTCCGGCAGAACCGTGAACACTTCGTCGAGCAGGTCGGCGACCCCTCGCCCGTGCAGGGCGGACACCGGGTGCGGCTCCCCCAGGCCGAGATTCCAGAGCGCCGCGGCCTCGGGCTCCTGCCGCGCGTCGTCGACCTTGTTGGCGACGAGGAACACCGGCTTCTTCGTCTTGCGCAGCAGCCGGACGACATGTTCATCGGTCGCGGTGGCGCCGACCGTCGCGTCGACGACGAAGAGCACCACGTCGGAGAGGTCGATCGCGACCTCGGCCTGCGCCGCGACCGACGCGTCGATACCCTTCGCGTCGGGCTCCCACCCGCCGGTGTCGACGAGCGTGAACCGGCGGTCCAACCACTCGCCCTTGTACGAGACCCGGTCGCGGGTGACGCCGGGCGTGTCCTCGACAACCGCCTCACGGCGACCGAGGATGCGGTTGACGAGCGCCGACTTGCCGACGTTCGGTCGGCCCACGATCGCGATGACGGGCAACGCGGGGAGGTAGGTGATCCCGTCCTCGCCCTCCTCGGAGAGTTCGAGGAGATCGAGGTCCTCCTCATCGAGGTCGTAGTCCTCGAGCCCGCTCCGAAGGGCCGCCGCACGCTGCTCGGCGAGACCGTCGTCGACGTCGGCGAGTCGTTCGGCGAGGCGGTCGCCCTCGGACGCGGCCTCGTACTCGGCAGGACCCTGGTCGGCAGGACCCTGGTCGGCAGGACCCTGGTCGGCAGGACCCTGGTCGGCGGGGTCGTGATCGGCGCCGCGATCGGTCATCGTGTCTCCTCAATTCGATGGCGGCGGCAGGGTCTGACCCGCGGCGCACCGCCTCTATTCAATCAGCGTCTTGCGGCGGTCGCCGCCCCGTACCGATTCGCGCCTCGCTTGCTCAGGAAGTTCTCGCCTCCACCGCGGGTGTGCCGCGCCTCGCGCGGCGTGTCGGCGCGTGATTCCTGAGCAAGGAATGGGCTCGGTCGGGTGGATGCACCCGGCTGATGGATGCTCCGAGCAGAACGGATGCCCCGGGCAGCCCAGCCCAAGGCAGTCCAGCCCCGGGCAGCGTGCCACCACACTCAGTCGGTGACGGTGTGCCCGATCTCGTGCGCCGCGCCGATCACCGCGATCACGGCGTCGACCGTCGCCGCGAAGTCGAGCTCGGTCGAGTCGACCGTGGCCACGCCGTCCGCCGCGGTCATGAAGTCCACGACCTTCGAGTCTGCGCGGTCGCGCGCCCGGAGCTGCTCGCCCGTCACCCCGGCATCCTGCTCGGTCAGTTCGGCGGCGCGGCGCGACATCCGCACCTCCTCGCTCGCGGTGAGCAGGATGCGCACCGGCGCATCGGGCGCGACGACCGTCGTGATGTCGCGCCCCTCGACGACGATCCCGGGCCGCAGTTCCGCGGCCATGATGCCCCGGAACAGCTCGATGAGGTGCCGCCGCACGGCGGGGATCCGTGCGACACGACTCACGATCGCCGAGATGTGCGGTTCGCGGATCGCCTCGGTGACGTCCACGTCCCCGACACGGACGTGGTACCCCGCCGGGTCGGTCCCGATGCGGTACGCGAAGCTGTCGAGACACGAGACGACGGATGCCTCGTCGTCCACGTCGACCCCGGATGCCTCGACGTGCCACGCGAACGCGCGGTAGGCGGCGCCGGTATCAAGGAACCCCCAGTCGAGCCGGCGTGCAACGGCCTTCGACACGCTGGACTTGCCGCTCCCGGCGGGTCCGTCGACCGCGACCACGAACGGGAACACCACAGACGCCTCCATCATCATCACCCTGCGATCCGCCAGCCACGCTCGGCCAGCTCGTTCGTGAGCCGGTCGGCGGCCTCCGGCAGCACCTGGATCTCGGCGAGCCCGACCTGCCGGCCCGGCGAGTGTTCGAGCCGCAGGTCCTCCAGGTTGACGCCGATCTCACCGATCTCGGCGAGCAGCCGCGCGAGCTGCCCAGGACGGTCGTCGACCATCACGATGACGGTCGTGAAGCGTTTGTCGGTGCCGTGCTTGCCGGGCAGGCGAGCGACACCCGTGTTGCCGCCCGTGAGCTCTTCGGCCACGCGGCGGCGCGCGCCGGGTGCGGTGGGCGCCGCGAGCGCGTCGATGAACCGGTCGAGATCGTCGCGGTAGGCGAGCAGGATGTCCCGCACAGGCTGGGCGTTCGCCCCGAGGATCTGCACCCAGAGATCGGGGTCGCTCGCGGCCACCCGGGTCACGTCGCGAACACCCTGGCCGGCGAGTCCGAGCGCAGCGTTCGGCGCGTCGAGGAAACGGCGCGCCATCAGGCTCGAGATGACCTGCGGCACGTGCGAGACGAGCGCGACGCCCCGGTCGTGGTCCTCGGGCGTCATCTCGACCAGTGTCGCCCCAAGGTCGAGGATCAGGTCGTCGACCGCGCTGGCACGCTGGTAGCTGATGGCGTCGTGGGCGGCGACCACCCAGGGACGTCCGGCGAACAGGTCGGCTCGCGCCGCGAGCGGGCCACCCCGCTCGCGCCCCGCGAGCGGGTGCGAGCCGATATACCGGGAGACGTCGGCGCCCGCCGCCACGAGTTCGGCGAGGATGCCGGCCTTCACGCTCGCGACATCCGTCACGACCGCGTCCGGGAACGCGTCGAGCTCGGCGGCGACCACGCGCGCCGTGACGTCCGGCGGCACGGCCACCACCACGAGCTCAGGCGCGTCGTCGGACGCCGATGTGCGCCCGGCGCCGAGGTCGACGGCGACGGCGACGTGCGTCGGGGACGCGTCGTCGAGGATCACCTCGATGCCTCGAGCGCGCAGCCCGAGCGCGACGCTCGTGCCGAGGAGCCCGGCGCCGACCACGCGCACCGGTCCCGTGAGTCGTGACTCGACCATCTCAGGCGTGTCCTTTCTGCTGGGCATCCGCATCGCGGGCGAGGGTCAGCAGCAGTCCGCGTTCGGATTTCGTCAGCTCGCGCAGCTCTCCCGAACGCAGGGTGCCGAGATGCAGCGGGCCGAACTGCCGCCGCACCAGTTCGACGACGGGGTGCCCGACGGCATCGAACATGCGCCGCACGATGCGATTGCGCCCCGAGTGCAAGGTCACCTCCACCAGGGTGTGCCGTGCGTCGCTCCCGGACCGCAGGATCTTGCCGCGGTCGATCGAGATCGGGCCGTCGTCGAGCTCGACGCCCGATTTCAGTCGCTGCAGGGTGCGCGGCTCGACGGCGCCGCGCACCTTGGCGATGTAGGTCTTCTCGACGCCGAACGACGGGTGCGCGAGCACGTGCGCGAGCTCCCCGTCGTTCGTGAGCAGGAGCAGCCCGCTCGTGTCCTGGTCGAGGCGGCCCACGTTGTAGACGCGGTCTTCCAGCTGATCGGTGAAGCGTCGCAGATCGGGGCGGCCCTGCTCATCGCGCATGGTCGACACCACGCCCGTCGGCTTGTTCAGCTTGTAGTAGCGCTTGTCGGTGTCGAGCTGGACCGCGACGCCGTCGACCCGCACCAGATCCGTCGCCGCATCCACTCGGGAACCGAGTTCGGTGACGATCCGTCCGTTCACCTCGATCCGACCCTCGACGATCATCTGCTCGACGACCCGGCGCGACGCCACGCCCGCAGCGGCGAGCACCTTCTGCAGTCGTTCGCGTCCGGCATCACCGGGGCGGCCGGCATCACCGGGGTGGCCGGCATCGCCGGAATGTCGGTCGTCGTGAGCCTCAGGCACGGTCAAGGTCGAATCCTTCCTGGCCGTCGTCGAGCAACGGCGAGATGTGCGGCAGTTCGTCGAGCGAGTTCAGCCCGAGGTTGGTGAGCAGCAGGTCGGTGGTGCCGTACCTGATCGCGCCGGTCTCCGAGTCGGTGTCCACCTCGGTGATCAAGCCGCGACCGAGCAGCGTCCGCACGACCGAGTCGACGTTGACCGCACGGATCGACGCCACCTGTGAGCGCGAGATCGGCTGCTTGTACGCGATCACGGCGAGCGTTTCGAGCGCCGCCTGGGACAGCCTCGTCGAGGTCTGGTTCAGCACGAACCCCGACACGAGCGCGTCGTACTCGCCACGGACGTAGAACCGCCACCCGCCGCCGACCTCGCGGAGCTCGAATCCGCGTCGCACGCGCGCGACGCCGTGCTCGGCGGCGGCCTCGTCGGTCCGCGGCTCGCCCGATGTGCCGGTGCCGTCGTAATCCGCGACGAGCCTCCCGATCGCCGCCTTGACCTCCGCGACCGGCCGCGCGACGGCGGCCGCGAGCGTCACGACGCCCAGCGGCTCGTCCGCGATGAACAGGATCGCTTCGAGCGCGCGGTCCAGGTCGAGACGCGGCTGGCCGGGCACGTCGAGCGGCGTCGCCACCGAGAGCTCGGCCGGCGGGGTTGCCACATCCGCTGCCTCGGCGGCGTGCGGCGCCTGCGGCTCGCCCGAGATCTGATGCACGCCGGCGTCCTGCACGCCGGTCTCCGGGTCGCCGGTCTCCGGGTCACTCGTCATAGTCGGCTCCCAGGCTGTCCAGTCGGTTGTCGTCCCAGTGGTCGGCGGCCCACCGCAGGGTGAGCTCGCCCAGCGGCTCGAGCTGTTCGAACCCGATCGCAGCGTGCCGATACAACTCGAGCACCGCGAGGAAGCGCGCGACCACGACCCCCGTGAGCTCCACGCCGGCGATGAGCTGCCGGAACGTCACCGGTTCGCCGCGGCGCAGCACGGCGACGACGTGCGCCGCCTGCTCGCGGATCGACACCAGCGGCGCGTGCAGGTGGTCGAGGCCGACCACGGGAATCTCGCGCGGGGTCAACGCCAGCGTCGCGAGTGCCGCGAAGTCGTCGGCGCTGAGCGTCCACCGCAGCTCGGGGGTGCGCTGCCGGAACCGGTCCTCGAGCCGCACGCTGCGTGCGTGCCGCCGACCCTCGGCCTCGAAGTTGCCGGCGAACCAGCGCGCGACCTCCTTGAACGCCCGGTACTGCAACAGCCGGGCGAAGAGCAGGTCGCGCGCCTCGAGCAGCGCCACATCCTCCGCGTCCACGAGCTCACCCTGCGGCAGCAGGCCCGCGACCTTCAGGTCGAGCAGGGTCGCGGCCACGACGAGGAACTCGGACGCCTGGTCCAGTTCCTCGGCCGAGTCGAGTCCGCGAAGGTACGCGATGAACTCGTCGGTCACCTTCGACAGCGACACCTCGGTGATGTCGAGCTCGTGCTTGGCGATGAGTGACAGCAGCAGATCGAACGGACCCTCGAAGTTGGTCAGCGCAACCCGGAACGCCGGGCCCTCGGCCGAGCCCGGGGCATCCGTCTGCGTGGCGTCGACCCGACCCGCCTCAGGCGACCGCGCCACGGAAGACCAGCTCCCTGGCCAACTGGCGGTAGGCCTTGGACGCCTGGTGCTCAGGCGCGAAACTCGTGATCGGCGTGGCCGCGACGGTCGCGTCGGGGAACTTCACCGTCCGCGTGATGACCGTCTCGAGCACCTCGTCGCCGAACGCGTCCACGACCCGCTCCAGCACCTCGCGCGAGTGCAGCGTGCGCGAGTCGTACATCGTCGCGAGGATGCCGTCGAGCGTGATCGCCGGGTTGAGGCGGTCGCGCACCTTGTCGATGGTCTCGATGAGCAGCGCGACGCCGCGCAGCGCGAAGAACTCGCACTCGAGCGGGATGATGACCCCGTGGCTCGCCGTCAGGGCGTTCACCGTGAGCAGGCCGAGCGACGGCTGGCAGTCGACGAGGATCACGTCGTAGTCGGCCGAGACCCGGCGGAGCACGCTCGCCAGGATCTGCTCGCGCGCCACCTCGGTCACGAGGTGCACCTCGGCCGCGGACAGGTCGATGTTGGCCGGGATGACGTCCAGACCCTCGACGCTCGTGTGCTGGATCGCCTCGGCCGGGTCGTGCTGCTTCGACAGCAGGAGGTCGTAGATCGTCGGCACGTCGTGCGTCTGCACGCCGAGCCCCGCCGAGAGTGCGCCCTGCGGGTCGAAGTCGATCGCCAGGACGCGCCGACCGTACTCGGCCAGCGCAGCGCCGAGGTTGATGGTCGTCGTCGTCTTGCCGACGCCGCCCTTCTGGTTGCACAGCGCGATGATCCTGGCCGGCCCGTGGGAGGGCAGCGGCTCGGGCACCGCGAACTCACGGAGCGGCCGACCGGTCGGACCGAGCGCGGCACCACTCGGTGCGGTGCGATCGCTGACGTCCTGGAGTCGGTCGGTCACGTGGGGTTCATCTCCTTCAGGCGCCGGCGTGGTGCGCCGGCTCGCTCGATTCTAGCGAGCACGTGGGTGGGCCTGCGTGTACATCTCGCGGAGTGTGTCAGCTGTGACCAGCGTGTAGATCTGCGTCGTCGCCACGGACGCGTGACCGAGCAGCTCCTGGACGACCCGCACGTCGGCGCCGCCCGCGAGCAGATGAGTGGCGAACGAGTGCCGGAGCGTGTGCGGCGACACCGGGGTCGACAGCCCCGCCCGCTCGGCGGCACGGGTGATCGTCTCCCACGCCGCCTGCCGACTGAGTCGGCCTCCCCGTGCGCCGAGGAACAGCGCGGGCGTCGGGCGCCCGCGCCTCGACAGCTCGGGTCGGGCCCGCACGAGATACGCGTCGATCGCGACCCGAGCGAAGCTGCCGACCGGCACGATCCGCTGCTTGCCGCCCTTGCCGAACAGCCGGACCACCTCGGCGTCCACCAGGTCGTCCACGTTGAGCCCGACCGCCTCGGAGACGCGCGCGCCCGTCGCGTACATGAGCTCGAGCAGCGCCTTGTCCCGCAGATCGCCGATCCCGTCGCCGTCGGTCGCGGCGAGCAATGCCTCGACGTCTTCGACCGGGATCGCCTTCGGCAGCCGCATCGCGAGCTTCGGCGGTTTCAGCTCGCGCGTCGCATCGACCTCGACGAGCCCTTCCTCCAGCAGGAAACGATGCAGGCCACGGACCGCGGAGAGCACGCGGGCCACCGACGACGACGCGAGCCGCGGCTCGCGCTCGGCCGCCAGAAAGTGCAGGAACGCGGCCGCGTCGGACTCGGAGACCGCGGCCGGGCGGCCGAGCCCGCGCTCGGCGAGCCAGTCGCCATAGATCGCGAGGTCACGCGTGTACGCGGCGAGGGTGTTGCGTGCGAGACCGCGCTCGACGGCGAGGTGCCTGAGGTAGCCGTCGATGTCGGGGCTCACGGTGAGCGCCACCGGCCTCAGTCGGCTCCCGCGCGGACACCGCCGCGGCCGGGGCTCCTGGTCGGCCACGGAGCGTCGGCCGGGGCGAGGCTCTCCCATCCGCGAGCGCGGGCGGCGTGCGCCGCCAGCGCCGCGATCATGAGCGGCGAATTCCCCAGCCGCCTGGACAGCACCGCCTCGACGAGCTCGTCGAGCGGCACCCACGCGGTCTGCATGTCGGCCTCTTCGCCCTCGCGCGCGAACGCCTCGGGCGCCGCACTGAGGCCGCGCGCGAGATACACCCTGATCGACTCGTCGCTGCCCCCGGGCGACGTCCAGAACTCCGTCAGCACGGCCCAATCCGACGCGATCAGGTCGCCCTCCTCGGCGAGCTCGCGCTTCGCGGCGTCGAGCGGGCTCTCCCCGTCGACGTCGAGCAGCCCCGCGGGGATCTCCCAGTCGCGGAACCCGATGGGATGCCGGTACTGCTGGATCAGGAACACCCGGTCCGCGTCGTCGAGCGCGAGCACGCCGACCGCGCCCGTGTGATCGACGTAGTCGCGGGTGACCCGCTCGCCGCCGTACTCGAACGTGTCGCTGCGCACGTCCCACACGCGCCCCTCGAAGACCCGCTCACTGGCGAGCACCTCGACCGGCGCGCGATCGTCGGCGAGCTCGCGCATCAGGCGTTGGCCACGTCGTCGAAGAGCAGGCTCGCCTGCTGGCGCTCGATCGCCGCCCCCACGAGCCCGCGGAAGAGCGGGTGCGCGTCGTTCGGCCGGCTGCGGAGCTCAGGGTGCGCCTGCGTGCCGATGTAGAACGGGTGCACGTCGCGCGGCAGCTCGACGAACTCGACGAGGTTGCGGTCGGGCGACAGACCAGAGAACACCATGCCGGCCTCGGCGATCTGCTCGCGGTAGGCGTTGTTCACCTCGTAGCGGTGGCGGTGCCGCTCCGAGACATCCGTCGACTCGTAGAGGCTCGCCGCGAGCGAGCCCTCCGCGAGCTTCGCCGGGTACAGACCGAGCCGCATCGTGCCGCCCAGGTCGCCACCCGCGATGATCTCGACCTGCTCTTCCATCGTGGCGATCACGGGGAACGCCGTCTCGGGGTCGAACTCGCTCGACGACGCACCCTCCAGGCCCGCGATGTTGCGCGCGTACTCGATGACCATGCACTGCAGGCCGAGGCACAGGCCGAGCACGGGGATGCCGTTCTCGCGCGCGAAGCGCAGCGCGCCGAGCTTGCCCTCGATGCCGCGCACACCGAAGCCGCCGGGCACGCAGATGCCGTCGAGGTGCGCGAGGTGCTTCGAGGCGCCCTCCGGCGTGCGGCACTCGTCCGACGGGATCCACTCGATCTTGACCTTGGCGTCATTCGCGAACCCACCGGCGCGCAGCGCCTCGGTCACCGAGAGGTACGCGTCGGGCAGGTCGATGTACTTGCCGACGAGGCCGATGGTCACCTCGTGCTTCGGCTCGTGCACGACGCGGAGCAGATCGCTCCATCCCGACCAGTCGACGTCGCCGGCCTTCTCGTCGAGCCCGAGCGCGTCGATGAGATACGCGTCGAGGCCCTGGTCGTGCAGCATCGTGGGGATGTCGTAGATCGACGGCACATCCACCGCATTGACGACGGCGGCCTCGTCGACGTCGCACATGAGCGCGATCTTGCGCTTGTTCGACTCGGTGACCGGCCGGTCGCTGCGCAACACCAGTGCGTCCGGCTGGATACCGATCGAGCGCAGCGCGGCGACCGAGTGCTGCGTGGGCTTCGTCTTCTGTTCGCCCGACGCACCCATGAACGGCACGAGCGAGACGTGCACGAAGAAGACGTTCTTCCGTCCGAGCTCGTGGCGCACCTGACGCGCGGACTCGATGAACGGCTGCGACTCGATGTCGCCGACCGTGCCGCCGATCTCGGTGATGATGACGTCGGGCTTCGGCGACTCCGAGGCCTGGAGGCGCATACGGCGCTTGATCTCGTCGGTGATGTGCGGGATGACCTGAACGGTGTCGCCGAGGTACTCGCCGCGGCGTTCCTTCGCGATGACCGTCGAATAGATCTGACCAGTGGTGACGTTCGCGGCCTGCGAGAGGTTGATGTCGAGGAATCGCTCGTAGTGGCCGATGTCGAGGTCGGTCTCGGCGCCGTCATCGGTGACGAACACCTCGCCGTGCTGGAACGGGTTCATCGTCCCGGGGTCGACGTTCAGGTACGGGTCGAGTTTCTGCATGACGACCCGGAGCCCGCGGGCGGTCAGGAGATTGCCGAGACTCGCGGCCGTGAGGCCCTTGCCCAGCGAGGAGACGACCCCCCCGGTCACGAAGATGTGCTTGGTCACACCGTTGGAAGATTCGGAGTTCGAGAGGTCTGCGCCGCGTTCATTCACCACGGGCTTATAGTCTAAGCCACCTTTCGGTGCATCGGCCCCGACATGCCGAAATCACTTCCCGGCCGAGCTGCCCCGGTGCTCGGCGGGGGCGGTGTCGGCGATCTCGAGGAGCTCCCGCGCGTGCGCGAGCGCACTCTCGGAATCGGTCAGCCCCGACAGCAGGCGCGCCATCTCGGCCTGCCGTTCGGCGCCCTCGAGCTGCCGAACGCTCGACGCCGTGACCTGGCCATCGGTGCCCTTGACGACACTCAGATGGTTCGTCGCGAAGGCGGCGACCTGCGCCAGGTGGGTGACCACGATGACCTGCGAACGCTCGGCGAGGCGCGCGAGTCGTCGCCCGATCTCGATCGCCGCCGCGCCGCCGACGCCCGCGTCGACCTCGTCGAACACGAAGGTCGGCACGGGATCGGCGCCCGCGATGACCACCTCGATCGCGAGCATGACCCGCGACAGCTCACCGCCCGACGCCCCCCGACCCACCGGCCGGGGCTCCGCACCCGGGTGCGGTCGCAGCAGGATCGACACCTGGTCGCGCCCGTGGGCTGCGGCCTCGGGCACCGGCTCGACCGCGACGTGCAGCTCGGCGTCGGGCATCGCCAGCGCGGCGAGCTCGGTCGTGACCGCGGCGGCAAGCCGCGACGCGGCCTCGGTCCGCAGCTCGGTGAGGCGGGTCGCGAGCCGGTCGGTCTCGGCCTCGTCCACCGCGACGGATGTCTCGAGCTGCTCGATGCGCTCGTCGTCGCCATCGAGTTCCAGCAGCCGCAGGCCGCCCTCGGCACGGAACGTCAGCACGTCGTCGAGCGTGGCACCGTGCTGGCGCACGAGGCCGTTGAGCAGCGCCCGCCGCTCCTGGACGAGTTCGAGCTCGCGTGCGCCGTCGGCGTCGAGGCCGGCGAGGTAGCCCGAGAGCTCCGCCGCCGCATCCGCCAGCAGGAAGCCCGCGTTCGCGAGCGCCTCGACGATCGGCGCGAGCGCGGTGTCGTGCCCGGCGACCCGCTCGAGGTGCCGGCGCGCATGCTCGACGAGCGCGACCGCGTCGGGCACCTCGTCGACCGGGTCCTCGGCCGACACGAGCTCGTGCGCCTGGGCGGCCGCGATTCGCAGATCCTCGAGATTCGTGAGCCGGTCGGCTCGTTCCTGCAGCTCGAGGTCCTCGCCCGGCTGCGGGTCGACGCGCTCGACCTCGTCGAGCGCCTCGCGAAGGGCGGCGGCCTCAGCGCGACGGGCGTCGCGGGCCTCACGCAGCCGCTCCAACTCACGCGCGCCCTCGCGCCACGACTCGAACGCCGTTCGGTACTCGGCCAGCACCCGCTGCAGCTCGGCGCCGGCGAACCGGTCGAGCGCGGCGCGCTGCGCAACGGCCGACCGCAGCCGCTGCTGCTCGGCCTGCCCGTGCACGACCACCAGCTCGTCGGCGAGTTCGGACAACAACCCGACCGGCGCGCTGCGCCCGCCGACCACCGCACGGCTGCGCCCCTCGGCCGACACCGAGCGCCCGAGCAACAGCTCGCCGGCCTCGACCTCACCGCCCGCGTCGGCGACGCGCTCCGCGATGACCGGATGCTCCGGCACGTACCAGCGACCCTCGACCCACGCCTGCTTCGCCCCGGCACGGACCGCGCCGGCATCGGCACGCGCGCCGAGGAGGAGCCCCAGGGCGGTCACGACCATGGTCTTGCCCGCACCGGTCTCGCCGGTCACGGCCGTGAACCCCGGTCCGATCGGCAACGTCGCCTCGGCGATGACGCCCAGATCACGGATGCCAAGCTCTTCGATCATGCACGGTCCTCGTTGCGGTGCTCTCTGCGGCTGCGCTCGTCGCGGTGCGCTCTCCGGCCGCGCTCGTCGCGACCGGGCTCGTCGCGACCGGGCTCGTCCGGCCTACTCACGCCCCACCGGGCCTCTCCACCCGGCGACCGGGAGGTTGAACTTCTTCACGAGCCGGTCGGTGAACGGCGCCTCGTGCAGGCGCGCGAGCCGTACGGGCAGCTCGGACTTGCGGACGATGACCCGCGCGCCCGGCGCCAGATCGTGCATGCGGCGGCCGTCGCACCAGAGCACCGCGGCAGCCTCGGTGCGGTGCAGCACCTCGATCGCGAGCGACGAGTCGGGTCCGACGACGAGCGGCCGGGCGAACAACGCGTGCGCGCTCAGCGGCACGAGCAACAGCGCCTCGAGACTCGGCCAGACGACCGGCCCTCCGGCCGAGAACGAGTAGGCGGTCGAGCCGGTGGGCGTGGACATCACCACGCCGTCACAGCCGAAGGACGAGAGCGGGCGACGATCGACCTCGATCACGACCTCCAGCATGCGCTCACGCTCGGCCTTCTCGACCGTCGCCTCGTTGAGCGCCCAGCTCTCGTAGACGACCTCATCGCCGGACTTCACGCGGACCGAGAGCGTCATCCGTTCCTCGACCGTGTACTCACGCGCCAGCGCGCGCCGCACCGTGTAGTCGAGGTCGTCGCGCTCGCTTTCGGCGAGGAAGCCGACGTGGCCGAGGTTCACCCCCAGCAGCGGCACGGAGTGCTCGCGCACGAGTTCGGCCGCGCGCAGGATGGTGCCGTCACCGCCGAGCACGATCACGAGCTCGATCAACGTCGGATCGAGGTCTTCGAAGCGCCGGACGCGACCGTTCAGTTCGGGGACGTGCTCGTGCACGTCGTCCCACTGCTCCATCGAGATCACGGGGGTCGCACCGGCCTCGAGCAGCTGGGCGCACACGGCGCCCGTGGCCTCGAGCGCGGTCTGCCGACCCGTGTGTGCGACGACGAGGAAGTGCCGGCCTTCGGTCACGCGGGCCCTCCTCCGGTCAGCTGATCGACGCGTACGGTCCATTCTGACGGATCCGACCCGCGCCCGGCGGCCAGGTGCACGAGATACTCCTGATTGCCGTGCGTGCCCGCGATGGGCGACGACGCGACCCCCATGACCCCGAGGCCGAGATCGAAGGCGGCCCAGAGCACGCCCGTCACCGCGTCGGCCCGTGCCGCCGGGTCGTGTACGACGCCCTCGCGGACACCGCCGCGGCCCACCTCGAACTGCGGCTTCACGAGCAGCACGAAGTCGGCGCGATCGGCCGCCGTGTCGACGAGCGCGGGCAGCACGGTCGTGAGCGAGATGAAGGACAGGTCGGCGGTCACGAGCGTCGGCCTCTCGTCGACGCCGGTCAGTTTGGCGAGCTCTGCCGCGTCGAGATGGCGGACATTGCACCCCTCGACGACGACGAGCCCGGGCCATCCTCGAAGTTCGGCCGCGAGCTGGTCGTGGCCGACGTCGACGGCCAGGACGAGGCGCGCGCCGCGTTCGAGCAGGACTTGGCTGAAACCGCCGGTCGACGCCCCGGCGTCGAGCGCGACCCGGTCGGCCGGGTCGACGCCGAAGACGTCGAGCGCCGCGAGCAGCTTGTGCGCGGCCCGGCTGACGTAGTGGTCGGTCGCGGCGACCTCGATGCGGGTGTCGACCTCGACCCGATGCGACGGCTTTACGATCGGGCGCCCATCGACGCTGACGGCACCCGCGGCGATGAGGGTGGCCGCGTGCGTGCGCGACCTCGCCAACCCGAGCGCCGCGACCGCGGCGTCGAGGCGCTGACCGGCCATGTCAGGCGTCGCCGCGGGCCGGGTCGGACCGTTCGAGTTCGCTGCGCAGCCGGTCGGCGAGCGCTTGGTAGCGCGGTGCGCGATCGGCGAGCGGCAGCCCCTCGATCGCGCCCATGGCGCCGGGCGTGGTCGGCACGCCCGGCGCTGCGCCGGGCTCGCGCTGGGTGGTCTCCGACTGGACGTCGGCGTCGGATGCCTCATGCATAGCGTCAACGCTACCGGGTGCCACCCGCACCGCGGCTGACGTCACGCGTAGAGCCGCTCGGGCACCTGCAGCGCGTGGATGGCGCGCCCCGACTCCCAGATCGCCGCGCAGGCGGCACGCAACAGGTCGAGCTCGTCGTCGCCCTCTGCGGCGATCACGACCCGGCTTCCGTCGAGACGCACCTTCGCCCGACGCACCCGCACGGTATCGCCCGAGCGCTCGATCATCGGGTACGGCTCGTGCAGCCCACGGAGGTCGGCCAGCAGGTAATCGGGGCGACTGTGCTCGGGCGCGGCCAGCACCTGCTTGGCGCGGTCGATGCCGGTGAGGACGAGCGCCGACGTCATGCCGGCGCGACGCGCACCCAGGATGTCGGTGTCGAGCCGGTCACCCACGACGAGCGGATTCGCCGCGCCGAAGCGCCGACGGGCCTCGTCGAAGATCGGCGTCTCGGGTTTCCCGGCGACGACCGGGAAGCGACCCACCGCCGTGTGCACGGCGGACACGAGCGTGCCATTGCCCGGAGCGATCCCACGCGCCACGGGGATCGTCCAGTCCATGTTCGTCGCCACCCACGGGATACCCTGCTCGTTGGCGAAGCCCGCCGCGTTGAGGGCGAAGGCGGCTTCCGCGAGCTGGGTCCAGCCCACGTCGGGCGCGAATCCCTGCACGACGGCCGCCGGATGGTCATCGGCCGAGCGGGTCACCGCGTAGCCGCGCCGCTCGAGCTCGGTGAGGATCCCCTCACCGCCGACGACCAGGACCAGCGAGCCAGGAGCGACGCGCTCGGCCAGGAGGTGCATGGCGGCCTGCGGCGAGGTGACGACATCGGCCGGCTCGACCTCGAGCCCCAGTTCCGCCAGATGGCCGGCGACGCGCACGTCGCTCCGCGACGCGTTGTTCGTGATGTAACCGACGGCCCGCTCGCGCTTCGCGAGGTTCAGACTCTCGACCGCGTGCGGGATCGCGTGTGCGCCCTGGTAGACGACACCGTCGAGATCAGCCAACACCGCGTCCGCGCCGTCGACCGGCGCGGCGGGATCAGTCCGCGTTCGGAACAGCGCCATCAGCGTCGCCCTCATCGTCATGGTCGTCTTCGTGGTCGTCCGCGGGGTCGATGCTGTCCTCGGCGGCCGGCGCGGCCGGGGCCATGGCCTCCGAGTCGGTTTCTGCAAGCAGAGCTGCGACCTCCGGCTCGATGGCATCCGCCGGGTCCGCGAATACGTCAGATCCGTCAGATGTGTCCGCGACATCGCCGGTATCCGCGACCGGCGCTCCCGAGACATCCCCAGCGTCCGCGACATCCGCGACAACCCCGGCATCCGCGACCGGCGCTCCCGAGACATCCGTCTCGTCACGCTCCTCCAGCTCGAAGACCTCGAACACCTCGGACTCGGCGGGACCGCCGAGCGCCTCCTCGGCGCGCGCGGCACGAGCCCGCCAGGCGGCCGCATCCGTGTGCCGACCCAGATCTTCCAGCACCTCGGCATACGCCGAGAACAGCGCCGGACTATAGCTGAACGCGCGGTCCGGATCGAGCTGCGGGATCTCGAGCTCGGCAAGCGCGAGATCGGACTGCCCGAGGTCCAGCCGAGCGCCGGACATCGCGATCGCGAGCGCCACCTGGACGCCCGCCGGCAGGGCGTCGCGATCAACCGAACGCCCGAGCTCGAGCGCGCGGTCAGGACGACCGACGCCGCGCTCGCTGTCCACCATCAGCGGAAGTTGATCATTGTTGCCCGAGATACGCCGATACGTGCGGAGCTCGCGCAGCGCGAGTGCGAAGTCGCCGGTCTCGTACGCGGTGATCGCGAGCGTCTCGCGAACGACCGCGATGCGCCCAGCCCGCCGCGACGCCGCAAGCGCATGCCGGTGCGCCAGCTCAGGATCCGTCGCCAGGTACGCCGACGCCGCCACCAGATGACGCGCAACCCAGTCGGCATTCTCCTTGCTGAGCGTCTTCAGCTCGATGCGCGCGCCGCGGTCGAGGTCACCGGCGGCGAACTCGTCGGGCACGATCGGGTCGTTGTGACGCGGACGGTCCGCGCCCTCCGGGGAGCCCGTCCGATCGGTGTGCGGGCGCGACGCCCCACTCCGCCGCGGACCGCCGGAACCGAAGGAGTCACGCCGATCGGCACCGTCACGACGCGGCCCGCCGTGCGAACCACGCTCACCGTCACGACGCGGCCCGCCGTGCGAACCACGCTCACCGTCACGACGCGGCCCACCCTCACGACGCGGCCCACCGTACGAGCCACGCTCACCGTCACGACGCGGCGCACCGTACGAACCACGCTCACCGTCACGACGCGGCCCACCGTACGAACCACGCTCACCGTCACGACGCGGCGCACCGTACGAACCACGCTCACCGTCACGACGCGGCGCACCGTACGAACCACGCTCACCGTCACGA
>Ga0182737_1001931_pt1 | contig 18601 bp, 16 predicted proteins | sample eDN5th30CBELigOP_FD_128878 | JGI IMG/M metagenome (GOLD analysis project Ga0182737, IMG submission 128878) | Enriched Organic Plus compost microbial communities from Emeryville, California, USA - eDNA 5th pass 30_C BE-Lig OP (version 2) (version 2) ...
CGGTGCGATCGGCGCCGTCTCGGTGAGGTCGGGTGACGCCGCGTCCGCGGGCGCCGCGACGACCGGCTCGTCGCGGACGGACCGTGCGGGCGGCTCGTCCGCCCGCCCACCGGGCGGCGGCAGCGGCGTCGGGCGGCGCATGGCGTCAGCGGTCCGCCGGCGCCGTGCGGGTGAGCGCCTCGAGCACCTGCGGGATGATGCGGTACACGTCACCGCAACCGAGGGTGATGACGAAGTCGCCCGCGCGCGCGATCGAGGCGGTGTAGTCGGCGGCCTCCTGCCAGTCCGGCACGAAGCGGACCCGCTCGGGGTCGGTGAACGCCTCGCTCACGAGCGCACCGGTGACACCGGGGACGGGGTCCTCGCGTGCGCCGTACACGTCGAGCACCACGGTGTGGTCGGCGAGACGCTCGAGCACCTGGGCGAACCGCGGTGACATGAGGCGCGTGCGCGAGTACGTGTGCGGCTGGTGCACCGCGATGAGGCGCCCGTCGCCGAGCACCGTGCGGGCGGCGGTGAGCGCCGCCTCCACCTCGGTGGGGTGATGTGCGTAGTCGTCGTAGACGCTGACGTCCCGCTCGACGCCGTGGAGCTCGAAGCGACGCACGGTGCCCGCGAAACCGGCGACGGCGGCCGCGGCCTCGGCGAGGCCGTATCCGAGCGTGCGGAGCACCGCCACGGCGCCCGCCGCGTTGACGGCGTTGTGGGCGCCCGGCACCCCGAGTCGCAGGTGTGCCGTCTCCCCCGCCGCGGCGAGGGTGAAGGCGACCGGGCCGTCCGTCTCGATGTCCTGCACACGCACGTCGGCGTCCTCGGCGAGGCCGAAGGTGATGACGCGGCGGTGCTGCAGCGCCGCACGCACCTCGATCGCGCCGGGGTCGTCTGCGGAGATCACGACGGCCTCCGCGGCAGCGTCGGCGAACCGGACGAACCCGGCCATGAACGCCTCGCGGCTGCCCCAGTGGTCCAGGTGGTCGGGGTCGACATTGGTGATGAGCGCGACCGCGGTGTCGTAGAGGAGGAACGTGCCGTCGGACTCGTCCGCCTCGATGACGAAGAGCTCGTCCGCGCCGCTGCCGCTGGAGACGCCGAGGTCGGCGACGACGCCGCCGTTGACGAAGCCGGGGTCTGCGCCCAGGCGGCGGAGGGCGGTGACGATCATGCCGGTCGAGGTCGTCTTGCCGTGCGCGCCCGCGACGGAGACCAGCCGACGGCCGCGGGTGAGCCAGTGCAGCGCCTGGGAGCGGTGGATGACGTGGAGCCCGCGCTCCTTCGCCGTGACGTACTCGGGGTTCTCCGGCCAGATCGCCCCGGTGTGCACGACCGTGTCGGCGTCGCCGAGCTGCGCGGCGTCGTGACCGACGTATACGGTGGCACCGGCCTCGGCGAGGGCGCGGAGCGCGGCCGAGTCGGCGCGGTCGGAACCGGAGACACGGATGCCGCGGTCGAGGAACATGCGGGCCAGTCCCGACATGCCGGAACCGCCGATGCCGATGAAGTGCGCGGCCTCGATGGTCTCGGGGATGGGGAGCGACAGGTCGGGTGTGATCATGACCCGTCAAGTCTAGGTTCGTCCGGCTCCGCCCCGCCCCACCACGCCGGGCGTCGTGCGGCGGCGCGTCAGCGGGCGGCGACGGCGCGGTCGATGAGCGCGACGACCGCCTCGGCGCCGGTGCGCGACCCCACGGATGCGGCAGCCTGCCGCATCCGCTCCAGCGCCTCCGCGTCCTGCAGGAGCGGCACGATCCGTGCCCGTACCAGGTCCGCCGTGAACTCCGCGTCCGGGACGAGCAGCGCAGCACCCGCGGCCACCGCCGCGCGTGCGTTCAGCGCCTGCTCGCCGTTGCCGACGGCGTAGGGAACGTAGACGGCGGGGATGCCGAGCGCGCTGATCTCGGAGACGGTCGCGGCGCCGGAGCGGGAGACGATGACGTCGGCGATCGCGAACGCGAGGTCCATCCGGTCCTCGTAGGGGCGCTGCACGTAGCCGGGCACCTCGGGCGCACCGCCCTCCCAGCGCGCGCCGGCGAGGTGCACGAGCTGGTGACCGGTGGCCACGACATCTGCCGCGGCGCCGGTGAAGGCCTCGTTCAAGCGCCTCGCACCGAGCGACCCGCCGAAGACGAGGAGGGTCGGGCGCGCCGGGTCCAGCCCGTAGTGGGCGGCGGCCTCGGCCCGCAGCGCCGCCCGGTCGAGGTCGACGATCTCGCGCCGCAGCGGCATGCCGACCTCCTCGGCGCCGCGCAGCGGTGTGCCGGGGAAGGCGACGCCGACGGCGGCGGCACGGCGGGCGCCGAGCACGTTCGCCAGGCCCGGCTTCGCGTTGGCCTCGTGCACCACGACCGGCACGCCCTCGCGGCGGGCGGCGACGTATGCGGGTGCGGCGGCGTACCCGCCGAAGCCCACGACGACGTCGACACCCCGCTCGCGGATGTGCCCGCGCACCTGGCCGACCGCACGCCGGAACGCCGCGGGGAAGCGGAGCGCCGCGCCGTTCGGCCGCCGCGGGAAGGGCACTTTGTCGACGATGAGCAGCTCGTACCCGCGGTCGGGGACGAGGCGTGCCTCGAGTCCCTCCCGGGTGCCGAGCACGATCACCTCGGCGCCGGGATCGCGGTCGCGCAAGACGTCGGCGACGGCCAGCAGCGGGTTGACGTGGCCGGCGGTCCCGCCCCCGGCAAGCAGGTACGTGGTCACCACTCGAGCCTAACCGCGGGCGCGCATCGACGACTGCACGGGGAGCGTGCGCGCGAACGAGAGCAACACCCCGCAGGCGATGAGCACGGAGACCAGCGAGGTGCCGCCCTGCGACATGAAGGGCAGCGGCACGCCGAACACCGGGAGCAGCCGCAGCACGACGCCGATGTTCAGCAGCGCCTGCCCGACGATCCAGACCGTGATCGCTCCGGCGGTGATCCGCACGAACACGTCGTCGGTCTTGCGGACGATGTGGAAGGCGCCGACGGCGAACAGCGCGAACAGCGCCAGCACGACGATGCAGCCCACCAGGCCCAGCTCCTCCCCCACGATCGCGAAGATGTAGTCGTTCGCCGCCGCGGGCAGCCAGGAGTACTTCTCCTTGGAGTTGCCCAGCCCCAGCCCGAAGATCCCGCCGCCGGCCAGCCCCCAGATGCCGTGCAGCGGCTGGTAGCAGTCCCCGTAGTAGTCCGCGAGGCAGTCGTCGTTGAGGAAGCTGAGGTATCGCCGCATCCGGTCGGGGCTGGCGATCGCGAAGTACGCCACGCCGAGACTCACCAGCGCCACCGGGAGGATGAAGATCCGCAGCTTCACACCGGAGAAGAACAGCGCCGCGAACAGGATGAGCACCAGGATCAGGACGGTGCCCAGATCGTGCCCGGCGATGACCGTGCCCATCACCGCCAGCGCGATCGGCACGGCGGGGATGAACACGTGCTTCCAGTTGGCCAGCAGGGTGCGCTTGCGGGAGAGCACGAGCCCGAGCCACAGCGCGAGGGTGAGCTTGAGGAACTCCGAGGGCTGCGCCTGCATCCCGGCGATGCTGATCCAGTTCCGGTTGCCGTCGTTCGTGATGCCGAGCGGCGTGAACACGAGCAGCTGGAACGCGGTCGCCGCGAGCAGCGCCGGCCATGCGGCGCGCTTCCAGAACGTGAGCGGCAACCGGGAGGCGACGAACATCAGCGGGATGCCGAGCATGGCGAACAGGCCCTGCTTGATGACCGCCTCGTAGGGGTCGTCGGCGGTCGCCGAGGTGGCGGAGAGGATCATGACCAGGCCGAAGCCGGTCAGCAGCAGCGCGGTGGACGCGATGAGCAGGAATTCGCGGGGGACAGGCGCGAAGACCCGTCCGAGCGATACGCGTGCCGCGAGTCCCCGCTTCGCCGGCTCAGGCCCGAGGTCGGGTCGGGTCGGTGTCGTGCTCGCCACCGGCATCCCTCCCGATCCTCTCTTGCACGGCACGTGCGAACGCGTGGCCGCGGTCGGCGTAGGACGCGAACTGGTCGAACGACGCCGCGGCGGGGGCGAGCAGCACCACGTCCCCGTCACGGGCGACGTCGCCGGCGAGTTCGACGACCCGTGCCATGACATCCTCAGTCTCGGCGTGGTCGACCTCGAACAGCGGGACGTCGGGCGCGTGTCGCGCGAACGCCGCGGTGATCGGATCACGGTCGACGCCGATGACGACGGCGGCCTTCGCGGTACGGCCGTGCTCCGCCACCAGCGCGCTGATGTCGACCCCCTTCAGCAGCCCGCCGACCACCCAGATCGCACCGGGATAGGCGCGCAGCGACGACGCCGCCGCGTGCGGGTTCGTCGCCTTGGAGTCGTCGACCCAGGTGATCCCGGCGGCGACGGCGACGACCTCGATGCGGTGCGCGTCGAGACGGAAGGTGCGCAGTGCGTCGCGGATCGCCGCAGGGGCGACCCCGACCGCACGGGCGAGGGCGCTGGCGGCGAGGATGTTGGACACCACGTGCGGAGCGCCGAGGCCAACCGCGGCGAGCTCGGCGACCGTGGTCAATTCCAGCGCGGAGGTGCGGCGCTCGTCGAGGAACGCCCGGTCGACGAGGATGCCCTCCACGACCCCGAGCTCGCTCGGTCCGGGAACGCCCAGGTCGAAGCCGACGGCGCGGGCGCCCTCGACGACGTCGGCCTCCTCGACCATGCGCAACGTCGCCTCGTCGGCCTTGTTGTACACCGCGGCGACGCGGGTGTTGCGGTACACCGCGGCCTTCGCGTCGCGGTACGCCTCGAACGACCCGTGCCACTGCAGGTGGTCGGGGGCGAGGTTCAGGCACACGCTCGCGAGCGGCGAGACCGGCGCCTCGCTCTGGTCCAGGTACCACAGCTGGTGGCTGGAGATCTCCACCACGAGGACGTCGAAGCCCGCCGGGTCGCGGACCGCGTCCAGCACGGGGACACCGATGTTGCCGCAGGGGGCTGCGCGCAGGCCGCCGGCGACGAGCATCGTGGCGGTGAGCTGGGTCGTGGTGGTCTTGCCGTTCGTCCCGGTGATGAGGATCCAGTCGGCGGGCGTCCCGTCGGGGCGGACGACCTTGTCGCGCACCCGCCAGGCGAGTTCGATGTCCCCCCACAGCGGCACACCCGCGTCCTTCGCCCAGGCGATGACCGGATGCGAGGGCGGGAAGCCGGGCGAGGCGACGACGAGCTCCGGAGCGAACCCGACGAGTTCGGCGGGGACCTCCGCGAGCGGGCCGGTGTGCAACCGCGCGCCGATGACGGGCAGGAGTCGTCCGTACTCCTCCTCGGCGCGCTCGGTGACCACGAGCACGTCGGCGCCGAGCTCGGTGAGCGTGTCGGCGACCGAGAACCCGGTCACGCCGAGGCCGAGGACCGCGACGCGCAGGCCCTTCCAGTCGGCGCGCCAGCTGTCCAGCGAGTCGAGCCGGCTCACGACTGCACGAGCCATTCGACGTAGAACAGGCCGACCCCGGCGAGTGCCAGCAGCCCCGCGATGATCCACATCCGGACCACGATCGTGATCTCCGGCCACCCGCGCATCTCGAGGTGGTGGTGCAGCGGACTCATCAGGAACAGCCGCTTGCCGCGGGTGAGCTTGAAGTACCCGCGCTGCAGGATGACCGACCCGGAGGCGATGACGTACACGCCGGCGATGACGGCGAGCAGGATCTCGGTGCGCGTGAGGATCGCGAGGGCGGCGATGACACCGCCGATGGCCATCGACCCGACGTCACCCATGAACACCTGCGCTTTGGGCGCATTCCACCACAGGAACCCGACGAGCGCGCCGATGAACGCGGCGGCGATGATCGCGAGGTCGAACGGGTCCCTGGTCGGGTAACAGGCCGCCTGCAGCCCCTGTTCGAGCGCCTCGAGGTCGCACGGCTGCTTGAACTGCCAGAAGGCGATGAGTGCGAGGGCGCTGGTGACGAAGATCGCGGAGCCGGCGGCGAGGCCGTCGAGACCGTCGGCCACGTTGACCGAGTTGGACGATGCGACGCCGATGAATGCGATCCAGGCCAGGTAGAGGATCCAGCCGATGACCGCACCGAACGCCATGAACGACAGCGCCGGGATGTCGCGGAACAGCGACACGTAGGGACTGGCCGGGGTCTGCCCGTCGGCGTTCGGGAAGTTCAGGGCGAGCACCCCGAAGCCGATGACCACGATGATCTGGCCCGCGACCTTGCGCCAGCCACTGAGTCCGAGGCTGTTCTGACGACGCACCTTCATGAAGTCGTCGATGAACCCCACGACGCCGAATCCGACCATCATCCAGATGACGAGCAGGCCCGAGATGGTGGGCGGGTTGCCGCCCGCATACGTGCCGATGAAGTACCCGACGAGCGAGCCGACGATGAAGATCGTGCCGCCCATGGTCGGGGTGCCGCGCTTCGCGCCGTGGCTGGGGTTGTGGATGTCCTCCGGGGTGCGGATGACCTGCCCCCACCCCCACTTGCGGAACAGCCGCAGGAACACCGGGGTGAGAAAGAGCGTGAACGCCAGCGAGATCGCCGCGGCTGTCAGGAGGGATCTCACGAGAACGATTCTCCCAGACGGTCGCCCAGGAAGCGGAGTCCGGCCGAATTGGACGACTTCACGAGCACCCGGTCACCGTCACGGAGCTCTCCCATGAGGTAGTCGTAGGCCTCGTCGGCGGTCGGGAAGAACACCGCCTCGTCGTTCCAGGAGCCCTCCGCCACCGCGGCGAGGTAGAGCCGGCGCGCCTCGGTGCCGACCACCACGATCCGCGGGATGCGCAGGCGCACGGCGAGCTCGCCGATGCGGTCGTGCTCCTCGCCCGCCTGCTCGCCGAGCTCACTCATCGCACCGAGGACGGCGACGGCCCGCTGGTCGGGCGCCGTGATCTGCGCCAGGGTGCGCAGGGCGGCGGCCATCGAGTCGGGGCTGGCGTTGTAGGCGTCGTTGATGATGCGCACGCGCTCCGAGCCCAGCGGCTGCATCCGCCAGCGCTCCGCGAGCTCGACCGTCTCCAGGCGCGCCACGCAGGCGGCCGGGTCGACGCCGAGCGCGGTGGCGGCGGCGGTCGCGGCGAGGGCGTTCATGACGTGGTGGGCGCCGAGCACCTGCAGGTGCAGCGGGAAGCGGGCGCCGTCGATCGTGACGGTGCACGAGGTGCCGGATGCGGTCACCTCGATGTCCTCGGCGCGGACGGCGGCGTCCTCGGCCCGGCCGAACCAGCGCACCTCGCAACCGTGTTCGGCGGCGATCGGCGCCATCTGCCGCACGCGGGGGTCGTCCGCGTTCAGGACGGCGAGGCCACCCGGGCGGAGGGCCTTCACGAGCTCGGACTTCGCGTGGAAGGTCGCCTCGATGCCGCCGAACCCGCCGGCGTGGGCCATGCCGACCATGAGCACGATCCCGATGTCCGGGTTGACCAGGCCGGCGAGGCGGGCGATCTCGCCGGGCGCGCTCGCGCCGAACTCGCTGACGAGGAACCGCGTGTCGTGCGTGGCCCGCAGCATCGTGAGCGGGGCGCCGACCTCGTTGTTGAACGAGGCGCGCGGGGCGACGGTCTCCCCCTCGTCGGAGAGGATGCGGGCGAGCAGGTTCTTGGTGGTGGTCTTGCCGTTGGAGCCGGTGACGCCGACGATCTTCAGGCTTCCCTCCGCCCGGACGATCGCCACGACCTCGCGGGCGAGGTCGTGGAGCGCCTGTACGACGTCGGGGACGACGATCTGGGTCACCGGTTCGTCCACCGGGTGCTCGACGACGGCGAGGACGGCGCCGTTGGCCACGGCGGCGCCGACGAACAGGTGTCCGTCGGTCTCCGCTCCCGGCTTGGCGAAGAAGACGCCGCCCGGGCCGAGGAGGCGGGAATCGGTGTCGACGGGACCGCCGACGAGCGTGTCCGGGGTGTCGTCGCCGGCCAAGCGGAGTTCGCCGCGGAGGGTGTGCGCGATGTGGGAGAGGGAGAGTTCGATCATGTGCGGGGGCGCCGAACGCTTCAACCGGTCCTGGGCAGGAGCTCTGCCGCGGAGGTCGACGGGGTGACCCGGAAGGTCTTCAGCACCTGCGTCATGGCCTTCTGGAAAGCCGGTGCGTTCGCCGCAGACGAGCGTACCGCAGTCGGCTGATCGAGCGTCACGGCGACCACGTACTTCGGGTCGTCGGCGGGGGCGAAGCCGATGAGCGTGGTGAAGTACAGGCCGTCCTTGTAGACGCCGTTCTCGGCGATCTCGCCGGTGCCCGTCTTCCCGGCGATGCGGTAGCCGGAGATGGCGACCGACTTCGCCAGGCCGCCCTGCACGAGGACGTTCTCCAGCATCTGCTGCAGCTGCGTCGCGGTCTGCTCGCTGACCACCCGCACCGGCTCGCCGGCATCCGTCGCCTCGACCGTGCCGTCGGCCCGCGTGCAGGCGTCGATGAGCTTGAGCGGCAGCCGGAGGCCGTCGTTCGCGATCGCCTGGTAGGCGCCGACGAGCTCGGGCAGCGTCGTGGTCACGCCCTGGCCGAACGCCACGTTGTAGACGGTCTGCGCGTCCCATTCCGCGGGATCGCGCACGTAGCCCGTGACCTCGCCGGGGAAGCCGATCGCACTGCCCTCGGAGATGCCGAAGCGCTTGAGGTAGTCGTAGCGGGTCTGCGACGGAAGTTGCACGGCGAGCTTCGAGATGCCGACGTTCGACGAGTCGATGAGCACGCCGGTGAGGGTGTACAGCGTCTCCGGGTGGCTGGTCGAGTCGGTCACGCGCACGCCGCCGTCGAAGTGCTCGCGGCTGGCGGCGGTCACGGTCGTGAAGGGATCGGCGGCACCGGTGTCCAGCAGCATCGCGGCGGAGAGTGCCTTGAAGGTCGAGCCCGGTTCGAACGACTCCTTGAAGATGCGGCTCCCCCGGTCCTCCGGCGCGGTCGCATCCACGTCGTTCGGATCCACGGTCGGGTACTCGGCGGCGGCCTTCACCTCGCCGGTGGCGACCTCGGCGACCATGATCTGGCCGTGCTGCGCCCCGAGGTTCTGCGTCTGCTCGGAGATGAGCTGCTGCATGTACCACTGCAGGTCTCGGTCGATGGTGAGGGCGAGCGTGCCGCCGTCGACCGCGGGCACCTCACGTTCAGTGCCCGGGATGATCGTGCCGTCGACGCCCTGCTCGGCCGTGACCGAGCCGCTGGTCGCGGCGAGGCATTCGTTCTCGGACAGTTCCAGACCGGCGAGCGGCTCACCGTCGGCCCCCATGAAGCCGATGAGGTTGCCCGCCACCGCGCCGTCCGGGTAGGTGCGGGCGGGGTGCGAGTACATCGCGAGGAACGGCAGCTTCAGCCCGGCGAGTGCCCGGTACTGCTCGGTCGACAGACCGGCGGCGAGTTTGGCGTAACGGGACTCCGGGTTCTCCGCGAGCGCGTCGGCGACGATCTGCTGGATCTCCTCCGGGCTCTGCCCGGTGATCGCGCCGATCTCCGCCGCGATCTCCGGCCATTCCACGGTCCGCTTCTCGCCGTCCGGCCCGGTGCGCTCGACGGCGCCGACGAGCATCGGGTCGAGCTGTGCGTCGTACTCCAGCACGCTCCCGGCGAGGGTGTTGCCGTTGGCGTCGACGATGGCGCCGCGGGTGCCGTAGGTCTCCCGGGTCACACCGATGCCCATCGACAGCGAGTCGGAGACGTGGTCGTCCGCGTTGACGACCTGGATGTCCACCAGCCGGATCACGAACACGATCAGGACCGCGAGGACCACGATCAGCGCGACGACGGTGCGGCGTCGGGGGGTGCGGGTGCTGCTCGTCGACATGCGTTCAGTGTGTGGCCGGAGTCGGCAGTCCGTCGGTCAGCGGCGGGGGTGTCGCCGGATCCACCTCGGTCTCGGCCACCGTCGCGGCGGTCGGCGAACCGTCGATCGTCGCCTGCGGGGCGGTGATGAGCGGGGTGTCGGCGACGAGCGTGTTGGAGACGAGGCTCCGGCCCAGCGCGTCGACCGAGGATGCGGCGTTCGAGGGCGTCTGCGATCCGAGGATCGCACCGTCGCTCAACCGCAGGTAACTCGGCGACTCGTCGATCACCATGCCGAGCGCGGCGGCGTTCGCCGCGAGGTACTGCGGTGAGCCGAGCCCGGCGACCTCGTCGTAGAGGATCTGCTTCTGCCAGCCCAGCTCCTTCTGCTGCTGGGTCAGGGAGGAGATCTCGAAGGAGCTCTGCGTGGTGAGCACGGACAGCAGCATCTGCGCCGCCGCGATGGCGACCGCTCCGGCGACGGCGAGGATGCCGTAGGCGAGCCGCGGCCGGCGGCGTCGCCCGGGACGCTCGAGCGGGGTGAGGCGGCGGCGGGGGACGTCCGCGCCGACCTCGGCGGGCAGCATCCGGTGCTCGCGGGCGAGCGAGCCGGTCACGGCGCTCATGCGGCCTCCCGGATGCGTTCGGCGGCGCGCAGCCGGACCGGCGTGGCGCGCGGGTTGCGGGCGCGCTCCTCGTCGGAGGCGAGTTCTGCGCCCTTGGTGAGCAGCTTGAAGCGGGGCGCGTGCTCGGGCAGCTCCACCGGCAGCCCGGCCGGGGCCGTGGACGAGGAGGCCGCCGCGAACATGCGCTTGACGAGGCGGTCCTCGAGCGACTGGTACGACATCACGACGATGCGGCCGCCGACCTCGAGCAGGTCGAGCGCCGCGGGGATCGCGCGCTCGAGCGCGCGCAGCTCGCCGTTGACCTCGATGCGCAGCGCCTGGAACACCCGCTTGGCCGGGTGACCGGCGTTCGCGAGCTTCGCCGGGGTGGCGTCGTCGAGGATGCGGACGAGCTCAGCCGAACGCAGGATCGGCCCGGAGGCGCGGGCTGCGACGATCGCGCGGGCGTAGCGGCCGGCGAGCTTCTCCTCGCCGTACCGCTCGAAGATGCGGCGGAGGTCGCCCTCGCCGTAGGTCGCCAGGACGTCGGCCGCGGTGGTGCCGGCGGTCTGGTCCATGCGCATGTCCAGCGGCGCGTCCTTCGCATAGGCGAAGCCGCGATCGGCCTCGTCGAGCTGCAGCGAAGAGACGCCGAGGTCGAACAGGGCGCCGTCGATCCGGTCGACGCCGGCGCCGGCGACGGCCTCGGCGATGCCGTCGTAGACGGTGTGCACCAGGGTGACGCGGTCGCCGAAGCGTGCCAGCCGCTCCCCCGCGATCCTCAGTGCGTCGGTGTCGCGGTCGAGGCCGATGACGTGGAGGCCGTCGAAGCGCTCGAGCAGCGCCTCGGTGTGGCCGCCCATGCCGAGCGTGCCGTCGACCATCACGGCTCCCTCACGGGAGACGGCGGGGCCGAGCAGCTCGACGCAGCGCTCGAGCAGGACGGGGATGTGGATCTCGCGGGGGTCCATGATGCGGAGGGCGGGTCCTCGATCCCGATCCCCCTCCGCTTCCGACCTGGCGCCGGGGAAGTGACGTCAGGGTGGAGGCGGCGGGGAGTCGCGACCGAGGATCAGAACAGGCCCGGGATCACCTCCTGCTCCATGTCCGAGTAGATCGATTCGTTGCCGGCGAGGTAGGCGTTCCAGCTTTCGGCGTCCCAGATCTCCGCGTGCGCGCCGACGCCGGTGACGACGAGCTCCCGCTGAAGCCCCGCGTAGGCGCGCAGCATCGGCGGGATGGTGACGCGGTTCTGGCTGTCGGGGGTCTCGGCACTCGCGCCGGAGAGGAACATGCGCAGGAAGTCGCGAGCCTGCTTGTTCGTCAACGGGGCCTCGCGGATGCGCTCGTGCACGCGCTCGAACTCCTCCGTGCTGAACACGTAGAGGCAGCGCTCCTGTCCGCGGGTGATCACGACGCCGCCGCCCAGGTCATCACGGAATTTCGCCGGGAGGATGACGCGGCCCTTGTCGTCGAGCTTGGGCGTGTGGGTTCCCAGAAGCATCCGAGCATCACCCGCCCCTCCTTCGTCCGGCCCCGCGAGGTTCCTCCACGTTACTCCACTTCCCTCCACATCACTACCCTTTCCCGCCCGGAATGCGGGGGTGTGGGAGCGGCGCACATGCAGACGTGGGCAGCGCCGTCGCCGGCGCACCGGTGACGACGCCCAGGTCAGGCATGAAAAAAGCGCCGACCCTGATCGGGTCGGCGCTTCGGTGGAGCGCGGTGGAGGGCTCAGCGGCCCTGCTGCCGGCGGTCCCAGCGGTCGTTCATGCGATCCATGAACGAGGACTGCCGGGGCTTCGCCGCTCGAGGGGCGGTATCGGGCGCCGGCGCCTCACGTCGGGCGGGGGTCACCGCGAAGACGACGCCGACGAGCATGACGACGAAGCCGACGACGCTGATGACGATGAGCTGGGTGGACAGGCCCGCGAGCAGGCCGCCGAGGCCGGCGAGCACGAGGAGGGAGCCGATGACGATGTTGCGGTAGCTCAGGGTCCGGGTGGAGTCCCCGGCACTGACGACGTCCGCATCGTTCCCCATGAGATGGCGTTCCATCTCGTCGAGCAGTCGCTGCTCTTGTTCTGAGAGTGGCATGCCTCCCCCTCGCTCTGAAGTGCTTCGGATTCTACGCGTCGCCGCCATGACTAGGCTAGGGCCGTGTCGAGCCCCCCTGATGCGATCGAAGCGGTTTCCCAGCGAGTGGATACCTTCTTCACCGCCGAAGCGACCGCGACGGCGGGGTGGGGTCCCGAGGCACACGGCTTCGTCGCCGCCGCCCGCGCCAGCCTCCAAGGCGGCAAGCGGCTCCGCGCGCGCTTCTGCCTGACCGGCTGGGAGGCGGTCGCCGAGACCCGCGGCCCGGCGGGCGCGGCTCCGGACGCGGTGATCGCCGCCGCCGCGTCGCTCGAGGTGTTCCATGCCGCGGCGCTCGTGCACGACGACATCATCGACAACTCCGACACCCGGCGCGGGCGGCCCGCCGCGCACCGCGCGCTCGAGGCGATGCACGCGGCATCCGGGTGGGCCGGCGACGGCGCCGCGTTCGGCCGTTCCTCCGCCGTCCTGCTCGGCGACCTGCTGGTCGCCTGGAGCGACGACCTGTTCGAGTCGGGACTGACCTCGCTCGAGCCCGCCCTCGCCGCGGCCGCACGGGCCGAGTACGCACGGATGCGACGCGACGTCACGATCGGCCAGTACCTCGACATCGCCGAGGAATCCGCCTTCTCCACCTCGCCGGACGCGGAGCACGCCGAGCGCGCCCTGCGCGTCGCGTCGCTGAAATCCGCGCGCTACAGCGTCGAGCAGCCCCTCGTCATCGGTGCCGCCCTCGCCGGCGCGGACCCCGCGCAGCGGGCCGCGCTCAGCGGCTTCGGCCACCCGATCGGCATGGCGTTCCAGCTCCGCGACGACGTGCTCGGTGTGTTCGGCGATGAGGCGGTGACCGGCAAACCCTCGGGCGACGACCTGCGCGAGGGCAAGCGGACGGTGCTCATCGCCTATACGCGCGAGGCGGTGCCGACCAGCGTTCGCCGGACGTTGGACGAGCTCATCGGCGACCCGGACCTGGATGCGGAGCAGATCCGTTCGCTGCAGCGCACGATCGTCGAGTCCGGTGCGCTGGAGCGGGTCGAGGCGCTCATCGCGGACTACGCCCGGGAAGCCGACCGCGCGCTGGCCGGCGCGCCGCTGGGCACGCATGCGGTCGGGCGCCTGCGCGATCTCGCGCGCGCGGCCACGCAGCGCCAGGCCTGACCCGGACCGTCGCGCTCAGAGGAGCGTGCGGGCGACCCGCCGAACCTCGCTCTTGCGCCCCTGCAGCAGCGCCGTGATCGGCGCCGTGCCGATCACGGCGTCATGACGGAGCAGCCAGTCGATGGCCTCGTCGTCGGTCAGTCCCGTGTCGCGCAGTGCGAACACGGTGCCGCGCAGCGAGCCGAGCGGTGCGCCTTCCACGACGAAGACCGCCGGCACTGCGAAGGCACCGTGCCGGCGCGATCCGATGAGCTGGGCGTCGTCGATCCGACGTCGAACGCGACCGAGCGGCTCACCCAGCGCCTCCACCAGTTCGGGCAGGGTCAGCCAGGCGGTCTCCACGGTCGTGCTGTCTTCACTCACCCTGCAACTATCCCACGCACCGGCCCGGACCGTCCCGGGCATGGATCACATCAGCAACACCAGCCACATCCTTGACACCCGTCTCGAGCCCGTGGAAGGGTGGCCGGACCCCCGGTAGGACGCTCCAACACAGGAGGACGCCCATGTTCACGCACGCCCGGAAACGCCTCGCCGGCGTGGGCCTCTCGGCCGCGGCGGGCTCACTCGCCCTGACGCTCGTCGCGCCGCCCGATCACGCGGCATCCGCCGCCGCACCGCCGAGCGACCGGCCCGCCACACCGCGCCCCGCGACGGATCCCCCACCCGCCGAGGTCACGGTCGTCACCGGCGACACGGTCAGCGCGATCGCCGCCCGGCACGGCCTGCGCACGCAGGACGTACTGGCCGCCAACGGGCTCGGCTGGGACAGCGTCATCCGGCCGGGCCAGGTGCTGCGGCTCGCATCCGCGCCCGCACAGGCCCTGCCCGCCCCCGCGCCGGGTCCGGCCGCGCACACCGTCGTCCCCGGCGACACGGTGAGCGCGATCGCGGCGCGCAACGGCACGACCGCGGCCGCGGTGCTCGCGGCGAACGGACTGACGTGGGACTCGATCATCTACCCCGGGCAGGTGCTCCTCGTGCCCGGCCCCGACGCCCCCGCGCCGGCCACCACGACTGCGACCGCACCGCTCGAACTGGATGCGGAACAGGTCCGGAACGCGCAGCTCATCATCGCCGTGGGCCGCTCGCTCGGGGTGCCCGACCGCGGCATCGCGATCGCACTGGGCACCGCGATGCAGGAGTCCTGGCTGCGGAACCTCGACTGGGGAGACCGCGACTCGCTCGGTCTGTTCCAGCAGCGCCCCTCGACCGGCTGGGGCACCGCCGAGGAGGTGCGTGACCCGGTCCGCGCGGCACAGGCCTTCTTCGGCGGGCCGACCGACCCGAACGGCACCCGCACCCGGGGACTGCTCGACATCCCGGGCTGGGAGTCGATGCCGTTCGCCGACGCCGCGCAGGCGGTGCAGATCTCCGCCTACCCGGAACGGTACGCGGTGTGGGAGGAACCCGCCCTCAGATGGCTGACCGCGCTCGGCTGAGCGGAGCTGTCCGCGAGCCGCTCCGCAGGCTCACGGCCGAGTCTCCGTAGACTCTGAGCGTGAACACGAGCCAGCGCGCGGATCCGCTGATCGGCCGCCTGGTCGACGGCAGGTACCGGGTGCGCGCTCGCATCGCCCGCGGCGGCATGGCGACGGTGTACGTCGCGACCGACCTGCGGTTGGAGCGCCGCGTCGCGCTGAAGGTCATGCACGGCCACCTCTCCGACGACTCCGTGTTCCAGAGCCGGTTCATCCAGGAGGCCCGCGCTGCCGCACGGCTGGCGGACCCGCACGTGGTGAACGTGTTCGACCAGGGCCAGGACGACGACATGGCGTACCTGGTCATGGAGTACCTGCCCGGCATCACGCTGCGCGAACTCATGCGCGAACAGAAGCGCCTCACCGTCCCCCAGACGATCACGATCATGGACGCGATCCTCTCCGGCCTCGCGGCCGCGCACCGGGCCGGCATCGTGCACCGGGACGTGAAGCCGGAGAACGTGCTGCTGGCCGAGGACGGCCGCATCAAGATCGGCGACTTCGGTCTCGCCCGTGCCACGACCGCGAACACCGCGAGCGGGCAGATGCTGCTCGGCACCATCGCCTACCTCGCGCCCGAGCTCGTGACCCGCGGCAGTGCGGACGCGCGCAGCGACATCTACGCGCTCGGCATCATGCTCTACGAGATGCTGACCGGCGAGCAGCCCTACAAGGGCGAGCAGCCGATGCAGATCGCGTACCAGCACGCGACCGACTCGGTGCCGCGCCCGAGCGCGAAGAACCCCGCGGTGCCGGAGCAACTCGACGAACTCGTGCTGTGGGCGACCGAGCGTGAACCGGATGCCCGCCCCGCAGACGCCGACGAGATGCTGCGGCGGCTGCGCGACATCGAGTCGGAACTCGGGGTCGCCCCGCAGGTCGCACGGACGCTCGCGGTCGGCACCTCGGTCGACGACGATGTGCTCGACTCCGGCGAGCTGACCAAGGCGCTGCCCGCCCCGGTCACCACCGGGGCCGTACCCACGGGCGCCACGGACGTCGTCGACAACGCCACCAGGCTCCGGGCGGTGGCCGCGCGCCGCGCCCGCAAGGGGGGATGGCTCCTGGCCCTCGTGCTGGTCCTGACGGTCCTCGCCGGCGGTACCGGCTGGTACTTCGGGTCCGGTCCGGGCTCCCTCATCGGTGTGCCCGCGGTCGCCGGTGCCACCTTCGACGAGGCCCAGGCGGCGCTCACCGAGGCAGGGCTGCTGAGCGAACGCGCCGACGAGTACCACCTGGAGATCCCCGCGGGCACCGTCATCCGCACCGAGCCCGATGCCGGCGCACGGGTGGAGAAGGAGACCGTGGTGCGCATCGTGGTCTCGCTCGGCCCTGCGCCGCACGACCTGCCCGCGCTCGGCGGGATGGCGCTGGCCGGCGCGGCCGCCGCGCTCGAGGGCGCGGTCGTCGCCGTCGGCGAGCCCGACCGCGTGTTCACCGACGCCGCGCCGGACACGGTGGTGGCCGCATCCGTCACCCCGCGCTCCGGCGGCGACCCGATCGACTGCACCGAGGGCTGCACCGTCCACGAGGGCGACAGCGCGTCACTCGTCGTCTCCAACGGCCCGCTTCCCGATGTCACCGGTCTGGGTGCCGCCGAGGCCAGTGCCGTGCTCACCGAGGTGGGCATGAAGGTCGACTCGGTGGAGGAGTTCAGCGACACGATCGAGAAGGGCGATGTCATCGGCATCGTCGGGCGGACCGACGGGGGCTTCTGGCGCCCGGGTGAGACGGTCACGCTCCGCGTCTCGAAGGGGCCCGAGCTGTTCGAGATCCCCCGCGTGATCGGGATGACCCGCGACCGTGCGAAGTCGACGCTGGAGGCGGCCGGGTTCCGCGTCGAGGGCATCGTGTTCCCATGGAACATCGCCGTCGACGACCTGACCGCCGTGCAGTCCCAGTCCCCCGGCCCGGGCGAGATGCGTCCGAAGGGCACCGCGGTGACGATCAACATCGACGTGCGACGCTGATCCGCGCCGCACCCCGACAGACGGAACCGCCCCGCCCTCCGGAGAGGAACGGGGCGGTTCTGCGTCGGAGCGGTGTCAGCGCTTCTCGAGCTCCTCGGCCACGAGGAAGGCGAGCTCCAGGCTCTGCATGTGGTTCAGCCGCGGGTCGCAGAGGCTCTCGTAGCGGGTCGCGAGGGTCGCCTCGTCGATCTGCTCGGAGCCGCCCAGGCACTCGGTCACGTCGTCGCCGGTGAGCTCGACATGGATGCCGCCGGGGAACGTGCCGACCGCGCGGTGCGCCTCGAAGAAGCCGCGGACCTCGTCCACGACGTCGTCGAACCGGCGCGTCTTGTAGCCGTTCTGCGAGGTGATGCCGTTGCCGTGCATCGGGTCGGTCACCCACAGCGGGGTGGCGCCCGAGTCCTTCACCGCCTCCAGCAGCGGCGGCAACGCATCACGGATCTTCCCGGCACCCATGCGGGTGATGAAGGTGAGGCGGCCGGGCTCGCGCTCCGGGTCGAGCTTGTCGATGAGGGCGAGCGCGGTGTCCGGGGTCGTGGTCGGACCGAGCTTCACGCCGATGGGGTTGCGGATCTTGGAGAAGTAGTCGACGTGCGCGCCGTCGAGCTCGCGGGTACGCTCACCGATCCAGAGGAAGTGCGCCGAGGTGTTGTACGGCGTACCGGTACGGGAGTCGATCCGGGTCATCGGGCGCTCGTAGTCCATGAGCAGGCCCTCGTGACCGGTGTAGAACTCCACGCGGCGCAGCTCCTCGAAGTCGGCGCCGGCCGCCTCCATGAACTTGATCGCACGGTCGATCTCGGTCGCGAGACCCTCGTACCGCGCGTTCGCCGGGTTCTGGGCGAAGCCCTTGTTCCAGCTGTGCACCTCACGCAGGTCCGCGAACCCGCCCTGGGTGAAGGCGCGGATGAGGTTCAGCGTCGACGCGGCCGTGTGGTAGGCCTGCAGCATCCGCTTCGGATCGGCCTGACGGGACGCCTCGGTGAAGTCGTAGCCGTTGACGATGTCGCCCCGGTACGCGGGCAGCGTGACGTCGCCGCGGGTCTCGGTGTCGCTCGAACGCGGCTTGGCGAACTGGCCCGCCATGCGGCCCATCTTCACCACCGGCATGGAGGCGCCGTAGGTGAGGACGACCGCCATCTGCAGCACCGTCTTGATCCGGTTGCGGATCTGCTCCGCGGTGGCGCCGGCGAACGTCTCGGCGCAGTCACCGCCCTGGAGCAGGAACGCACGGCCGGATGCGGCGGCGGCGAGTCGTTCGCGGAGGATGTCCACCTCGCCGGCGAACACCAGCGGGGGCAGACCGGACAGCTCGGCCGACACGGCGGCGACGGCTTCGTCGTCCTGCCATTGCGGCTGCTGCTTGATGGGAAGGGAACGCCAATGGTCGAGCGCGTCGAGCAGCGATTGCATCCGATCAGTCTACCGGCGCGGCGGCGGCCGATTGACCGCCCGGGCGGTCCTTCACGGTGCTCGCGTACACGTCGGCGTACTCCTGCGCGCCGAGCCGCTGCAGCGCGACCATGATCTCGTCGACCACCGAGCGCAGGACGAAGCGGTCTCCCTCGAATCCGGCGTACCGGGAGAAGTCGAGCGGTTC
>Ga0182737_1001932_pt1 | contig 18586 bp, 14 predicted proteins | sample eDN5th30CBELigOP_FD_128878 | JGI IMG/M metagenome (GOLD analysis project Ga0182737, IMG submission 128878) | Enriched Organic Plus compost microbial communities from Emeryville, California, USA - eDNA 5th pass 30_C BE-Lig OP (version 2) (version 2) ...
ATACGCTGTCCGTGTTACTGCCTGCCGCAGAAATGCTCGTGGCAAGCAAATACGGCACTCAGGGCTGGACTTTGGAACGTAATGTTTCGACATTACTTCCTTCATCATGAGCGACAATCTTCAGCGTGTTTTTGTTTACGGCACACTCAAGCGTGGGCTGGAAAATGATCACTACATGAAAGGGCAGACCTTCATAGGCCAGGCCACCAGCAAACCCCTTTACCGCATGTATGATTTCGGCGGTTACCCAGGCATTGTTCACGCTGACAACGGATATGCCATCCAGGGTGAAGTGTGGGAGGTTGATGAGGCCTGCAAGAAGCAACTCGATATCCTGGAAGACATCGCCATTGGGCTTTATACCTGCGAGCCCATCGAACTGGACACCCCCTTTGAAGCCCAGCATGTTAAAGCCTACTACTATGCTTTTCCCATCTTAAACCAGATGGATGTCGGTGGTTTATGGGACGGGCCGCTGGCTTCAGCCGAGTAAGCCTGAACCCAGGCAAAGCACTCCACCTAGGCTCTACATCTCCTCACAGGCATCTTGATTGCTTCCAGGTAGATGTTTTCCATCGCTGCGATCTGAATGTCATTGCCAAAATTCTTGCGCACGCTTTCAGCGGCATTCGTGGACAGATATCTTAACAACTCCGCATTGCCCATCACAGCAAGAAGATGCGCGGCCAGTTCATTGGGGCTGGCTTCGGGGGCCAGCAGACCATCAAACCCATGCGTGACCGCTTCTGGAATACCGCCATGCTGCGTGGCGATCACCGGCAGGCCAATGGCCATGGCTTCCAGCATGGAATTCGGTATGCCTTCCTGATCAGAGTCCTTTGTGGTCTCACTGGCATGCAGGAAAAGATGCGCCCGCTGATATTCCCTTTGCAGCGCCTCCTGATCCAGCCAGCCCACCAGCTCCAGGTTCTCATCCAGCGACAGCTCCCTGGCTTTCTGTAAAATTTTCTCCCTCAGCGGGCCGTCACCGCAGAGTACATAACGCATTTTCGGATACCGGGACTTCACCACCGCCAGCGCCTTCAGCGTTGTCAGAATGCCCTTTTTCGGAATCAAACGGCAGGCTTGCACCAGCCGCCATTCTCCATTGGCAGGCACTTCACGGATCACCGGTGTCAGGTGATCCAGCGGAATCGGAGTACGGTTCAGACGTAGCTTGGCTTCGTCACAGCCAAGTTCCTTTAATCGCCTCAACAACGACTGGCTCCGTCCCATGACCAGGGTGGCGCATTCAAACACCTCCTGCAGCTTTTCAAGGTATCCTGGCCGGTCAATAAACTTGGCCGCATCCACTCCATGAAATGAAACCACAAACTTCCCGCCCCATGCCTGTAGCATATCCAGAAAATGCACGGCCTTGTGACCGTAATACACGTGCACAAGGTCAGGCTTGTCTTCCTGAAGATGCTGTACCAGATCGTAGGGATAATGCGGCTCACGCAGCTTGTTGATGGGTCGTGGCGGCGGCCACTGCTTGGTCACGTATTTGTACCAGAAACGCAGCAGGAAATTTCCCTTCAACCGGGGCGTCGGCAGCTTGTGCAGGATAGTAAGGGGCTCAAAGGGAAACTGCTCTTCATTCTCCAGCTTCTGAGTATAAACACGGTTTCGTAACCTGCGCAGACCCGTCACCTGCCGGTAGATGCTCTGCATCTCCGGCTTGAGGAAAGTACCACACAGGCTGATCACCAGCGGCAACTGCGATTTCTCTGTCGTCATGAGTGAAGTTGAAGCGCCTCGTTGTAACTGGCTTCCAGTTTGGCGATTTGTGTACGGGATTCAAAGTTTTCCTGCATGTCATTCGCAGCCGCCTTGCCCATCTGCTGCCAGCGCTGAGGATCCATGCTGAGCGCTTTCAGAGAGCTGACCAATCCAGCACGGTCTCTCTCCTCCACCAACAGACCAGTGACACCATTTCTGACAGCCTCAGGGATGCCGCCATGAAGCGTCGCCACCACAGGCAGACCGGTGGCCATGGCTTCCAGCATGGAGTTGGGAATCCCCTCCTGATTCTGGTCTGATGTTATTCTACTGGGATGCATGAAAATATGCGCGCTCTGATAAAGTTCATTTAGCTGCGTGCCATTCAGGAACCCGGCAAAGTGAACATGATTTTGCAATCCCAACCCGGAGCGAAGCTTTTCCAAGTCTGCCAGCAATGACCCCTCTCCGGCAATGGTAAATCTCGCCAGAGGAAAGAGTTTCACCAGTTCTGCAAACGCATGCAGCGCATCATCCAGCCCCTTCTTTTCCACCAACCGGCAGGCCTGCACCAGATGCCAGGCGCCATCTGCTGGAACGGGCCGTTCCTGATAGGGAAATTGCTGCAAAGGAATTCCGGTGCGGTTCATGCGCAGCTTGTCCTCTGGACAGCCAAGTTCACGCAGACGCTCCAGCAGGGAGTCTGAACGCGCCAGAACCAGTGTCACAGATTGCAGCAGTTCACGCAGCTTGACTTCGTAACCAGGATCCTGCGCACGTGTCTGTACATCCATCCCGTGAAAGGAAACCACCACGGGTTTTGGCCAGCGCTGAATGAACGGCAGCAGATGCACCCCTGTATGTCCGAAATAGACATGCATCAGGTCGGCATGACGGCGTTCCAGCAGGCTCGCCAGAACACCGTACTCTCCTCGATACACAATCGGGGGTTCCTTTTTAACATACTTCAGCCAGAAGCGGCGCAGAAAATTGCTCCGGACCCCTGGCGCTTTTTCCACCCCTCCCGACGGCATGGGGTAACGCTCTTCGCTTTGTCTCTCCTTGCAAATGACAAAGGTTTCAAACTTCTCCAGCCCAGTAATCTGCCGGTAAATGTGCAGCATCTCCGGCTTGAGAAAGGTAGTGCAGTAACTGGCGACAACAGGGGTGCTCATGCAATCAGGGACGAAAGTTGGACGCCTGGGTTACTGGGGATTCGCAACGGCGGTCACAGTGGTCTTCAATTCAAACCGCGTTCCGTCACTGGTGACCTGAAAGCTGGTCACCTTCTTCATGGTCTCCGCCACTGTGGGGTTCAGTTTGGCAAGGTTCAGCCACGGCCAGTTGCCAAGGCTTTTGGCAAAGCCCACGCTCACCGTTTTGCCCGGCACATCCAGCGTCTCGATCTTCAGGTCAAAGGACCCTTGTTCAATGATCGGCTTGAAGGCGGCTTTCCCCACCAGATACCGTTTTGACTTGTCCGTAAATGACAGGCGGTTCAGCGGCCAGACCAGATCCGCCAGCAACATGTTCTCAGCCTGATTAAACCCGGTGAACTTCACCATGCCACGATAGTCCGCAATATTGGACTCCCCGGCCAGAACGATCAGCTCGTTCAATTCCTGAACGCCCAGACTGAGCACCGCCTCTTTTCCAGCGGAACTGTCATTGGCAAAAGCACCAATTTTCTGCTGCAAAGCCGTTCGCGCCTCCGCAGACACCTCCGCCACAGGCAGGGGATCAGCTTTATCTACGGCAAACTCCCCAATTTCCTGGTTCTGCTTTAGTCCGCTGTAGAGCACCCAGCTCACAATGCCACCCATCACCGAGAGGATGATAACAAAGATGGCGCACCCGTAGAGGGGATTCGGGCTGCCGACTGGCACTTTTTCAACTTGAGACATGGAAGGCATTGGTGACGTGTTCTTGCCGGGTGGTCAAGGCATTCTGCCATAGCCTGACCATTTCCAGCGCACAAGCACCAGCTCTCATCTCTTCTTGTTATTCTTCATCTAAGCCCACCGCGAATCATGGCAATGGCATGAACCGCAAACTCTTCCAGTGGCACAGCACGCTGTCGGTACAGCCATTCGGAGGCTGCTGCATAGATGGACCAGCTCCAAAGTGTCGCCCGCATCTCTGCTTCATTCTCATCATAAAGGCCTTGCAACCACGGAAGCAACAGTTCCCGCAGCACTTCCTTTACCTGCGATTCAAGAAAGGGTTCACACAGACGATTGCGCGTTCCATCATTGCTGGCCTTGCATTTTTCATCCAGTTCGCGAACAAAATCACAGACCGCCAGCAGCATCTGTCGCGGCGCCTGTTCATTAACCGGCACCGCACGGTCCATCCAGTGATACAAAACCTCACAAAACGCTTCCCTGATCGCATCCGCAAGCAGATCATATTTGTCCTGGTAGTGCGCATACACCGTCGCCCGGTTTACGGTGGCACGGTCAGCAATGTCCTGAACGGTGATGACTTCAAAGTCCTTCTCTTCTAGCAAAGAAACCAAAGCCTCCCGCAGCAACTGGCGGGTGCGAACAATGCGAGGATCAAGCGTGGGATGCGTTATTGGCGGCATGTGAAGGTGTTAACCATAATCAACGTTGACAGTTTCGGGATTAGTACAAATTTACCCAACATTTGTTGTTTAGACAACATCTGATCGCAATCGAGCCGCGTAATTGGCTTGACCTCAATATCCCGCATGAAGCGTACCTATCTGTTAACCCTTCTGGCTGTGACCCTTGCTGCATGCAAGCCAGCCGAACAACAAAACATGCAACAACCGCCGCCTCCCACGGTCACTGTTGCCAACCCAGTCAAACAAAAAGTCGTCGAGTGGGACGAGTTCACTGGACGCCTGGATGCGTCAGAATCTGTTCGCCTGTATTCTCAGGTAACCGGTTACCTGCAAAGCATTCATTTTGAAGACGGTTCCGAAGTTAAAAAAGGACAGCTTCTGTTCCAGATTGACCCTCGCCCATTCCAGGCCACGCTGGATCAGGCCAAGGCCCAGCTCGAACAGGCCCGCGTTCGCCAGGAACTGGCCAAGAATGAACTGGACCGCGCCACCAAATTGGTCGAAGCCAAGGCGATTTCCGCGGAAGATTTCGACACCCGTTCAAAAGCCATCCGCGAGGCTGATGCCGGCCTCAAAGCCGCAGAAGCCAATGTCGCCAAGGCCGCTGTGGACGTTGAGTATTGCACTGTGAAAGCACCCATGGATGGCCGCATCGGTCGTCGTATGATGGATGTAGGCGGACTTGTCATCGGCGGCCCCATGGGCGCAACCGAACTGACAAGCATTGTCAGCCTGGACCCGATCTATGCTTACATTGATGCAGATGAGCTTTCCGTGCTGCGTTATCAGCGCCTCAACCGCGAAGGCAAAGGAGCCGCTAAACAGGAAAACCGCGTGCCCTGTGAAATGGCCCTCGCAGACAGCACCGACTTCCCCTTCAAAGGTGAAATTGACTTCGTGGACAACCGCCTGGACACCAGCACCGGAACCATTCAAGTGCGCGCCGTGTTTAACAATCCAAAACCTGAACGCGGCCAGCGTGTACTGCAACCCGGCTACTTCGCACGCGTTCGTGTGCCAAGCGGAGGTGAATATGAAGCCCTCATGGTGGATGACAAAGCCGTGGGCGCTGATCAGTCCAATAAGGTCGTGATGGTCATCGGCGAAGGCAACATGGTGATCCCCCGCCCTGTGGTCGTCGGCCCGGTCATCAACGGCAAGCGCGTCATTCGTGAAGGCCTCACTGAAAATGACAAAGTCATCGTCAACGGCCTTTCAAAAGCCTTCCCAGGAGCCCCCGTAACCCCCATCACAGAAGAAGAAGCCGCCGCTACGGCTGCTGCGCAGCCGCAATGAGGAATGGTGAATTTTAAATTTTGAATTCGATGAGAGAGCCAATCAAGGGCAATAAAACATCCAATATTGTCCTTGAAAAAAGCTACTCATTCGCACTCGAAATCATTCACCTCTATCGAACTCTCGTTGAACATCGTGAAACAATTTTATCAAAACAACTTTTGCGAAGTGGAACGAGCATAGGAGCCAACATCGAAGAAGCACAAGCAGCTCAAAGCCCCAGAGACTTTATCAGTAAATTAGTAGTCGCCTCAAAAGAAGCTCGCGAAACGCGATATTGGCTTCGCCTGCTCGACAAAAGCCAACTCGTGCGTCTCGACTATGAACCGATGCTTCTCAAAGCTGATGAACTTGTTCGCTTGTTGACTTCGATCATTAAAACTTCTCAGGAACGGCAGGCAAAGCCCTGACGACCCCATTCAAAATTCATAATTCAACACTTAACATTCCGACAGGATGAATTTCGCTAAGTTTTTTATCGAGCGTCCCATCTTCGCAGCGGTGCTGTCCATTGTGTTAACCCTCACGGGCACACTGGCGCTGTTTTCGCTGCCGATTGAACAATACCCGCAGGTGGTGCCGCCAACAGTGCTGGTCACAGCCCGCTATCCAGGAGCCAACCCTGAAGTGCTCTCGCAAACCGTTGCCCGCCCTATCGAGCAGGAAATCAACGGCGTGGAAAACATGCTCTACATGAAGTCCACAGCGACCTCTGACGGCGTCTGCACCATCACCGTCGTGTTCAAGCTGGGCACGGATCTGGACATTGCCCAGGTGCAGGTGCAGAACCGTGTGGCCGTGGCAGAGGCACGACTGCCTGAAGACGTGCGCCGTCTTGGCATCACCACCGTGAAGCAGTCTCCCAACTTCACCCTGGTGGTCAACATGATCTCCCCAGACAAAAGTCTGAGCGAGCTCTACGTGGGTAACTATGCCCTGCTCAACATCAAAGATGAACTGGCCCGTATGCCAGGCGTGGGCCTCGTGCAAAACTTCGGCGCCAGTGAATACTCCATGCGTATCTGGCTGGACCCTGACAAAATCTCCGCCCGCAACATGACCGTCACCGATGTGGTGAACGCCATACGGGAACAAAACGTCCAGGCTGCGGCAGGTATATTAGGGGCAGCACCTTCACCTAAAGGAACCAACTACCAGCTCACCGTCACCACCCAAGGCCGTCTGATCGAGGTGGAGGAGTTCGAAAACATCATCGTCAAACGCGGCGCTGAAGGTCAGGTCACTTATGTCAAAGATGTTGCACGCGTAGAACTGGCAGGCCGTGACTACAGCAGTGAATCCTACCTGGACGGCATCCCCACCTCTGCTCTCGGCGTGTTCCAGCTTCCGGGATCCAATGCTTTGGAAACCAGCGCCGCAGTGCGCAAGAAAATGGAGGAACTTAAGAAAAACTTCCCTCCGGGCCTGGATTACCGCATCGTCTATGACACCACCATCTTTACCCAGAAATCCATTGATGCAGTGGTGCATACCTTTATTGAGGCGCTGCTGCTGGTGATCTTTGTGGTGATCCTGTTCCTGCAAACCTGGCGAGCCTCCATCATTCCCCTTCTGGCAGTGCCAGTGTCCATCGTCGGCACCTTCCTGGTCATGCAGTTGTTCGGCTTCTCATTGAACAACCTGACCCTGTTCGGACTGGTGCTGGCCATCGGTATTGTGGTGGATGATGCCATTGTGGTCGTGGAAAACGTGGAACGTAACATCGCGCTTGGCCTCAATCCCCATCAGGCAACCCATCGAGCGATGGAAGAAGTGAGCCGCCCTGTTATTGCAATCGCCATTGTGTTGAGCGCCGTGTTCATCCCCACCGCGTTCATGACCGGCCTGACAGGCCAGTTCTACAAACAGTTCGCTCTAACCATTGCGGTCGCGACCATTATCTCCGCCTTCAACTCGTTGACTCTTTCACCCGCCCTTAGCGCCATCCTGCTGAAGTCTCATCACGAGAAACCAGACTGGTTCCAGCGTCTGATTAACTTCTTCTTTGGATGGCTGTTTAAATCCTTCGAGTGGGTCTTCACCAAATTCACCAACGGCTACACCGGGTTGGTACGTCGCACATTGAAGCTGGCCGCGCTTGCCCTGCTGCTTTATGGCGGGTTGCTGTTCCTGACGGTGCGGACTTTTAATCAGGTGCCATCAGGTTTCGTGCCCACCAGTGACAAGGGCTATCTCATCGCCTTCGCACAGTTGCCAGATGCATCATCCATTGAACGTAGCCGTGAGGTCACACATGAGATGACCCGTCTCGCAAAATCCATTCCCGGTGTCGCTCACAGCATTGAGATCCCAGGCTTCCACCTGTTATCCGGCGGCATCATGCCAAACTCCGGCACTCTGTTCATTATTCTGGAGGACTTTGAAACCCGCGTAAAAGATCCAGGCAAAAGCATGGAATCCATCCTGGGACAAATCTCAGGGGCCTTCGCGGGCATTCAGGAAGCCATGGTGTTCTGTTTTCCACCCCCTCCCGTGGATGGCATCGGTAACACAGGCGGCTTCACCTTGCAGATCAAGGACAACCTCGCTCAAGGCAAGGATGCCCTGGCTGGCGTGGCGTTTAACATGATGATGAAAGCCAATCAGGTCCCCGGCCTGACCAGCGTGTTCACCACCATGCGCCCAAACGTACCCCAGATCAGAATTGATGTGGATCGTGTGAAGGCCAAAAGTATGGGCGTCCGCCTTGCCGATGTGTTCGAAACACTGCAAACCTGCCTGGGATCCATCTACGTAAACGACTTCAACCGCTTTGGCCGGGTCTATCAGGTGACAGCACAGGCAGAAGCCAAATACCGCACTTCACCCTCGGATATCACCCGTCTGAAAGTTCGTAACGACCAGAACGAAATGGTCCCGCTGGGTACTCTGGTAACCATCCACGAAACAACAGGCTTGGATATCGCCAGTAACTTCAACACGGCCGCCAGCGCGGACTTGAGCGGCGGCACGCTGCCTGGCATATCCTCCGGTCAGGCGATCCAAATGATGTCTGATCTGGCCGCACGTGAACTGCCTCGCGGATACAGCTTTGACTGGACGGAGCTTTCGCTTCAGCAAATCCTGGCCGGAAACAGCGCGGTATTCATCTTCCCGTTATGTGTGATCTTTGTCTTCCTCGCGCTGGCTGCCCAGTACGAAAGCTGGTCACTGCCGCTGGCCATCATTCTGATTGTCCCGCTGGTGATCCTCGCAGCCCTTTGGGGCGTCATGCTGCGCGGCATGGATAACAACATCTTCACCCAGATCGGGTTCGTCGTGCTCGTCGGTCTGGCTTCGAAGAACGCAATCCTGATCGTCGAGTTCGCCAAGCAGTTGGAGGATGAAGGCAAAAGCATCTTTGATGCAGCAGTAGAAGCCTGCCGTTTGCGTCTGCGCCCGATCCTCATGACCAGCCTCGCCTTCATCCTTGGTGTCGTGCCACTGGTCATCGCTACCGGAGCCGGTGCTGAAATGCGTCGCGCACTCGGCACGGCCGTGTTTGCCGGCATGATCGGCGTGACCATCTTCGGCCTGGTTCTAACACCCGTGTTTTATGTGGTGATTCGTAAGCTCACAGTAAAATTTGCGCGCAAGAAATCCACAGATCACACCGAAGCAGGAACTTCAGCAAGCCTGCCTGCTGGCGGTCATTAAGAGACCATCTATCTAACTAACTAACTAACCATCGCTCCTCCTTCACACGCTGCATGAGCCACAAAGTTCATGCAGCGTTTTTTTGTCCGTAAAACTTAGCATCACTCCTCATTATCATAATAGTTCAACTCATCCGCTGGCTTCAACAGAACACGTTGCGGCTTCAAAAATATCTGCCCTGTGTCGGGATAACTGATGATGTCGCTCGGCGGGTTGTCCGCAACAATCAGCAGGACAAGATTCTCTTCACCATCGTTGGTGATTTGATGGGCTGAACCTGGAGCATGCTGAAAGTAATCGCCCGCCGTGATGCTCACATTCCCTTCATCGGTACGCAGTTCTCCCCGGCCTGAAAGCACCAGATAAAACTCCCACTGCGCACTGTGTTGATGATATGGCCAGTTGGCCTTGCCAGGCGGAATCTGCACCTCACTCACATCAAAGGGAAATCCACCTCCCCAGGTACCGCAGTCTTTTTTACCGCCAAGCGCGAGAGAGAGATTCTTCTGCAAGAGGTGAAATTTACCTTGGGGTGAATGACGCTCTTCCGCAGGAGTGGTGAAAAGGTTGGCCTTGTTAGTCATAGCAGCGCAGGTCTCATCATTTACACCAATATAAACAGGCCGTTTGAAAATCTTCTTCATCCATGCCGCAGGTTATGCCGTAACTTCAGGCAATAGAACATAGACATTACTTCGTCACACACTCCAGGAACCATCCCCATGCCCACTCTTTTTGACCCTCTAAAAATCGGCTCTCTCGAACTGCCAAACCGTATCATCATGGCCCCCCTGACACGTAGCCGTGCTGGCAAGGAACGTGTGCCCAATGCACTGATGGCAGAATACTATACCCAACGCGCCAGCGCAGGGCTCATCCTCACAGAAGCCACCTCCGTAACACCGATGGGTGTAGGTTATGCAGATACGCCCGGCATCTGGTCTGAAGAGCAAGTCAAAGGCTGGAAGCTGATTACTGATGCCGTGCATAAAGCAGGCGGGCGTATCTTTCTTCAACTCTGGCACGTCGGTAGAATCTCCGATCCGATCTTTCTTGATGGCGAAACCCCAGTCGCTCCAAGTGCCATCACCCCAGCAGGCCACGTCAGCCTGATCCGGCCAGAGAAACCTTTCGTCACCCCACGCGCACTTGCCCTGGATGAAATTCCAGGTGTGATCGAAGCCTATCGCAAAGGCGCAGAAAATGCCAAACGTGCAGGTTTTGATGGCGTGGAAATTCACGGCGCGAATGGTTACCTTCTCGACCAGTTCCTTCAGGATAAAACCAACAAGCGTACCGACAACTACGGAGGCTCCATTGAAAATCGCGCACGCCTCATGCTGGAAGTTACCGATGCCGTAATCTCTGTGTGGGGTGCGGATCGAGTCGGCATGCACATCGCCCCGCGAGGCGACGCCCATGACATGGGAGACTCCAACCCGCTCGCGACATTCAGTTATGTCGCTTCAGAACTTGGCAAACGTGGCATCGCATTCATTTGTGCAAGGGAGTCTCTTGGAGACAACCGCATCGGCCCTGCACTAAAGAAGGCTTTCGGCGGTCCTTACATTGCCAACGAGAAGTTCACCAAAGAAACGGCTCAGCAGGTTCTGGATGCAGAAGAAGCCGATGCCGTAGCCTTCGGCGTCCCCTTTATCGCCAACCCTGATCTGCCAAAACGCTTTGCAGAAAATGCCCCATTGAATACGCCCGACCCATCGACCTTTTATGCACCAGGTTCCAAGGGTTATACTGACTATCCTGCCCTGGAAACGGTGATGCCATAGTCTCCCAGTAGGTGCTTATCCCAACCGCACCAAGCGCAAAAGCCATGATGTGATCTACATGATGGCTTTTTTCTTGGGAACGAAACCTCTATTCCACTGGTACAACATCCACACGCAGAAATGCAGCCTGTAAAACATCTGCATTTTCAAGCTCTGCTGAACCACGTGGTTTCCAGATGTTAATCATTCGTGTCGTACCACTAAACCATGTACCAGAAGCAGTAAATGATCCTCTATGGTAATGCACCTGTGGCGAATTTAGCTTTAAATCACTCGCTTGCCCCTCGGCGAAAGTGGGCGGCGCCATGTGATATTGATAATCTAGATTTAAGTCTACTGTCCTGCCATCCGCGCCAAATACTGGGTCGATTTCCATGCCCGTTCCAGCAAACCTTCTCTCGGCAAAGGCAGCAAGCGCACGTTCCTCCTGAGTTCCAACTTGCCCGTGATCTTTGTCGTTCTTTTGATCGTCTTCAGCCTCCTGAAACTTTTCTTCCGAAGAGCTAACTTCCGTGTTATTTAGATAAATTGGCCCGGCTTGAATCGCAGACCTCAGTCCCGATCTTGTTTCCTGCCTCATCGTATTAAGCCATTTTATTGATGCCGGATTCTCCTTCGCTTTACCTTCAATTTCACTCCATACTTCTGATTGCTCATCTTCTGTTATAACTTGTTCAGCCAGCTTGCGCAAGAAAGAGGCGTCTGCTTGAACAATGTACAGCGTGCTCACGATCTGCGCTGGATATCTGCGAGTTAAATTATCCCCAACATACTGCCCAATAAGTTCGATATTTTTCGGCATGTTTAAAATGATTAGTTCATTTGATGTTCTATCATAAACCGCTGTAGCCCCTTCAGGAAAAGGTATTCCAATGCTTATTAACACGTCTTTTACTGTATAATCTGACGAAAGATGTGCGTCTGTCTGACCAACTGGAGCAAAAGGATCGACTGGATCCGATACTGCATGATTATCTCCACAGCCTAAAAAATCTGGAGGAACTTGAAATCTTTTATAAATCATTCCTGACGGGATAAGCTGTCCGTTCATTCCCGTTGTAATCACTTCTACTTTCAACGCTGGACCTTCTTCTCGCACCCATTTCTCCAGGGTAAGGTTAGGTGATGGCAATAGCATGACTGCGTTAGCCTTCAAAAATGCAGCTTGCAGTTTGTTTTCACGTTCTACATCTCTGGTTCCTTCCGGTTTCCAAACGGAGACTAATCGAGTAGTGCCAGCCAGCATGCTTATCACACTGCTGTATTTAGCTTGAAAGGTATCTACCATCAGAGCTTGTAACTTTTCCGGCCCGTTCCAGGCAATGGTTTCCCACCGTTCAACTGGGGGTGCATAATCATGCTTGATGGTAAAGTTTATATCCACCGTCTTACCGTCCGGTCCCAATACCGGATCAGCATAAAAAGTCGTCCCATATGGCCAGGACTCCTTCTCACTTTCTGACCTGCCTGGCTTATCACTAATATATCCAGTAGATTGTGAAAACTCTGTGACACTTGATGCTTTAACACGCATTCCGCTGCGCGTTACAATGTGAAGTGTATCAATGTCTGTGGCCTTTGCACTACTCCGCAATTCATTCAACAAAGCTGCATGGTCATTCTGCTCTATTGATTTGTGTAGCATTTCACGAACAAGCGATCCATCTGCTTCAACCAGGTGCAACTGTATCATCAAAGATACAGCAACACGATTGCACCGATCCTGTGCGAGCCTTAGAATTTCATTGTGCATCTCTGCAGTGGTTCTGACCACGAGAGTTGATCTTCCGGGGTCTGCCACAACCAGCGAGCCTTCTGGTAATGGAAGACCTGCCTTAAAGAGAAACTGCTGAGTTATTTCATGACTGTTCTTTAGAAATTTTATTATCTCTGTTTTTTTGGCATCATCATCTGGCAGCTTTGGAGCTTGTAAGACAGCATCATTTTTAGTTATAAATTCATGCTCCAGCTCTGTTAGTGGCATTCGATAAACCTTGACTGAAAAGTCACCTCTAGACGCCGCCTTCAATCCTAAAGAAGTCGGGTCATTTGAACTCTGGGCATCAAGTTTCGATGGAGAAAGCAATTCCGCCCATGCCAATAAGCCCAATACAAAAACTCGGCCTACGAATGCTTTCATATTTGGTTCCAGTTAAGATCTATGCATTCTGCGCACAGGCTACCCATTGCATCAAGATCAAAATCTCCGGCGAATGTCTGCCCTGAAGGTTATGTGTTTGATCGAACTAGCGACCTTAAAAACGCCTCCGCCTGCACAGCGGCCTGCAAGATCACAATTCTGCAACTATCGGCTTTGTTCTCACGAATCGCCTCCATCACCTCCTCAGCGACCGCTCGCGCCTGTGTGTGCGGCGCTCGCGAGCGCTCCTCCAATTCTTGTACTCTTTCCTGATCAAAGCGTCCCAGCCACTTGTAAATGGTCTTGCGGCTTACCGCATACTTGGAGGCGAGATCACTAACTCCAAAATCGCCACTTTCGTAGTCGGTTATTAATCGCATTCGTTCCTTCATCGCATCAGTCTGGTTCCAAGGTATCAGCCACCTTGTCACCCATGTGATCAGGAGAAACTGTAACCTATCTGGCCAGAACATACCATAAAAACAGCGGCGCGAGCAAACGTCCCAACTTCCAACACGTTCCCCATCGTTAATCCTGAAAATTTTTTGTTAATCCTGTCTGAATTCGGCCCCTCCACCCACGGAACACCCCTCGATCCCAATACCTGAACACCGCAGCCCATTTTTAAACACATCCGGCATTACTCTACCGGTACAACATCCACCCGCAGAAATGCAGCCTGTAAAACATCTGCATTTTCAAGCTCTGCTGAACCACGTGGTTTCCAGATGTTAAGCATTCGAGTCATACCACTAAGCACTGTGCTTGAGCCTGAAAAAGACGCCTTATGGAAATTCACCATGGGCACACTTAACTTCAGGGTATCTGCTTCTGCTTGCCTGAAACTCGGTGGAGCCATGTGATACTCGTAACCGAAATTAACATCCACCGTTCTCCTATCCCCACCCATCACTGGATCAATCTCAAATCTTGCCCCTGCTGGATACCTGTCTGTATCAACAGTAAAGCCCGGCGCATCGCTAATCTCATCAGCTTTGTTCTTGCCATCTTTGGCTTTGTTTTTTTCTTCTGCCAGACCCAGTTCTATATTAGTCAGGTAATCAGGCCCGGCCTGTATAACGGCCCTCTGTCCCGATCTGATTTCCTGCTTGAGACTGTTCAGAAACTTGACTCCATTTTGATTAGCCTGACTGGCAGCTTCTACTTTCGCCCAAACATCAGAATGATCAGCCTGGCCTCTTGATGCGTGTACCAGCTCTCTTATAAAAGCTGTATCTGCCTGCACTATATGAAGAGTGCAGACCAGTTGATGTACTGTGCCTCCTCTCATCTCCTGTATGTAAGCCTCCACTAAACCAATGTTTTCAGGAGTGTTACGCACGATAAGTTCACCGGTGCCTGGGCTGTAATTGGCAGAAGCTCCCGCAGGGAAACTGATGCCCCGCGCCATCAAAATATCCTTCGCCGTCATACGAACCGAGATCATTGCCTCACTAGTTGCACGTCCACCAGGAGCAGCAAACGGATCACTTGACGCTCCCCCCACATCTCTACGATGCTCATCCGATAAGAAATTTTGTGGAATGATGAATCTTTTCAAGATCATCCCAGCAGGAAGCGGCAATGTATCTTCAATGGTCGAGGCTACACTGGGCTTGATATCTTTGCCTTCATTGGAAACTAATTGTTCCAGGCGGTTATCTACTTTCGCAAGTAATGGCACGATATCTCCTGTAATAAAAATAGCCTGCAGCTTGTTGGCATGATCCTCGGCATTCACACCTTGTGGCGTCCATACTGATACCAGTCTTGTAGTGCCGGACACCATGGTGATTGACGTGGTGCTAACCCCATGAAAAACATCCGTCATTCTCGCCAGCAGTTGATCTTGGCCTTTTTGCGCGATGTTTTCCCATCGCTCATGAGGTGCCGAATAATCATGTTCCACGGAAAAGTTTAGATCAAAGGTGCGGCCATCTGAGCTTAATATGGGATCCAGTTCTATCGTTGTTCCATGCGGCCAGTCATCCATCACACTTGTTGTCCATCCATTCCGGTTGCTGACATAATCCGTAGCGTGCCTGAACTGTGTCACACTTGACGCGGTAATTCGCTGACCACTTCTAGCTTCAGCAGTAACGGTATCTATTTCCTTTGTTTGCGGATTCTTAAGCAACTCATCCAACACTACAGTGTGGTCATGAGTGAGGTATGACTTCTTAAGAGCCTCACGCATAACTCCAGCATCTGACTCAATAATTGAGAATTGAAAGGCCAGATGGTTGGGCACTCGGGATTGCGCCTCAAGTGCTAGAGCGCCGATATACTCGTGTGTTTTTTTATCGGAGCGAAGCACCAGTGTTAAATTCTCAGGATCGTAAGTTGCCAGAGATCCATTCGGTATCTGTACCCCAAGCGTATTGAAGTATTCTACAATGACACCGTGACTTAATCGCAAAAACTCAATGTTGTTTGCTCGGTCAGCCTTTTCGTCAGGAAGACCTGGAGCCCTCAACTGACCTTTCTCACGAACCACAAATCCGTCCTGCAGTTCCTTGGATGGAAACCTGTAAACTTTAACAGAGAACTCCTTCTCCTTCTCTTCCGCAGGCTGTGAAGCTTCCACAGCTTGCAATGCCTTACCCTGACCCTGATCTTGAGCCATCAAGGGTGAAACACAGATCACGCTCAGGCAGGCGGAAGCACAGAATACAATCGAACGGGGATAATAGCGACGCATGAGATTGGCTCCAGTAAAGGTTGGCGCATTCTGCGCAGAGCCACTCCAGTGCTGCAAGATAAAACCTCTTTACGATCTCAAACGTAAGCACCTGCCTGTTCGCTGGCTACGTCACTCAAAAACGCCTCCGCCTGCACAGCGGCCTGCAAGGTCACAATTCTGCAACTATCGGCTTTGTTTTCACGAATCGCCTCCATCAAACGCGGTCGCATCTTACGGCGATATGTCAGCACATAATTGAAAAACTCCCAGTCAAACCGCTCGGGACATCCCTCTGTCATATCCAGCCTTGTACGCCCATAACCTGACAACGTGCGTTTAATCGTACGGTACAGACAGACATGGGTTGGGTAATCAAGATGGATGATGGTGTCACAATGTTTGAATCGTTCACTCGCAGAGGAAAGGTAATTCCCATCTATGATCCACTCAGGCTGCTGATAAACCTCATGCGTGCTCTTTAAGAACTCTTCCCTGTCAACCATCACCCAGCCCTCTTTCCAGAAAAGTTGATCCAGGTGAATCAGCGGTACTTTCAGAAATCCATGAAGCCTTCTGGCAAAGGTGGATTTGCCAGCGCCTGAACAACCCACAATAGCGATACGTTTCATGGAGGTAAGATGCCCCCATTCTCCCGGAAATATCCTCTCCGTCAATCCACAGCGGCGCTTAACCTATCAATGCCTGAGCACAAACTCTTTAGAGTTGATCAAACTCCAGGCGATGTCTTCAAGTGCCACACGCTTGTCTTTGGCTTCATGAATGTAAGCCACCAATAACTCCTTTTCTTTGCCTGAAGGAGCGCGGGTCAGCGCCGTCCAGTAGAGATCATCCACCACATCACCCGGCGGTTTCTTCTGCTTCTGAAGCTGGGTCAGCATGTTATCCTTGCGTGTGACCAGTTGACTGATGTAAGGACTGCCAATCAGCGAGAACGCCTGACCCATGTTGGTTTCATCCGTGCGTTCGCATTCGCACACCATCATGCGTGGCGGCTGACCAAACTGTTTAAGGAATGCGAGCGCATCTGTCTTGCTTCCCCCCCGTTTACGGCGATGCAAAGGCCCAGGCAGTTGTGATGCGCGGGTCAGTTCGGGAAAATCCTCAAACCTGGCAGGCACCGCAGCAAACTGATTTAGCGAATCCAGCATCTGCTCGGCACTCAAACGACGGACGATGGCGCGTGAGTAGTTCACTTCATCTGCCGCGTTCGTCTCGTTGGGCTCGCTGCTGAGCTGATACGTGCGTGAACTCATGATGATGCGGATCATGTGCCGCATATCATAGCCGCTGCGCTTGAACTCAGCGGCCAGCTCTTTCAGCAAGCCCGGATGCGAGGCAGGGTTTGTGGCGCGAAAGTCATCTACAGGATCCACCAGCCCACGCCCCATCAGGTGATACCAAATACGATTGATCTGGGCCTGGGCAAACAAAGGGTTGCTGTCGCTGGTGACCCAATCTGCCGCAGCATCCAGCTCATCAGCCTTTTCAAGCACCTGCGCATTCAATGAGGCTGCACCCAGTAGCTTGGCCTCCGCCGGACTGCCCGTACGTGGGTTCTCCAGCTTCGCTTTCAGGCTGATCTGAACGGTCTGCTCACCGTTGAAGGAATGCTTGTCGTTTTTATCTATGCCCTTGTTGTCGTGAATCTTGTAGTCAATGCGGGAAAAAACAGCAGACCAGTTGAAGTAGTCATCCTGTGTCCAGCGATCAAACGGATGGTTATGGCACTGCGCACACTGAAGCCGCGTGCCAAGGAAAATTCGCGCAATGCCCTCCGCACGCGCGTTGGGTTCACGCATGGCGCGATAAAAATTCGATTCCGGCACCTGATAGGTGCTGCCTTTGGCCGCCAGAATATCATGCACAAACTGGTTCACCGGATCGTTCTGCGCCACCGCATTCCTGATCCACTGATGGAACAGTGACATGCCCTTTCTGTCCATGGTGCGCGACTCCACACGAAGCGCATCCGCCCATTTTAAAGACCAGAAATCTGCAAATTCAGAACGCGCCATCAGTCGATCCACCAGACGCTCACGCTTGTCAGGAGACTTGTCCGCAACAAACTCCCTGGCCTCCGCGCTGGTTGGGGGTATGCCCAGCAGATCCAGATGGGCACGTCTCACATAAACCTCATCACTGGCCAGCCGGGAGGGATTCATGCGTAGTGATTTCAGCTTTGCAAAAACATGCCGGTCTATAAAGTTGTTCTGCTGGGTCGGCTGCCAGGCAAAGCCAGGGCGATCCGCCACAAAGGTCAGCGTCACCGCTTGCTGCTGGTTCAGGTAGCGCACAATGATGGTCGCCTCCCCTGGTTGCAGGGATTTCACATGGCCGCTACGGCTGATCTCCACCAAACCGATCTGCGCAGGTTCATACACAGCCTGACCACTCACATCTTTTTCCACACCATTGGAAAATTTTGCGGTGGCCCTGAGTTGCACTTCTGTTTGGGGAGCCTGAAAAATCTGGTCTCCAGGGCTCACTTTCAACTCCGTCAGTCTGGCCTCATCTTTAAGCTCACGCCTGGCCCCCTGGGCAACCCAGTCACGCAGGGTGCGGTACTCCCAAGAGTCCACATCAAAGCGTTTGCCCCCCTCATGCGCCAGCCCCTGTGTGGCTTTCAGCAGCAACAGACTTTTTTCCGGCTCCATGAAATTCACCCGACGCCCGGTGGCATCCTGAATCAT
>Ga0182737_1001935_pt1 | contig 18543 bp, 16 predicted proteins | sample eDN5th30CBELigOP_FD_128878 | JGI IMG/M metagenome (GOLD analysis project Ga0182737, IMG submission 128878) | Enriched Organic Plus compost microbial communities from Emeryville, California, USA - eDNA 5th pass 30_C BE-Lig OP (version 2) (version 2) ...
CCATGGTGCCGCCCAGCGGGATCGGCGCCGTGTAGCCAGGGCCGCCGCGATCCATCAGGTTGCGCATGTACGGATCCAGCGACAGGAACAGCGTGCGCAGCAGCACCTGGCCTTCGCCGGGTTCGGGCACCGGCGCGGTTTCCAGGCGGAAGTCGCCGGCGGCGGGCAGGCCGCGCGGATGGGCGGCGAGGACGATGCGGCGGTTGAGCGTGGAAGCGTCCATGGCAGTCCTCGTCAGGGGGCGGGCTGGGCCGGGGTCGATGATGCGCCACGGGGCCCGAAGCGCAGCGTCAGCGCGGCACCCAGCGTCATCGCCACCAGCGCGAACAGCGGCCCGCCCAGCGCGCCGATGCTGTCGACCAGCACGCCGCCGCCGATGGCGCCGCTGGCGATGGCGACCTGGAACGCGGCCACCACCAGGCCGTTGGCGGCTTCGGCCTGGTCCGGCGCCACGCGCATGATCCAGACCTGGAAGCCCACCGGGAACGCGGCAAACGCGAAGCCCCACAGCACGATCGCCACCGAGGTCAGCGCTGCCCAGTGGCCGGCCACCAGCATCGCCGCCGCCAGCGCCGCGATCGAGGCGCTGCCCAGCGCCACCGCCATGCGCTCGCTGCGCCCGGCCACGTGGCCGCCGACGAGGTTGCCGAAGAAGCCGGCGATGCCATAGCCAAGCAGGACGCCGGAGACCGCGCCGATCGACAGCCCGGCGACGTTCTCCATCAGCGGCCGCACGTAGGTGAACCCGGCGAAGTGTCCGGAGATCACCAGCAGCACCGCCAGCAGCACCGTGCGCACCGGCGGACGCGCCAGCAGCTGCAGCAGGGTGCGCAGGTCGGCGATGCCGCGTGCCGGCAGCTTCGGCAGGGTGAGCCACTGCGTCGCCAGGGTGACCAGGCCGAGTACGCCGGCGGCGACGAACGCGCTTCGCCAGCCCCAGGCATCGCCCATCCATGCGCCGATCGGTGCGGCGCACACGGTCGCCAGCGACACGCCCGACAGCACCAGCGCCATCGCCCGCGGGAACAGCGCCTCCGGCACCAGGCGCATGGCCAGCGGCCCAGCCATCGACCAGAAGCCGCCAAGGGCCACGCCCAGCACCACGCGCGCGGCGAGCAGGGTCCACAGGTCCTCCGCCCATACCGCCATGGCGTTGGACAGCACCAGCAGCACGGTCAGCGCCAGCATCACCAGGCGCCGGTCGATGCGTCCGGTCAGCACCGGCAGCGATGGCCCCGCGATGGCCGCCACCACCGCGGTGGCGGTGACGGTCTGTCCGGCGGCACCTTCGCTGACGTCCAGGTCCGCGGCCATGGCGGTGAGCAGGCTCGGAGGCAGGAACTCGGCGGTGACCAGGCCGAATACACCCAGGGTCAACGAGAACACCGCCGGCCAGCGTGCCGCGGGTATGGCCTCGGCCACCACCATCGGGGCATCGCAAACAGAACACTCGGTTTGGGACATGACAGACGCCGAGGGGGAGGAGGCAGGGCAGGTTAGGCGTAGGCTGTAGGCGTTTCCATGATGGAAAGTCCCTGATGCTTGACGATTCCTCCCGGATTCGCGACGCCATCCAGCCGCGCCCCAGCGACCTGCTCACGCGCGTGCTGCTCGACCTGCGCCTGGAGGGCGTCGAATACGGCCGCTGCGTGCTGCGCGAACCGTGGGCGCTGGCGTTCCCCGCCCAGCGCGATGCCCGCTTCCATTTCGTCGCCCGCGGCGAGGCCTGGCTGTGGACGCCACAGGCGGGATGGAAGCGCCTGCAGGCCGGCGACGCGGTGCTGCTGCCGCGCGGCAGCGCGCATGTCTTGGCCAGCGCGCCGGAAGTGCCGGCGGTCGATATCGATGCGCTCGCGCGCGAACCGGTTGGCGACAATCTCTATCTGGTGCGCAACGCGGCCCGCGCAGGGGCGGGGCAAGTGGCGGCGGACACGCACGCCACGCCGGAGAGCGTGATGTTCTGCGGCGCGATGCGCTTCAATCTGGATCCGCTGCACCCGCTGCTGGCGATGATGCCGGAGCTGATGCACGCCGGCGCCCTGGTCAGCACCGATCCGGCGGTGCCGATGCTGCTGGAGGCGATGGAGCGCGAGGTCGCGCTGGACCGGATCGGCAGCTGCGGCATCCTCGCGCGGCTCGCCGACGTGCTCGCCGCCAGCATCATCCGCGCCTGGGTCGAATGCGGCTGCAGCGATTCCACCGGCTGGATCGCCGCGGTGCAATGTCCCAGGGTGGGCAAGGTCATCGCCGCGATCCATGCCGAGCCGGAGCGCGACTGGGACGTGCCGGCGCTGGCCGGGGTCATGGGCGTCTCGCGCTCGCGCTTCGCGGAAGCCTTCGCCCGCACCGTCGGCGACACGCCGGCGCGCTACGTCACCAAGGTCAAGATGTTCCAGGCGCGGCGCTGGATCCAGCGCGACGGCTTGCGGGTGGCGGTCGCGGCCGAGCGCCTGGGCTACGACTCCGAGGCCTCCTTCAGCCGCGCCTTCAAGCGGATCATGGGCGTGCCGCCGAGCGCCGTGCGCACGTCGTGAGCGGGCGGCGCCGGTCGATGACGGCTCCGACGGCGGCCGGCACCGGCATGGGTACGGATGTGGCGGCAGACAGGGACGTCAACGCGCGTGGCTGTAGACGACCTGCAGCAGGTCCAGGCCATCGTTGGGCTGGGCGATCCGGCCGTTGGAGAAATGCGATATGCGGATGCCAATGCGCCGGCCGTCCGGCCATTGATATCAGGCGAATGTGCTTCAGCGCGACAGCCCCGCCTCGAGCGACACCATCCAGCGTCCGTCGCCGGGCCGGTCCCGCTCGTGCGGGACGCACGGGGGAGCTGCCGCCCCGGGCTGCGCCGCGAGCCTGCGACTCTCATGCCCGGCAACGGGAGGCGTCGCTCCCCCCATAAGGGGGAGCCGGACTTCCCGTATCCTTCCCTTGGCGGAGATATGACCGCCACCCGTCGAGGGGTTCAGAACGCCTCGTCGAAGGCGACCTCGCCCTCCACGCCGACCTGGTAGGCCGATACCCGCCGCTCGAAGAAGTTGGTCAGTTCCTGCACGTCCTGCAGGTCCATGAACGGGAACGGGTTGCGCGAGCCGAAGTGCCTCGGGAAACCCAGTTGCACCAGGCGCTGGTCGGCGCAGTACTGCAGGTACTCGCGCATATCCTTCGGCGACAGGCCGGCCACGCCGCCGGACAGGGTGTCCAGGGCGAAGGCGTGCTCGCACTCCACCGCCTCTTCCAGCATCTCCACCACCTTCTGGTGGAACGCCTCGTCGACCAGATCCGGTTCCTCCTCGCGGGCGGTGCGGATGACCTCGAAGGCGAATGCCATGTGGCAGCTCTCGTCGCGGAACACCCAGTTGGTGCCGCTGGCCAGCCCGTGCAGCAGCCCGCGCGAGCGCAGGTAGTACACGTAGGCGAAGGCGCCGAAGAAGAACAGGCCCTCGATGCACCCGGCGAAGCAGACCATGTTCAGCAGGAACTGGCGGCGCTGCTCGCGGGTCTCGATCCGGTGCAGCGACTGGATCGAGTCGATCCACCTGAAGCAGAACTCGGCCTTCCGGCGGATCGACGGGATGTTGTCGACCGCGGCGAAGGCCCTGGCGCGCTCGCCGGGGTCCGGCAGGTAGGTGTCCAGCAGGGTCAGGTAGAACTGCACGTGCAGCGCCTCTTCGTACAGCTGCCGCGACAGGTACATCCGCGCCTCCGGCGCGTTGACGTGCTGGTAGAGGTTCAGCACCAGGTTGTTGGACACGATCGAATCGCCGGTGGCGAAGAAAGCGACGAGCCGCTCGACGAGGTGGCGTTCGGCCGGGCCGAGCTTGTGCCTGAGGTCGGCCAGGTCCTGCGAGAAATCGACCTCCTCCACCGTCCAGGTATTGCGGATGGCGTTGCGGTACATCTCGTAGAACTGCGGATAGCGCATCGGCCGCAGAGTGAGCTCGAAGCCGGGGTCGAGCAGCATCTGGCGGGCGGCGCTCACTGGCAGGCCTCGCAGGCTTCGGGGTTCTCGAGCGAGCAGGCCACGGCCTGCTCCGGCGTGTAGTCCGGTGCCTGGGGCCGGGCCGCGCTGCTGCCGGCCACCGTTGCCTTGGCGATGCGGGTGGCCGGGCGCGAGCGCAGGTAGTAGGTGGTCTTGATGCCCTTCTTCCAGGCGTACATGTACATGGAGGACAGGGCGCCGATGGTGGGGCTTTCCATGAACAGGTTGAGCGAGGCCGACTGGTCGATGAAGGCGCCGCGGTCGGCGGCCATGTCGATCAGCGAGCGCATCGGAATTTCCCAGGCAGTGCGGTAGACGTCGCGCAGGAGCCGGGGGATCTGCGGCAGGGCCTGGATCGAGCCTTCGGCCAGCTTGATGGCGTCGCGCATTTCCGGCGTCCACAGGCCCAGGGCCTTGAGTTCGCCGACCAGGTAACGGTTCACCTGCAGGAAGTCGCCGGACAGGGTCTCGCGCTTGAACAGGTTGGACACCTGCGGTTCCACGCACTCGTAGCAGCCGGCGATGGAGGCGATCGTCGCGGTCGGGGCGATGGCGACCAGCAGGGAGTTGCGCAGGCCATGGCGGCGGATCCGCTCGCGCAGCGCGTCCCAGCGCTCCGCATCCGCGGGGACGACGTTCCAGGCGTCGAACTGCAGCTCGCCATTGGCCGCACGGGTATCGGCGAAGGACGGGTGGGGCCCGCGCTCCTGGGCCAGCTCGCAGGAGGTCTCCAGGGCGTGGTAGTAGATCGTTGCGGCGATCCGTATCGACAGGGCGCGCGCCTCGGGGGCGTCGAACGGCAGGCGCAACCGGAAGAACACGTCCTGCAGGCCCATGCAGCCCAGCCCGACCGGGCGCCAGCGCAGGTTGCCGCGGCGGGCGCTCTCGATCGGATAGAAGTTGAGGTCGATCACGCGGTCGAGCTGGCGCACCGCCAGGCGCACGGTCTCGGCCAGCTTGTCGAAGTCGAACGTGCCGTCCTCGTCGAGGTGGCGGGCCAGGTTGATCGAACCGAGGTTGCACACCGCGGTCTCCTCGCTGGAGGTGACCTCGAGGATCTCCGTGCACAGGTTGGACAGGTGGATCACGTTGCCGGCGCGAAGGGTCTGGTTGCTGGCGCGGTTGCACTTGTCCTTGAACGTCATCCAGCCGTTGCCGGTCTGCGCGAGCGTCCGCATCATCCGCGCGTACAGCTCGCGCGCCTTGACCGTCTTCACCGCCTTGCCCTGGACCTCGGCCTGCTCGTAGGCCCGGTCGAAGCTCTCGCCGTAGAGGTCGGTGAGTTCCGGGACGACCCGCGGATCGAACAGCGACCACTCCGCATCGGCCTCCACCCGGCGCATGAACAGGTCGGGGATCCAGTTGGCCAGATTGAGGTTGTGGGTGCGGCGCGCCTCGTCGCCGGTGTTGTCGCGCAGCTCGAGGAATTCCTCGACGTCGGCATGCCAGGGCTCGAGGTAGACGCAGGCGGCGCCCTTGCGCTTGCCGCCCTGGTTGACCGCCGCGACCGAGGAATCCAGCGTCTTCAGCCACGGCACGATCCCGTTGCTGTGGCCATTGGTCGAACGGATCAGCGAACCGCGGGCCCTGACCCGCGTATAGCTGACCCCGATCCCGCCGCTGAACTTGCTCAGCTGGGCGATGTCGCCGTAGCGGGCATAGATGGACTCCAGCGTGTCCTGCGGCGAATCCAGCAGGAAACACGACGACAGCTGCTCGTGCGTGGTGCCGCTGTTGAACAGCGTCGGCGAGGAAGGCAGGTAATCGAGCTCGGCCATGCGCCGGTACAGGGCGATGGCGCCAGGGACGTCCTCGCTCAGCGCGCTGGCGATGCGCATGAAGAACTGCTGCGGGGTCTCGATCACCTTGCGCGTCTGCGGATGGCGCAGCAGGTAGCGGTCGTACAGGGTGCGCAGGCCGAAGTAGTCGAAGTTGCGGTCGAGCGTCGCATCCAGCGCGTCGTTCAGCTTGCGCGCATTGGCCTGCACGAAGCCGAGCAGGCGGTCGTTGACCAGGCCCAGTTCATGGCCGCGGTTGATGGACTGGGAGAAGGCGTGGATCTCCTGCCCGGAGACCTCCTTGGCGATCACGCCCGCCAGCAGGCGCGCCGCCAGCCGCCCGTACTCGGGTTCCTCCGCGGTCAGCAGCGCCGCGGTGCGGATGGACAGCTCGTCCAGTTCGGCGGTGGTGGCGCCGTCGTACAGGCCGGAGATCGTGCGCGTGGCCACCCTCATCGGTTCCACCGAATAAAGGCCTTCGGCGGCACGGGCGATGGCCCGCACGATCTTGTTGAGGTCGACCGCCTCGCTCTGCCCATTGCGCTTGGTCACGCGCATCGTCGTGGCCGCCGGCGGCGGGGTCAGGTCGAAGGCAGGCGCGGCGGGCGCGGCGTCGGCCACGGCGGCTTCGTTCGGATTCATCGGAGTTTCTCCATGCGTGATGCACGGGCGCGCGCCTGTCCCACGCAGGCGCGCATGGCATCGGAGAAACAGGGTAGGCATGCGGTGTCGCAGGAGCCGCGACGCGGGGTGGCGGCTGGTCCTGCTGCACCAGCCATCTCCCCCCGGAGACTCCGCGGCCGGCACCGCGCGGTGTGCTGCGCGCGGCTGTCGGCAGGTCTTCGGACTCATGGATGTGGTACCGGCGTCCGGTACCTCCTCGGTCGCGGCTTCCCGGGATCACCATCCCAGTGCCAGGTGCGACGTCGTCTCCATCTACCGCTGCGGGGCAGTGCCGGGTTTCGACCGGCTTCCCTTTTCATCCACCGGCAAGCACCGGCGGAACCGACGGCCACAACATAAAGGGGTCGGCATGCGTAGTCAACGGAACATATCGCGTTTCTGGCGCCCCCGACCCACTTGCGGCCGGTGCATCGGCCTGTGCGTTGCCATGAGCTCGCCCGCAACCGGGTAGTCCATCGCCGAAGGCCAGGCAGGGCTGATGCCGGTGTCGGTGTCGGTGTCCGTGCCGGTGCCAATGCCGATGCCGATGCCGATGCCGATGCCGATGCCGATGCCGATGCCGGGCAAGCTGGTCCGGTTGCCGCCTGCCTATCCGCCAGACCGGAGAATCCGGATGGTGGGTCGCTCCCGCCCAGACTGTTGGATCCGGAAACGCGACCCGGCAACGTGAGTGGTAGCGATATGCGGCCATGCTGATGCGTTTCCGAGCGGCGAACCATCCAATCTGTGAGGCATTACTCGATGTATACCTGAGGAGTTCACCGCGGATTAAACGTGCGCGTGCGACACGCATCTGTCCGCCTTCACGTTCCATCCACGTATACCAATGTCAGCTGAAGGCGTCTTCATGACATTGACCGAAAGGTCGCTATATTCCGAGGCCCCCAGACGAAGGAGGATTGGTTTATGAGCAAGCATCATGTGGTGATGGCGCGTACGTTGGGCGTGGCGCTTGTCGCCGGCCTGGGTCTTGCCAGCTGTGCCAGCTACGACGAGGACTTCGCCCGCATCAACTCGCGTCTCGACCAGCTCGACACGCGCGTGCAGGGTGCGGCGCAGAGCGCTGACGCGGCCAACCAGTCCGCGCAGCAGGCCAACCAGCGCTTGAACCAGCTGGAAAGCCGCGTCCAGCAGCTGGAATCGGCTCCGCCGACCCGCCAGCCGCGCGGTTGATCGTCCTGCACGAGTTGTGAGGAACGGTTTGAACCTGGGACCCGGTGGCCTCGTGCCACCGGTCTCATTGCCTGATTGATCCTTGCGAGGATTCGCACCATCCGTACCAGCAAACATCCCGCGATCCTCGGCGCGCTGCTGTGCGCCCTGGCGTTCGCAAACCCCGCCGTCGCTACCGACCAGGAACCCGTCGCGCAGTCCGAAAGCGCCGTCGACCTGCTTCCGCCGGACCAGGAAGTGTCCGACGTGGTGATCGAGCTCGCCGGCTGGATCGTCGCTACGCGCGACACCGAAGGCTATCCCTTCGCGATCATGGACAAGGCGGCGGCGCAGATCCTCGTGTTCGACGGCGATGGCCGTCCGCGTGGCGCCGCGCCCGGGCTGTTCGGCTCGGCGATCGGCGATCACACCGCACCGGGTGTCGCCGGTCTGGCGCTGCGCGAGATCCCCGGACGCGACCGCACCACGCCCGCCGGCCGTTTCATTGGCGGCTTCGGCCCGTCGATCGACGCCGGGCGCGTGCTCTGGGTGGACTACGAGTCCGCCGTCTCGATCCATCCCACCGCCACTGGCGTGCGCTCCGAGCGCCGCCCGCAGCGCCTGGCCTCGCCCGAGCCGGACGACAACCGCATCACCCACGGCTGCATCAACGTGGCGCCGGAGTTCTACGAGAAGGTCATCGAGCCGGTGTTCGCGCGTGGCGGGGTGTTCTACATCCTGCCGGAGACGGACTCGCTGGCCGATACCTTCCCGGAGTTCGTGCAGAGCCGCGCCACCGCCGGGGGCAAGAACGGCAAGAAGAGCGCCCGTCGCTGACGGGCGCTTCGTCCATACGTCGCTGAAGCCGTATTCGCGACTCCGGTCGCGGTTGCAGGGCGGGCGCGAGCCACGTCGCGGTCCGCTACAGCCCTAGTTCCGAAAGCCCCGGATGGTCCTGCGGCCGCGGTCCGGCCGGCCAGCGCATCACCCGTTCGACCTCCTCGATGGCCACGTCGTTGATGCTGGCGTGGCGCACGCGCATCAGCCCACGGCTGTCGAACTCCCAGTTCTCGTTTCCGTACGAGCGGAACCACTGGCCGTCGTCGTCGTGCCACCCGTAGGCGAAGCGCACGGCGATGCGGTTGTCCGCATGCGCCCAGTACTCCTTGACCAGGCGGTACTCGTGCTCGCGCGCCCACTTGCGGCGCAGGAACGCCTCGATCTGCGCGCGGCCGGCGATGAACTCCGAGCGGTTGCGCCAGCGGCTGTCCTCCGAATAGGCCAGCGCCACGCGCTCCGGATCGCGACTGTTCCACGCGTCCTCGGCGGCGCGCACCTTGCGCAGCGCGCCGTCCAGGTCGAACGGCGGCAGCGGCGGACGCACCTGCGCATCGGCGGGTTGCGTTTCGCCGGTTGCGGCCGGCGATGTCGCGCAGCAGGAAGCCGGCGCCGCCGCGGCGTCCTCGGCGATCAGCGCATCGAAGTACGCCCGGTCCTTCGGGCGGTCTTCGACGTTCGCGGCGAAGTCGTCGCGGCAGCCGGGGTTGCAGAAGCCGACCACCTTCCCGCGGTACGTGGTCAGGGAATCCTCGGCCACGGGGTGGCCGGAGCGTGGGCAGGAACGGTTGATCGCGGTCATGGGGTGAGCTGAGCCAGCGGGACGGGCAGGCGCTGTACGAGCTGTGCGCACGACTGGCGATGAAGCACGACCTGGCGTTGAGCCGCCAGGCGATCTCGCAGCACCTGGAGGTGCTGGAGGCTGCAGGCCTGGTCAGGAGTTCCCGCGAGGGGCGCAGCAAGTTCCACTTCATCGACACCAGGCCGCTGGAGCAGGCCATGAGGCGATGGAGGAAACCCGGCAGACCGACCAAGGAGAAGACGAAATGACCATCCGCATTGGCTTGACCAGCGTGCTCGTCGACGACCAGGAGAAGGCCTTGGCGTTCTATACCGGCGTCCTCGGTTTCGTGAAGAAGGAAGACGTGCCGATGGGGCGCCACCGTTGGCTGACCGTTGTGTCGCCGAAGGATCCCGGCGGGGTGGAACTGGTGCTGGAGCCGGACGAGCATCCGGCCGCGCGTCCGTTCAAGGATGCGCTGGTGGCCGACGGCATCCCCTACACCTCCTTCACGGTCGATGACGTCCACCGCGAGTACGAGCGGCTCGCCGGCGCAGGCGTGAGGTTCACCCAGCCGCCGGTCAGCTTGGGGCCGGTGACGATCGCGGTGCTCGACGACACCTGCGGCAACCTGATCCAGATACTGCACAAGGCGGCGTAGGGGCGTAGCGGCTTGCCTGCGTAGCCCGGGTAAGCGGAGCGCACCCGAGGGGCGGTGGATGCTCTGGCCAGCTGCTGGCGGAGGCATGGAACGGCGACGTGCTCGACGAGGACTCCAGCGCCGCACTGAAGTGCATCATGCCTGCACCTCCACCGGCGCCGACCGCTTCCTGTTCGTAGAATGAGTTGCGACGGCTGGGGCGGGGTGGACTTCCAGCCTAAGGCGGCAGCCGGATTGGGCAAACTTCGCCGAAGAAGGAATCGGAGACGGATCAAATCCCGTGGGTGGATTAGGGTGCCAGTGAAGACTTAAGTGGGGCCCTGACCTCGTTCTTGATCGACTTCGAGCTGCTCAATGAGCCACATCGCTACGGCTACGGGATCATGGCATGGCATGCGTCCGCGGCGGGGCGGGGCGGGGCTGGGCTGGGCTGGGGGATGAATGGCGCGAATCACGTTCGATCTCACTTCGGATATTCTCGCTGACCGAGTGCACCGTATGCAGTCAAGATTGCCGCCGGAAAAGCTAAAAGGGATGTATGCAACGATCCACTTCTTGCGCAGCATGGAGTCTAGATCCACCTTCGCATTGGCTAGCTTCTATGCACTTCTGGCTGCCGATGTTTACGGAAAAAATCGTTGCATCTTGGAGGGCGATCCCGGAAGGGTGTTTCAGAGTCAGTGGAGCTTCGTATCGTTGAACGCCGTCGGCATGATTTGCCGAATGACATTCGATCACGATCACACGGTGATGTCCGGGGCTAACTTCTTCAAAGTCGCGCAGGTGGAAGGAGTTATGGCCGCGCATGCGAAGTACTGGGCGAACGGCAAATCGGAAGTCGAGGCTGACGCACTGCGCGCGCTGAGCTTTCTGCGCGCATTCTTCAAGAAGTTCTCGAAGAGGAACGATGAGCTTTTCAAAAGCGGATCGACGCTGGGTAATAGGATCGGCCTACTCAAGCGATATGCAGACCAGTCCGCGGCACACCTTTCCTTGAATGATTACGAGTTTGATCGGATGGATGTCGCCCACGTCGTGGCCGCTTTGGTCATCGTTGCCGCTATGGTCCATAGCTTTGACGCCTCTGCTGCGGACGGCTATTTCAACCAAATCGATTCCGCTGCGTATAGCGCCGCGATGCAACTTTTTCCAGACGCCAAGATGAGACGGCTGTTGGACGGGGTCGACATCGACGAACTCGCGCGCCTGTGCTGGCAGCAGGACGAAGTGCAGGGGTTGGAGTTGCTATCTGGCGACATCTTGAGAGTCATTAGTTGGTCGTAGCGGCTCGTCCGCGTTTCTGGCCATGGTGGCCGCGGCAGTCGCCCCATTCAGCGCGGGATTGGGGGCTGAGTGACTTGCGGCACCCGCAGCTGGTAGCGAATTGCGGCGTCGGAGCAGGGGAATCCGGGCCTGATTGAGGGAGGGGGATTGCGAGGCGCTGCGCGCCTCGCGCCACCCGCTGCGCGGGTGGTCGAACCGAGGGGTTCGAATCAGCTCCCCTCGCTGCGCCAATACGCAAAAAGGCCCCCATGAAGGGGGCCTTTTTGCGTATCTGGCGGAGAGAGGGGGATTCGAACCCCCGAAGCGGGGTTTAGCCGCTTACACACTTTCCAGGCGTGCTCCTTCAACCACTCGGACACCTCTCCGGAACCTGGCAGGGTCGCTTGGACGCCTGTTCAGGGGCGGGAATTCTATAGCTTGCGGGCACTTGCCACAAGCGCGGTCCGCGGCGGGGACGGGGCCGGGGGCGGGCATGGCACAATGCCGGTCCTGGTCGAAACGGTTGCCCGATGTCCTATCTCGTCCTTGCCCGCAAGTGGCGCCCGAAGCGGTTCTCCGAGCTGGTCGGGCAGGAACACGTCGTGCGTGCGCTGGGCAATGCCCTGGATACCGGGCGGGTCCACCATGCCTTCCTGTTCACCGGTACCCGCGGGGTGGGCAAGACCACCATCGCCCGCATCTTCGCCAAGTCCCTGAACTGCGAGAAGGGCACCAGCGCCGAGCCCTGCGGCCAGTGCGCGGCCTGCCTGGACATCGACGCCGGGCGCTACATCGACCTGCTGGAGATCGACGCGGCCTCCAACACCGGCGTGGATGACGTCCGCGAGGTGATCGAGAACGCCCAGTACATGCCCTCGCGCGGGCAGTACAAGGTCTACCTCATCGACGAGGTCCACATGCTCTCCAAGGCGGCGTTCAACGCGCTGCTTAAGACCCTGGAGGAGCCGCCGGGCCACGTGAAGTTCCTGCTGGCCACCACCGACCCGCAGAAGCTGCCGGTCACGGTGCTGTCGCGCTGCCTGCAGTTCAACCTCAAGCGGCTGGACGAGGGCCAGATCGAAGGCCAGATGACCAGGATCCTGGCCGCCGAGGGCATCGAGGCCGATACGGCGGCGATCCGCCTACTGGCGCGGGCCGCCGATGGCAGCCTGCGCGACGGCCTGTCGCTGCTGGACCAGGCCATCGCCTATGCCGGCGGGGCGCTGCGCGAGGACGTGGTCCGGGCCATGCTCGGCAGCGTCGACCGCACCCAGGTCGCGGCGCTGCTGGACGCCCTGGCCGAAGGCAACGGCGCGGCCCTGCTGGATACGGTGGCCACCTTGGCCGGGTTCGCCCCGGACTGGGGCAACGTGCTGGAGGCGCTGGCCGAGGCGCTGCACCGGATCCAGGTGCGGCAGCTGGTGCCCGGCGCGGCGCAGGAGAACGAAGGGCTGGACCTGGACCGCTACGCCTCGGCGCTGCGGCCGGAAGTGGTCCAGCTCTGGTACCAGATGGCGGTCACCGGCCGCCGCGACCTCGAACTGGCCCCGGCCCCCCGGGTGGGCTTCGAGATGAGCCTGCTGCGGATGCTGGCGTTCCGCCCGGAGGCCGATGCCGGTCCGATCGGCAGCGGCGGCGGCGCAGGGGCAGGAGCCACCGGCAGTGCCGGCGGTGCGGGTCCGCGCCGGGCGCCGGTCTCGGCTGCGGCCGGCGAGGGCGGGGCGGTGGCGCGCGAGGCTGCGGCGCCGCGTCCTGAGCCCGTGCCGGCGCCATCCATGTCTGCCCCGGTTGAACCGGCGCCCGTGCGCCCGGCCCCGGCCCCGGCCCCGGCCCCGGCCGACGATCCGCCGCCGTGGGACGTGCCCGCGCCGCGCCAGGCTGCGCCGACGCCCGTGGTCGCGCCGGAGCTGGCTGCGGTGCCGCCGCCGGCTGCCCCGCGCGCGCCCGCGATCGAGGACATCGATGTGCCGGCGCCCGCCACGGGAACCGCGAAGCCGGCCGCCGCGGAGGCGCTGGCCCCGGGGATCGTGATGTCGCCGTCGCCCGCACCGGTGCAGGCGGCCCCGGCCGCCAATGCCGATGCCGGCGGCGCGGTCGTGGCCGACGCCGAGGACTGGCTGCAGCGCGTGGCCAGCTGCGACCTCAAGGGCCCGTCCAAGGAGCTGGCCGGGCACACCGCCTTCATCAGCCACGCCAACGGCGTGCTGACCCTAGCCCTGGATCCCGGCTTCGAATACCTGCGCACCGAGCGCTCCACCGCGGCGCTGGCCGATGCGCTGGCTGCCTCGCTGGGCGAGGCGCCGAAGATCGTCTTCACCACCGGCGACGCGCCGGCGGAGACACTGAACCAGCGCCGCGAGCGCGAGCGTGGCTCGCGCCAGGCCGCGGCCGAGGAAACCTTCCTCAACGATCCGGCGGTCAAGCGCCTGATCGAAAAGCACGGCGCCCGCGTCGTGCCCGACTCCATCCGACCTTCAGACGGTAACTGACATGCGTGGCAACATCGCCCAACTGATGCAACAGGCGCAGAAGATGCAGGAAAACCTGCAGCGCGCCCAGGAAGAACTGGCCAAGCTCGAGGTCACCGGCAACGCCGGTGGCGGCATGGTCAGCGTGACCCTCACCGGCACCAAGGAGTGCCGCAAGGTGCGCATCGATCCTTCGCTGCTGTCCGACCAGGAAATGGTCGAGGACCTGGTAGCCGCGGCGTTCAACGACGCCTCCAACAAGGTCGACGCCGAGTCCAAGGCGAAGATGGCGGCCGCTTCGGCGGGGATGCCGCTGCCGCCGGGCATGAAGCTGCCGTTCTAGGAGCCGTGATTCGGGATTCGGGATTGGTGATTCGTAACAGCAACAGCAGGCGCCCGGTACGGTTGGCGGCAGGAGCCGGCGCCGCGGCTTTTTCGAATCACCAATCACCAATTACCCATCACGAATTGCAATGACCGCTCTGCTCGAACAGCTGATCGAGGCCCTGCGCGTGCTGCCGGGCGTGGGGCGCAAGAGCGCCCAGCGCATGGCCTACCACGTGCTGGAGCGCGGCCGCGATGGTGGCCGCCAGCTGGCGGCGGTGCTGGCCGAGGCGGTCGAGCGCATCGGTCATTGCAGCCAGTGCCGCGACTTCAGCGAGACGCCGGTGTGCGCCACCTGCGCCAGCGCCAGCCGCGACCGCCAGCAGCTGTGCGTGGTCGAATCGCCGGCCGACCGCCTGGCGATCGAGACCGCCACCGGCTACCGCGGCCTGTACTACGTGCTGCAGGGGCGGCTGTCGCCGCTGGACGGGATCGGCCCGCGCGAGCTGGGGCTGGATGCGCTGGCCACGCGCCTGGCCAGCGGCGAGGTCGCCGAGCTGATCGTCGCCACCAGCGCCACGGTCGAAGGCGAGGCCACCGCGCATTACCTGGCGCAGCTGGCGCGCCAGCACGGCGCGCGCCCGAGCCGGCTGGCCCAGGGCCTGCCGCTGGGCGGCGAGCTGGAGTACGTCGACCGCGGCACGCTGTCGCATGCCTTCGGCAGCCGCGGCGAGATGCGCGAATAACACGCAGCGCGTGGGCCGGCGCGGGGCAGGGCGCTATGCTTGCGCCTTCCTTCGGCGAACCACGGACCGGAACACCATGAGCGACACCCTCTTCGGCAAGATCATCCGCCGCGAGATCCCCGCCACGATCGTCTACGAGGACGAGGACATCCTCGGCTTCCGCGACATCGCCCCGCAGGCGCCGGTGCACGTGCTGTTCATCCCGAAGCGGAAGGTCATCCCGACCCTCGACGATGCCACGCCGGAAGACGCCGAACTGCTCGGCAAACTGATGCTGGCCGCGGCACGCTGGGCGCGCGACGAGGGCCTGGCGCAGGACGGCTACCGGGTGGTGATGAACTGCCGCGAGCATGCCGGCCAGACCGTGTTCCACCTGCACCTGCACCTGCTCGCCGGCGCCCACCTGGGCCGCTTCGGCACGCCGGGCTGATCGCGCCGCGACACGCCAGGCCGCAAACGAAAACGCCGCCCCGGAGGGCGGCGTTTTTCATTCCGACCAACGCGCGGGGCGGCTTACCAGCCCCACCAGCCCCAGCGACCCCACGGACTGCCCCACGGGCCCCAGGGCCCCCACGGGTCGGAGTGGATCACCCGGACCTCGTTGACCACCGGCCACAGGTAGACCACGTCGGCGGCCATGCGCGGCAGGGTGTAGTCGTACTCGCCGATCTTGACCTTCTCGGTGTCCTGCACGCGGCCGACGAAGGTGACCTCGCGGCCGGGGGTGAACACCGCCGGGTCGTAGAAGCCGGAGCGGCAGGCGAGGAAGCGGCCCTGGGCCACGTCGCGCGAGCTGCTGGCCGGGCGGCCGCTGGCGTCCAGCGGGATCGACACGACCTGGAAGCAGGTGCTGTCCGGGCCCGGCGTGGTCTGCACGATGCGCCCGCCCCAGCGCACGCTGGCGCCGAGCTGCTGGCCGGCCACGGCCTGTTCGGGCGTGAGCGGGAGGAAGGCGCCCTGCAATGGCTGGGGCGCGGTGGCGCAGGCGCCAAGCAGCGCGATGGCGCTGGCGGCGATGGCGATGCGGAACGGGATGCGTAGCGACATGGCGGCCTCCGGAAGGTCAGGGGCGGTGCCGTTCCAGCTCTTCCCGCAGCCGGCGCGTCCCCCCATGCGCCGGAGCGTATCGCGCGGCGACGAAACGCCGGCTGAGCGCAAGCAGCTCCGCGGCCGAACGCGGGTGCGCGGCGGCCACGCGCTGCGCCCAGGCCAGCGCCGGCTCGTGTGGGGCGCGGCCCAGGCCCAGCCGCGCGTAGCGGCGGCCGAGCCGGTGCCAGGCGCGCAGCAGCGGATCGCGCTCGCGTTCGCCGCGGGCCAGCAGCCAGATCATCCCGGCCATCGCCAGCGCGGCGAAGGCGGCGAACAGCAGCAGCAACTGCGAAGGCTCCAGCCGGCCCAGGCCCAGCGGGCTGAGCAGGGCCTGCTGGCGCTGCGCGTCGAAGCCCAGCACCAGGTCGTTCCAGCCGCGGCGCATGAAGTCGACGAGGTCGCCGAGGCGGGCGCCGCGCAGTGCGTCGATGCCGCCGGCGGCCAGGCCGTTGGCGCCCAGGCGCGCGTCGAGCGTGTCGTAGATGCGCTCCGGCGCCACCGCCGCGGTCGGGTCCACGCGCACCCAGCCGCGGCCTTCCAGCCACACCTCGCTCCACGCATGGGCGTCCATGCGCCGCACGATCCAGTAGCCGCCGAACGGATTGCGGTAGCCGCCGGTGTAACCGGTCACCACGCGCGCCGGGATGCCGGCAGCGCGCATCAGCACGGTGAAGGCCGAGCTGAAGTGTTCGCAGTAGCCGGTGCGGGTCTCGAACAGGAACTCGTCCACTGCGTGCCGGCCCGGCAGCGGGGTGTCGAGGGCGTAGGCGAAGTCGGCGCGGATCATCGCCAGGGCGCGCTCGATGATGGCCTCGTCGTTGTCGCCGAGCTCGCGCCGCCACTGCGCGGCCAGCGCACGGGTGCGCGGATCGCGGTCGCGGGGCAGGGCCAGCGCGTGCTGGCGCAGGATCGGGCGCAGTTCGGTCTCGAACCGCCGTGGCGGTGCCGATTGCAGCCGCCAGCGGCTGGGCGAGGCCAGCGGGCGGTCGGTGCGCAGGCCGCCGCCGTGGCTGGCGTGCGTGCCTTCGGGCGTGGCCAGCGGCAGGTCCAGGGCCGGCAGATCGCGACGGTCGGTGGCCTCGACCTCCAGCGCATAGCTCCAGCGGACGGGAGCCGGTTCCCATGACGGCGGCGGCAGGTCCTCGATCCAGCGGTTGCGGGTCCAGGTGCGGCCGTCGTAGTCGAGCAGTACCGGGCCGCGCCAGTACAGCTGCTCGACCGGTGGCACCGGACCGTCGAACTCGGCGCGCAGCGCCGGGGCGTCGTCGGTCATCAGGTCCAGCCAGCCGCCCGGGCTCATGCTGTCCGACAGGCCGGGCCGGCCCAGCGCACGCTCGGGCACGCCCCACAGCGGCGTGGACAGCCGCGGGAACAGCCAGAACGCGGCCAGCGCCAGCGGCAGGCCGATCGCCACCAGCCGGCCCATCGTGCCCAGGCGCTGCTTCACCGGCGGCGCGGCCACCCCGGCCTCCAGGTCGGAGAGCCGCTGCAGGGCGAGCAGGCCCACCAGCACTGCTGCCAGCGCGCCGGCCATCACCAGCGGGCTCTGGTCGAGCAGGAACGCGGCGAACGGCGCGAACAGGGCGAAGCCGACCAGGCTGCGCGCGTCGCGCAAGGTGCGCAGTTCGGTGGGCTTGATCGCCAGCATCGCCGCCAGCAGCGCGCTGCCGGTATCGCGGCCCAGGCGCGTGCCCATCATCGCGAACACGCCGGCGATCACGGCCAGCGCGATCACGCCGCGCAGGAATCCAGGCATCGGCCGCCGCCATGCGATCGCGGCCATCGCCGGCGCGGTCAGGGCGAAGCCGACGCCCAGCGTCGGCGGCAGGTTGACCAGCAGCGGCAGCAGCGCCAGCGCGCCGGCGGCCAGCGCCCAGCCGCGGCTGCCCGCATCCAGCGGCGTCGCTCCATCCTGTGGCGGCAGCGGCGGCACGGTGCTCATGCGGTCGGCAGCAGCGCCAGGGCGCGCAGGCAGGCGTGGCGGTGGTCGGGGCCGCGGCCGGGGCCAAGCGCGAGGCCGGGCAGGCGCAGGTGGTAGCGGCGGCCTTCGCGTTCGGCCTGGTCGACCCACGCGGCCAGGCGCGAGATCCGCGCCTCGTGGCCGAGGTGGCGCAGCGCGTTCCAGTCCAGCAGCACGTCCTGCTGGCGCGCGCGTTCGTACTCGCGCACGACCAGGCTGTCGAGGCGCGCGCTGTGCTTCCAGGCGATGGTGCGCGGCGCGTCGCCGCTGCGGTACGGACGCAGCTGGTGCGGTTCGTCGCCGAGCGGATGCACGCGGCTGTGCTGCACGCCTTCGCCGCTGTCAGGCAGCGGTGGCGGCTGCGGTTCGGCGCGCGGGTAGACCAGCAGCGGCTGCCGCGGCCACATCCGCGACCAGGCGCGCGCCAGGCCCAGCGGCTGGGTGGTGGAGATGCGGATGCGGCCCGGTTCCAGCCAGCCGCGCTGGCGCGTCGGCAACGGCAGGGCGGCGTCGGCCAGGCCGTCCTCGCCGGTGCTGGCCCAGGCGACGGCGTCGCCGTGCTCCAGGCGCAGGCCACGGCGGCGCCGACCGTCGCGGGTGGAGAAGCTCATGCGCAGCCACAGGGTCTGGCCGGCGGCCACCGGTTCGGCGGACACTGCCTCGAGCTGCAGGCCGGACAGCTGCAGGTGCGCGGCGACCAGGCTGGCCAGCCCCGCGGTGCCCAGCAGCAGCGCCAGCAGCAGCGCCGGGTTGTTGTTGTAGTTGAGCGCGCCGAGCACCATCGCCAGCACCAGCAGGCCGTAGAACAGGCCGAAGCG